>Ga0224558_1000209_pt1 | contig 69383 bp, 64 predicted proteins | sample 714S32024metaG_FD_180682 | JGI IMG/M metagenome (GOLD analysis project Ga0224558, IMG submission 180682) | Peat soil microbial communities from Stordalen Mire, Sweden - 717 S3 20-24 | ecosystem: Environmental > Terrestrial > Soil > Wetlands > Peat | place: Sweden: Norrbotten County, Stordalen... | reverse complement strand
GATGACCAGATCTGGCGCCCTCCTCGCCCCTGGTACCAACCCATGCGGTAGGCCACGGCCCTGAATCGGGGGGAGCTCGTGGTGACGTACAGGTTGATGCTCTGCCCAATCGCGGCGTAGGTGAGGTTGGCGAATCCCTGTACCGCGATCGGGGAGTTGCCGGGCCGTAGGCGCCAGGACGTGGTCCCTGGCAGTTTGTTCTGCGCGATTATCGCCGAAGACTGGACCCCGTTCGGGCCGATCTTCACCGAAGGAGTCGTCGTGGTTGTCGATGCCGATGTCGTCGCCGCGGTCGCCGCGGTCGTCGACGATTCTAGGGAGGGCGCGCTCAGCAGTGCGGCGATTATGGCCATGGCACCGATCGAGATGAGGCGCAGCCGCATTGCTGGTCCGGCTGCCCTTCTGTGCATTGCGCTCCCGACGTACTGATTGCATCGAACTGGGTTCGTGGTGAGTGTACTTTCCGTGCCACACGTTGTCCGGTCGCCGAAGAGCGAGCCGTTCGAGGTGGCGAAGGCACCTCGGCGACCTTGCTCGTTGGAGTTCGTGCGGGCGACGGCACCAGTCCCTGGCGACCACGGCGACCACGGCGACCGACGCGACATTGCCAGGCGAAGGTTGGCGATCCGTCGGCCGTCTCCAGAACTGGCCATCTCATCAGGTCGTGGTGCGCAGTCATCGTCGGGGCGTGGCGCAGTCAGTGGAACGCGCCTCGCTCCTAGCGAATAAAGTCGTTGTTGTGAGTGCCAGGGGAGCTGAAACATTCAGGATCCATCTGGGCCTCTTCCTCGCCGAACTTATCTGCATCTCGGCCTTCATCATCGAGGTCACCCGTGCTCTGGACGGCAATACGCTGTCGTGGGCGTACGTCGTCGAATGGCCCGTCCTTGGCGTCTACGCCGTCTACATGTGGCGAAAGATGTTGCGTGAAGCGCGCGCGGAGCACGATGACACGTCGCCGCCGGTAGTGGAGCAGCAGTCTGACGACCCGCAACTTCAGGCGTGGAACGATTACCTGGCGAAGCTCCACGCGTCGGATCAGGTCAAGGAATCGTAGAAGCTGCTGGACTGACGATCCAGCGCGCCGAGTAACGAGCCGTCGTGAACGACCAATCTTCGGATGATCATGACTAGGCACGGCACGGCCCAGAAGAAGTGGGCCTGCCCATAGCGACCAATCGGCTGGCTGACCGGATCCAGATGGCGATGAACGGGTTCCAGTGTTCGTCCAACGAGCATTGGAGGGCTGCGGAGCCAAGAGCGACTCCGCCATCACTCGTCGGCACTGGCCCGGGAATCCGGTTGCGGCCGACGGCCCAAGTGAGACAGCACTGCGACCTTGAGAAGAGAAGACGGCCGTGAACAGCGCCGGCCGGCGGCGACGGTGGATGCCGAGCGCTCGTTGCTGGAGCGCCTGCATCAGTCCCAGTATCACCGAGGGGAGTTCGTCCGCTTTCTTGGTCTGGCCAGCGTTGGACGATCGATGTACCTGAGCAGTATCCTCTTTGTCGCTTCGGGCGCCGAGGAGAGTCCACATCGCCTGCGGGTTCGTGCCGCATCGGGCAACGTGAAAGTACCGCGAAACTGACTTACGCCAACGACGAGCGTCAAGCGCGCGACCGACTCGCTCGGAACCCCTGACACCTCGACCTACGCGGTGTGCTGAAGGTCTTCGAAGGGTATCGCATCGCTCCTTGTCGCCCGCTCGATCTTCAATCCCTTTGTCCGGTAGAACGTCGCGCCCGCAGATGCGGGGCTCGACGCGAATCACGCCCCTGCATCGTCTGGCGGGTTGTCGGACCTGAATTGGTGGGCGGTACCATCGGTCCGTGCAGTCCTCCTCGCGCGTCAAGGCCAACGCAGACCAGATGTCGGGTCGCGAGGCAACCCGAATCGCACTTCGTGCACAGGCCATGCGAGGCCGGCGCCCCGCCGGTGGCCCGTCCGCGCTGGTGCGCCTCCTCGGGGGCGTCCAACTGGACACGATCTCGGTGCTGGCTCGATCGCACGAACTCGTGACGTTCTCTCGAATTGGCCCGGTTCCGAGGGCGAAGATCGACAAGGCCTTTTGGGGGCCGGCCAATGACACGTTCGAGTACTGGTCGCACGCGGCGTGCGTCGTGCCCCTGGACCTGTGGCCGGCGTTCGGCGCCAAGCGCCGGGCCCGGGCGGCTCGCGGGTACCGCTGGCACGAGCTCGAGGACCGCGATCTCAGCTGCGGCTACGTCCGTGATTGCCTTCGTGACCAGGGGCCACTGACGGCCCGTGAGCTTGGTGGCGCCAAGAGGGGCTCCACGTGGTGGGACTGGTCCGAGACGAAGATCGCCGCCGAGTGGCTGCTCGATACGGGAGAGGTGGTCTGCCGTTCGAGGCGGGGCTTCGAGCGCGTCTACGACCTCGCCGAAAGGGCCATCCCTTCGTCGCTGAGTTCGTTGGAGCTCGACGACGAGGCCTGCGCACGCGAACTGGTCGAATCGGCCGGCTGCGCCATGGGGATCGCGACGGTGGCGGACCTTGCGGCGTACCACGGCATCGGAACTAGTGCGGTTCGCAGCGTGATCGAGACGACGTCACTACGGCCCGTCCGTGTCGAAGGATGGCGGGATCAGGCGTACCTGGCTCCTGGTGCCGAGACGGGTCTTCAGTCCGGCCTGCGCAATCGAACCGCGTTGCTGTCACCGTTCGACTCGCTGCTCTGGGACCGCGCGCGGCTCGAGCGACTGTTCCACGTCGTCTACCGGCTCGAGGCGTACGTGCCTGCCCACAAACGCGTGGTGGGCTACTTTGCCATGCCCGTGCTCTCGGGTGAGCGAATCGTTGGGCTGGTCGACCCCAAACGCACGGGTGAGACCCTTCACGCTCGTCACGTCGTGGTCCTCCACAAGGGAGCGGTGAGCCAGATTGCGCGAGCTCTCCGTGAAGCGGCGACGTGGGTCGCCTGTAGCGACGTCGTGATTGACCGTGTCACCCCGGACTCGGCAGCCATGGCCCTGCGTGGGGCACTCGCTGAATAGAGCTACGTAGAACGTCATGCTTGCGACGACTCTGCCAATCGCTGGAACAAGGGCAAGCCTGGAGCGGGCGGCGATGTCTGACTCCAGGACATAGGGGACACTTCTTAGGGGGGCTTCATGGGCGCTAAGGCCAGGAATTGTTCCGACGCATTTGAGCTGCGACTGGGTGACGAGTAGTCAATTTCCCAGACGATCTTGTGACCAACAGACCCGTCGCGATTCAGATCCTCGCCGGTGTGATTGCCGTCTGCGTGAAAGTGGGTTGGGAGTCCACTGCTTCGTCGCTAACTCCCCGAATCAAGTCCGTGGGGCGAACTTGGTGATCTAGTCGTGGTGGCGGGCGTGACGATCCGCGGAGCGAAAGGCGTCACCCATCAGCATTTCGTCGGGCAGTTCGTGGAGGACACTGGGCGCGGTGCGCGAAACGACAAGGCCATCGAGGATGATGCTCAGGTAGCGGCGCCACAGGTCCGGGGCCACGGAACTGGTCTTGTTACCTAGAAAGCTGATCATCATCTCGATAATCAAGAGGTCAGTGGTCACGAGGTCGTCGCGCACGTAGCCGTCGCGCTGGGCGCGCTCGACAAGCAGTTCAACCGCGGGAGCGATTCGGCACTTAGCCTGATCGAGGCGGGCCTCGGTGTGAGAGGAACCCGCCACGACCTCACGCAGCCCCCGGCTCGCGCACTGGCGCTGCAGGGCTTCTTCGAGGAACCACACGAGAGCGTCCCAGGAATTCTCCATGGAATTCGCGCTGCTGGCCAGGTTGGCGATCTCGTCCACGCCGTTCTCAAAGAGTGCGCCGATCAAGCAGTCCTTATCGGGGAAGCGGCGATAGACGGTGCCCACGCCAACGCCGGCCGCGGCGGCCACTTCGTCCAGGGTGGCCTGGAGGCCCTGGTTGGCGAAGACGATGGCCGCGGCGGCCAGAATCTTGGCGCGGTTGCGCTCGGCGTCGGCGCGTAGTGGTCGGTCAAAGAATTCAGTCTGAGTGCTCACGTTTCGCTCCTGGAACCATTGTACTGGACGACGGAGATAAGTGGAACGATTCTCTCCACATATGGCTATAGTGGTTTAAGTGGAGTTATTAACTCCGGTTATTGTTCGAGGAGAAGATACAGTGAGCGTCGCAGAATACGAACAGACAGGGCCCCTCGTCATTATCTCCGAGACCGATGCCCAGAGGGCGCACCGGCGCCGCTGGTGGATTCTCGCCGTGTTGGCCATTTCTCAGCTCATGGTGATTCTCGACGGCACGATCGTCAACATCGCCTTGCCGACGGCCCAGCACGCGTTGGGTTTCTCGAACGCCGACCGTCAGTGGATCGTGACGGCGTATTCGCTGGCCTTCGGCAGCCTGCTGTTGTTGGGCGGACGAATCTCTGACTATATCGGTCGAAGGAATGCGCTCATCATCGGTCTCGCGGGCTTCGCCGGCGCGTCGGCCCTTGGAGCGGCCGCACAGAACTTCACCATGCTCGTGACCGCACGCACCATTCAGGGCGTCTTTGGCGCCTTATTGGCCCCCGCGGTCTTGGCGCTGCTCACGACGACCTTCACCGACCCCTCCGAGCGTGGCAAGGCCTTTGGCATCTACGGCGCCGTCGCGGGCGCGGGCGGGGCCATAGGACTCATCCTCGGTGGCGTGCTCACGAGCTACGCCTCGTGGCGCTGGACGTTGCTGGTGAACTTGTTCTTCGCCGCCGTCGGTATTGCGGGCGCGATGGTGCTGCTGAAGCGTGACCATGGCGTGGACCACGATCCGCTCGACGTGAGGGGGGTGCTGAGTGTGACCACGGGTCTCTTCGCTCTGGTGTACGGCTTCTCGCACGTGGAGACGACCTCGTGGAGCAACCACTACACGCTCGGTAGCTTCGCGCTTGCGGCGATTCTGCTTTCCTACTTCTTTCGCGTTCAGTCCACGGCGAAGTATCCGGTGTTGCCGCTACGGGTACTGGCTGACCGCAACCGCGGCGGCTCACTGTTGTCGATGCTGGTCGCGGGACTGGGCATGTTCGGCATGTTCCTCTTCCTGACCTACTACCTCCAGACGACACTGGGCTTTTCCGCGGTGAGAACGGGCGTCGCATTCTTGCCCATGATCGTCTCGCTCACCATCACCGCCCAGCTCTCGAACGTCGTCTTCTTGCCACGGGTCGGACCTCGTCCGCTCATCCCGACGGGCATGGCGATGTCGGCCGCTGGTCTGTTCTGGTTGAGCCACCTGACCATTCATTCGACCTACCTGGGCGGGGTGCTCTTGCCGCTCATCATGATTGGACTCGGCGTTGGCTTCATCTTCGCTCCGGCCATGAACACCGCGACGCTGGGCGTTGAACCCCACGACGCGGGCGTGGCCTCGGCCATGGTGAACACCACCCAGCAGGTTGGTGGCTCGGTGGGCACGGCGTTACTCAACACCTTGGCCGCCAGTGCCGCGACGACGTTCATGGTGGGCAAAGCGGCGACGACGCTCAACAGGAACATCGCCGCGGTGCATAGTTACACCACCGCGTTTAACGTCTCGGCCTTCATCTTTCTCGGCGGCGCTCTGGCGACGGCGATGATCTTGCGCTCGGGCGCGCCCCGAGCGAGTGAGGCGAGCGAGGTGCCGGTAGCCGCCCACTGAACCTCTAGATGACGGCACCGGGGTCGAGATCCTCACCTTTCTCGATGATCACTCGCGCCTGGTGCTGGCTGCTCACCTCTACCCCACGGTGACGATGGAGAACGTGCGACGGCTCTTTGGCAAGAGCCGCACCTAATTTGGCGCTCCCGCGTCGGTGCTCACTGACAACGGGGCGGTCTACAACGCGAATTCGCGCGGCGGACGCAGGGCTTCGAGAGCGATCTCATCGCAGCCCGCATTCTCTATAAGCACTCGCCCCCTACCATCTCCAGATCTGCGGAAGAGTAGAGCGTTGGCATCGCACGCTGAAGGTCTTCTTGGCGAAACGGCCCGCGATGATGCTCGGCGAACTCCGAGGGGTCTTGGACGACGTCGTTCGCTAGTGCAACGAGGTGCGACCGCGCCGCAGGGTCAATCGGTGCACGCCGAGTGTCGCCCATAATGCGCGTGCCAAAGCGAAGCCCTACACGTCTATTCGCCAGCCCCACTGGAGGATCCGCACCGACACGGTCGACGTGCGTGGTCACGCGACGTTGCGCTACTTGGGCCGGCTTCGACACCTCAACGTCGGCTGGGCTTACCGGGTCCAATCGATCCATCTCTACATAATCGATGACGTCGTGACCTTCGCGACCGAAGACGGTGAGTTCATCGGTGAGACGAGAATCGACCTTGAACGGCACTACCAACCCAAGGATGAGGGCTTCCGATGACCTGCACAGGTTCAACTTTCATGATGACGTGAGGGATTTCATTTGGCACCCCTAACTGACCCAAACCCAGACCACATTCCCATAAGCGTGGTCCCCTCATGGGGTACAGGACTGTTGGAGCGGGCGACCAGAATCGAACTGGCGTCCTCAGCTTGCGATGACGGGTCCGCCCAGTCCCCATGCCGTAGCGATGAGGGAGAACGAACGGACGCGTGCTTCGTAGGAATGGGTGCGAGTCGAGAGCATGAATTCGTCGACGTCGGTGCGCTGAATGGCTCGCGACAGCGAACCATCTCAAATGTCGGCGACGCGCAGGAACCTCAGGGCAATCGCTCATTTGTGGTCACGATGACGCTCTCAGCCGAACTCTCCACCCGGAGGGCTACGATTCAACGTTTTACTGTGGTCTGAGCGCCGGTGTGGTGAGTGATGGACGTTGAACTGCTTTAGAAATTGGTGAGTCTTTGAAAAACCGGCGACGTGGGAGATTCGCTGACCTAAAGTTTTCAAACGTGTCCAATCCTTCGATGAAAGTGCTTCTCGCATCGATGTTCGCGTTGACGGGTGTCATTGTCAATTCCGACCTCGCTGCGGCGAACTCGGTGACACCCCCGGCGTCGCTGGGCTATGACATCAGCTTCCCCCAGTGCGCCAGCAACCTCCCCGTATCCGCCGGGTTTGGCATCGTCGGCGTGAACGACGGACATCCGTTCTCCGTGAACCCGTGTCTCGCGAGAGAACTCCGGTGGGCCACCCATACTCTCACTGCGAGCCCCGAGTTCTACGCCAACGTTGACAATCCCGGACCGCTCAATAACGCCAACTGGCCAACTCTTCAGCAGACCCCGCAGGTGTGCTTCGGGGCGAACTCGGTCGCGTGTTCCTATGACTACGGCTGGAATGCGGCGCGTGGATCGTTCCACAACGCGGTGGTCGCCGAATCGCAGATTGGCGCGCCGTCGCCGTCGATGGCTGCGCCCCATGCGCGTTGGTGGCTCGATGTCGAATCCGGCAATGCCTGGGAAACGATCCGCACGACCACCGGGCCAACGAGCGCAGCGTTTGCGAATGACGACGCGGTACTGCAGGGCGAACTCGCCTACTTCGCGAGCGCTGGCGTCACGTCAGTTGGCGTGTACTCGACGATGTCACAGTGGATAGGCCTCATGGGGGTCACCGGATCGTCCTTCGCCTCGACCAAGGCATGGATGACCGGCTACGCCACGCTGGCGACCGCGCAGGCTGCGTGCGCGTCCGCAACCGGATCATTCACGGGTGGTCGGGTGGCCATGATTCAGTATCCGTCCAATGGGCTCGACGGCGGCTACCAGTGTCCGCTGCTGAGTAGTCCGACATCTTCGTCGGTGTCGGTGGCCTTGTCGGGCACGTTCACCAATCAACTCGCCGTCGCGCGCGAGAGCGCCAAGGTGGCGTACGCGCAGAGCACTGGTTCGCCGAACCTGAACGTCTCGAGTACTGGTCTGCTGACGACCAGTGGCCCCCTGGCGGCCGGCACCTATACCGCCACCGGAACGACCAGTGCGAACGGCGATACCGGGACCTTCGCCTTCAGCCTCGCCGTCGGCTCCATCAAGCAGAACCCTCCAACGTCGGCGTCGGTATCAGTGGCCACTGCAGTCACTTTCACCGATCAACTCGCCGTTACCGGCAGCAGCGGCGTGGTGACCTACGTGCAGACCTCGGGCGCCCCGGCCGTGGTCGTCTCGCCCACGGGCCTGATCACGACGAGCGGCACGCTGGCCCCGGGCTCGTACGTGGTGCGAGGCACGATGAGCGATGCCAGTGGCGACAGGGGCACGTTCGTCTTCACTCTTAAGGTTGGAACGATCACGCAGAACCTGCCCACGTCGGCGTCGGCAACGCCGGTGCCGTCAACAACTTTCACCGATCAACTCGCCGTTACCGGCAGCAGCGGCGTGGTGACCTACGTGCAGACCTCGGGCGCCCCGGCCGTGGTCGTCTCGCCCACGGGCCTGATCACGACGAGCGGCACGCTGGCCGTGGGCTCGTACGTGGTGCGAGGCACGATGAGCGACGCCAGCGGCGACACGGGGACGTTCTTCTTCAGCCTTCGTGTCGGGCCCGCCGGCACCATTACCCAAAGTCCGCCAACCAAGACCAGCACCACGACGGTGACGTCGGCCACCTTTACCGACCAGCTCTCAGTCACCGGCAGCAGCGGCGTGGTGACCTACGTGCAGACCTCGGGCGCCCCGGCCGTGGTCGTCTCGCCCACGGGCCTGATCACGACGAGCGGCACGCTGGCCGTGGGCTCGTACGTGGTGCGAGGCACGATGAGCGACGCCGGCGGCGACACGGGGACGTTCCTCTTCAACCTTCGTGTCGGGACAACCACGACGCCCGGCGGCGTGTCGCCCATTGCTCGAAGGGTGATCGGCCATGCCGTCGCTGGAAGGACGATGAGACTCAAGATCATTGGTTCGGGCTTTTCTGGGCGGCCAGCGGTTCGCAGCCACGCGGGCACGGCCGCATTAGTCACGGGGGACAGCGGGACGATGTTGACCTTGCGCGTGAAGGTGAAGTCCGGGTCTCGTAGGGGGATCTTCGCCTTCGTCATCACCCTGGCGAACGGCAAGTCGTGCAGAGTCCGATACGTCCAGCGGTAGCTACCATCACCCCGACCTTCGTCCCTCCAACCCCATAGACAAGGACGTGGTCGGAGTTGCGGCGCACTCTGAAGGGCTCATAACTGTCATGTAGGTGCCACAGCGCGAAACGCGGACAAGAGCGACACACAGTGGACAACGCTGGCAAATTGGAAGGCCCTGCGATCAATGAACTTCGCTTGAAGACCCTTGCAGCGGGCGACGGTTCATTACTCGTTCCTCGGAGCCCGACCTGCCAAGTCTCCCGGGTTCGGGCGACGTCTCTGGCGCCCGCTGAGGGATGGCGTCAATTGCGAGGCGAAGTTCTACGAACATGTGACACATCGGCCGAGTAGATTCCTCATGCCGGCAGAAGTTGGCGGCTGCCTCGTTCGATGTTGCGACAGTACTGCGACATCTGGCAGTGGAAAACAGTGCCGAACAGGAGCGAACAGTGGCAATGAGTGCAACACTCCTCAAGACAGCAAAGCCCAGCCCCCGCAACGAGGACTGGATTGGAGCGGGCGACGGGAATCGAACCCGCGTTCTCAGCTTGGGAAGCTGATGTTCTGCCGCTGAACTACGCCCGCGCGACTCCCAGCGTATCGCCTCGGAATCTCGCCGCACTTGGAGACTCCGGTCCTCGGTGTTGGGACCTTGGCCTGAGTAGCTTTGGCCTATCTCCCAAGCGTGCGAGTTCCGAGTGTTGCTACACCCTGGCGCTACCGTCGGCGCTGGATTCACGGTGCCTCAGCGTGGTGAGTCCCGTGCCGCGAAGCACGGGAGAGGAGCCGTTCGCCACCCGTACAGGCCTCGAAAGAGGCAGGACCTCGGGGCGGAACCGGCAAGTGTTGGTCCGAGTGGGCCAGCATCCGGACGCTGAGCAAGTACCGGCTGTTCAGTCGGTCAAGGCGAACCGGTGTGTGGAAGTAGGGCGCACGCTGTTACCAGGGAGTATCGTTGCCATGGTTATGGTGCTCTCGGATCGCTCAATCAAGGAGGCCCTCGAACAGGGCCGTATCATCATCGACCCGCTCGGCGAGGACTGCATCCAGCCCTCTTCCGTTGACCTGCACATAGACCAACTCTTTCGCGTGTTCCGCAATCACACCGAGCGGGTCATTGACGTCCACGAGGCCCAGGAGGACCTGACCGAACTGATCGACGTCGGCCCCACCGAGCCAATGATCCTGCACCCCGGCGAGTTCCTCCTCGGATCAACGATGGAGCGAGTCGCGCTTCCCGATGACCTGGTCGCCCGCCTGGAAGGCAAGAGTTCGCTCGGCCGCCTCGGCCTGCTGATCCACTCGACGGCGGGCTTCGTCGACGCCGGCTGGGACGGGCACCTCACCCTGGAACTGTCGAACGTGGCGAACCTGCCCATCACGCTCTATCCCGGAATGAAGATCGGCCAGATCAGCTTCTTCGAGATGACCACGCCGGCTGATCGTCCATACGGGGCGAGCGGCCTGGGCTCGAAGTACCGTGGCCAGCGCGGCCCGACGGCGAGCCGTTACTGGGAGAATTTCAACAAGTAGTCACATCCACGCTCGAACGAACTCAGAATGGGAGATGACGGTGCTTGCTCGGATCATCATCGGACTTGGCGTCACGGTTATCTGCTTCGCGCTCGCGGGACGACGCTTCTACTGGCTTTCACGGCTTATTCGCAGCGGTCAAGAGGCCCCGCGCCGTTGGCAGGGCTTGCGCAAGCTCGGCGAGGCCGAGGTAGTCGAGGTCGCGGGTCAGAGGAAGATACTTCACTGGACGGTGCCGGGTCTGGCGCACTTCTTCACGATGTGGGGCTTCACCGTCCTCATGACCACCATCATCGAGGCCTACGGATCGCTCTTCGAGCGCAGCTTCCACATCCCGTGGATCGGCCAAAGCAACTGGCTGGCCTTCGTCGAGGACTTCTTCGCGACCGCGGTGCTCGTCTCGCTCGTGGTCTTCACCATCATCCGAATCAAGAACGCCCCGTCACGCAAGGATCGTTCGAGCCGCTTCTACGGCAGTCACCTCGGCGCCGCGTGGCTGGTGCTCTTCATGATCTCCCTGGTGATCATCACGCTGCTCGTCTACCGCGGAGCGCAGATCAATACCGGCCACTTCCCCTACATGTACACACCGGCCAGGGGCCCGGTGCGCCTTGCGCCGGTCGCGTCGTCGTGGGCCTTCGCGAGCAAGATCGTGGCCAGCTGGCTGCACCCGCTCGGCGTGGGCGTGAACAGCGTCCTCGAGGCGACTTTCCTGCTCGCCAACATCGCGGTGATCGCCGGGTTCCTGGTCTTCGTCTCGTACTCCAAGCACCTGCACATCTTCCTCGCCCCAGTCAACATCGGGGTCTCGCGCCGGCCGCGCGCTCTGGGCGGACTCGACAAGACCCCCGACATGGACATGGAACACGTCACCGAGGACACGGTCTTCGGCGTCGGCAAGATGGAGGACTTCACCTGGAAGCAGATGCTCGACTTCGCGACTTGCACCGAGTGCGGCCGCTGCCAGTCAGTTTGTCCGGCGTGGACCACGGGCAAGCCGCTGAGCCCGAAGCTGCTCATCATGGGACTGCGCGAGAACATGTTCGCCTCCGCGGACCGCCTGCTGTCGGGCGCGAGCAACGCCGAGGTCGCGACGCTGGTGCCCACGACGATCGACCCCGACGTCCTGTGGTCGTGCACGACGTGCGGGAGCTGCGTGGAGCAGTGCCCGGTCGACATCGAGCACGTCGATGCGATCATCGACATGCGCCGCTACGAGGTCCTGATGGAGTCGCGCTTCCCCACCGAGGCCGGCCTGCTGCTGCGCAACATGGAGAACCAGGGCGACCCGTGGGGGCTCGGCTCGTCCAAGCGCACCGAGTGGCTCGCCGCGTTGGATTTCGAGGTTCCGATCATCGACGGACCGATCCCCGACGACATCGAGTACCTCTACTGGGTGGGCTGCGCGGGTTCGCTCGACGAGCGCGGACGCAAGCAGGTCGAGTCGACCGCGCGCATGCTGCACCGCGCCGGCGTGACCTTCGGGATTCTGGGACCGCGCGAATCGTGCACCGGCGACCCGGCGAGGAGGATGGGCAACGAGTACCTCTTCCAGGAGATGGCCAAGGCCAACATCGCCACCCTGAACGAGGTGGGCGCTAAGAAGATCGTGGCGAGCTGCCCGCACTGCTTCAATACGATGAAGAACGAGTACCCCGGCCTCGGCGGGGAGTACGAGATGATCCATCACGCCCAGCTGCTCAGCCACCTCGTGGCCGGCGGCCGATTGGTGCCGGGCGTCTCCTACCAGGGCACGGTCACGTACCACGACCCTTGCTACCTGGGCCGCCACAACCGCATCTTCGACGAGCCGCGCAGCGTGCTCGACGCGATTCCCGGGGTCACCCAGGTCGAGATGGGCCGGTGCCGCGAGAAGGGCTTCTGCTGCGGCGCCGGCGGCGCTCGCATGTGGATGGAGGAGAACATCGGCAAGCGCGTCAACATGGAGCGGACCAACGAGGCCCTGGAGACCGGCGCTGACGTCGTCTCGACGGCCTGCCCGTTTTGCATGATCATGCTCGACGACGCCGTGAAGGCGAACGGCAAGGGCGACGAAGTGTCGGTGCTGGACATCTCCCAGGTGGTCGAGCGCTCCTTGATGGTCCCGGCGCTCGGCGCGTCCGAGGCCGCGGACGAGCCAGCGTAGTTCACACGCCCGAAACACGTCGCTAACGATTCAGAAATCCTCGGTGGGAAAAATGGTGCCAACAACCTGAGGTCAGCGTCGCCCTCTCCTAGTTACCGAAGGAGTGGACGTGCTCTACGCCGCGACGAACATCCCCTATCCCAGTTGGCTGAATCCGGCCGACAATACCTGGCAACTCATGGCCGCGACCCTGGTGGGTCTCATGAGCTTGCCGGGCCTGGCCGTGCTCTACGGAGGGTTGGTTCGCAAGAAGTGGATCGTGAACACCATGCTCATGGTGTTCACCGGCTTCTCGCTCACGCTCATCGTGTGGCTGCTCTGGGGCTACAACATGGCCTTTGGGCCGTTGTCGCACTTCGGGCCGACCGGATCGTTCTGGAGCGGGTTCATCGGTCACTTCACCCCGCTGTCGACGGCCAGTTCCGAGCAGAACCAGGCCGTCTCGGGAGCGAACACGCTCATCCCGTTCCACTTCCCGACCGCGACGCTCGCGTACTTCCAGTTCGTCTTCGCGGCGATCACGCCGCTGCTCTTCGTGGGGGCCCTGGTCGGACGCCTCAAGTTCAAGGCCTGGCTGCTCATCGTGCCGCTGTGGATCACGGTGGTCTACTGCGTGAATGCGGCCCTGCTCTGGGGCGGCGGCTTCTTCGCCCAGAAGGGCGCGGTGGACTACTCGGGCGGCTACGTCATCCACCTCAGCGCCGGCGTCGCGGCGTTCGTCGGGGCGGCGATCATCGGCCCTCGTCGCTGGCAGGACCGTGAGAACGCGTTCCCGAGCAACCTGATGATGGTGGCGGTAGGTGCGGGCATACTCTGGCTCGGCTGGAACGGATTCAACGGCGGGGACCCCTTCTACGCCGGCATCGACGCGGCGAGCGCGGTGCTCAACACCAACGTCGCCACGGCCATGGGCGTCATCACCTGGCTGGTGCTGGACATGCTCCTCTCCAAGCAGAAGAAGCCGACATTCCTGGGCGCGATAAACGGGATGCTGTGCGGTCTCGTCGCGATCACCCCGAGCGCAGGCTGGGTGAATGGAACCGGCGCCCTGCTCGTCGGGCTCACCTCGGCGACGATCGTCTGGTTCGCGTGGAACTACCTGTCGCGCTGCCGTCCCTTCTCCAAGGTGGACGACGCGATGGGCGTGGTCTACACGCACGGGATCGCGGGACTGGTCGGGGGACTGCTGGTCGGGCTCCTCGCCGACCCGAGGATGACGGAGTACGGCGTCGCCGGCGCCCACTTCAAGGGCGCGGGCAGTTTCTCGGTCGGAGGCTGGTTCTTCACCCACTCGTTCCATCAGCTCTGGGAGCAGTTCATCGCGGCCCTGTGGATCATCGGCTGGACCGCCTTCGGCACGGCCCTGGTCTTCTATCTCGTAAAGTTCCTCCTCGGCGGCCTGCGTGAGGACGAGGAAGTCCTCGCGATTGGTGATATCTCTATCCATGAAGAGGAAGCGTTCCCGGAGCCCACCTTTGGTGAGCCATTGACGACGCCCAGCCACACGCACAGCGACAACATCTAAGGAGAATCATGAAACTGGTCACTGCAATCGTAAAGCCATTCAAGTTGGATGAGGTGAAGTTCGCCCTGCAGAACATCGGGGTGGCGGGCATGACCGTCACCCAGGCGCGTGGCTTCGGTCGCACGGGTGGGCACATCGAGATCTACCGGGGCAAGGAGTACGAGTTCGACTTCGTGGACAAGATCCACATCGAGGTCGTCTGCACCGACGAGACGGTCGACCTGATCGTCGATGCGATCGTGGCGGCCGCCCGCACCGACTCGCTGGGTGACGGCAAGGTGTGGGTCACGGGCATCGAGAGCGTGGTGCGCGTTCGAACCAACGAGCGAGGTCCCGAAGCGGTGTAGTTCAGCCGGCCTGGCGTGCGACGGCTTCGGCCGCCGCCGCCGCGGCCGCGGGATCGCCGAGGTACCGTGCCTCGATGACGTCGAGCTCGTCGTCGAGCTTGATGCGGTAGGGGATTCCGGTCGGGATCTCGAGCTCGGCGATCTCGTCCTCCCCGATGCCGTGGAGCACCATGCGAAGGGCGCGGATGGAGTTGCCGTGCGCTACCACGATCACCGCCCCGCCACGTACCGCCTCCTTGCGCAGGTCGTCGATGATGACGTCGCTGAAGTAGGGAGTGACGCGCGCCACGACGTCCTTCAGGCACTCGGTCGCCGGGATGAACTCCGCGGGCACGTCGCGGTAGCGCGGGTCCTGGCCGCTGGCGCGCGGGTCGCCGTCGGGCAGCGGCGGCGGCGGCACGTCGTACGAGCGGCGCCAGAGCTTGACCTGTTCCATGCCGAACTGGTCGGCGGTCTCCTTCTTGTCCTTGCCGGTGAGGTCCCCGTAGTGGCGCTCGTTGAGCCGCCAGCTGCGCTTGACCGGCAGCCACGAGCGACCCGCGACGTGCAGGGTGATCTCGGCGGTGCGGATGGCCCGCGTGAGCACCGACGTGTGCAGCACGCGCAGGTCGAGACCGTCCTCGCCGGCGAGCAGTTGACCGGCGCCGCGGGCCTCGTCCTCTCCTTGGCTGGTCAGGTCCACGTCCTGCCAGCCCGTGAACAGGTTGAGCTGGTTCCATTCGGACTGGCCATGGCGAAGAAGTATCAGATCGGGCACCCGAATAGCGTACCGAGCGCACCGGGGACTGTCCAAAGGCACCCGAGTCGACAGGCCTGAGGAAGCCCTGAATTTCAGGCGTCTGAGTTGGTTGCATAGAACGGTGGAAGTTTTCTTGACAAGCAGAGGCTCAACTCTGTAGTCTTGATTGTACGAGTTTCATCTTCCCGGAGGGTCCGGCGAGGCGGGACCAGAACCTAAGGAGCATGTATGGCTAAGGCAGTCGGAATCGACCTGGGAACCACCAACTCGGTGGTCAGCGTCCTGGAGGCGGGCGAGCCCGTCGTCATCCCCAACGCGGAGGGCGGTCGCACGACCCCGTCGGTCGTTGGCTTCTCGAAGACCGGCGAGGTCCTCGTCGGCGAGGTGGCCAAGCGTCAGGCGATCACGAACCCAGAGCGGACCATCCGCTCGGTCAAGCGCCACATGGGCGAGGGCTGGAGCGTCGACATCGACGGCACCAAGTACACCGCGCAGGAGATTTCGGCGCGAATCCTCCAGAAGCTCAAGCGCGACGCCGAGGCGTACCTGGGCGACACCGTGACCCAGGCCGTCATCACCGTACCGGCCTACTTCAACGACGCCCAGCGCACCGCCACGAAAGAGGCTGGCCAGATAGCCGGGCTCGAGGTCCTGCGCATCGTCAACGAGCCCACTGCCGCCGCGCTCGCCTACGGCCTCGACAAGGGCGGCCAGGAGCAAACCGTGCTCGTCTTCGACCTCGGTGGCGGGACGTTCGACGTGTCCGTGCTCGACATCGCCGACGGCGTCTTCGAGGTGAAGTCCACCCACGGCGACACCCACCTCGGTGGCGACGACTGGGACGACGCCGTGATGCACTGGCTCGTCAAGTCGTTCAAGGACACCGAGGGCGTGGACCTCTCCAAGGACAAGATGGCCGTCCAGCGCCTCAAGGAGGCGTCGGAGAAGGCCAAGATCGAGCTCTCGTCGGTCCAGGAGACCACGATCAACCTGCCGTTCGTGACCGCGACGGCCGAGGGCCCCAAGCACCTCGACATCAAGCTCAGCCGCTCGAAGTTCAACGAGCTGACCGCGGACCTGGTGGAGCGCTGCCGCAAGCCGTTCGACCAGGCCATCAAGGACGCCGGGCTCACCGTCGACAAGATCGACCACGTCATACTGGTCGGTGGTTCGACGCGCATCCCGGCCGTCCAGGACCTCGTGAATAAGGTGACCGGCAAGGAGCCGAACAAGAGCGTGAACCCCGACGAGGTCGTGGCCATCGGCGCCGCGGTCCAGGCCGGAGTCCTGAAGGGCGACGTCAAGGACATCCTGCTGCTTGACGTGACGCCTTTGTCGCTGGGCATCGAGACCAAGGGCGGCGTCATGACCCGGATCATCGAGCGCAACACGACTATACCCACCAAGAAGTCGCAGATCTTCACGACCGCCGACGACAATCAGCCATCGGTCGAGGTGCACGTGCTCCAGGGTGAGCGCGAGATGGCCTCCTACAACCAGACGCTGGGCAAGTTCCAGCTGGTCGGCATCCCGCCCGCCCAGCGCGGAGTGCCCCAGATCGAGGTGACCTTCGACATCGACGCCAACGGCATCGTGCACGTCTCGGCCAAGGACACCGCGACCGGCACCACCCAGTCGATGACCATCACGGGCGGTTCGTCGCTCTCCAAGGACGAGATCGACCGCATGGTCCGAGACGCCGAGGCCCACGCCGAAGAGGACCGTCAGCGCCGGGCCGAGGCCGAGGTCCGCAACAACGCCGACGGCCTGGTGTACCAGACCGAGAAGCTGCTGAAGGACCAGGCGGAGTCGTTCCAGGGCACTGAGCGCGACGACGTCGAAGGGGCGCTGAACGCCCTGAAGGAGGTCCTCGACGGAACCGACATCGAGGCGATCAAGAACGCGACCGAGAAGCTGCTGACCACGAGCCAGGGATTCAGCCAGCGCCTCTATGAGGAGGCCGCGAAGGCGAACGCCGACACGGGTGCGTCGGCTCCGCAGAGCAACGACGACGAGATCGTCGACGCCGAGATCGTCGACTGACATGAGCGACGAAGTCTTCGAGAGCGACGTGGTGGCGGCTTCGGAGGAAGCCGTCATCCACATCGTCGACGAGCTGGGCGAAGCCCAGCGCGAACGTGACGAGTACCTCAACACGCTCCAGCACCTGCAGGCCGATTTCGAGAACTACCGCAAGCGGGTTGCCAAGTCGTCGGTGGAGGCCGGTGCGCGCGCCCAGGGCGATCTCGTGGCCAAGCTGCTGCCGGTGCTCGACGCCTTCGACTACGCCATGGCCCACTTCGACTCCTCGGGATCCGAGGAGTCCGCTGCGCTGAGCCAGGCGCGCAGCCTTCTGCTCGACACCCTCGCCAAGGAGGGCCTCGAACGCATCGACGTCGTCGGCACCGCCTTCGATCCCCAGGTCCACGACGCCGTGGCGCACATCGCGGATGATGGCGAGGGCGAAGGCGAGCAGGTCATCGACGAGGTGCTGCGGGCGGGCTACCGGTGGAAGGGTGCGGTGCTGCGCCCGGCCATGGTGAGAGTGATGGGCTAAATGGCCGAACGGGAGTGGTTCGACAAGGACTACTACAAGATTCTCGGTCTGACCGCCTCCGCGACCGACAAGGAGGTCACGCGCGCGTACCGCAAGCTGGCCAAGGAGCTCCACCCCGACACCAATCCCGGTTCCGAGGAGAAGTTCAAGGAGGTTTCCGGCGCCTACGACGTGCTCGGCGACGCGGCCAAGCGCAAGGAGTACGACGAGGTCCGCCGGCTCGGCCCGGCGGCGGCCGGCTTCGGGTCGCCCGGGGGGCAGACCCCCGGGGGCTTCAACTTCACCAGCGGCGACCTGGGCGACCTGGGCGACATCTTCGGTGGCCTATTCGGCGGCGGGCGCCGCAACCGCGCCCAGCGCGGCGCAGACCTCGAGACGGCGCTGCATCTGGGCTTCCGTGACGCGGTGGTCGGAGTGACCACCACCGTCAACCTGCCCAGCAACGAGCCATGCCACAGTTGCGGCGGCCGGGGAGCGGCCCCGGGGAGCGGATTCGCCACTTGTGAACGCTGCGGCGGGCGCGGCACGATCAACGACGACCAGGGCCCCTTCGCAATGTCGAGCGTCTGCACGCTCTGCCAGGGGCGCGGCGGACGCATCGTCACGCCGTGCGCCACCTGCCACGGGACTGGACGCGAGCCGTCGTCACGCCGGGTGAACGTGCGCATCCCCGCCGGCGTGATCGACGGGCAGCGAATCCGTTTGAAGGCCAAGGGCAACCCCGGCAGCCACGGCGGAGCGCCCGGCGACCTCTTCGTTGACGTGCACGTGAGCCCGGACAGCCGATTCGGACGGCGCGGTCGTCACGTGACGACCAGCGTGCCCGTGTCGGTGACCCAGGTCATGCTCGGAACGACCGTCGAGGTGGAGACGCTCGACGAGCCCGTGACGCTCAAGGTGCCGGCGGGAACCCAGTCGGGGACCACCATGCGGGTGAGGGGTCGCGGAGTGCCTGCCGCCGGCAAGCATCCGGCGGGCGACCTGCTGGTCACGATCGACGTGGCCATTCCCAAGAAGCTCAACAAGGAGCAGCGTACGCTGGTCGAGCGGCTGGCGAGCACCCTGGACGGGGAGGCGAGCCGATGACCGAACGCCAGCAGCACCACGCCGTCTACGTCATCTCGGTCTTCGCCGAGATCGCGGGCGTGCACCCCCAGACCCTGCGCAACTACGAGAGGAACGGGCTGCTGAAGCCGCGCCGCACCAGCGGCGGGTCGCGCCGATTCTCCGACGCCGACCTGGTGGCGCTGCGCCGGATCCAGGAACTCACCAACCAGGGGGTCAACCTCGAAGGGGTGAAGCGCATCATGGCCCTCGAGGCCGAACTCGCCGCCCGCGACGAGCGGATGATCGATCTCGCCAGCGAGGCGAAGTCGAACGTCGAGCAGACCCATCGCCAGTACCGGCGCGACCTGGTGCCCGTGCAGAATACGATCGCGCTGTACATCGAGGCGCAACGTCGCCGGTAGGGAGGTAGACCATGACCCTTGACCCCCAACGATGGACCCTGAAGACCCGCGAGGCCTTCCAGGCGGCCACCACCCAGGCCCAGGCGGCCGGCAACCCGTTCGTCACGCCGGCGCACCTTCTGCTCGCATTACTGAATCAGTCCGACGGGGTCGCGCGACCGTTGCTCGCCGCGGCGAACATCGACCCGGTGGCCACGGCGTCGGCGCTCAGCGAGAGGGTGGCCGGCGAACCGCGAACCGTCGGCGGTTCCCAGCCGGGCCTCTCGGTCGAGGCGCGCGAGGGACTCGAGGCGGCCGACGAGCTTCGCGCCGACCTCGGCGACGACTTCCTGTCGGTCGATCACGTCATCGTGGCCTGGGCGGACCTGCTCGGCACGACCCGCGAGGCTCTCCTCCAGGCGCTGCGCGGCATTCGCGGGTCGGCGCGCATCACGTCGGAGAACCCCGAAGGGACCTTCGCGTCGCTCGAGAAGTACGGGCGCGACCTCACCGACCTCGCGAAGGCCGGCAAGCTCGACCCCGTCATCGGCCGCGACGACGAGATCCGTCGGGTCATCCAGGTGCTGTCGCGGCGCACCAAGAACAACCCCGTGCTCATCGGCGAGCCCGGTGTGGGAAAGACCGCCATCGTCGAGGGCCTCGCGCTGCGGATCATCGAGGGCGACGTGCCCGAGTCGCTGCGAAACCGCCGGGTGATCGCGCTCGACCTCGGTTCGATGGTGGCCGGCGCCAAGTACCGCGGCGAGTTCGAGGAGCGGATGAAGGCGGTCCTGAAGGAGATCCAGGACGCGGGCGGCGAGGTCATCACCTTCATCGATGAGTTGCACACGATCGTGGGAGCGGGGGCCAGCGAAGGGGCGATGGACGCCGGCAACATGATCAAGCCGCTGCTCGCCCGTGGCGAATTGCGGCTCATCGGCGCCACCACGCTGGACGAGTATCGCCAGTACATCGAGAAGGACGCCGCGCTGGAGCGTCGCTTCGCCCAGGTGTTCGTCGGCGAACCGTCGGTGCAGGACACCGTGGCGATCCTGCGAGGCCTGAAGGAGCGCTACGAGGTGCACCACGGAGTGCGGATCCAGGACGCGGCCCTGGTGGCGGCGGCGAGCCTGTCCCAGCGCTACGTCGCCAACCGATTCCTGCCCGACAAGGCGATCGACCTCATGGACGAGGCCGCGTCCAAGCTGCGCATCGAGATCGACTCGATGCCCACCGAGCTCGACGTCGTGATTCGGCGCATCCGCCAGCTCGAGATCGAGCGCGTGGCCCTCGAGGGCGAAACCGACGCGGCGTCGCTCGAGCGCAGGTCCAAGCTGGACGAGGAGCTGGCCGACCAGCGCGAGAAGTCCGACGGGCTCGCGGCCAGGTGGCAGGCCGAGAAGCAGGCCATCGAGAAGATCCGCACCGCCAAGCACGAGCTCGAAGACCGCCGCGCCGAGGCCGAGCGCCTCGAGCGGGGCGGCGACCTGAACGGCGCGGCCGCGCTGCGCTACGGCACCATCCCCGAGCTGGAGCGGACCATCGACCAGGCGACGGGCGAGCTGGCGGAGCTGCAAGCCAACGGCGCGTTCCTGAAGGAGGAGGTGGACGCGGAGGACATCGCCGAGGTGGTCAGCCGTTGGACGGGCGTGCCGGTCTCCAAGCTCCTCGAGGGCGAGGTCGACAAGCTGCTGCGCATGGAGTCGCTGCTGCACACTCGCGTCGTCGGCCAGGACGAGGCGGTCTCTTCGGTCGCCAACGCGATCCGCCGGTCGCGCGCCGGCCTCTCCGATCCGAACCGCCCGATCGGCTCGTTCCTGTTCGTGGGACCCACCGGTGTTGGCAAGACCGAACTGGCCCGCGCCCTGGCGGAGTACCTCTTCGACGACGACAAGGCCATGGTGCGGCTCGACATGAGCGAGTACATGGAGAAGTTCTCGGTCAGCCGCCTCGTCGGCGCCCCTCCGGGGTACGTGGGCTACGAGGAGGGCGGCCAGCTCACCGAGGCCGTGAGGCGCCGTCCCTACGCGGTGGTCCTGCTCGACGAGATCGAGAAGGCGCACCCCGACGTGTTCAACATCCTCCTGGCGCTGCTCGACGACGGGCGCCTGACCGACGGCCAGGGCCGGACGGTCAACTTCACCAACGTGGTACTCATCATGACGAGCAACCTGGCCGGCGACCCCCAGGACTTCTTCCGGCCCGAGTTCGTGAACCGGATCGACGACATCATCCGGTTCCGGTCCCTGGACGAGAAGGACCTGGCGGTGATCGTGGGCATCCAGCTGGGCCGGCTGCGCAGCCGGCTCGCCGAACGCCATCTTGGCCTCGAGGTGACGCCGGGAGCGGCGGAGGTCCTGGCGCGCGAGGGCTTCGATCCGCACTACGGGGCGCGCCCGCTGAAGCGGGTGATCCAGCGTCGCGTCGAGGATCCCCTCGCGCTCGCGGTGCTCGAGGGCGACTACCACCCCGGCGATACCGTCACGGTCGACGAGGCCGACGGGGTGCTGACGTTCCGCTGACGGGCGACGGGACCGCAAAACCCTTGCGATAGGCTTGGCCTGCAACGAGGCCATCTCGAGGGAGTCCAGTGCCCGCAACCGTCGTAGTCGGTACCCAGTGGGGTGACGAAGGCAAGGGGAAGTTGACCGACCTCCTCGCCCGTGACATGGACATGGTCGTTCGCTACCAGGGCGGCCACAACGCCGGACACCGGATTGTCGTCGACGGCGAGGCCTTCGCGCTCCAGCTCGTCCCCTCCGGGGTGCTCTACCCCCACATCACTCCCGTCATCGGCAACGGTGTCGTGGTCGACCCCGCGGTGCTGCTGGCCGAGCTCGACCGGCTGATCGCCAAGGGCATCGACGTCTCGAAACTCGTCGTCTCGGGCAATGCGCACCTGATCATGCCCTACCACCAGGAGCTCGACCGGCTCACCGAACGGTTCCTCGGCAAGAACGCCCTCGGCACGACCAAGCGGGGCATCGGTCCCGCGTACGCCGACAAGTCGTCGCGGGTCGGGCTGCGGGTCCAGGACCTGCTCGACGCGAAGATCTTCCGCGAGAAGCTGAACGTCGTCCTGCACGAGAAGAACCTGATCCTGACCAAGATCTACAACCGTCCGGCCATCAGCGCCAAGGACATCGCCGAGAAGTACCTCGACGAGCTCGCGCCGCGGATCGCGCCGATGATCGGCGACACGGTGGGCATGGTGCACGACGCGCTCGACCGCGGCGAGAGGATACTGCTCGAAGGGGCCCAGGCCACGTTCCTGGACCTCGATCACGGCACGTACCCCTTCGTCACCTCCTCGAACCCGGTGGCCGGCGGCGCCTGCACGGGATCGGGGCTGGGCCCCCGGGACCTCACCAGCATCGTGGGGATCGCCAAGGCGTACGTCACTCGCGTCGGGGCCGGACCGTTTCCGACCGAGGTGGACGGCGAGATGGCCGAACTGCTGGTCGAGCGGGGACACGAGTTCGGCACCAACACCGGCCGCCGGCGCCGCGTGGGATGGTTCGACGCCGTCATGGCGCGCCAGGCCGCCCGGCTGAACTCGCTGACCGAAGTGGCGCTGACCAAGCTCGACGTGCTCGACACGCTCGACGAGATCAAGGTCTGCGTGAGCTATGAGGCCAACGGCGTGCGTTACGACTACCCGCCGTACCACCAGTCGGTCCTGCACGACGTCACGCCGATTTACGAGGTGCTTCCCGGATGGCAGAGCGACCTCACCGAAGTCACCGAGTACGGGCAGCTGCCCAGCGCCGCCAAGGGCTACGTGAAGTTCCTGGAGGACACCACCGGCGTCACGATCTCGGTGGTCGGGGTGGGCCCGGGCCGAGAGCAATTCGTGCGACCCTCGTGAGGCGCTGCGTCGTGGTCGGATCGGGTGCGCGTGAGCACGCGCTGGCGTGGGCGCTCGCGATGAGCGCCGAGGTCGTCGTCACCCCGGGCAACGTCGGCATCGCCGCGCACGGCATCGCGTGCGTCGACACGCCGGCCACCGGGCTCGACGCCGACCTCTTCGTGATCGGGCCGGAGCAGCCTCTCGTGGAGGGCCTGGCCGACCGCCTGCGGGCGCAGGGGAAGGCGGTCGTCGGGCCGGGCTGCGACGGCGCGATGCTGGAGGGATCCAAGGCCTTCATGAAGGAGTTCCTGGCGGCAGCGAACGTGCCGACGGCGGCCTTCGCGACGTTTCGCGACGCCGCGAGCGCGGTCGCTCACCTGGCCGTGACGAAGCCGCCGTACGTGATCAAGACCGACGGCCTCGCCGCGGGCAAGGGCGTGCTCGTCACCGATGACTTCGACGAGGCCTGCGCGGACGTCCGCGACAAGCTGAGCGGCGCGGCCTTCGGCAGCGCCGGAACGACGATCGTCATCGAAGAGGGCCTCGACGGGCCGGAGTGCTCGCTGCTGGTGCTGTGCGACGGTACGGACGTGGTGGCGCTCGTGCCGGCCCAGGACTTCAAGCGGGTCGGCGACGACAACCAAGGCGCCAACACGGGCGGCATGGGGGCCTACGCGCCCATGGCGTCGATGGGCGACCAGCAGGTCGGTGAAGTGATGCGCACGATCATCGCCCCGACACTGAGGGAGCTCTCGAGGCGCTCCATCGATTTCCGCGGTGTGCTCTACGCCGGCGTGATGCTGACGAGCGAGGGCCCCAAGCTGCTCGAGTACAACGTCCGCTTCGGGGACCCCGAGGCGGAGGTCCTCGCCCCGCTCTACGGCGGGGACCTCTACGACCTGCTGGTGCGCGTGGGGACCGGGGGCCTGCACGGATCGTCGGCGCGGACCTCGGGCAGCGCCGTCACCGTGGTGCTCGCGTCGCACGGCTACCCCGCGAGCCCGCGCCAGGGCGACGTGATCCACGGGCTCGGTGACGACGGCCAGCTGGCCACGCCCCTCGAAGGCGTGACCATCTTCCACGCGGGCACCCGGCGCGACGATCAGAACCGCTTCGTGACCGCGGGCGGACGGGTGCTCGCCGTCACCGGCGTCGCCGAGTCGATGGCCGAGGCTCGGCGACGCGCCTACGTGGCGGCGACGCTCGTAACCTTTGAGGGCAAGGTCATGCGCACCGACATCGCCCGTGACGTGGCCTAGAGGAGACAGATGATTCCGAGGTACTCACCCAAGGACGTGGCCGCACTCTTCAGCGACGAGAACCGCTTCGAGACGATGCTGGAGGTCGAGCTGCTCGTCGCCGAGGCGCTGGCCGAGCAGGGCGTGCTGGCCCGCGGCGACGTCGACGAACTGCGCCGGCGCCGTCCCGTCATCGACGCGGCCTTCGTCGCGGAAGTCGCGGAGCGCGAGCTGATCACCAATCACGACACCGCCGCCTTCGTGGACCTGGTCCAGGCCAAGATCGGGATGCCCGAGGGCGCCTGGATCCACTACGGTCTCACGTCCTCGGATGTCGTGGACACCGCGCTCTGCCGCGTGCTGGCGAGCGCGATGGACATCGTCATCGCCGAGGCGACGGCCCTTCGCGACGCGTTGACGGCGCGGGCGGTCGAGACGATCGACTGGCCCATCACCGGACGCACGCACGGCATGGCTGCCGAACCGACGACCTACGGCGTCAAGTTCTCGCTCTTCGCGTTGCAGGTCCAGCGCGACCTCGAACGCGCCGCGCACGCGCGAAAGGGGATCGCGGTCGGCAAGCTCTCGGGCGCGGTCGGGACCTATTCGAATATCGATCCGGTTGTCGAGGCGATGGTCTGCACCCGGCTCGGGCTCGTCGCGGTGCCCGCGACCCAAGTGGTCGCTCGCGACCGCCACGCCGAGGTCCTCTACGCCTGCGCGGCACTGGGCACGACGATGGAGCAGTTCGCCCTCGAGGTGCGCCACCTCGCGCGCAGCGAGGTGGGTGAGGCCGAGGAGCCGTTCGCCACGGGGCAGAAGGGCTCCTCGGCGATGCCCCACAAGCGCAATCCCATCCTGTCCGAGCGCCTCTGCGGTTTGTCACGGGTGCTTCGCGGCTACCTGCAGGCGGGCCTGGAGGACGTCGCGCTGTGGCACGAGCGAGACATCTCACACTCCAGCGTCGAACGCATCGTCCTGCCCGACGCACTCCAGCTGACGGTCTACATGCTGCGTAAGGCCACCGGACTCGCTGCGGACCTCGTGCTGCATCCCGAGCGCGCGCTGGAGAACCTCACGGTCAACTCGCTGGGCCTCGTCTTCTCCCAGTCGGTGCTGCTGGCCCTCGTGGACTCGGGCATGACGCGTGACGACGCGTACCGGATCGTCCAGGCCGCGGCGCGCGAGGCGGTCGAGCAACGGCGCAACTTCCGCGAAGTCATTGAGAAGGATCGCGCGGTGACGCTGAGCGGCGAAGCGCTGGACCGGGCGTTCGACGCGCAACGGCTGCTGGCGCACCGTGGCAAGTTTCTCGACGCACTAACGTGGCGCTCGTGAGCGAGCTCCTCCCGCACCTCTACTCGGGCAAGGTCCGCGACCTCTACGAGGTCGACGAGGAGCACCTCTTGATGGTGGCGTCGGACCGGCTGAGCGCATTCGACGTCGTGATGAACGAGCCGATCCCCCAGAAGGGCCGTGTCCTCACCGGACTCACGCACTACTGGGTCCGCGAGTTCGGCCAGTCGGTCCCCAGCGCGCTCGTGGCCTGCGACCCGGCGGTGATCGAGGAGTTCGTGCCCGGCTTCGAAGCCGAGACGCAGTGGCACGGTCGCGCGATGCTGGTGCGCCGGGCGCGGATGTTGCCCCTCGAGTGCATCGTGCGCGGACGTCTCGCCGGTCAGGCCTTCGACGAGTACGTCGAGAGCGGCACGGTTCACCAGATGGCCGCGCCCGCCGGGATGCGCCTGACCGACCCGTTCCCCGAGCCGATCTTCACGCCGTCGACGAAGGCGACCTCCGGCCACGACGTCAACATCGACTTGGCGAGCGCCGCGGCCATCGTGGGCGATGAGGCGCTGTCCCAGGCCCAGGCGCTCTGCCTGGACCTCTTCACGAGGGCGGCGGACACGCTCGCGCTCCAGGGCCTCGTGCTGGCCGACACCAAGTTCGAGCTGGGCTTCGTCGACGACCAGCTGGTGCTCTGCGACGAGGTCCTTACTCCCGACTCCTCTCGAATATGGCCGGCCGACCAGGTCCACCCCGGCGACACGCCCCCTTCGTTCGACAAGCAGCCGTTTCGTGACTGGCTTTCGGCCCAGCGATGGAACCGCACGCCCCCGCCGCCCAAGGTCCCCTACTCAGTGATCGCGACCACGGCGGCGCGCTACGCCGAGGGATACGAGCGGATGACCGGGCGCCTGCTCAGCGACTGGTACGGTGCGTAGTCGTGAACTTCCCCGTGATTGTCGACGTGACGCTCCGTGAAGGAATCGCCGATCCCGAAGGGGCCACGATCGAGCGGGCGTTGCCGGCCCTGGGCTTTACGGGCGTGACGAACGTTCGGGCGGCCAAGTCGTTCCGGCTCGATGTCGAGGCTACCGACGAGGCTTCGGCCCTGGCCAAGGCTACGGCCCTGGCCGAGCGGCTCCTGTCGAATCCGGTGATCGAGAACGCCGTGGCGCGAAGCGGTCGGGGTTCGACGCCGTGACGCGCATCGGCGTCGTCATCTTCCCCGGGTCCAACTGCGATTACGACGCCGCCTCGGCGGTGAGCGAGCTGGGTGCGACCTGCGAGTACGTCTGGCATTCGGCCACCGACCTGTCGGGCTTCGACGGCGTCATCCTGCCCGGGGGATTCGCGCACGGCGACTACTTGCGTCCGGGCGCGCTGGCGCGCTTCTCTCCCGTGATGGAGGCGGTCGCCAATTTCGCCGCCGACGGCGGGGCGGTGCTGGGGATCTGCAACGGCTTCCAGGTGCTCACCGAGGCCGGGCTCCTGCCTGGTGCGTTGCAGAAGAACCGCGGGCTCACGTTCCTGTGCCAGCCCACGACGCTGATCGTGGCGTCAACGCGATCGGTCCTGACCTGCGCGGCGACCAAGGGCCAGGAGCTGGTCATCCCGATCAGCCACTTCTCGGGCGCCTACACGTGCGACGACGAGACCTACGAGGCCCTTGAGGCGAACGGGCAGGTGGTGCTTCGCTACCGCGACAATCCCAACGGATCGCGCGGCGACATCGCCGGCGTGGCGAACGAGGCGGGCAACGTGGTCGGTCTCATGCCCCACCCCGAGCGGGCGATGTCGACGTTGCTCGGCAGCGCCGACGGACGCGTGCTGCTGAGCGGTTTCGTGTCAGCGCCGGTCGATGTCCACTAGGTGCGGGCTCGACTGATGCCGCAGCGCTTCAGCACGTCGGCGCTCACGCCCAATTCGCGGAACGCGCTGTAGCTAATACCGTTGCGGCTGGCGTAGGATTTCGCGATTTTCACGAAATCCTTCTCGACACTCGTGAGGTCAATTCGTGACGTGAGACGCTCGTGTTCGCCGACCAGGTCGTAGCGCTTCTGGGTGAGCTCGAGCTTGCGAATTGGGGCCGCGTTGACGATCTCCTTGTCAATGCGGGCAATCTGAATGCTGATCGACTCGGGAGTGCGCTTGCGTCCGCGCTTGCCCTTGCCGGCGGCCAGCGCTTCGAGATACTTGGCCACGACACGAGACTCATTGCGGCCTTGGGCGAGCTTGGCCTTGTGGTCCGCGCTCATCGTGCGTTTTGCCGGCTTCCTGGTGACTGGTTTCTTCGCTATTGCCGCCATGATTCTCCAAAATTTATGAGGGGAATCATGATTATAGCGACGAGAAATTTGGTTCGCTTATAAATGGACATATTCTTACCTAGAGATGACATACATGCGAAAGGAAGGCGAATCTGATTAAACTTTTTGACTACATCGATGGTCGGCAATTGGTGCCCCGAGCGTGGACGTGCCGCTGCCGATGTTCGACGACGAGCGAGATCGCCTCCTCGCGGTGCCGTCGTCTCGGCGAGACTACTCCGCTTTGAAGTCAAGGGGCGCCGCGAGCGCCGCTGCGCGAGTGGAGTTGGCTCGGCGTCGGGGCCATTGCGGGCCGGTAGTTTGGTGGGGTGAGTAGCTCTCCAGAACCCCTGCACCGTGCCCTTGGTCTCACCGACTCCGAGTTTGACGACATCCGCAAGGTGCTCGGAAGGGAGCCCAACCATCTCGAGCTGGCTCTCTACGGCGTGATGTGGAGCGAGCACTGCTCGTACAAGTCGTCGCGGATCCACCTGAAGCGCCTGCCCACCGAGGCCCCGCACGTGCTGGTCGGCCCCGGGGAGAACGCGGGCGTCATCGACGCCGGCGACGGTATCGCCGTGGCCATCCGCATCGAGAGCCACAACCACCCCTCGGCCATCGAGCCCTACCAGGGCGCCGCCACCGGCGTCGGCGGCATCCTTCGCGACGTCTTCACGATGGGCGCGCGCCCGTTGGTGCTCATGGACCCTCTCTTCTTCGGCCGGTTGACCGATGCGCGCCAGCGCTGGCTCGTGGAGGGGGTGGTGTCGGGCATCTCGGGGTACGGCAACTCCGTGGGCGTTCCCACCATCGGCGGCGAGCTAACCTTCGACGACTGCTACTCGTCCAACCCTCTGGTGAACGTGCTCTGCGCCGGGGCGCTGCCCACCGAGCGCCTCGTGCTCGGCGTCGCCTCCGGGGTCGGGAACCTCGCCGTGCTGCTCGGCTCGTCGACGGGCCGCGACGGGATCGGCGGGGTCTCGGTGCTCGCGTCGGCCGGGTTCTCGGGTGACGACGGAGCCGCCTCGCTCGATGACGCCAAGCGTCCCAGCGTCCAGGTCGGCGACCCCTACGAGGAGAAGCGCCTCATCGAGGCCTGCCTCGAGCTGCTCGATCGGGGCCTGGTGCTCGGCATTCAGGACCTCGGCGGCGCGGGGCTGGTCTGCGCGACGAGCGAGACCGCCGCTCGCGGCGGGGTGGGCATGGACGTGGACATCACGGCCGTCGCGCTTCGCGAGGCCGACATGGCGCCCTTCGAGATCATGACGTCCGAGAGCCAGGAGCGGATGCTCGCCATCATCACCCCCGAGAGCTGGGCCGCCGTGTCGGGGCTCTGCGCCAAGTGGGAGGTCCGCGCGAGGGTCGTCGGCCACGTGGTCGAGCCTGTCCGCGACCACGACGGAAACGCCGTCGGGATGCTGCGCGTGCGGCGCGGCTTCGAGGGCGAGGTCCTGGCACAGGTCCCGGCCGCCTCCCTGGCCGACCAGGCACCGCTGTACGACCGGCCCCGCCAGCGCCCGGCGGACCTCGACGCGGTGCGCGCGGACGATCCGACGGATGACGAGCCGGTCGGCTCGCCGAATGACGACCTCCTGGCGCTGCTCATCGACCCGGCCTGGGTGTATCGCCAGTACGACTCGCAGCTCTTCCTGAACACGGTGGTGGGGCCGGGACGCGACGCCGCGCTGCTGCGCCTCGCGGGACCGGGTCTGCCGCCGTCGCGGCGAGGCATCGCGCTCTCGACGGACTCGAACCCGCGCTGGTGCGCGCTCGATCCCCGCGCGGGCACGGCTCTCACCGTGGCTGAGAGCGTGGCCAACCTGGCCTGCGTCGGCGCGACCGCGAAGGCCGTCGTCAACTGCCTCAACTTCGGCAATCCCGAGCACCCGGAGGTGATGTGGCAGCTCTCGGAGTCGATCGACGGGATGGCCGAGGCGTGCAGGGGGCTGGACCTGCCCGTCATCGGCGGCAACGTGTCGCTCTACAACGAGAGCGGCGGCAGCGACATCGACCCGACGCCCGTCGTGGGACTGCTGGGCGTTGTCGACTCGCTGGTGGCTCCGCCGCCGGGCTGGGCGTGGGACGAGGGCGACGCCCTGGTGCTCGTCGGCACCCGCACCGTACCGGGCCCGCGGCCCTTCCCCCTGGGCGGCACGAAGTGGGCCACCATGCGCGCTCGGCGCGGAGGAAGCGTCCCCTCTTTCGATCCCGGTCCCTTCGCCAGGACGGTCCGCTTCGTCGCGGGTGAGGTGGCCGCGATCTGCGCCGGCACCGCGAGCGACGTCACCGCGGTGCACGACGTGGGCGGCGGCGGCCTGGCGGTCGCGCTCGCCGAGATGGTGGCGGTGACCGGCGTCGGCGCCGAGGTCGGTGAACTGCTGGGCCACGGCGAGCTCTTCAGCGAGTTCCCGGGGCGGTTCGTCATGACCACCAGCGACGTCGAGGTCTTCAGCGCCCGTGCGCAGGCGGCCGGCGTCGCCTGGGCACGCCTGGGCACGATCGGGGGGAGCCGTCTGCGGGTCGAAGGTGCCATCGACCTCTCGGTGGGTGACATCGCCGCGCGCCGTCGGGACGCCCTTGAGGACGCGCTCGCGTCAGCCGGCTAGCGCGCGGCCTTCAGCTCGTCGAGTATCTCGTCGGGCACCCTCAAGTCGCCCGAGTAGCCGAATCCGAGCGACGTGTCTTCCTTGTAGTGGCCGTGGTAGTCCGACCCGCCGGTGGGAATCATGCCGGCGTCGCGGGTCAGCTTCACCATCAGCGCGCGGGTCTGGGCGCTGGTGCCTCCGTAGTACGCCTCGATGCCGGCGAAGCCCCGCTCGCGCAGGCTCGCCATGACCCGCGGCATCGTGGACTGGATCCCCTGCGAAGTGACAGCGTCCAGGTAGTTCACGAGGGGGTGGGCGATCGAGAAGACGGTGCCCGATCCCTTCGCCGAGTCGACGAACTCCTCGATGGGCATGCTGGTCTTAGGGACGTACGCCCGGCCTTCGCTGCCGAGCCAGTCGATGAATAGCCGGTTCCACGCCTCGTCGGTGCGCTCGCCGACAATCTCGGGATGGAGCTCGAACATGGCGCGCGCGAAGTGCGGTCGGCCGATCGAGTCCACGTTGCCCGAAAGGGTCGCCAGATAGTCGATGGTGATCCGCTCGAGGCCCTGCTCCTGGAGCAGGGCGACCAGCTTGCGGTTGCGCACGTCTCGGTCGCGGCGGAGCGAGGCGAGCTTCAACTGCAGCGGGTGCGCCGGGTCCAGGGGCAGGAAGTAGGCCAGGACGTGGACACTGCGCGCGATCGCCGGCTCGCCGTGGCGCTGCCTCGGGAATTCGTGGTCGCGAAGCGAGACCTCCACCCCGCTCACCAGCTCGAGGCCGCCGCGCTCGCAGGCCGCGGCCATCTCCTCGTGGCTGGCGGTCGTGTCGTGGTCGGTCAGGGCGATCGCCGAAAGCCCCAGATCGTGGGCCGTTTGGGCCAGCTGGGCCGGAGTGTCCGATCCGTCGGAGAACGTGGAGTGGGTATGAAGATCTATCACATACGAAGCGTACCGACAGAGCGTGGCGGCCCCGGGCGTCTGTGCGAGAATGTCCCAGTGCCTTTGCTGCCCGCGACCCTTAGAGTAGAGGGCAGATGAAAGAAGCCTGTGGCGTCGTCGGGATCGTGGCCCCGGGCCGAGATGTTTCGTACCTCTGCTACGACTCGCTCTACGCGCTCCAGCACCGTGGCCAGGAGTCCGCCGGGATGGCCACCTTCAACAATCACCAGATCACGGTCGTGAAGGACAACGGACTGGTGAGCCACGTGTTCGCCGACACCACGCTGCGGGCCCTCGCGGGCTCGCTGGTCATTGGCCACACCCGCTACTCGACGTCGGGCTCGGCGAACTGGACCGCGGCCCAGCCCGTCTACCGCTCGGCCGGCTCATCGGGCTTCGCCCTCGCCCATAACGGCAACCTGACCAACACCAACGAGCTCGCCAACGCGGCCGGCATCCAGTTCACGTCCATGCTGTCGGACTCCGACTTGGTCGCCGAACTCCTCGCGCGCGAAGTGGAGGCCGGCCTGACGCTGTCCGAGGCCATGAAGGTGGTCCTGGCCCAGGCCCACGGTGCCTTCTCGATGGTGGTGCTCGAAGCGAACGCGGTGCACGCGGTGAGAGACCCGTTCGGTTTCCGGCCCCTCTGCCTCGGACGTCTGGGCACCGAGGACGCGCCCGAAGGGTGGATCGTCGCCTCCGAGAGCCCGGCGCTCGACGTGGTGGGCGCGGCGTTCGTCCGCGAGGTCCGTCCTGGAGAGATGGTCACCATCACGAGCAGCGGCGTCACCTCGGTGCAGCTGCTGGAGCCGGCGGGCGAGAAGGAGAAACTCTGCATCTTCGAGTTCGTCTACTTCGCGCGGCCCGATACCTACCTGATGGGCCACCAGGTCCACACCACGCGCCGGCGCATGGGCGAGCTGCTCGCCCGACAGTCGTCGGTCGAGGCGGACATCGTCATGGGGGTGCCGGATTCGGGAGTGCCCGCGGCCGAGGGGTACGCCAAGGCGTCGGGCATCCCGTTCGGCTACGGCCTCGTGAAGAATCGCTACATCGGGCGCACCTTCATCTCGCCCAACCAGAACATGCGCGAGGCGAGCGTTCGGCGCAAGCTGAACCCCTTGCGCGAGAACATCGACGGTCAGCGCCTGGTGGTCGTCGACGACTCGATCGTGCGCGGCACGACGACCAAGGCCCTCGTGGGGATGCTGCGCGACGCGGGCGCCACGGAGGTTCACCTGCGCATCTCCTCGCCGCCGTTCATGTGGCCGTGCTACTTCGGCATCGACACCCCGACGCGCGACGACCTCCTCGCCGCGAACCACTCGGTCGACGAGATGCGAGACTACATCGGCTGCGACTCGCTGGAGTTCATCACCCTCGAGAATCTGCGCGCGGCGATCCGCCTCGACGGGGAGTGCTGCGACGCGTGCCTGACCGGAAACTACCCCGCTCCGGTTCCGGTGGCACTGGGCAAGTCGGGCGGGCGCTGGTGAGCCGACTGCTCGACCAGCCCAGCGGCGGCCTGACCTACGCCGGCGCGGGGGTCTCGATCGAGGCCGGCGACGAGGCGGTTGCGCGGATAAAGGTGGTGGTGGACAGCACCAGGCGTTCCGAGGTACTGGGCGGAATCGGCGGCTTCGGCGGGCTGTTCGCCCTCGACACGTCGAAGTTCAAGGAGCCGGTTCTGGTGGCGTCGGCCGACGGCGTGGGCACCAAGCTCGAGGTGGCGAGGATGCTGGGTCGCTACGACACGGTGGGCATCGACCTGGTGGCGATGCTGGTCGACGACCTCGCGTGCGTCGGTGCCGAGCCCCTCTTCCTGCTGGACTACGTCGCGGTGGGTGCGCTCGATCCTGCGCGGCTCGAGGAGCTGGTTGGCGGCATCGCCAATGGTTGTCGGCTCGCCAAGACGGCGCTGCTGGGCGGGGAGACCGCCGAGCACGGCGGGGTCATGGGGCCCGACGATCTCGACGTCGCCGGATTCGCGGTCGGCGTCGTCGAGCGCGGGCACGAACTGGGCGCACATCGGGTACGCCCCGGCGACGTCCTGGTGGGCTTCGGATCGCCGGGACTGCGCTCGAACGGCTACAGCCTCGCGCGCAAGATCCTGGTGACCAGCGTCAGCGCGCTGCACGAGAGCGCGTACGAGGGGTCGTCGCGGACGCTCGGCGATGAACTGCTTGTGCCGTCAGTGATCTACGCGCCCGCGGTGACGGCGTTGGGCGAGGAGCTCGGCCCTGCGTTGCACGCGGTGGCTCACGTGACTGGCGGCGGAATCCTCGGCAACGTGGCGCGAATCCTGGGCGACGATCTCGACGCCGTCATCGACATGACGAGCTTCCAGACGCCCGAGATCTTCTTCGAGATCCAGCGCCGGGGACACGTGAGCGCCGATGAGATGGTCCGCGTCTTCAACTGCGGCCTCGGAATGGTCCTCGCCCTGGACGCGAACGCGGCGAACGCCGCTGTGACGCTGGCCCGCAGCTCGGGCATCGCGGCTTCGGTGGTCGGCGAGGTCCGCTCCGGCGGCGCCAAGGTCGTGCTGACGTGAGCGATGCTCGCGAACGCGTGCGCCAGCACCTCCTCGAGCACTCCGTGCGCCGCGGCGACTTCACGCTGAAGTCGGGCCGTCCGTCATCGTGGTTCATCGATTCGAAGCAGACCATCTGCGCCCCCGAGACGATGGTGGACGTGGCGGCCCTGCTGCTGGAGAGGATCCCCTTGAACGCGACGGCGATTGGAGGGCTCACCATGGGTGCCGACGGCGCGGCGTTCATCACCGCGGGAGTGGCCGCGACGAGGGGCCGTCTGCTGCGGGCCTTCAGCGTGCGCAAGGAAGTGAAGGATCACGGGGCCGGAGGTCGCATCGCCGGTGCGCTGCTCGTTGGCGACCGGGTCGTCATCACCGAGGACACCGTGACGCGCGGCACGAGCCTGCTCGAGGCCGCGCACGTCGTCCGCGACTTCGGCGCCGAGGTCGTGCTGCTGCTCGCGGTGGTCGACCGCGGCGGCACCGTCGAGGCGATGGCGAGCCAGGAGGGGTTGGTCTTTGACGCGCTCTACTCCGCTCTCGACCTCGGGTTCGCCTATGAGGGCGCCTAGCTCGAGGCGAGCACGTCGAGCACCCGGCTGCGCCACGCCTGGAGCGCCGGGTAGTTCTCCTCGGGTGTGCGCCCGAAGCGCAGCACGAGCGCGTCGAGTGCGGGCACCACGCTGATCATCTGGCCCTCGAATCCGCTGGCCCAGTAGGTGCCGTACCGGTCACCGGTGACCCACCAATGCCAGGAATAGAAGTCGCCGCTCTCCTCGTCCTGGCTGAGCGGCACCTGGGCCGTGTCGGTCCATGACGTCGACGTCAGTCGGCGGCCGTCCCACTCGCCGCCTCGCAGGTACAACAGGCCGAATCTGGCGAAGTCCTGGGCCGTGGCGTGAAGCCAGCTCGAGGCGATCCAGTTGCCCGAGGGATCGAGCAAGGGCTGGGCGCTGCGCATGCCGACGGGACCAAACAGCCGGTCCTGCAGGTAGCTAACGTAGTCGTCGCCGTAGCCGACGCAATCGGCGACGATGCGACTGAGCAGGTTGGTCGTTCCGCTGGAGTAGTTGAAGCAGGTTCCTGGCTCGTGGGCGAGAGGCCGCCCGGCCGCGTAGGCCGCCATGTCGTTCGCCCCTTCGCCCACGAGCATCTCGATGACGTCGCTGTCCCGGCCGACCTCGTAGTTCTCGGCGAAGTCGAGTCCGTCGCGCATCGCGAGCATGTCGGCGATGCGGATCTCGCGGCGCGGGTCGCCGAGGTCGCTCCACTCGGGCACCGGCGCCGGCTGGGCCGGATCGAGTCGCCGCTCGTCCACCAGCGTGCCGAGGATCATGTGGAGCACCGATTTGGCGAGGGACTGCGAGATGAACCGGCTGGTGGACGAGAATGGCTCGGCCGGTCGGTCGAAGAACTCCTGGACGCCGCCGTAGCGCTCGACCAGAACGCGACCGCCCTGGACGACCAGCACCGAGTGCGTGGTAGCGAGGTCGTCGCGGCTGAACAACTCGTCAACCTCCTCCTCCAGCTCGCCCTGTCGAGCGATCGTGGCGCGGGGCCACTCGTCGGTGGGCCACGCCACGCCGGCGGGCTGAGGTGCGTAACTCGGTGTGACGTGCGCCAGATCGGCCATTCGACTCTCCTCGTGGGGTACAACGCATTGTTGCACGAGACGTGTTACATCTTCTCGGTACGTTCAGTTCGTGACGCAGATCCATGAGCAGGCCACCGATCAGTTCTTCTACCGGTCGGTGGCGCCCTCCAGCCGTCACCGACATCACGTGAGCGTCTACCTGGTCCAGAGGCTGAACGGATCGAAGGTGGTGGCTCGGATCGAGCCACTGGGGCTGGTGCACGTGAAGTTCGGCGAGCACGAGCTCGTGATCAAGGGTCTGCACCGAAACCTGGTGCTGAGCGGCCGCTGGCACGCCACGCGGAGCCGGCGCCACGCGCGGGTGCGGGTCGTCCAGGCCCCCGCGGCTCAAAGGTAATGCGATCGTCTCACGCAGTGGCGGTGAGACGACCTCAGTGGTGGTCGAGACCGGCGTCGATCCGGTGACCTCACGCTTTTCAGGCGCGCGCTCTACCAACTGAGCTACTCGACCTAACCTCTCCACCCTTTCGGGTGTCGAGCGGACCTGACGGGATTTGAACCCGCGACCTCCGCCTTGACAGGGCGGCGTGCACTCCGAGCTGCACCACAGGTCCTCGGTGTTCTCGAAGTCAAGACCTCGAGACGCGAAACGTAAGTCTATACGGTGTGACCACTGCGCCCCGAGGCCCTCATTCTGACCGAATCGTCCACGCCCGTGGGATGCTGGCCGTGGCCAAGGCTTCGACGGCGGCGTTGCAGCCGGCAGGCGTCTGGTGACAACGACGGTCGTACTCGTGATTCTGGGTGCCGGTCTCGTGCACGCTCTCTGGAACGCGCTGACCAGGAGTCAGCACGATCAGTTCGCCAGCTTCGCGCTCCTGAACCTGAGCGTCGCTCTCGTCAGTTGGGTGGTGCTGCCCATCGTCGGCCTGCCCAGGTCCGCGTCGTGGGTGTACCTCGGGCTGTCGATTTTCTGCCACCTCGGCTTCGAGCTGTTCCTGATGGGCGCCTACCGTCGCGCCGACTTCTCGCGGTCCTATCCGATCGCCCGAGGCGTGGCCCCCGGCTGGTCTCGCTCGGCGGGCTGATCTTCGCGAGCGAGCACCTAACGGGCGGCACGAGCGCCTCTCTTGCCTCGCGGCTCATTTGACGCTGTCGGGGAAGTCGCGCGCGGCCTCGGCGTACCACCGCGCGGACGGCTTGGGCGTACGCGCGAAGGTCTTCCTGTCGACCTCGACGATCCCGAACTTGGGGCCGTAGCCGAGGGTCCACTCGAAGTTGTCGAGCAGCGACCATTGGAAGTAGCCGCGCACGTCCACGCCGCTGTCCTGGGCGTTGCGAACTCCGCGTAACGCCTCGGTGAGGTAGCGGATCCGCTGCGCGTCGTCGTTGGTGCCGATCCCGTTCTCGGTCACGATGACCGGCAGTCCGGTCTCTCGGGCCGCGCGGCGCACGGTGTACTCGACGCACTGGGGCCAGTAGAGGTAGCCCATCTCGGTCGTCTCGCCGTCCGGCGCGACGAGCCCGGAGGGGCCCAGCTGGATCTTCGTGTAGCACTGCACGCCGATGAAGTCGTCGTCGCCGACGCAGCGGAGGTACTCGTCCTCCATCTCGGCCAGCAGCGAGGCGACCAGGTCGTGCGCGCCGTCGATCGCCTCGTACTCCTGCATCGAGAGGCAGAGCCCTATGGGGAAGTCGCCATCGACGCCGCGTAGCGCGTCGCCCATCGCGAGGTGGCACGCCCGCATGGCCGTGTTGACCTTGGAGAACCGGTCCCAGTTGCTCGCCCCGGGCGGGAAGTCGCCCATGAGGTAGCCCATGAGCGCGACGATGTTCGGCTCGTTCACCGTGCAGGCGACGCCGATCTTGTCGCCGAGCGCCTCGGCGACGGTGCGGGCGTAGTCGCCCATCCAGGCGGCGATATTGGGGTTCTCGAATCCGCCTGCGTCGGCCACCCAGATCGGCAGCGTGAAGTGATGCAGCGTCACGACCGCCAGGATCGAACGCCGCTCGCAGCTCTCGAGGACCCGCCGGTAGTGATCGAGCGCGCCCGGGGAGAACGAGCCTTGTTCGGGTTCGATGCGCGCCCACTCGAGCGAGAAGCGATACGCGTTGAGGCCCAGCGTCTCGATGAGGTCAAGATCCTCCTCGAAACGGTTCCAAGAGTCGCAGGCGTCGCCGCACGGCTCGACGACCTTGGTGCCGGGAGCGCGCTCGAAGCGCCACCAGTCGGAGTTCGTGTTGCCGCCCTCGATCTGGTACGCCGAGGTGGCTGTGCCCCACGAAAAGGTGGCGGGAAACCGGGCGTGGCGCTTGGTGATGTCCTTGAACCTATCTCCCGGCCGGACACGACGCGGCGACTAGCGAAGGGAGCCTGGCGCTCCGGCTCGAGGACACCGCCCGTCGGTAGTATCGCTGGTGACCAGCACCGTTTATCAGGAGGAGCAAGGATGCCCGAGCGACCGCAGAGAATCTCCTACTTCCCTCTGTCGAAGATGGATGACGCCATGATGGACGAGATGCGTCGATGCGCCCTCGAGGGCACGCCGCGACCGGAGAGCTCGGCTGTCCGCGGCCATTCGTCGGCGGCGTTCTGGGCGTTCGCCAATTCGTGGGCCGCGCTTTTTCGCGGCGGGGTGGTGGAGCATTCGCTCAAGGAGCTGTGCAGGGTCTACGTGTCGCGCTCGCTCAAGTGCGAGTACTGCGGCAACCAGCGCAGTTCCGAGGCCCGGGCCCAGGGCATATCGGAGGGCCAACTCGATCAGCTCATGAACTTCGAGACTTCCGGGGTGTACGACGAGCGCCAGAAGGCGGCGCTGGGCTACGCCGAGGCCATCACCTGGAGGCTGGACCCGGACGATGCCTTCTGGGAGCGCCTGCACGGCGAGTTCTCCGAGGAGGAGCTCGTCGAACTCGCCTGCTTCATCGCGCTCACCATGGGCCAGCAGAGCTGGATCCGTCTGCTCAACATCGATCATCATCAGGTGATGGCGGGAAGCCCCGCATCGTTGGCCCCGGGACTCGAGGACGGGGAAGCCCTGGAGGTCGCCAGGTCCAGTCCTGACTACTGGGCCGCGAGGCCGTGAAGCTACTTCTGGACGATGTAGTAGAAGCCCCAGGCGACCGTCGCCACGATGAGGAGAGTCGCCAGCGACATGGCCACGCCGCTCAGGTAGCGCACGCCAAGCGTCGAGCCCTGACGACGGTACGTCGAGAGCGAGTAGACGCCGATCGTGAACACCACGATGATCCCGACGCCGACGCCGAGACTGATGGCGAACACCGCCCAGAGGGAGTGCCAGTCGATGAGAGGCGTCGGCGGGGTCACGGTGGCGAGCATGGCGTCCCTCAAGCCCCCGTCGAGACCGGCTCGTGGACCTTCTCGAAGGCCTCGGAGTGGTCGCCCCAGTGGTCGTTCACGTTGTTGGCGTTGATCTTGTCGCGGCGCGAGCGCAGGTAGATGAACGTGCAGTACAGGGCCAACACGAGCCCGATGACCAGTTCCCCGAGCGAGAATCCGAAGATCCTCTCGCCGTAGAAGCTCACCGCTCCGCAGGCCGCCGCGCTCGGCAGCGTGATCAGCCAGGCCGGGCCGACCCGGCCGACCACCGACCACCGAACGGAGCGCTTCTTGGTACCGAGTCCCGAGCCGAGGATCGAGCCGGTCGCGACGTACGTCGTGGACAGCGGCATGCCGAAGTGGCTCGACGACAGGATGACCGCCGACGAGGTGATCTGGGAGGCGAACCCCTGGGTGGGGCTTAGCTTGGTGAATCCCTGACCCATGGTCCGGATGATCCGCCAGCCGCCGATGTAGGGGCCCAGCCCGATCGCCAGACCGCAGACCAGCACCACCCACTTCGGCGTGGCGCCGTTGGCCGCCAGGGTGCCGTTGGCGATGAGGGCCAGGGTGATGACGCCCATGGTCTTCTGCGCGTCGTTGGTGCCGTGGGCGATGGAGAGCATCGCGGACGAGCCGATCTGACCGGCCTTCATGCCCATTGACTTCGTGGAATCGTCGGACTTCACGCTCAGGCGGCGCGAGAGCGCCGTGGCGATGGCCGCGATGACGAGGGCGAAGATGGGAGCCGCGATGGAGGGCGCCAGGACCTTGCCCACGATGCCGCTCCAGAGCACCGCGCTGCCCCCGGCGTGAGCCATCATCGCGCCGATGACGTCTCCGATGAGCGCGTGGCTAGAACTTGAAGGTATCCCGAAATACCAGGTGGTGATGTTCCAGGCGATGGCGCCGACCAGGCCGGCGAAGACCACGGGCAGGATTATCTGGGTTTGGCTGACGATGCCACTGGCGACCGTCGCGGCGACCTTCAGCGAGATGAACGCGCCGACCACGTTCAAGAGGCCCGAAAGCAGGACGGCGACGCGAGGCTTCAGCGCGCCCGTGGCGATGCTCGGGGCCACCGCGTTGGCGGTGTCGTGGAAACCATTTGTGAAGTCAAATCCGACGGCGACAACAATGACGAGTGCTAAGAGGAAGGTGTTGTGCACACAGCACTCTTAGCAAGCAGTCCGCGTCACTCCCGGAGAAGGGGCACCATTTAAAGCACTTTTGTCCCAGAGACCATCTTCGTGTCACTTTTGGGCCCCCAACCTCGACGCGAGGGCGCGCGAAAGGTTCTAACCTACTTCGCCAGCTTGTTCTGCGTGCTCACGATCTTGGAGAATTGCGCACTGAGGCTCGTCGCCAAAGCAGCCAACTCGGTCTGGGAGGTTGATGACTTCTTGCCCTCAAGAGTGAGGATCGACGCGCTGCTCTCCTTGGTCTGGGTGGAGGCGAACTTGACCAGCAACGCGTTGAACGCGGCGTTCGGTCCATTGGCGTCGCTCCTGAGACTCGTGGCCTCGAGCAGGAGGCTGCGGTTGGCGCTGATGTCGGTGGCCGTCGACGCCTTCGAGGACTCGGCCTGGGTGTCGACCTGCATGGCGTAGACGACGCCCACGACGCCGACGCTCCATTGCGAGAAGCTGACCGGCACCTTGCTGATGACGGCGTCGAGAAGGTAGGAGTCGGACCCAACGTTGGCGCTCTGGTAGTAGATGATTCCGGCGTTCTGTGCCTCGTCGTCTGGGTTCTTCTGCTTGGGGTAGAGGGCCACGGCGCTGATGAGTGCCCGAGCGTCGACTCCGTACTTGTGGACGAGCCTCGATTCCGAAGACGGGACCGAGTCGTTCATCATCAGCTTCAAGTAGGCGTCGATTCCGGCGACGGCGCTGAGCACCTTGGCCTTGTTGGCGGCGACCTCCTTCTTGCACTTGGACGTCTGGCAGAAGAAGTACTGGCGGATCTGATTGACGAAGGTGTTGGTTCCCGTGATGATCGTCTTGGTCGGTAGCGCCTTGGGCGTTGAGCCAGAAGAGAGGGTGGCGGGCACCACCAGCAGTCCGAGCTGCACGACGCCGATGGTGAGAACCACGAGGGTCCGCTTGAGGAACTGGATGGACACGGAGATTGGTTCCTTGCTTCTCGAGAGTGGTTGATCGGTCGTCGCGGGCACTCGGCCTCGGGCTCGTGGTCGCCCACGGGGCTCCCGCGTCGACCCTCGACCCCGGTCAAGGCTAATTGCAAGCGGGACCGTTCAGGTCTCGGCGTCGTGGGGTTATCCCAGCCCAGGCCCAGGCCCCGGGTGCGGGGATTGCGCCGCTTAATCCTCCAGGACGAGGCAGAACGGGTGGCCTACCGGGTCCAGGAAGACCCGGAACGTCTCGCCCGGCTGGAAGTCCGGCTTGCTGGCACCGAGTGAGAGGGCCACTGCTTCGCTCGCGTCGAGATCGTCGACGTCGAAGTCCAGGTGCAGCTGCTGGGGCACCGGACCCTCGGGCCACGTCGGTGCGACGAACGCCGGCACCTTCTGGAATCCGATGGTTGGCCCGCCGTCACTCAGCAGCTCGATCCATGTGACGTCGCCCGGGGGGAAGTCCCCCAGGGGCTCGACTTCGAGACCGGTGAGCCGTGCATAGAAGTTGGCGAGTTCTAGTGGGTCCGGGCAGTCGAGGGCCGCGACCGAGAAGTTGATGTGCGTCATGGCTCCAATGTAGCGACGCCGGGCCCGGCCACGGTCCGGTCCTCACTTGAGCCGGCGTCGCGAAACGCTCGGTCCGGGCGAATCGGAGATGGCTCCCTGCGGGACTGGCGAGGTCACCTCGTCTCGGGTCCATGAACGTGGACCTCCTCACCATCGTCGTCGATGACTACGACGAGGCACCCGACTTCTACGTGAGGGTCCTGGGCTTCGACCTGGTCGAGGACACTCCCGCGCTGACGAGGACCCGGAGAGGTGAAGCGCTGGGTCGTCGTGCGAACCGTGAACGCGCGCACCGGGATGCTCCTGGCCCGCCAGGACGGCGAGCGTTAAGCGCCCCGGGTCGGCGACCGGGTGGGCTTCTTTCTCAGGGCTGACGACTTCGAGGCCTCGCTGCCGCGGATCAGTCGACCGTTTCTGGCGCGCCCTGCTCTGACGCCGGCTCGCGCACCGGCCGACGCCTCGGCCGAGACGCCGCGTTCCTCGCCGCCGCGGCGCGCTGGAGCCTGGGGACGACGGCCAGGACGTACGTCGTCGATATGGCCCCGAGCACCGCGATGACGCTGAACGGAGCAACCGAGAAGTGGCTGGGGTCCTTGGGGTCGGCGAAGGCCGTGGCGACGAACAGCACGCTGAAGAGGACCACGCCGAAGGACGCGAGGGGCCTCCCGGCGATGACCTTGAAGGGACGTTTTCGATCGACGCGTGAACGAAGAATCAAGAGGCAGAGCGATCCGACGGCGTAGATCGCGCACTCGATGGCCGCGCCGACCGACACCAGCAGGAGCCACTGCCCGGTGGCGAACACGATCGCCGCAACCACCGAAGAAGTCACGGCCAGTGCGGTGACCGCCAGCCAAGGCACCGCGTTCATGTTGAGCCGCGCGAACTGACGGGGGAGGTTTCCCTCGCGCGCGGCGGCGTAGATGAACCTTGAAGCCACGAGGAAGCCGCCGTTGAAGGTGTTGAGCGCGGTTAGCACCGTGAGCGCGAGCATCCAGAGCTCGCCGACCGTCCCGAGGGCCGCTCGCCCGAGCAGCAACTGGGGATAGGCGCTCGCGTGCAGGGTCGAGAAGCTCACGAGGTGCGCCAGGGCCAGCGCGAAGAGGGTGGCGACGATCCAGATCAGCACGGGAGCGACGAAGAGGGCCCGGGTGATCACCCGGGGTGTACGCGCCTCTTCGGCCGTCGTGGTGACCCATTCGAACGCCGCGTAGAGGAACAGGGCGAAGGCGACGGCCTGGATGCCCGAGAACGTTCCCTTGCCGAAGAGATCGAGCGGGTGCCGGAAGGCTCCGCCGACGTGAAAGAGGGCGACGACCGAAAGGATCGAGGTGCCCGCGAGCACCGTGTAGGTCACCACGGTCTGTACCCAGCCCGCGATTCGCACTCCCCGGAGGTTCGCCGCGAGCGCGACCGCCAGCAGCACGATGATCCACACGTATGCCAGCGCTGCGGGTTCGCGGAGGACGTGGCGCACCGCCGCGCCGATCAGGAAGGCGTCGGCCGCGATGACGAGCACGACGGTGGTCATGTAGGTGAACGTCACCGACAGCGCCGTCCGGTTGCCGATTGCCCGCCCCAGGTACAGCCGTATCCCGGCGGCGGTGGGGTAGAGGCCATTGAGTTCGGCGAAGATCGCCGAGACGAGCACGACGACGAGCCCTCCGATGAGGATGGCGAACGCGGCCGTCGCCCCTGGAGCGTAGGCCAGGATCGACACGACGCCGAGGTAATCGATGGCGGCGAAGGCCAGGCCCGCCGAGGTCGCGGTGGCCGTTGACGTCCCTACCGACCGGCGTAGCGTGATGACCGCTTCGGCGGGTTGCTCACCCATCAAGCGTCGGGCCAGATGACGTAGCTGATGGCGTCGAGGCGCAAGACGTCCTCCTGCGAGCCCTTCACCGCGATCTCGCCGCGCAGGTACTTCTGGACCGGGTTCAGGTCCCCCCAGAACATGTCGCAGAACGTCTCGGACGTGGTGGTGACGACGATGTCGGGCACACCGACGTGGCCGGCGACGGTGGCGACAATTTCTCCCTTGTCGACGTCCATGGTGAAGGTGTCCGCGGTGTCCGAGCAGATGAAGTGCAGCACCCTCGTCCAGTCCCGCTGCATCTTGCGCAGCCGGGCGTTCTCGTTGCAGCTGACGGTGTAGTCGGCGAGAGCCTCGCTTATCTCATCCCACTCGGCCACGGCGGCCCCTCAGGTCGCTGGCGCCGGACGAGCCGGACGCCGCTTGGCCCGGCCGTGCGCTTCGTTTGGACCGACGCCGGCCTTCAGGTCCTTGATGGCGAGGTGCATGGCGTCGAGCAGGAACGTCACCTCCGCCTCTTCGATCACGAGCGAGGGCATCAGCCGCATGACGGACGGCTGGTTGCCGCTGTAGATCGCCAGGACCCCGTGCTGGGCCAGGTGGTAGGACATCCTCGGGCCCAGCGAGTCCTCGGCGTACTGGATGCCCGCCATGAGGCCCAGGCCACGCACCTCGGCGATGATGTCGGGGTGCTCGCCGGCAATCTCGTGGAGACCGTCGAACATCAGCGATCCCATGGCGGCGGCGTGCTCGACCAGCCCCGTCTCTTCGATCACGTTGATCACTTCGAGCGCGATGGCGCACGCGACGTCCGAGCCGCCGAAGGTCGAGAGGTGGATGAACGGGTTGGGGATCATGAACTCGCGCAGCTCCTCGCTGAAGACCGTCGCCGAGATCGACACCAGCGATCCGCCGAGCGACTTGGCGATGGTCATGATGTCGGGAACGACGCCGTAGTGCTCGCTGGCCCACCACTTGCCGGTTCGTCCCAGGCCGGTCTGGATCTCGTCGAGGATGAGCAGCGCCCCGGCCCGGTCGCACGCCGCCCGCACGTCGGCCAGGTAGCCCGCCGGCGCCACGATGATGCCGCCCTCTCCCTGGACCGGCTCGAGCAGGACGGCGGCGGTGTTTTCGTCGATCTCCTCGAGCATTGCTTGGGTGTCGCCGAAGGGCACCTGGACGAACCCGGGCATCAACGGCTCGAACGGCTGGCGGAACGCGCTGCGCCCCGCGGCCGAAAGCGCGAAGCCCGTGTGGCCGTGGTAGCCGTTGATGGTCGAGATGATCTTGGGGCGCCGGGTCGCCCCACGAGCCAACTTGATGGCGAAGTCGTTCGCCTCGCCCCCGCCGGTCCCGAACATGGTGCAGGAAAGGTCGCCGGGCGCAATTTGGGCCAGCCGGGCGGCGAGCTCGGCCTTCTGGCGCGAGCAAAGCAGGAAGTTGCCGTGGTCGAGCCGGTCCAGCGCTTCGTGGGCGGCCGCGACAATCCGGGGATTCCTGCGCCCGGTGTTGAAGGACCCCGCCGACGTGAAGCAGTCGAGGAAACGTCGGCCGTCGAGGTCCCACACCCACGCGCCGCTTCGTTCGGCCTCGATGAGGTCGAGGCCCGCCGAACGCATTACGCGAACCTTCTGGGGGTTGAGGTACGTTGCGAAGTCGTCCAGTGCCCGTTGCTTGGCTGCGGGGTCGGGGATGAAATCTATTTCGGTCGCCCACGCGTCCAAGGGACGATCGTTTTCCATAGCTGGACCCTATCTCCGCAGCAGGCTGCCTCGCAAGATTCGGCGACGCCGCCTCGAGGGTGATTCGAGCCGAAGTCCTGAGTCGGCCGTCGAGGTGTCGTCGGGTGTCAGAGCGATGTCGCCGCGGCGGGCGCAGCGCCTCGGGTCAGGCGCCCGCGTAGGTGCCGAACGACCACCAGTTTCCCTCGATGTCGCGCACGGTGAACTCACGCGATCCGCAGTTTGTGTGGTTGGGCGCGCGCACTACCGTCGCGCCTGCAGGGACGGTTCGCTCGAAAGCGTCGACGCGATTGGCCACCACGTAAGTGCCGGTGGAACCTGGCGTGACGTGGCAATCGTTGTCACCGTCGCGCGCGGAGCCGACCATCAGCCCGCGCCCCCGGGGCCAGGCGAGCTGGCAGTGGTCGACGAGGTCGTCGATCAACTGGCGAGCTTCGCGGGCACGAATGGTCGGCCAGACGTACGTGGTCGGCCTCGTCATCCCCGGGGCCACTGCGGTCGATGACATGGTTCGATCATGGCACGAGGAATGGCGACGCACGCGGGAAACCTCGCCCGGTCGAATGGGCTGCTCCAGGGGTCGAGCCGCGCCGGCACCCCTTCTCGCGGGTCCGCCGCCACGGCGCCAATGTGGTCGTCGGCCGCTGCAATGCCTCGCCGGGCCGCGACCTTTTGCAGCGGGCATGTCGCGGGGTCAAGGTCGACCACCGGTGCGGGCCACGGGCCGTTCTGCGGGTGAAGCGTGGATCACGCGCCTTATAGAGTCCTTAGTTATCATGCACGCTTCCGTCACCCTCCTTACGTAGCCTGCTCCGGATGCCGATCGCCCTGCGTGCCCCGCCGCCGTCGCGGCGCGAGGTGCTGGCCGGCGTCGCGGCGTTCGCCATCTTCGCCGCAGTAGTGCTCCTGAAGGCCAGCGCCATGCTCGAGCCGGATGACTTCGCGTATCGTGCCTCGATCGTGGCGCTGAGTCACGGGCACATCCTGCTCACCAACGCGCAGTACCTCGCTCTCCAGCGTCAGTTATCGGCGGGAGGGGGCCGGGGAATCCTCCAGTGGCATCACCTGGTGTCGGGAAGGTGGATCAGCGAGAAGAACCCCGGTTACCCGTTCTTCGCGGTGCTCTTCTACATGATTGGAGCGTTGCGTGTCGCACCCCTCTTCTATGGGGTACTCGGGTGCGTGGGTCTCTTCTACGGGGCGCGGGCCTGGCTCGGGAAGTGGGCGGGCACCTACGCGGTCTGGCTCTACTGCTTCTCGGGAGCCGCACTGGTCTTCGCGTGGCGCGCCACGATGCCCAGCTTCACCGACGCGTCGTTGATCGCGGCTGGATTCGGCGCGCTGCTATGGGTGCTCTGTACGGCCTACGCGCCGACGCGCCGACGCCTCTTGATCGGTCTGTGCGCCTTCCTCGCTCTCGAGGGCGCGGTCTTCATCCGGTACACCGACGTCGTTGAGCTGGCCGTGGCCGTTGGTGCCGTGCTGGTGCTGCGCCGATCGACGCGACTCTCGTGGCGCACGGTCCTGGTGTGGACGGCATCGGTGGTTCTCTTCACGGGCGGCTTGCTCGCCTTCGACCAGTGGGCGTACGGGCGGGCCACGTCCAGCGGCTACTCCGCCGGAGAGATCTCGTTCTCGTTGTCGAGCATCTGGCCCAATCTGAAGGGGATGTCGCGGCAACTGACCACGTCGATGCCCTTGTGGATACTCGCTTCGTTGGCGCTCGCGTGGATCCTCGTCCGCTGGACTCGGCAGCGCGACGCGCGGGGCTCGCCGCAAGACAGGGCGGCGAGGCGCGACGCGGCGGTTGCCTTAGTGCTCGGAGCGGGCTGGCTCGGGCTCTGGGTTCTCTACCTCACCTACTCGTGGACGGTGTCGCAGCTGAGCGCACCCGGCGGCGCAAGCGTCACCGTGCACGTCATCCGCTTCTACCTGCCGGCGCTGGGACTCATCGTTCTGCTGGCGACGTGGTTGCTCACGAGGCTCCCCCACCGGGTGTCTTGGACGGTCGTCGTCGCGCTGGTCGTCGCTGGACTGCTTTCCTTCCACGCAATGGTTGGCGCAGCCGGCGGCGCACCGCCGGGAGGGACGAATTCCCCGCCCGGGAACCCGCCCGCTGGTGACGTCGGTCCCGGCGGGGTCGCACCGAATGGTTCGGGACCATAGGGCGGCGAGTTGCCGAGAAAGGGTTGCCTTCCCGCCTCCCTGGGAGAGGACCGGGTTGGCTGCTCAGATCGGTGTCGCGAGGGTCATTCCGTGGAGGAACTGCTCGCGGCCATCGCGGGTGAGCCGCCACACCGACTGACGGCCCTGCACGGTCCACTTCGCTGGTCCGCCCACCAGGGCCGTGTCCTCGTCTATTCCAATGACCGTGATGGCAGGGTCGTGGGGCAGCAGGAATCGGGTAACGATGTCGGGGATCTTGTCGCTGAAGAAGTCGAAGTGAGGGATGACCCTCATGTGCGGCAGCAGCGAGAGGCCGTGCGTGCCGCCGCTTCGCGGATGGCGCAACGACGGGACCCACGAAGTCATCGCCATCGCGCCGGCGCTGCATCCCGCGAGCGCCGCGCCGGCGCGCCACGCGGTGACGATCGCCGCCCAGACGGCGGTGTCTCGAAGGGTGTCGGCGAGGTACGCGGGATTGCCTCCGGAGAGGTAGATGAGGCCGGCGCCGGAAACCATCTCGGCGATCGCCGGGTCGTCGGCATCCGCGCGGTCGCTGACCGGAACGATGACCGCCTCGACGTCGAGGCGCTTGGCCTGCTCGATCCCCAAGTTGTGCCAGCGCTCGACCACGGACGGGCCGTCGGGAACGGCGGCCGTGGCCAGTTGCACGTAGCGCGCAGGACGGCCCGCCAGCAGCCCGCCTTCGATCTCGGTCATCTGTGGCAGGTATTCGCCAGAGCCCACCAGCGCCAGGGGGCCAGGAGCCGTCGTCTCGTTGTCCATCATGCCGACTGCCTCGATTGGTCACGTGAAATCAACACTCACTCGTTCTACTCGCACTTCGACTGCTCGTGACTCGGTGTGCGGGCATGGACTGCGCATCATCCGACCGCCCCTGGAGCTCCTTGTACCAGGGGCGGAGGTGTCCGGAGGCGCTCGAAGCGCGCTGAAGGCTGGGCGAACGGCCCAAGGGGCATCAATTTCGTAGCGGTAAGGTTTAGGCAACGAGAGGAATCCCATGTCCCAAACCTCAGGTCCCGTCCATCTGAACAACCATCACCGTGACACCCTGGTATCGATCTTCCAACATCGCACCAGCCACAACATCGACTGGAAAGCGGTGGAGTCGCTGCTCGAAGTGGTCGGATCGGTGGTCCAGACCGATGACGACAAGTTCCACGTCCAGATCGGCGAGGAAGAACAGGTATTCGTGAGGCCACGCCACAAGGATCTCGACACCCAGCAGATCGTGGATCTGCGTCGAATGCTGACCAACGCCGGCTACGCGGGCCTGGTCGAAGAGACGACGGGCGAAGGCAAAGAGGTCTGACGCTTCGTCTTACTCAGATGGTTCGTGCCCGAGCCTCGAATGCCGAGCGCGATAGCTGAAAAGCGACTTGCCGCCAGGGCAGGCCCGACGCAGGTCGCTGCAACTGCGCTGGCCGTGCGCCCGTCGCCTAGGGCAGCGCGAGGTTCTCCTCGACGTCGGCGAGGTGATGCTCGGCCTCGTGGAGGGCCTGCGCGCCCGCCCAGAGGACCGTCACGGTCTTCGGCGTGACGGGGCTCCACGTGAACTGGCGGGTTTCGTAGCCCGGGGGCAGCGACTGAATGGTCTTGGCGAAGAGATGCGACACGCACTCGAGTTCGCTGGCCACCTCGGACGGCGTGTCGGGCCCGTAGAAGCCAAGGTCGATACGTTCTTCGCGATGGATCGCCGAGCCCGTGGGCCCGTCCTCGATGCAGGCCGTCAGGATGCGCTCTCGAACCGAGATCAGCACGTCGCGCAGATGGGATCCGTACTCGAGTATCGACCATCGCTGGGGCGAGGGACGCAGCGCGGCTTTGGTATCGGCAGAGAAGATGACGTCGACGAACGAGTCGGTCGCCCTCTTCAGGCGCCCCGGAATCTCCGCGGCCGAAACCGCGTCCCACTGGAAGCCGCATACCTCGCAGGACTCTGCTGACACCATGTGTTCAACATACCCGGCGTGCGGCGCCGGTGGTGGCGGCCGGCAGCCGGTCCTCGGTCCAGCCTCCTCGATCGTTCGAGGACCCCACGGCCGGGAGGGAACCGCAGCGCCACCTGGATCTCGCCCGGCGCAGCGGTCATAGTCGAACCGTCGCGGTCGACCCTCGTCGGACTGGACCCACTCGCGACTCGTCGGCCCGCCTAACGCGAATCGGCGTGTTGGGGCGAGCAGCTCGTGCTCACGTTGTCCTTCGTGCATTCGTCGCAGAGCAGTATGAGCTTGCGACAGGCGAGATTGGCGCAGTTGTAGAACCTGCTGGTGGGTGCGGCGCACCGTTCGCACGCGCCGATCACCTTCGTCTCGCCGGGGAACTCGTGGTTCATGCGCGCATCGAAGATGTACAGCGAGCCTTCCCAGAGTCCGCCGTTCGCGAACTGCTCCCCGTAGCGAACGATGCCGCCGTCGACTTGGTAGACCTCGCTGAAGCCGCGCGTCCTCATCACCGAAGACAGGACCTCGCACCGCACGCCGCCGGTGCAGTAGGTGACGATCGGGCGGTCCTTGAGGTGGTCGTACTTGCCGCTGTCGAGTTCGCCGACGAAGTCGCGCGTGGTCCTCACGTCAGGGACCACGGCGTTCTTGAACTTGCCGATCTTGGCCTCGAAGGCATTGCGGCCATCGAAGAAGACGACGCCATCGCCCCGTTCGGCGACCAACTGGTTGACCTGGCTCGGCGTGAGGCGAACGCCGCCACCGACGACCCCGTGGCGGTCGACGACCAGTTCGTCCGGTGCCCCGAACGAGACGATCTCGTCACGGACCCGGACGCGCAGGCGAGGAAAGTCGTCCCCGTGGCCGTCGGACCACTTGAAGTCGATGTGCTTGAAGCCGGGATACTCCTTGGTCAGCCTCACGTATCTCTTCACCGCTGACATGTCGCCGCCGACGGTGCCGTTGATCCCGTGGGGGGAGATGAGGATGCGACCCTTCAGGCCCAGGGATTCGCACAGGTTTCGCTGCCAAAGGCGAACCGCGTCCGGGTCCTTCAGTGGTGTGAAGCAGTAGTAGAGAATTACCTTCTGGGCTTCCACATGGAGATTTTATCGGTGCGCCCGACGTCAGCCGCCGGCGGTGCGCGCGCCCCCCCGCGGTCGCGAAGGGCCGCCTCGGGCCCGGCCGCCCTCAGGGCCGAGCCGCATCCGTGGCGCCCCGGGCCGATCGGGCGTTCGACTGGCCTTCAGGACGCCGCGAGTTCGAAGTAGATCAGAAGAACGGGCATCTCATTGCTCCACTCTTGAGGCCGAGGGGCCTCCGGTCCCCTGCGGTCGTGCGCCACCGTGGCCTCGAGGGTCCCGCAGGATCCCCCGCCCGGTGTCGAGCAGTCCGCCACCGTCCCCGTGGCGACGCCAGCGTGGCAAGGTTGGAACCGAAACCAGGCGATGCCTAGAGGGTGAAGCCGCCCTCCGGGGGAGTCTCCGTCTCTGGCGGAGTTTCCGGTTCCTGTCCGGAGGAAGCCGACGCGTCGAGTGGACCGTTCTCGGACTCGAAGGCGGACAGCTCACCGACCAATCGCTCGATCTCGGCGGCGTTGTCGTCGCCCGCCTTTCCTGAGCGCTGCGCGTAGACGGCGGCTCCGAGCTGGCGCAGCAACGCGTCGGCGCGTCGGCGGGACTGAACGTCCTCCAACTTCGACTGCCCGGCCTTGCCGGCCTCCTGGGCCTTCTGCGCAACCACTGCTGCCTGCGCCTTTATCTTGTCAATGAGGGCCATGGCTCTCCTGCTTTCTCTCTAGATTCGACCGAGGATTCCTTCGCGCATCGGATTCGTCGAACCCTCCTCGTTGTGCTCGTCGGATTCGAATTCCCGGTGCAGCGTCGACTGGAGGATGACGGGACCGTCGCCGGTGAGGGTTACGAGATTGAGACCCTGACCCCCGAAGACCGCGCTCATCGCGGTCTGGGCGTTCAGCGCGCCCACCCGCTCCACGTTGAACGAGACCGAGTCGGCGAAGGCCACCACCGCGCCGCCGTGGACCTGGAGCTTCCCGCCGTAGGTGGCGGGATTGAGTTCGATCAAGGTGCCGCCACCGCCGAGAACGATCGTGCCGTTGCCGGTGAAGTGCTCAAAGATGAGACCCTGTCGCGAACGCCGACCGAGGTTGAATCCGGCGAAGTCGATGTCGTACTTCACGCTCGCCTCCGCGCAGATGAAGGCCCGACTCTCCGCTCGCCAGCCGCTCGCCCCGTCGAGTTCGATCAAGCGCACCTGACCCGGAACTTCGCCGGCGAACGCGACGAGACCCGAACCCCCGGCGGGGGTGAACCATTGGAACGCGAGGCTCTGGCCGGCCAGCGCACGCTTGCCCACCTCAGTGGCCGTTGCGAGCGCCGCCTTCAAGAAGCCGCCGCCGCTCTGCTGGGCTTGCCTGTTCGCCGCGTCGGCGCCGCCGCCGGGCACCGAGAGGCGTGTCTCGATGGAAACGTTCGTGGTCTTCCAGCGGAACTTCGTCGCGTCCGCGAACACCGATTGCCCGGCGTCGAGCTGGCAGGTGATGTGTTGGGCGAACTCCCCGGTTACTTTGCATGCAATGGTCATGTGTCACCTCGCCACCGAAGAATAGCCCGCCGGAATCCGGATTGCTTCCGGCGAGGGCCGACCCTGGATGGAGCCGTCTAGAGCAGGTCCGGTGAATCGAGGAATCGCTGCAGGGAACTCGTCGCTCCATCCACCCTCACCGCCGAGAGCGCGATTCGTCCGTGGAGGAGGAGGACCAACTCCGAGGTGGTGGCGCTCACCTCGGCCGCGAAAGGTGCGTCGCCACCGACGCGCCACCGGCCACCGGAGTCGGTGGCCGTGAGCAGCACGCTCTCTCCCGGGGCGACCTCGAGCTCGTCCCCGTGCACCTCGAGGAACTCCGAAACGCCGTCCAGGGCGATCTCCGCCGCGACTGGCTTGGGGTCACCCGTGGTCAACTGAGCATCCCAGCAGTGGACGGCCGCCTCTTGGACCTGGTGCCGACCCACCGCGCCCGACGTGAGAGGGTCGCCCCACCACGTCCAGCAGGGTGAGTCGTTGCCCACTTCTCGAAGAGCGTTGCGCAACGATTTGGTGCAATCCCTGAACCATTGCAGCAGGGCGTCATCTGTCGGGTCAGCGCGCTGACTGCCCGACCGGAGTGGTGCCGCGCTGTTCCTGGCCAAGAGATTGGCGACCCAGAAGGATTGGACCGAGCCGAGGTGCATGACCAGGTCCCCGAGGGTCCAGTCCGGACACGACGGGACCCGGAGCGAGAGGTCCGCCTGGGCGGCCAAGCGGGCGATCTCCTCGCTGCATTGCCAGATCGAGTCGTGCATCGTCGCCATGGGGCCAAGATACCCGCCTGGGTCGCCGCGAGCGCCGCGAGATGTGGGTGCAGCTCTTGCCCGGCGCATGCGAACCGCTGGTTCGCATGCGCCGCCAGGTTGCCACGTTGCGCCGATGAGCACACGCGGCTTGGGGCAACGACAGTCTCCCGAATGGCGCCCGTCACGAATATCCTGGGTTGCACGGACGACCAGGAGCGGGGCCAACGCAATGGGCAGGAAGGCTGACGAGGCGTTCCTCCAGCTGCGCGTCGAGGCGCAACATGACCGGCACTTCGGATATGCGGGGGGTTGGGGGTTCTGGCGACTCACACACGCAACAGACGACCGGTCGGTTCGCACGAGGCCGCGCGTGACGGGCAGTTCATCGTTTCAGTCACCGCCGCCTATTGAAGTCGCTCGACTAGCTCAAAACGCTCGAGGACGACCAACGTCGTGTCGTCCACCGCAAAAGTGGGGTCGTCAAGAACAGTGAGCATTTCCTTGCTCTGCCAGAAGGCTTCATGGCCTGTTCTCCAAGCGTGAACAGTCGCGTGGCCTTCACCCTCGTCCATGGCGTGGGAAAGATCTACCTCACCGAGGAGAACGACGAGCACGCTCGTGACCTCAATTACTGCAACTGGATGATTACTCGAGTCGACAACCACGAACCGTTGGCCCGGCTGTGGCAGCGGTTCGTGCTCAACTTCGTACTCCAACGCCAGACCAGTCGTTGAAACCTTACGTCCATTCAGAATGGCGCCAACCAACCGATCTCGAAGTGGCCCAGGGAAAGCAAACTCCGCGATCGGCAACTCGGGGAAGAGGTTTGCAGCGGAGGGCTCGCCCATTTCGAAAAGCGTAGTGGCCTGCGCCCCCTAATTTCCGAAGATCCGGCAAGGCGCGATTCTCGGACTCCCGTATCGGTCGCGAATTCATCTGCGCCCGGAGGCAGTGTGGCCCGAGACGAATCCCTCGCGGCCAGTGGACCACTCGGTTGCGTCCGGGGCACGACGCCGGTGCGCAGCGCCCGGGCGGCGTTCGACCCGACATTGTCAATTTTCGCCACGGGTCGACTCGTTGGCGTGTCGCAAGGGCCAGGTGATGTCCCGCCACGTGATCGTGAGTGGGTTCGCGACCTCGGTGCCCTTGGCACCTCCCAACGCCCGGGGCACCGCGGGTTGGGAGGTTATATTCGGAGCTGGCTGGGCAATCCATGACTCCGGGGGGACAGCATGAGTGAGAGCGAACGAGTTGCTTCGGGCGCGCAAGAGCCGCCGATCGAGGCGGGAATCGTGCGCGGAGGTGTCTTCGTGTCGCTGCACCAACTGAACGACCGCGCGCTTCGCGCCGCCTCGGGCCTGCAGTCACTCGGCGTCGGCGCGGGCGACACCATCGCGCTCCTGCTGCGCAACGACATCGAGTTCTTCGAGGCGGCGTTCGCCGCCGCCGCCCTGGGAGCCGCGTCGGTGCCCGTCAACTGGCACGGGAGCGCAGAAGAGGTCAGCTACGTCGTGGCGGATTCGAAGGCGCTGGTTCTGGTGGCGCACGCCGATCTACTGCACGGGGTGCGCCACGCCCTGCCCGCGGGCGTCATGGTGCTCGGGGTTCCCACGCCGGCGAGCATCGCTTCGGAGTTCGACGTATCGGTTGCTCTGTCGACCCTGCCCGCGGAGGTCACGGAGTGGTCCAACTGGCGCGACGGCTTCCTACCCCTCGACGAGGCCCACGCGGGCGATCCGATCTCGATGATCTACACGTCGGGCACGACCGGTCACCCCAAGGGAGTACGTCGACTGCCCGGAACGCACGACGTCGAGGGGGTCGTTGGCTACATGGGCGACGTCGTGCGGCTCTTCGGCCTCTGGCCGGGCGTGAGGACGGTCATTGCGGGACCGATGTACCACTCCGCGCCCTACGCGTACGCAATGTCCGTGGCCCGAACGTTCGGGGGGCTGCTCGTGCTCCAGGACCGCTTCGACCCCGAGGGGCTCCTGTCCCTCATCGAGCAGTATCGAATCACCTCCCTTTACATGGTGCCGACGATGTTCGTGCGCCTGCTGCGCCTGCCCGTCGAAATCCGCGAGCGCTACGACACCTCGTCGCTCACGAACATCTCCCACACCGCCGCGCCCTGCCCGCCGGACGTGAAGCGGGCCCTGATCGAGTGGCTGGGACCGATCATCACCGAGTTCTACGGCAGCACCGAGGTCGGCTTCATCGCCGGCTGCGATAGCGAGGAATGGCTCGCCCATCCTGGCACGGTCGGAAGGGCGCTGGCCTCGTGTGAGATCGAGATCGTGGGCGACGATGGTCCGCTTCCGGTGGGAGAGACCGGAGAGGTGTTCGTTCGAGCCAGGGGAATGCCCGACTTCACCTACCAAGGCAAGTCCGAGGCCCGCGCCGAGATCGAGCGAGAGGGGCTGATCACGTGCGGCGACGTCGGCTTCTTCGACGAGGACGGCTTCCTCTACCTCTGCGACCGTGTGCGCGACATGGTCATTTCCGGCGGCGTCAATATCTACCCGATCGAAATCGAAGCGTGCCTGCTCAAGCTCCACGGCATCGCCGACTGCGCCGTCTTTGGAATACCCGACAGCGAATACGGTGAATCGATCTGCGCGGCCGTGAAGCTGGAGCCCAACGCGAAGCTGAGCGAGTCGGACATTAGGGCGCACGTGCGCGAGCACCTAGCGGGCTTCAAGGTCCCCAAGCTGATCACCTTCCACGACAGCCTGCCTCGCGAGGATTCGGGCAAGATGTTCAAGCGCAAGCTCCGCGCACCGTATTGGGAGCAGGCCGGCCGCTCCATCTGAGTAGGCCGCTCTGGGCACCGGGCAAGTGCCGGGAACGGCCGTCGGGACCGAGCCCGGAATTGAGTGAAACGGGGGTGGCGAACCGGTTTCCCGAGAGCCCGGCGGGGTAGGTTCAGTGCGTGAGTTGGTACCGGGACCATGTTCTGCCGCGATTGGTCGATCGGGCCTGCGCCGGAACGGGGATGGAGCGCTGGCGGTCCAAGGTCACGGGCGGGCTGAAGGGTCGGGTCGTCGAGGTCGGGTTCGGATCGGGGCTCAACATCGAGCACTACCCCGGTGAGGTCGATATCGTGCTGGCGGTTGAACCGGCGGCGGTCGCGAGGAGACTGGCGCGCCAGCGGATCGCTGCCTCCTCGGTGCCGATTGAGCACATTGGCTTGGATGGTCAGTCAATCCCCCTCGATGACGGATCGTGCGACTGCGCGTTGGCGACCTTCACTCTTTGCACCGTGCCCGACGCCCGTCAAGTCCTGGCGGAACTGCGCCGAGTCCTGAAGCCGGGCGGCTCGTTCCACTTCCTCGAGCACGGGCTCTCTCCCGATGAGTCAGTGGCGCGGTGGCAGCGCAGGCTCGATCCGCTCCAACGCCGCCTCGCCGATGGTTGCCACCTCACGCGGGATCCGCTGGCGCTGCTCTCCGAGGCGGGGTTCCGCATCGAATGGTCCCAGCAGCGCTACGCCAGGGGACCGCGGCCCTGGAGCTACTTCACGGTAGGCGTGGCCACCAAGGCGGCCGACGCGGCCCCCTAGCGCCGCTCAGGCCGGCGGGTAGCAGCTGCCGGCCTGCCAGTTCCACGCTGCGAGCACTGCGGCGGGAATCTCGATCGGACACGTCGAATCCTGAGCGGCCCCGAGCCCGTCGTCGTAGACGGTCCAGGTCGACGATCCCTCGAGCTTCGTGAACAGGTTGTACGCGCCGTCGTCCTGGGTTCCGACCTGGGCCGGCAGCGAGCTCGAACTGGGCACGAGGCCCGCTGCGGCGTAGTACGTCCTTCTCGCGGGATCGAACGCGTAGTACGTTATGCCGGCCCGCAGGCGCACGTAGTCCGACGCCGGCAGCTGGTGATACGCGGCCGCCGCGTCGAGCAGGCTGCGGCGCACCGCCGGCGTTACCCTCAGATCCTCAGCGTGGGCGATGGTCGTCGTGGTCGGCGCCACGCTGGTCGTCGTCGCTGCCGTGGTCGTGGACGCCGGGGACGACCCGCACGCTCCGAGCAGCAGAGCACTGGCCAGCATCGCGGGAACGATGAGGGTCCTTCGAGTCATCACTCGTCTCCTTCGTGCTGCCTTGGCTTCCTGGTTACACGTACAAATTAGCGATGCGGGCCTGCTCGGGTCGCACCAACCCGCGCCGCGGGCACGTCGCGCCGCTCAGCCACTCGCCACGCCGTCCGTCAGTTGACCTGAACCACCGGCAGGATCGGGGGCGCGGACCGTGCGGGCCACGGGACGATCGGCGAGGTTCGCTGCCTGTACAGCACGTACTCGGGGTACCGCGAAAGCGTGATCCTCTCGGTGAACGCCGTCGAACCCACGAAGAGCAGGCTGAGCAGGAACGCGCCGATGACGGTCCACTGGAGCAGCGACTGCGCCGCCACCGCCCCCATGAGGAAGAAGATCCACCATTGACCGATCTCGAAGAAGTAATTGGGGTGGCGCGAGTAGCGAAAGAGGCCGGTCTGGACGAAGCGCGGGCTCGGGGTGCGGGCAGCCTCGACCTCGGCGCGCTTCCACGACTGGAATCGCCACTGCTGCTCGTCGGCAATCGTCTCGCCCACCGTGAAGGCGAGGAAGGCGGCCGCGAGAACGACGTCGACGGGGCCGAAGGACGTGGCGCGGTCCTGGTACGCGGTCCAGGCGGGCAGCGCCAGCAGGACGAGGATGAGGTTCTGGTAGATGACGATGAAGAAGAGGTTGAGTAGCTGGAACTGCCACCGGCGCATCGAGGAGCGCAGCACGCTCCAGCGATAGTCCTCCACGCCGGAGTATCCGCCCTTTCGCGCGAAGTTGAACGTGAGGCGCGAACCCCACGCGGTCACGACCACCGCCATGACGTCCAGGCGGGCGTTGTCGAGGTGCGCCGCTGAGGCGAAGACCCATACGAAGATCACGGGCAGGATCGACCAGCTCCGGTCCACCCACGACGTATCACCGCTGACGAGCGACGCGACCCAGGCGAAGGCGCAGGCCGCGGCCGAGACGAGGACAATAACCTGAAGGGGCGCCATCCGCGTGAGCATACCGGGATGAACCGCAATTCCCCAGCGTTCGCGTTCCAACGAGTCCTCGCCGACACCTGATCTCGCAGGAATTGAGCGCCGTCATCCGGTGGAGACGACCGTCGCGCTTCACCCGCGCCAGAGGCTGGTGCCCGCGGCTTCTCCTAATGTTGGGCAATGACCGACCCTCACGAGACGAGCGCCACCCTCTGCTTCTTGAGCGCCGAGGAGATTCTGAAGCGTCTTGAAGGCGGTGCGGTCACGTCGTCGCAGTTCGTCGATACCTGCCTTGAGCGGATTGCCGCCCTGGACGCCGGTGGCACCGAGATCGCGCTGAACTCCATAGCTGCGATCAGCGCGGACGCCCGTGCGGTGGCGAGGGAGCGCGACGAAGAGCGAGCTAGGGGCGTGTCGCGCGGGACGCTGCACGGCGTGCCGGTGCTGATCAAGGACAACATCGAGGCGGTCGGACTCCCCGGGCTCGCCGGGTCCACCGCGCTCGTGGGCCGGCCAAGCCGCGACGCCGGCTTGGTGACGCGCCTGCGCGATGCGGGGGCGATCATCCTGGCCAGCACGAACCTCAGCCAGTGGGCGAACATCCGTTCCCCACGCTCCACCAGCGGCTACTCGGCGAGCGGGGGACTCGTCGCCAACCCGTGGGCTCTCGACCGATCCGCCGGAGGGTCGTCGTCGGGTTGCGCCGCCGCGCTCGCCGCCGGTCTCGCCCCCCTCGCCGTCGGCACCGAGACCGACGGGTCGATCGTCTGCCCGGCCTCGGTCAATGGCGTCGTCGGGTTGAAGCCCACCGTGGGCGCCGTGCCCACGACCCGCGTCGTGCCGATCAGCGCCAGCCAGGACAGTCCGGGTCCCATGGGGCGAAGCGTCGGCGACGTCGCCCTGCTCTACAGCGTGCTCGCCCAGAGCACGCAACCCGGGACCGTTACGGTCCCGACGTTCGCCGCCGTGACGAACTGGCGCACCGGTCACCCCCTGACCGACGAACTCTTCGACAACGTCCTCGCCGAGCTTCGTGCGGACGGCCTGAGCATCATCGACCGCGAGATGGCCCTGCCCAAGGACCAGGAGTACCGCGACGAGGGCGTCGTGCTCTTCGCGGAGCTCCTCGACGACCTGAGCGCGTACCTGGGCGAGCGACCCGGAAGCGGCGTCCACTCGCTCGACGACGTGATTGCCTACGAGGACCAGTACCGCGAGCGCGAACAGACCTACTTCGGCCACGAGAACTTCATCACTGCGGTCCTTTCGGGCGGACGCGGCGGCCCCGATTACGCCGAAGCCCGCCAACGCAACCTCGCGTGGGCCGTCGACACGTGCCTCACGCCGGGGCTGGACGGCGTCGACGTGATCATCGCCCCGGCGTACGGACCGAGCTGGAAGAGCGACCTCGTGGTCGGCGGCCACCCCGGCCCGTCGAGCCCGGCGACGATGGCCTCGGCGATCGCCGGATGGCCGATCATGTGTCTTCCCCTCGGGCTCGTCGAGGGGCTGCCGGTCGGCGTGGCGGTCATCGGTCGCGCTCACCGCGAGTGGACGATCATCGAAGCCGCGCGCCGGATCGAGGGGATCGTGCGCCGCCATCACGCGCTGCCCTCGCCCCGCTGGAGCCAGCCCACCCGCGGTTGAGTTCAGCCGCTCAAGCGACGAACCGTGGAGGCCACCCGGATGGCGCCAACCCAGGATCGCCGCCGAGGTCTCAGTCGTCGCCCTCGCCGTGTAGGTGCTCGCTGTAGCTGAGGATGAGGAGCCCGAGCAGGAGAAGGACCACGACGCCGACGCCGACGCCAAGCGAGATCAGGGTGTCATTGAACGTCGGCTGCGAATTGGCGCCACTCAGGGTCAGGCGCGCCGAGGCGCTGAGGATGTCCCGAACCCCGGCCAGGATGCCGATGACGAGGAACGGCCTCACCGGGAAGAACGACTTGTGCAGGTGTTGAAAGACGGTGTGAGCGATGTCCAAGAGAATGATGACCACGAGGATGCCGTCGATCGCCGCGACGACCGTTTGCGGGAACGCTCCCCAGTGGCTGAAGAAGCTGACCAGGGTCCGCACGATCACGACGCCGGCCACTACGAGCAGGCTGACGACGATGGCGTATTCGATCACGTGGACGAGCCCCTTCATGGCCGCGTCCGCCGCGACGTTCCCAGCCCTCTTCGCGTCTGGTCTCTCAGCCATTACTGCGCACCATAGTGGCAGACGGCAGTGAGTGGTTGTATCGGCCTCGCCCGGACCGCGTAGGAGCGCGGGCCGCGACGTGCAGAGCGCTCGGGCTCGTCGTAGCGTGCGTCGCGCGCCGGCCGGGGAGGCTGCGATGACAGTTCCGTGCACTCCGTCGTGGTCCGGCCCGGCGGGATGCACCGGCCCTTGCGGGCCGGCGTCGAACTCGACTTGCACGAGCCGAGCCGGGTCGGCGAGTGCCACATTTCTTGCATCGCCGCCGGCGTCTCCAATTGGATCTGGACCGTTACGTCGGCTCCTCCTTGGTACAAGGGTCCCAGCGGCAACCTCTGAAACTCAGCTCCTGGCGGAGTGGAGCGAGAGTCGCCTTGATCACGCCGCCGCCGAAGAAGGGCTCTCATCCGTGAACGACAAGGGCGCGGCCGGAGCCGCCACCCCAGGGGTGGGTCGGTAGTAGCTTCAACGTTCTAGGCATCGAAAGGAGCGGGCGATGTCCACACCGAGCGAAGTGGTGCAGAGGTTCGTTGACAATGTGGTCGCCCGGAACGTCGAAGGGGTTGTGCACTGCTTCTCGCAGGATGCCGTTATCTCTCAGAACGGAGTGACGACCCTGGCCAGCGGCCGCGACGAGATCGGCAAGATGTACGAGCGCATGTTCATCGCCCAGCCGGACACCGAGATCGAGGTGAAGAACCGGATCGAGATCGGCACGGTCGTCGTCGACCAGGAACACGCCGAGGGATTCCAGGTCGACGGAGTGGCCACCGCGTGGGACGTCGTGTTCGTCTACCGGGTTCAGGACGGCTTCATCATCGCAATATTCTGGTTCACGCCCTAACGCGACTGGGAAGCCCACTCGACTCGACGCCCAAGGCCGCCGTGGGAGCTCGCTGCGAAGGTGCCTCGACAGCCGAGGGCGAGTTGGGTACCTTTGGTGAATGACGATCGTGACGGTGTTCAGGAGTCGCCTACGTCCTGGTGTGGAGGGCGCCTACGAGCCGGTGTCCAGAGAGATGAGCCGAGTCGCTTCCTCGATGGAAGGGTTCATCGACCAGAAGTCGTACGTTGCCCCAGACGGCGAGCGGGTGACGGTCGTGAGGTTCCGTGACCGGGAATGCCAACGAGCGTGGGCGCAGCACCCCGAGCACGTGGCGGCCCAGAAGAGGGGTCGCGAGGAGTTCTACTTCTGGTACGACATCTCGGTGAGCGAGGAGACGTACGGTCGCATTTACGAGTGTCCGGTCAGCTGATCGTCGTCGAACCCGACCGGCCCGGCGGGTTGGACAGCGTGAGATACGCGTGTCCCACGGAGATGTCGTCGATCCATTCGACGAGGTGGGGCCCGTCCCCCTGATGAAGTCGGGTCAGTCCGAGGTACTCGCAGACCGTCTCCACCTCCGAGTCGTCGAGCACCCTCACGTCGGCCTGGTCCGGAGACTCCACCTCGGCAACTCCCTCATGTGTAGCATCTCGAGCGCCACCGGTTGCCTCCAGGCACGGGGCCGCCGTCTCAGAGCTGTGCGAAGCCGTCGGTCGCGATCTTCTCGAAGGTCTTCATTTCGACGTCGAACAAGGAGTCGGGTTCAGGCCAGTGGATGACCAGTTCGGTGATTCCTAGGGCCTGGTAGCGGCCGGCCCAGTCAACGAAGGCATCGACCGACACGAGCGGCCTCTCACTGTTCAGTCCATCGAGCAGGACCCGGCCGATGCTGGCCGGTGATCGACCGATCGCGGCTAGCGCGTCGTCTAGACGGCTCAGCTGCGCCGTGACCGCGTCGAAGCAGGACTCCTCGGGCCTGGACGATCGGCCTATCGACACCCAGGCCTCGCCGTGACGAGCGGCTACCTCCATGCCTCGTCTCCCCGTCGCTGCGATGCAGAACGGTGGCCGCGGCTGCTGGATCGTGCCGGGCAGCATGCGGGCCTCCTTCGCGCTGTAGAAGGGGCCCGGCTGCGTGATGAGGCTCTCGCGCAGCAGCTCGTCGAGCAGGTTGACGAAGTTCACGAATCGGTCCATCCGCTCTCGCGGCGACCACGCCTCGCCTCCCAGAACCGTGGCGTCGTTGTCGTGGACACCGGCGCCGATGCCGACCGTGAGTCGGCCGGAGGAGACGTCGTCCACGCTGAGCAGGTCCTTCGCCAGGGGCACTGGGTGGCGGAAGTTCGGTGTTGTCACCAAGGTTCCCAGTCGAATCGTCGACGTCTCGACGGCCGCCGCGGTGAGCGTGGGGATCGACGCGAACCACGGCCGATCCCGGAAATGCGGCCACGAGAGATGGTCGTAGATGTAAGCGGCGAAGAAGCCCAGTTCCTCGGCGCGGCGCCACTTCTCGCGCGACAGGGGCCACCGCTCCAGGGGGAGGATCACCGTGCTGAGGCGCATGCAACGACCATAGATTGAATTGGAGGCACTGGACCGAATCCCGTCAACGCCGGCGAGACGCAACGTGCTTGGCCGGGTCGCGCGGGCCTGGTCGTCTCGCGAGGTGCGACGATACTGTTTGGCATGGATGAGTTGGTGCGACGTCGCGTCGCCGGGGGCATCAGCTGCTCGACCGCGGTGTCCCGGGCGACCGACGGGTGAGAAGGGGGAGGTCGGCCGTGCTCGATGTCGCAGACCCGGTGCGGGCACAGCTTCGACGAGCCGTCTACGGTTCGCTGGCGTTGGCCGCACTGTTCACCCTGACGACCGGGCCGGTGAAGCAGTACCGGCCGCTGTTCAACCACGCGCCCTGGCTCAACGACCCCTTCGATACGGTGATCTCGTTCATGATGTTCTTCGTGCCCTTCGCCGCCGCGTGCTGCGTCGCCCGAGTTCCGTTGTGCCGGCGCTACGAGCCGCTCCCGGCCGTGCGCGCCCGCGACCTGCTTCGCGGCTGCCAGGTCATCCTCGCCGGGGTCGCGCTCACGTTGTCGAGCGAGTGGGTCGCGGTCGCCATCGGGGCGAATCGCGCTGCTTGGAGTGGCGCCACGATTGCGCAGGTCGCCGTCCTGGCGGCCCTCAGCGTTGCCACGGTGTTGGCCGCCCGAGCCGTCGCACGCCACGGGCTTCGGGCCCTGGCCGGCCTGGCGCCGCAGCGCGAGGAGCCCGACTGGTTGGGCGACGTCGTAGCGTTGGCGTTGCTGCGTTCCGGTTGGTTCGGTCCGATGAGGTCGCTGATTGCCCGCGCCGTTTCCTGGTGCGACCGTCGGGTGGTCACCGTCGTTCGACGTCACCCGTTGTGGTGCGCAGCCGCGCTCTGGGGCGCGTTCGCGCTGGCGATCGGTGTTCGCCAGTCGCTCAACGAGGGGTACAGCCTGGGGGCGGCGTCGCTCCTCGTCGTCCTGCTCGGAGGGGGCATGTTCGGACTCAGCGTTCTGGCGGGGGGCTATCTCGGCATCGTCCACAGCGTTCGCCATCTGAGTGGTCCGCGGCGACGCGCCGTCGACGCGCTGGTGGCGACCTGCGTGGGCGTCCTCGTGCCGTTCGCCCTGCGCTACCACCTCTGGTGGGTCGTCGGCAGCACGAATGCGGTGGCCGGCCTCAGCCAGCTCGTCGGGCTCCTGGGCGTGTCGGCGTTCATCATCTTCGGAACGACCTTCGGGGCCGAGACGGCCCTGGGGCGCCACACGCGGCCGGGCACCTGAGAGCGGCTCCTACTTGGTGAGCTGTAGTCCTGGAGCGTCAGCTGCGAGGTCGGCGCAGCTCGCGACGCCACACCAGCCTCAGCCCCGTCCACGTTTCGTCCATGGCGCACACCTTGTTGTCGACGAGGCCTCGAGGTAGAGCGAGGCCGCGCACCGAGTGGTCCGTGATATCGGTCGCCACGCGAGAGGATCTCTTCGGCCACGCGATCCACAGGCCCCCCGACGGGAAGACCATCGCGCGCAGCGCGTCGAAGCGCTTCTCGAGCAGGGCGTGACGAGTGTAGAAGGCGACGACCACGTCACAGCGAGCTTGCGCCCGGTGATGTACCACCACGCTCGGTGGCAGCTCCAAGTCGAGGTCCCGGGGAGGGTGCAGGATTACCACCGACGACCCATCTCGGAGTCCGAGTTTGACCGCCATCGGGACGACCGGCTCAGCCATCACCGTGCCTCAGTATTCCATGTCGCGGGGTTGAGCGCGGACGTGGATTGGCGGCCTTGCGCTTCGCGTGGTTCCGCGAGGAGCTGCGGGGTCGCCAGCGGGGGCTCACCCTCGGACAGGGTTGCGCAACTCCATCCAGAGGCCGGGATTCGCCACGACCTTGGACCCGAACTGCTCGTAGAGGCCGTGGGCGTCGTTGGTGACCGGGAGTCGCAGCTTGATCCCGACGACCTCGGGGTGACTGACGGCGGACCCGACGATGAACTTGCCGAGGCCCTTCCCGCGGTTTCGGTGTCGCCGACGACGTCACAGAGCCGCGCGATCGCGGCTCGATCGGTCACCCATCTCGCGACGCCGGCCTGTTCGCCTTGCGGACTCAAGCACGTGAGGGCGACGGAGTTCTCGATTGCCTTGGCCACGACATCCATGGTCCGCCCGAGCGCCCAGTACTGCCCGGTGAGCCATCGATGGGTCTTCTCGACGTCGATGCGGGTCTGGTCGTCGGTGGCCAGGAAGACATCGTCGCGTAACCACTCCACCGTGGCTCGAAACTAGCCGACTGGTCGCGCCCGCGACGCCGGACCCGGCACGTCCGTCGCGAAATGGCGTCCGAACTGCGCCGACCGGAGCCGACCCGTGGCGCGTCTCGGGTTCGGCGCGGCCGACGGGCTTACGATCACGGATCGATGAGCACACCGGGATTGAGCATCGCGCCAGGATCCACGACTTTCTTGGCGGCGCGCAGTTGCGCGGCGAAGAGTGCCGGTCGCTCGAGGTCGTACCCCGCACGGTGGTCGCGTCCCACCGAATGGTGATGCGTCACCGTGCCGCCACCGTCGTTGATGGCCGTCATGACCGCCGCCTTCACGTCTCGCCACTGCGCCACTCTCGACGAACCTCTGCCCGGTGCGAGGATCGTGAAGTAGGGGGCTGCACCGTCGGGATAGACGTGCGTCAGTCGGCACGTGACGATCGCCGGCCACGCGCCCGCGCCTCGCAGCGCCTCCTCCGCCGACGCCTTGATCTCGCTGACGAAGACGTCGAACCGGTCCCAGGTGATCGCGGTCTCGAACGTCTCGCTGATGAGGCCCAAGCACACGAGGCTGTCGCGAATGTAGGGCGCGCGCAGGAAGGCCGAGCGCCACTGGTCCGCGGCGTCGGTGCGCCCCGGGCCAGTGGCGCTCGCGCTCCGGTCGCGAATCTCGATGGCCCCGCCATGATCGCGTGCGAGCATCGCCGCCCTCGCCATGGCGTCGTCCACCGCGTGGTCGGCGGACTCGAAGCCGATCAGTAGGAGATGCGCCTCGCCCGAGCCGGCTCCGGTCATCAACGCCTCGCCGGCGTCGAGCAGCCGGCAGTTCGCCGGCCAAAGACCCGACTGGGCCAGGGCCCGGGCCGCTCGGGCGCCGGCTTCGAAGGTGGCGAAGCGCGCGACGGCGGAGGCCCGGAAGCGGGGGCGATCCTGGAGGCGCATCCAGGCGCAGGTGATCACGCCAAGAATCCCTTCCGAGCCGAGCAGCAGCCGGTCCGGCGAGGGTCCGGCGCCGGATCCGGGAAGGCGGCGAGACTCCCAAAGCCCTGCGGGGGTCACCGCCTTGACCGACTCGACGAAGTCGTCGATATGCGTATGCAGCGTGGCGTAGTGCCCGCCCGAGCGAGTCGCGATCCAGCCACCCAGCGACGAGACCTCGAAGCTCTGCGGATAGTGGCGCAGGGTGAGCTCGTACGGGCGCAGCTGCGCCTCGAGCGACGGTCCGAGCACGCCGGCCTGGATGAGCGCGGCCCGCGACGCCGTGTCGACTTCGAGCACGCGGTCCAGGCGTGAGAGGTCGCAACTGATCACGGGCCGATCGTCGCCGCGCGGCGCCTCGACCCCGCCGACGACGGAGGAGCCCCCGCCGTACGGGATGACCACCGCATCGATCCGCGACGCCCATTCGAGGACCGCGACGACCCCCGCCTCGTCGGGAGGCGCCGCCACCACGTCCGGGGGCCGCTCCCATCGACGCTCCAGCGCTCGGACCACGTCCGCGAATGACTTGCCGTAGGTGTGGCCCGCGCGCGATGCGGCGTCGACCCGGCACCACGAGGCGATCGAATCGGGTGGTCGGATTCGCGGGGACCGCAGGTGGATCTCGTCGGGCGTCGGGGGAATGATCGGGTCCGATTCGATGGGGATGAAGGGCTGGACCCGCTGGGCGAGAGCACGCTGTTCGGTCGCGTCGAGGCCCGCACCCTCGAATCCCCATCCCCAGAAACATCGGTCCGTGCCCACTCGACCGCACGCTACATCGCGGCCGAGCGTCGCGGAACAAAGACCTGCTCCTGGTTCAGGTCAGCTCCTGGGTGCGGCCCGAGTTCGGACCTCGTCGTTCGCGGCGAGTGGTCGACGGTGGAGACGGTCCTGGGCGAGCGCGGCACCAACGAGGATGAGCAGGGCGCCCACTGGCTCGTTCCAACTCAAGGACTCGCCGAGAAACGCGACGCCGACGACGACGGCGAAGACGGGCGTGAGGTACGTGACGCTGCTGGCGATGGTTGCCGGAGCCTGGCGCACGATATGGAAGTTGAGTATGTAGGCGACGCCGGTGCCGAGGATACCGAGGGCACCCAAGGCCAGCAGCGATGACAGCGGGCGATGGGCCTGGACGTGGCCGAACGCGAGGGAAAAGGGCAACAGCTGCAGGGTCCCGCACAGGACCTGACCCGTGGCCAGGGCGACCGGCTTGTCGGGGAGCCTGCTGAGGTGGGCGCGCGCGTACGAGAAGCCGAAGCCGTAACAGATGACGGCAACGAGGCAAGCGCCGATGCCCAGCAGCTGGCTCTTGCCGAAGCCGTTCCAGGCTCCGATGACCACCACGACGCCGACCAGCCCGATGACCAGTCCGCCGATGATCTTGGAGCTGAACTGCTCCTGGCGCAGGATGAACAGAGCGACGATCACCGTGGCGAGCGGGGTGAAGGCGTTGATGAGCCCCGCCAGCACCGCCGAGATGTGGGTCTCGCCGTAGGAGAAGAGCGTGAAGGGCGCGCTGTTGAGCAGCGTCGAAAGCACGAAGAGGTGCCCCCACGTCCTTAGCCTCCGAGGCAGCGGCGTGCGGGTGAGTGCGGCGATCACCAGCAGCGTGCCGGCGCCGGCGACGAGCCGGGCGAAGGCGACGTCCACGGGCGACATCGCCCGCAACCCGAGCTTGATCCACCAGAATGAACAGCCCCATATGGCTCCCAGAAGCACGAACCATGCCTGCCACGCCACGACGACGCGGCGGCGGCCGGTCCTGACGTGCGTCGTGGCGGCCGCTCCCGTCATGGACTCCGACGGGCGCCTTCGGCCTCGAGCAACGCCTCCTTCGCTTCCAGCCCCCATCGGTAACCACCCAGCGAGCCGTCTCGGCGGATCACGCGGTGACAAGGCACGACGAGCGCGGCGGGGTTCGCCGCGCAGGCCGACCCGACCGCTCGCACCGCTCGCGGCGCACCGATCCGGGCCGCGACCTCCGAGTACGTGAGCGTGCAGCCGGAGGGCACGCCGCGCAGGGCCTCCCACACGCGCATTTGGAATGCGGTGCCCTCGAGGTCCAGTGGGAGCAATGCCGCCTCGGCTTCACCGCGCACGGCGTCTGCGAGCACCCGCACCAGTTCGGCGAGGCCGTCGTCGTCGCGCTCCAGGACTGCGTTGGGGAATTCGGCCGCGAGTTCCCTCTCGAGCGCGGCCTCGTCGGACCCGATCCGCACCGCACATACGCCCCGGGCTGTGCTCGCCGCGAGGATCATGCCGATCGGCGTTGAGAGCGAGGTGAAGCCAATCCGCTCCCCGCTCCCTCCCGCCCTGTACGTTCCCGGTGCCATGCCGAGCCGAAAGGCACCGTGCTCGTAGAAGGCTCGGCTTGACCCGTACCCGGCCTCGTAGATGGCCTGGGTCACGGGCACCTTCGAGTGAAGCGCCCTTCGGACTCGCTCGGCCCGCTGGGCTCTGGCGTAACTCGCGACCGGCACTCCCAGAACTTGGGAGAATCGTCGACGAAGGTGGCGCTCGCTGTAGCCGCACTGCGCGGCGAACGCACCGACGTCAACGGCGGTATCGGCTTCCTCCAGTTGGCGACACAGCGAGATCACCGAGGCCAGGGCCGGATCGGAGACCTGGCTCTCGTCCGGCTGGCATCGTCGGCAGGCCCGATAGCCGGCGCGGGCGGCGTCGGACGCGGTGGCGAAGTACTCGACGTTACGGCGCAGCGGCCTGCGCGAACCGCACCCCGGCCTGCAGTAGACGCCAGTGGTAGAGACGGCGTAGACGAACACGCCCGCGGCGCTGACGTCGCGAGACTCCACTGCGCGCCATCTTCCTTCATCGAGATTGTCCACACCGCGTAATCTACGGGAGGTCAGGGCCAGGCGCCCTCCGTTCCCGGACATCCAATTGCGACCTCGGCCGCCTGGCGCACCCTCGCCACGGAATCGTCCTGGAACGCGGCGGCGACGTTGAGCGCCGGGTCGATCTTGCGACGTGCGGTCACCCTCAGGGCCATCCCTCGCGTCATCGCGGGGATCGTCGGCGCCGCCGAGCAGATGCCGCTCGCCTCTTCTTGAACGCGGAACCGGACGGAAGGACTCCGCCGAGGACCTCAAAGGCAGCCGTAGGTGGCGTCCAGCAGCGCCCGGTTGCGGGGATCCTGCCACCGCAGGCCGAATCGGTTCATGCAGTAGCCGAAGGCGATCTTTGTGTCGGGATCGGCCATGCCCAGCGATCCCCCCGCGCCGTAGTGCCCGAAACTGGATCGTCCGGGACCGAGCGGTCGTTCAGGCATGGTCAGCTGGAAGCCGAAGCCGAAGCGTGATTTTCGGTCAAGGATTAAGTCGTGGCCTGATGAGAGCTCCGAGGTTGCCGCGCTCAAGGTCGCCGGGCCGAGCAAGCGGACGCCGTCGAGGCTTCCGCCACCCGCGAGCAGGCCGTAGATGCGCGCGATGGCCCGCGCGTTGGAATGGCCGTTGGTCGATGGGTGAACTGCCGCACGCCACGCTCGAGAGTTGACAGTTCCGATGCCTGAGGCCCCAGGGGGGTTCGCGTAAATGAAGTTGAAGTCGTCGGTAGCCTGCTCAGGCGTCGGGAAGTTGGCGGGCGAAGGGAACTGGAAGTCGGAGACTCTTGCGTCCTGCGCCGGATCGATGCCGAAGAGGAAGTCCGCCCCGAGGGGTCCGGCGACTTCGCGAGCGAAGAACTCGGCGAAGGGTGTGCCGCTCACCCTGCGCACCAGCTCACCGCCTAGGAACCCAAGGGTGTTCACGTGATAGCCGAGCGCCGTCCCCGGTTCCCACCATGGTGTCTCTTGGGCCAGCGCGCTCGTCATCAGGTCCCAGTCGTACATCGCATCGGGGACGAGGCGATGATG
>Ga0224558_1000207_pt1 | contig 69768 bp, 78 predicted proteins | sample 714S32024metaG_FD_180682 | JGI IMG/M metagenome (GOLD analysis project Ga0224558, IMG submission 180682) | Peat soil microbial communities from Stordalen Mire, Sweden - 717 S3 20-24 | ecosystem: Environmental > Terrestrial > Soil > Wetlands > Peat | place: Sweden: Norrbotten County, Stordalen... | reverse complement strand
GTAGGGGACGCGATCACCCGTGCAATCGCGATATTGGGGGCAGTACCTTCGGAACCCGATCCTGTCCCTACTCCTGTCCCTACAAACCCGTCGACAAGTGTCGACACCTGTTGCCGGCGATCTTCGGGTCCCGCGAGGCGGCCCTATCTGACCTGGGATTAGGCGGCTGCGATCAACCCTCGGCCACAGATGGCAAACCGAGGGATCACTTTTGCAAGCAGGGGGTCGTGGGTTCGAGTCCCATCATCTCCACCATCATCTCCACCATATATGTCCAGGTCAGCGGCTTTGTGTCCATTGGACCCTCCCTCGACGAGCCTCTGTCCCTACCGTTGTCCCTACAACTCTGGGTCTTGACATGGGACGGGCAAGGGAAGGCGTGGGGGCAGCGATGGCCGGATCCATTCGTCAGCGGAGAGACCGGGGGTCCGACACGTGGGAGCTGCGCGTGTTCATCGGCCGGGACGATCGGGGCCGGCCGAGACAGCGCAGCATTCTGTTCCGGGGTGGCAGTCCGATGATCTCTGGACCTACTTGTTCTTTGCACTTCTGCTCTACGTCAGAGTCGCCGCCGAGCGGACGGGACAGTCCGTCGAAGAGGTTGCTCGCTCGATCGCCGATCGTCGCGGGGTGACGTTGATCACGCCCGGAAATTGAAGGGTGGGGCTAGCGGCCAAGTCGACCTCTGATCGAGCGGCGACCCTCACCGGTTATCCACCGGCGACGAAGGCGACGACGACATAGGCAGCGTGCCGATCGAAGTTTTCCCGCCTGCGGTCATAGACCGTGGTCGTCCTGGGATCCGCGTGGCGAGCGGCGATCTGGACATCACGGAGGAGGACGCCGGCATCGAGTGCAGCCATGATGAAGGCCGAACGGAGCATGTGGGGGTAGACGGCCCTGAGTCCTGCCTGCATGCCGATGGAGCGCACCCAGCGGTGGGCCGTCCGCCGATCCAGTCTCGTTCCGTCCTTCCAACGCAGGATCGCCCCTTCCGTGCGCTCGCCAATCGCCAGGTCAATGGTCCGAGCGGCCCTCGGCACCAATGGGATCACGGCCGGCTTGCTCCCCTTGCCCATGATCCGGAGGGTCCGATGTCCCTGGGTGAAGGCGAGATCCTCGATGTTGGTTCCGGACGCTTCACTCACCCGAAGCCCGTTGAGCCCGAGGAGTACCGCAAGAGCTGCATGGCTCTTGTCGAAGCGCTCGGCCGTGAAGAGAAAGGTTCCGAGCTCCCGACGATCCAGGCCCCGACCCTCGGAGGGGTGGGCCTTGGGGCGCCGGACGTACTGGGCCGGATTGGGGGTGACCCGTCCGTCGATGTGAGCAAACCGGTAGAAGCCACAGACGGTCGACAGCCGGCGGTCGATCGTCGACGGGGCGAGACCCTTCTGTTCCATCGCGGTGCGGTAGAGCTCGATATGGGGTCGCTTCGCCTCCATGACGGTGAGGCCAACGTCGGCGGCCCACTGGAAGAACGTCCGCAGGTCGTAGCGATAGGCATCGAGCGTACGGCCGAGGTACCTGGCAAGAAAAGCTGCCGCTGCCACCTGGGCCTCATCGAAGCCGGGGTCCTCGATGATGGTGGCCAGAGTTTTCGAATCTAAGTCGAGTACAGACATGGCTCTCCTTCTACAGTTGGGAGAACCAGCCAATACCGGCCTGGGAGTCGTGGACTGAGGACATTCGCTCATGCTCAATCAGAGGACCCCGATCCGGGCTGCTCGAGACCGAAGGCTTGCCTGATGGTTGCTGACATGCGGCGATGTGGAATGTGTCAGCTGGTAAGACCGGACGGTACCTCCAGTGGCGATGGAGAGTTGTTCATCTGCGATCAGTGCAATCAGGACGCCGCCAAGTTCCTCGAGATTCAAGAGGGCCTCTACGGCAGGCCCGAGAGCTCAGGCGCAACCTGAGCTCGCTCGCAAGATGACACTGTGCCCAAGGAGGGTCCCCGTTAGGAGCGGCCGTGACACCCCGCGTTCGGGGGCAGGACCTCTCTCGGTGACCGCATGTTCCGGAACTCGGCTGCCGCTCCCGCAGAGCTTGTGTTCAGAAGGTCCACAGTTGTCCGCTGGTGTCTCGGAGGGGGATGACCGCGATGCTTTCATCCCGGCACATGTCAAGTAGGTGGGGGTCAGCGGTGGCGAGCATTGAACCCGCTGGTCGGGCCGTCTCAGCCGCAACGCAGTCGGCAAGGCTGACCGCACGGTTCTTCCGGTGGTAATGCCGGGCGCGGAGCAGTCCGGCGCGCAACGCAAGTCCGGCGTCCAGTGGCGGCGGTGAGTCGAGCCCGAGCTGAGCCACATCGAGCACCGCATCATCCTCGTCGGCGCCGACCAGCCGAACAAGATGGTCGACGACCTCTGCCACGCCGAGAACCGTCAACACCGCCTGTTCGTCGCGGGCGAGCAGTTGCGCAACTTCGTCTGCGGAAGGCTCGCCCTTCAGGAGGGCGAGCACTGCGTAGTCGTCGAGAACAATCACCGCCGCCGCTCGCGGGAAGCCTCGTCAGTCCGGGCCTGGCGCCGAGCACGCTCGCTGCTCGGTCCCCGTCCCCGGTATTTTCCCTGCAGATCCGCGACCGGGTCCACGGGGAGAGGGCGAAGTACGACGCGATCGCCGAGGTCGACCACAACAACGTGGTCAGCCTTCCAACGGGCGCGGGCCTCGGCGGGAATCGAGACCTGGCCGTTGGATGAGACCTTCATGACGTGGGTGGTGGACACGAACTGACCTCCGAGGTGTTGTATGAAGCTACGATCCCATTGTATACGCCGCGCCGAAGTGATCTCGCCAGAGCTGTCGGAAGGAGCGTTGACAACGTGCGGGTGCCAGCGAACACCGGGAGGCCTATGTTCTGGTTGCTCACGTCCCGCACCCGGCAGCGTTCGGGGCGGTCTTCGTCCTCGATTAGCGGAGGCTGGTCTGGGCATCGATGACTTGAGCCATCGCCTCGACCGCGGTGCCCTTCGAATCGGGTCCGCTCGAAGTCATGAACAGTTCGATGAAGTTCTGGTGATCTACGACCAGAAGCCGCTCGCCGTCACTCATGCCGATGATTTCATTACCTGCGGCGACGACTCCGGCACGACGGGCCCAACTGAATCCCGAGGGATCCGGCTCAGGGAAGAAGGTTGTGAATTTCGAAACCTGTTTCTTCAGGTGGCGTCTCGAATCCGCCTTCAATGCCTTGCTGCATACGTGGAATAAGGGTTCCGTCCCGGAACTTCTCCCAGCCTTCCTTCGAGTTGTGAACGGCCATGATCGTCCAGCCGTCCTCGGAAGCGCCTGCGGCATGGAAAGTCTGGCCTTCTGGAAGGCCACCGCCTGCGGGATGAACCTCGGCAACAGTCTTGTCGTACTGGCTCTGCGTTCCGCCGGGAAAGAAATGGATGACACCGTACGCCATGATGAACTCCGCTCAGTTGAAGGGGTGACTGGCATTCGTATCTGCCGATACGGCCCACATTCGCGAGCCGAGCGACACCCTACACCGGAGTATTCGCGCCGACCGTTGAGATCGAAGAACACGCTACCTGGTGCCGGTTCGCCCTAGGCAATAGCGCCCCGCTCCCGGAGTTAGGAGGCGACCGCAGCACGGTCAACTACGCGCATTATGGGACACCTGCCGCGAGCCAGATCCGTCGCTCGGAACGGATGAGCCACAAGTGAAGTGGGTGAGATGGCACCGCCACCTGACCTGGATCGACCTGCTCCGGCGTGCCCTCTCCACCGTTACCGCCGTGACCTTGCCTACTACGAACACTCGTCTCACCGCCGTTCGGACCGGCGCTCAGAAACGATCCGCACCTCCAGGCGTGACCTTCTGGATCACAAGTGTGGGCTTGTTAGCTTGCTCTAACAACACTAGCCTTGGTGTATGTCTCAAGATCCAGGCGTCAACGAAGTTGCCGCCGCTCTGCAGATGAGCATCGGCTTGTGCATTCGACAGCTTCGTCAGCGTCAAACTCACGGCGACCTGAGCTTGCCGGAGGCATCGGCCCTCAAGCGATTGGATCGAAGCGGTCCGACCTCGGTGACCGAGTTGGCCAAGGCCGAGCAGATAAGCGTGCAGTCGATGGGAACGACGCTGGGGTCGCTCGAGGCGCGTGGCCTCGTCCAGCGACAACCCCACCCAAGCGACGGCCGGCGTTCCGTTCTTTCGATCACCAAGTCCGGCATACGGGTGCTGGGCGATAAGCACAACGGGCGCGCCGAGCAGCTGGCAAAGGCTCTATCAAACGGGTTCAGCCCTGCTGAGCTTCGACAGCTGATGGTGGCCGCGCCCCTGATTGAGCGGCTGGCGCAGTGCCTGTGACCGCGATGCCTACAGGAAAGGGAAAATGATGGCACTGACGACGTTGGACCTCATGCCCGCACTCATCGTGATCGACTTGCAGAATGGGGTCGTCGAAGCGCCCACGGTCCATCCCACCGCAGAAATTGTCGAGCGTTCTACCAGCCTGGCCGACGCGTTCCGCCGCCATGGTCTCCCCGTCGTGCTGGTCAACGTGACCGGTGGAGCACCGGGGCGTACCGAACGGACCAGGCCGACCGGGGACATCAGCTCACCTGGCTGGGCCGACCTTGTCGACGAACTCGATGTGCAACCGGACGACCACCTCGTCACCAAGCAGCGGCGGAGCGCCTTCCACGACACTGGGCTCGACGCTCATCTGCGCGGCCTCGGCGTCACCCAGGTGGTGCTGACTGGCATCTCGACGACCTCAGGCGTCGAGTCCACCGCCCGCTCCGCGTACGACCACGGTTATCACGTCGTCTTGGCAACCGACGCTATGACCGACACCGATCCCGATGCCCACGCCAACAGCATCGAACGCATCTTCCCCAAGCTCGGCCAGACCACCACGACCGCTGAGATCCTCGACATGTTGGGGAGGACGAAGTGACGCTTCTTGGCAAGCTCCTCAAGAACCGCAGAGGCAGAGACAGCCATTCGGCGTGGAACCGTCCGAACCTGCAGGGACCAGAACTGCTCATCGTGACGAGCGAACGCTTCGGGGAAGGAGAGGAGATCTCGCTGGAACACGCCGGTAAGCGAGTCGGCGGAAACAACCTGTCCCCCGATCTCACCTGGAGCCCGCCACCACCGGAGACGACCGAACTGCTCCTCGTTGTCGAGGACCTCGACGTCCCCACCTCCAAGCCGGCTGTGCACTGCCTGGCGCTCATCGATCCGTCCCGGCTCGACTCGCCCAACCACCTACCCCCAGGCGCGCTGTCGGCAAAAGAGCCCGCCGCCGGGGTGCGGATCCTGCGATCCACCATCAGTCGGGGCTACCACGGCCCCGAGCCGATCAAAGGCCACGGACCACACCGCTACACGTTCCAAGTCTTCGCTTTCTCGGGCGAGATGAGCGACACCTCGGACACCGCCAAACTCCATCGAGCAGGGCCCCGAGCCCTCCTCTCCTCCCTCACCGCACCGGTGATCGCCAGAGGTCGGCTGACCGGCAGTTACGAACGCTGAGCTCACCGCTTGTGGCCGGCTGGTTCGGGAGGTTGGGCCAGGGCCGACGCTGTCCTCATCGACTGCGAAGATGAGCATCGAGTCGTTCAAGGGGCTGGGGGACTAGCCGATGAATGCGCCGAAGGAACCTGATCTGGTGGACGACGACAGTCTTGCCCAGGGACCCGGTTTCCTCCGACGCACTCTGTCATCCCTCCGGTGGCGGAACTTCCGCCTGTTCTTCATCGGCCAAACCATCTCCCAGACTGGCAACTGGCTGACCAATGTCGCTCTGACCCTCCTCATCCTGCACCGCACCGGAAGCGGCGTGGCTGTTGGCCTGCTGGTGGCGTGCCAGTACGGCCCGATCCTGCTGCTGTCCGCCTGGGCAGGTGTGATCGTCGATCGCACGAGTAAGCGCAACCTCCTCTACGTCACACAGGCCCTCGAGATGTGCGAATCGTTCGCGCTCGCGGCGCTGGCGTTCATGTACAACGCACCACTCGCCGCGTTCTACGGCATCGCCGTGGCAGGAGGCGCGTTGCTGGCGGTGGACAACCCGGTCCGGCGGACGTTCGTCAACGAGATGGTGCCGACCGACGAGATACCCAACGCAGTGACGCTCTACAGCGCCATGAACAGCATGGCTCGCATCGCGGGACCCGCCCTCGCCGGCCTGCTCATCGTGACGGTCGGCTACGGGTGGTGCTTCACGGTGGACGCCGTGTCCTACGTGGCGGTCCTCACCGCACTCGCCATGATGCGCTCGGCCGAGCTGCGACGCCTGCCGGTGACGCCTCGTGGGGCCGGACAGGTCCGGGCCGGACTCAAGTACATCGCCGGTGTGCCAGACCTCTGGATCACGTTTGTCATGCTCCTGCTCATCGGGACGATGAGCTACAACTTCGCGGTCGTGTTCCCCCTCTTTGTCGTGAAGGGACTCCACGGCGGCGATGGCACGTACACCCTCGTCTACTCGGCCTTCAGCGCAGGCGGCCTCGTCGGGGCGCTGCTCGTCGCCAGGCGTTCCACCGTCAGCATCCGGACGGTCGCGGTCGGTGCCGCGGGCCTCGGTGCAGCAATGCTTGGCCTCTCGGTCGTCCCCAGTGTGGCCCTCGCATTCGTGGTGGCGGCCCTGGTCGGCGCCGCCAGCGTCGCCTACATGACGGCCACGACCGCCATTGCCCAGATCCGAACGGAGCCGCACATGATCGGGCGCGTCCTCGCGCTACAAACCGTTCTCCTTGTGGGCACCGCACCGATCGGCGGACCGATCCTCGGTGCGATCGCCGACGCGGTCGGCGTCCGCGCCCCAGTCCTCATCGGCGGGGTCGCCGCCCTGGCAGCTGCAGCCTTCGGTGTGCTCGCCGCCCACCGTGTGGACGCGCGTCGGGGTCACGGCTGAGCCGTTGCCGGTTGGGGGTCACTTTCACCCGTGTAATCGCGTTATCGGGGCAGTACCCTCCGAACCCGATCCGGTCCCTACTCCCGTCCCTACAAACCCGTCGCCAAGTGTCGACACCCGTCGCCGGCGATCTTCGGGTCCCGCGAGGCGTCCCTATCTGACCTGGGATTAGCCGGCTGCGATCCACTCTCGGCCACAGATGGCAAACCGAGGGATCACTTTTGCAAGCAGGGGGTCGTGGGTTCGAGGTCCATCATCTCCACCATACAAGTCCAGGTCAGCGGCTTGGCGTCGATTGGACCCTCCCTCGACGAGCCTCTGTCCCTACGACTTCGGGACGGGCAAGAGAAGATGTAGAAGATGTAGGGACAGTGATGGCCGGATCCATTCGTCAGCGGAAAGACCGGGGCGCCGACACCTGGGAGCTGCGCGTGTTCATCGGTCGTGACAACCACGGTCGTCCGAAGCAGCGCAGCGTCGTGTTCCGGGGCGGCAAGAGGGCGGCAGAACGCGAGCTCGCCCGACTCATCGCCGTCCAGGACAGCGCTCCGGCTCCCATACCCCAGGAGGAGAACCGGGCCTGGGGACCTTCGACGACGATCAACGACGCCGTCGAGGGCTGGAGGGACAACGGTTGGGCGGATCTCTCGCCGAAGACGGTCAGGGGCTACGAGGAGATCTGGGAACGGTACGTCAGAGAGACCATCGGGACCAAGCGGATCGCCGCCCTCAATGCCTTCGAGGTCGAACGGTACTTCCGCAAGATGAAGGCCGACGGAGCCGGCAGGGACACCGTCCGGCGGGTGCGCAACATTATTGGCAGGGCATGCAGATTGGCCGCGAAGGGGAGTGGAGGCACCCTCACCAATCCGGTGGCCGACACCGAACTTCCCACCTGGCCGCTCGCCGAACGGCCGGATCCCGTCCGGGCACCCGAGGTGGTCGAAGTCCAGGCGCTCGTCCGGGAGGCGAAGGCCTTCGACGAGCGCTTCGGCGCCTACCTCCATCTCGTCGCCGCCACCGCCATGCGACGTGGCGAAGCGTGCGCGCTGCGGTGGAACAGCATCGACTGGGAGCGTGCGACCGTCCGGGTGAATGAGTCGATCGTGGCGGCGAAGGGCGGAGCGATGGCGAAGGGACCCAAGACCAAGGCCAGCATCCGCACCGTTGCCGTCGATGCCGGGACGATTGCCGTGCTGGAGGCGCTTCGCACCTCGCAGACCCAGTTGGCCGAGCTCTGCGAATTGGCCCTGTCAGAGGACGGCTTCGTGTTCTCCACCGAACCCGGAGGGGAGACACCACCGCACCCCGAGTCGATGACCCACACGTTCATCAAAATCCGGAAGCGTGCCGGCCTCGCAGCGGACGTCCACCTCCACTCGCTCCGCCACTTTCAGGCCACGATCCTCGACCCGGTGATCCCCGAGCGCCAGAAGCAGGCACGCATGGGGTGGGCGACCGTGCGTATGGCCCGTCACTACACCGACGGCATCGCCGCAGAGGACCGTCGGGCCGCCGAGCACTTCGGTCGTGTCCTCGACAACGAGGGGGAGCGGGAATCCAACGATCCTCCGCAGGACGGGCAACAGGAACTGGCACCGGATGGCCCCGCCTCCGTCTCCTGATCGACCAGGCCACCGAGCAGGCGCTCCACCGCAACTCGGGGGATGAGGATCTGTCGGTTCAGTCGCACCACCGGAAGGGGAAACCGGTCGTCGCCGATCGCCTTGTTGAGCGTCGAGCGGTCGCTACCGAGCAGCACCGCCGCTTGGCTCACAGTGAGAAGGGGCTTCTTCTTGGTGTCCTGTTGTCGGTTGGGCATGGGACCTCGTTGGATCGGGACCAGGACGACACGCCCTGGTCCTTTTCCATGATCCCGCGGGACATCACCCTCACCCTGGGAAATCTCAACCCGACCGCAACGTCACCCCCGGTGCTCGAACGTCACCTTGCACCGGTGCCCGTTCGGCGGCACTCCGGAAAACACCGGGGCGCCCGTTCGCCATGGCAGGCACCCGCTGCTCGGTGGGCCGGCATGGGTCCCACCGGGCCGGCGACGCGGGGGCACTCTGACTGGTAGCCGCCAATGGTCGCTGCGGGTGGCATATGGTGTACCATATGGTTTGTGAGTCGACGCGAAGTTCTCGTGCAGCTGGACGATGACTTGGTGACCCGACTCGATCTCTTGGCGTCCGAGCGCGGGACGAATCGCTCCGAGCTCCTCCGCAGAGGAGCCATTGCGGTTTTGGACGCAGCAGACATGCATCGTGCGGACGTCGAACTTCAGGCTGCGTATCGTCGAATCCCGCAGGATCCGGAGGTTGTCCAAGCGGCCACGCGGCTGGCCGCTGCGACCATGCCGGAGTGGTAGCCCGAGGAGACATCGTCTGGGCAGACCTTGGCACTCCTGCGGGTCGACGCCCTGTCTGCGTCCTCACCCGTGATGCGGCGATCGCAGTCCTGTCCGCCGTCACATGTGCGCCCATCGCCCGCACTATTCGTGGGATTCGCTCCGAGATCGCCGTGGGAACTGACGAGGGGCTGCCGGATGCCAGCGTGATCACGTGCGACAACATCGTGACGTTGCCGAAGACGATGCTGACGGAGGCTGCAGTCGGCCACTTGAGCCTGGAAAAGCGTGCCGCCCTTGATCACGCGCTCCGCTACGCCCTCGACATCCAGTACTGATCAGTCGCCGACCGCGAACTCGCCCTCGAGCCGGTCTTCGGGGGCAGGGAGCAGCTGTCAGGCCGCGTGGATCCAGGGCTCAGCCGGGAAGGTCGAGGATCATCGAGATGGCTTCGCGGATCTGAACCAAGGTGGCGGCTCCCACGTTGCCGCGAGTCGAGGCGATTCGCCTGGGTGAGACGGCGCGCAGGTGCTGACATTGGGCTGCTGAGGTGAGCGTGAGCCCGTTGCGACCATCGGGTTCGATGGCTACCTCGGAGTCGAAGTTCCGTGTGGTCGAGGTGAGAGGGACGACGTGGATGACAGATGGTTCTGCGTGCAAGATGCGCTGGGCGGTCACTATCACCGCAGGATGGCGGAATCCGGCTTCTCGGCCTTCGGGGAGTCCGAGGTCCAGATCGACGACGTCACCCGACGTCGGCATCGAGCCAGGCTGTCTCGTCGTCTCGTAACGGTCGGGCGAGTTGGCTGCCGATACGGTCCTGTCGAAGCGCTCGAACTGCGAGCGCCACCGTACGTCCCACGGTCGTCCCGAGGTCCTTGGCCAGCCGCTTGAGCTCCTCGTGGGTCTCTAGATCGATCCGCACACTCGTCGAATGCATGCAAATCAGCATACACATGCCATCGGCACGACCCGCTTCCCCCTCGCCAGCCTCCCGGCGGTTGGGGACAGCCCCCGGCGACACCAGCCCGAACGTTCAGGGACGCTCGGCCGCAGTCAATCGCTGGCTTATCGCATCGTGATATCATGATGTCATGACAAAGCAGACAACCGTTCGGCTTCCCGAGGACCTGGCCGAAGAGGCTGAAGCGGTGGCACGCGTCAAGGGCACGAGCGTGAACGCTCTCATCATCGAGTCGCTCTCCTCTGAGATCACCCGTGTCCGAGCAGACGCAGAGTTCACCGCCCGGGCCAGCAAGCTCCTCGAACGCGACAAGGAGTTGCTGGACCGACTCGCCCGTTGACCCGGTTCGTCTCCCTGTCCGAGTTCCTGTGGCTGGCCGAGCAGGTGACGGGGATTGATGCCGACGTTCTGGCCAGATCGAGCCGGCTCAACCTGGCCGAATCAGCATTACACGCTCCCCAGGCGAGCTTCGGCGGTCAAGACTTCTACTCCGACCTGATCGATAAGGCGGCTGTGCTCGCATGCCCCTGTCCCCTCTGCCGGCACCCGATACCCTGGCCACGGTGTGTCTCCTCGTGTTCGCCTGGCAGACGGAGCCGGGATACGCACTGGTGGTGGCCGCCAATCGCGACGAGCAGCTCGACCGGCCGGCACACCCGCTCTGCGTACTACGTGAGAGCAATCCAAGGATCCTCGGTGGACGCGACGATCTCGCCGGTGGGACTTGGCTGGCGGTGAACGACCACGGGGTGGTGGCGGGCTTGACCAACCGCCCTTCCTCCGGGGGGCGTGATCTGAGCAAGCGCTCCCGGGGCGAACTGCCCCTGATGCTCGCCGGCCAGCGGAGTGCCGATGATGGAGTGGCCGAGCTGGTAAGGAACGTGCAGGCGGGCGAGTACAACCCGGCATGGCTTCTGGTCGGGGACCGACAGTCGCTCTACTACATTGCGCTGCCCGCCGACGAGGCGCCGGTGGTCCATCAGCTCACCCCGGGCGTTCATGTGCTCGAGAACGTGGCGCTTGGAGAGTCGTCCCCAAAGGTCGACCGGATCCGCTCGCTTGTCTCGGCGGCACACTCGGCGAATACAACGCTGTGGACTGCGCTGCCATCCGTGCTGGCCGATCACACCGTGCCCGTCACCGCCGATGGGGAGTCGAGCAAGAACGACGCCATTGCGAGACGGCCAGCGACCTTTGCTTCGTGCGTACACACCGACGGCTACGGAACCCGCTCTTCTGCCTTGATACGGGTCCCGGAAGATCTCCACGCCCGACCCGAGATGCTGGTGGCCGACGGCCCGCCGTGCACCGCTCCCTTCGTCGACGTCGGCTACCGATGGGATCGCTGAGCCAAGCGGCGACCAAGACGGATCATCTCATCAGTCCGAAGGCTAGTGCCGGCCGATGGAGACCGCAGCGACGCAGGCTGAGAACTCTCACGACCATTGGCTGGCACTCAGCTGCATCAGCTGAGGATCACAGTGCATCGCAGCGCTTGGGTTCGGTTGCTGTCCTCAGGCGCTGGATGACAGGTTTCTCCGGCCCCCGCGTTTAGGCTTTGCCGGGGCCGATTGCCCGTAACGAGAAGCAGAGAGCGCCGGGAGTAGTGAGACGAAGCTGATGAGCAAAAGCCCCAAATCGAGCCGATGACGGCCGAGGACGGAGGGTCGTTGAGCGCCCTTGCAGGGCCAACCACCGACGAGGCGATGGCGGCGGAGCCAGGTAGCCCAAGGATGCCAGCACCCATTGGGGTGGAGCGACCACGACACGCCAGACGTCGCCGGAACCGTCGCAGGACCAAGTGGTCGCTGGCCGTGCTCATCGTGGTGGTGCTTCTGTCAAGTGGTCTGCTCGCCGCGCAGCGCGTAAGCCGGCCGTTGGCGCAGCCAACGCTCCCTACCGATCGACACTCTTACTCCTTGGTCCGTGGATCCGCCCCAGCGCTCCCTTGGCCGATCGCTGGCCAGGCTGCGGTCGCCATTCCCTCCCTTGGCTATGCACAACAGTCCGGACTGGAGGGTCCCGTTCCCATCGCCTCGTTGACCAAAATGGCCACTGCCGTGGTGATTCTCCACGACCATCCAGTTGCGCTCAACGCAAGCGGACCTTCGATCACCATCACCGCGGCCGATGCTGCTCAGTTCGACGTCGACCTTCAAACTGACCAGACGAACGTCCCCCTGCAGGTGGGTGAAACTCTCACGGAGATGCAAATGCTCGAGGCGCTGCTGAATCAATCCGCCGACGACATCGCGTACAGCATCGCGGTGTGGGACGCAGGTACCGAATCGGCATTCGTCACCAAAATGAACTCACTGGCCACCTCGCTCGGCGCTGTGCATACGCACTACGTCGACGCCAGCGGGTTTCAGCCACAGTCGGTCTCGACAGCGGCCGACAGTCTGAGAATCGCTGCGGCAGGAATGGCCATTCCGGCATTTGCCGATGTCGTTGGCATGCCCACTGTCAGCCTTCCTCTGGTCGGCACGGTCCACAACATTGTGACGGAGGTCGGCACCAACGGGGTCGTCGGCATCAAATCCGGGTACACAGCCCAGTCCGCCGGGTGCATGGTGCTGGCCGGTTACCGGACGATCCGGGGACGCTCGGTGCTGGTAATGGCATCGGCCCTGGCGCAGCGGGAACAATCCTCGGCGGCCGTCACCAGTCCACCCACCGCCTCCTCCACGACAGGAGCGGTGGCGGCGACACCTGCCAGCACCATGACAACCGCTCCCTACAGTGCGTTGGAGGCGCAGTATCCCCTCCGGTATACCGGCCCCCTGGTTGAAAATCTCCTCGATGCTGCCGAAGCGGCCGTCGTTCCAGTCGCCGTGGCCAAGCCAGGGTCCGCGTTGGGCACCGCCACTTCGGATTGGGACGGAATTCGTCACGAGGTTCCGGCAATCGCCTCGCAAGCTTCGTGGTTGCTCGGCGTGCCGGGCCAACGAGTGGTCCTGGGTACGATGTCTTTGGCGGCTCCCAAGGAGCAGACCCCTCACAATCAGGTCGGCGCCGCCCGGTTCACCCTAGGGAAGCAGATCGAGATCGTGCCATTGAGACTGCTTCACACCGTGGCTGAGCCCGCGTGGTGGTGGAAGCTCATCCACAGTTAGGGCCTTTGGCACGACTACCGACCGGCCTTCTCCACAAACGCGTCGTAACAAGAACGGCAAATGCAAAATGGTTTTTGCGCCGCTGCCGAAACCTCTCGTTGAACGCTTTGTCAGCGTGCGAATCGCCCAAGCGTTTCCTGACGGCTAGAACAGCATCGATGATCCGGCCGACGGTTAGGGACCGCCTCCGAGTCGGCAGCGAAGCAGGATCCGGGAGAGCGACTCTCGAGCCACGTCGGCAGTCCTTCGGTCGGCCTCAACGTCACCGCACAACCCTTCGCTCGCCGGTGGATCCTTGGGGCCGAAGGTCAGCTCGACCGAAATCGCCACTTCGTTGCCCCTCCGGGCTCTACGGTCTGTAGGGCTGTTGCCCGATCGGGCACGAGGCGATAGATCACCCATGGCGGAGGACCCGCGGACGGGGCGCTGAAGTCGGCGGTCAGGGCCAGACCGGTCTCATCGACTCGGGCCGGCCAACCCTGATCGCACCACTTCTCCGCCATCCGGGCGACGGTCTCGCGATCCTTGATCTTCTCGGCGATGCCTTCCACGACGAGATCGAACTCGTGAGTGGCAACGCTGAGAGTGCAACGTGGGTCACGGGCGAGATTCCTCCCCTTACGAGTCTGCTCCCCGGTCTCGAACCAGAAGGCGTCATCGACCCAGAGCGCGCCGACGCCCGTCACGTGCGGACTTCCGTCCCGGTTAATCGTCGCCAACCAGCAGGTATGCCGATCAGGCCCGCCCGTCCTGGGGGCCTGGGTCACCCCCCGTGCAAGGCGGATGGCAATCGTGTCCCAGTCGAGGACAGGCAGCCCGTAGAGGTCCGCAAGGTTTCTGGTATCCACGACTGTTCGATGGGGCGAAGGGAGCGAGCTCATCTGTGTCGCCATTCTTGCCCACTGTCCACCGCCTGGGCGGCCATGGCCCGTTCTCTGAGAGGCGAAGCGCCTCCCTCCTCTGGCGATCCGGGTCACCCGGCGGCGCGAGAATGCATCGGCAGTTGGCTCGTCCGCGAGCGCGAGAAGGAGAGATGTCAATCATGGCTGAACAGTCTGCGCCTTGGCCGAAACAAGGGCCAGCCTCGTACTTCCCGTCAATCGAGACGAAGTACGGTCGCTCCATTGCGGAGTGGCAGAAGATCATCGTCGACAGTGGTCTTGACAGGCACATGGCGATCGTCGGCTACCTCAAGTCCGAGTACGGAATGGGGCACGGTCATGCCAATGCGCTCGTCGGTTGGACGCTTGCGGGCAACACGGCCGCACCCTGAATTCCCTCTAAAGCCAACGGCGTGTTGACAGGTGGCAAATGGCAACAAACCCACCCAGCCGACGGTATGGGACGCCCATCGGAGGCCAGGACGTCCGAGGATCCCAGGCCGAGTCAGGACGTCCTTGGCGCAAGTGCTGTCGGATGCTTCGGCTGGTACAGGCCGACGGTCCCACCACCGGGAAGTTGGATCGTCGTGACCGATCCCCATCGAGCTTCCTCTACGCCGGAGCATCGGACGCCCTTCTCCAAGAGAGCGGCCATTTCGGCACGGAGGTCATCGCACATCAGATAGAGCTCGTGTCCACCATTGTCACCGGTAGGATGAACGGCCAACTCCGCTGGAGGAAGCCTGAAGATCAGCCAATCGTGGCCAGCGTCCGCCGACGAGTATCCGAGGACATCCCGGAAGAACACTCGGTCTGCCGCGGCATCCGCGCTGTACAGAATCACGTGAGCGCCAAAGATCATGGGTCCGACTTCTCCTCAGCACAGGAAGGCTCCCCTACGTGCCTCCCACAGGGGGTCAATCAGTCGCAGCGTCCCACCGACCCGGCGATCAAGTGCAAGGCCCTTCTCCGATCAGAGGCCCGTGACGCTGGCTGCCAGCCCCTGTTCGTCCTCGAACTGGCTGTGGTCGATCGAGTAGATGGGAACGACACGGGCACATCATCAAGCACACAATTTCATTTTAACGGAATCCAGTGGGTGATCTTCCCGTGGGAATGATCAGTCTTCGGGAAGAGCAGCAAAGGCACGCTTGGTGCTCCGATACCATCCCATTGCTGCTATGGGACGCTTCCACCTCCCCTTCATCTCCCGCAAGGCATCCTCGTGCGTGTCGTCGCCGTTCGAAACCATCTCGTTCAGATGCTTGTCTTGCGCCTTGATCACCTCATCAGCGGTATCGCCATGGAGCTGAAGTTCACATGGTCCACCCAGTTGCTTGCATGTCATCGTCTTCATTGGTCTCGCTTCCTTTCATCGTGCAGGCCACCAATGCACTGTCGATCCGGGTCAGTGGCAATCGAAGGCGCCACGAAGAACGACCGGCAGTGCGGCGAGACAGAGAGGACCAGTCGCCGGGTTCGGCACAGTGCGTTCTGCCACTCCTCATGGGCAGGCGGGTCCCGTTGTACTCAATCGACCTGGCGGGTAACCCCGTCGGCAGCGTCCTTCATCGCGTGGATGTCGAGCTTCTTCATGGTCATCATGGCCTGCATGGCCCGGCTCGCCCGCTCCGGGTCAGGGTCACCGAGAACCGAAGGAAGATCGGTTGGCACGATCTGCCAGCGGAGACCGTAGCGATCCTTCAGCCATCCGCAGGCGATCTCCTCCCCGCCATCGGTGAGAGCTTCCCAGTAGTGGTCAACCTCCTCGTCGGTTGCGCAATCGACCACGAACGAGACCGACTCATCGAAGCCGTAGTGCACGGGACCGCCGTTCAGCGCGACGAACTCGTTGCCGTCGAGCTCGAAGTGGACGGTCATCACCGTGCCGGCTTGCCCTGGACCTCCCTCGCCGTGCCGTGCAATCTGAAGGATCCGGGAGTTTGGAAAGACCGACAGATAGAACTTGACGGCCTCCTCGGCCTGGTCGTCGAACCACAAGAACGGGGTGATCTTCCCCACTGCGCTACCTCCGATGACCTGAGTTGGCCCACTCTCCGAAACAGCGTCTGCTCACGAAGCTCAGCGTACCGCCGGTGCCGACCCACGCACTCGCCGATTGTTCAGCTCGAGCGCTGGCAGTGATCTCGCTCCATGCCATCTGACTGCGCCGCCCCCCTCTACCGGCCTACCTCGAAGGACAGTCGAACTGGCGATCTCATCTCAATCTACAGGGCTGAGACGCTGTACCGGAGATAGGTGACGCCACTCCTGAATCGCCGTTCGTCCAGCAGTTGGAGGTCGAGCCGGATGTGGTCAGGAAGAGTCGGCTTCCCACCCCCGACGAGGACTGGGACGATGAACAGGCGCAGTTCGTCGACCAGTCCGGTGCTGATGGCTTGGCCGGCGAGTTCGGCACCGCCAACCGTGATGTCGGCTGCGGCCGCCGCCTTCAACTGACGGATTGCCTCAGGGTCGAGATCCCGTTCAATACGCGTCCTGGCGCTGGAAACCGCATCCAGGGACTTCGAGTAGACGATCTTGTCGGCTGCCTGCCAGATCTCAGAGAAGTCCTGAATGACGTAGGGCTGATCCGGAACGTTGTGGGCCGTCTCCCAAAAGAGCATCGTCTCGTACATACGGCGCCCGTAGAGGTAGATGCCGATCGGCCGCTCGAGGTCGTTGATGAAGCCGTGCACCTCCGCGTCCGGAGCACCCCAGTCGAAATTGCCGCTGTCGTCTTCGACGAAGCCGTCGACCGACGTGATCGCCGAGTAGATCAGCTTGCTCACGGGAAACGTCTCACTTCGCCCGCCTCATTGCCGCCCTTCAGGCGTCCGAGTCGACGGGCGTCCGACCCGGACGTGCTCAGTCCGACCCACGATCCGCCCTTTTCGCTTTGTCCATCATGGCTCTGATCTCGAGCTGTTCCATCGTCATGCTCGCCCGCAAAGCATGCCTCCCACGCATTCGGCGACGTGGGAAGTGCGGCACCATCAGAAGCGCCACCGGGTCTCACTGAATAGCTCTCCCTTGCCGAACCCGAAGCCCGTCACTGGGGTGACTCGGTAGACGAGGGCCTCTGATCGACGGATGGCGTCCCCGAGGCCAGCCCACGTTCCCCTCGGTGCGGCGAAGTGCGATCCGTACTTCGATTCGTAGGTGTCGGCGACGCGAACCAGTTCCGCGTCATCGCTCACTGTCTCGGCGGTTCCTTCAATAACGATGTCCAACCCCTCGAGGGTGTTGTGGCCCGTCGTAACGACGCAGTGATGGTTCTCCCGAAGATTCTTCGCCTTGCGCTCGTCCGGACCGGTGCAGAAGTACAGCGCTCCTTCGAGCCAGACTCCCAACAGAGGCGTAACGTGCGGCCGTCCGTCCGGTCGGACGGTCGACAACCAGTACAGCTCAGCTTTCGCCAACGTCGCACGCGCACGAGACCACTCGGTCGGTACCGCGTTCGGGCTGCTGAAGGCGGTCAGCTCGGTGCCCGGTTCCAGCTCAGCCATGTCGTTTCACCGTTTCTCCCGGCTACGGTCTTATCCCGGACGCGAAAGGCACCCGGCAATGGTGACGCCCTACCGTGGCGAAGTGCGGAACTTGAACCGTGCCCCCAGCGGATCCTCGACCGTCGCCAGTCGACCGTAGGGCGTGTCCTGCCCGGCCTCGACGACCGATCCACCGAGCTCACCGACCCTTTGGACTGCGGCGTCGACGTCGTTGACCTCCCAGTAGGTCGACCAGTACGCCGGTTCCCCATCCTGCAGGAGCGACGTGGCGTCACCGATGCCGGCGAGTTCGCCGTCGCCATGGGGATCGAGCATCGTCGAGTATCTGAAGTCGTCGACGTCGGCGACGACGTTGGCGTCCCAGTGGAACACCGATCGATAGAACTCGACGGCACCCGGGTAGTCACGGGTCAGGAGCTCGAACCAGCTGGGCGCTCCGTGCTCGTTCAGGACGGTGAATCCAGGAAAGGTTCCGGGCTCCCATGCTCCGAGGTCGGCCCCCGACGGGTCGACAAGAATCGACTGAATGCCGAGATCGGCGACCGGCATGGCCGGCACGCTGATCTGGGCACCCGCTCCGGTCGCCGACTCCAGCGTCTCGGTCATGTTGGCCGTCGACAGGTAGATCCGCCAGCGGTTGCTGGCCGGCATGTCGCCCATCGGACCCATGCCTCCAGCTACCGGTACGCCGTCCCGAGCGAACATGAAGTAGCCCCCGAACTCGGGGCTCGGCTCCAGGGCCTCCCAGCCGAACAGCTCGGTATAGAACGATCGGGCCACGTCGACGTCGGACGTCCAGAGGTCTGTCCAACATGGCGCACCGACAGGGCTACTGCTACGAACAGTCATCCGACATCCTCCTCAGGTGCCTGCTAGTTCAGCACAATCGAACGTGACGTGTCGACAGTTCAGCGCCTCAGGTGGAGAATCTGGGAGATGGATTAAGACGTTTCGGGCCACGATGCAGAAGAGCGCCGCCAAGGGTGGTTGGACCTACGTCGTGATGGACGGTTCGGCTGAGTACTTCGGGACCAAGGGCCTCGTGAAGGTGCGCGGAACGGTGGAGGGCGAACCGTTCCAGTGTTCATTCATGGCGACGGGTGACGGCACGCACAAGCTGCCGATCAGAGCTGAGATTAGGAAGAAGATCGGCAAGACTGAAGGGGATGAGGTCATCGTCATGCTCACCGAGCGGCTGCCGCACTAACTAACACTCATTTCTGGTATTGCCTCGCCCAACCGGCAGGGTGCGTGAAGTACCTAAGCCCGCCTGCTGGTGTGAGAATCGCATGAAGGGGCTGATGGAGGTATCCACAATGGCATTTGACCCAGCGGGGATGGAGCAGATCGCCGGACAGATTCGCGCTGCGCTCCAGCCAGCCGATCTCCTCGGCTATCGGGACCTTCTCGATCCCAACGTCACCTGGGGGGCGCCGGACGATATGAACTCCGGGTGTCGCAACCGTGAACAGGTACTTGCCTGGTACCGCCGTGGTCGAGCGAAGGGGGTCCGAGCGGTCGTCACCGAAACGAGCGTGTTCGGCGGCCAGATCCTCGTTGGTCTCAGCGTGGTCGATGAGCATTCTCCGTCGGAATCTGGAGGGCCGACGGAGCGCTGGCAGATCCTGACCATTAGAGATGGTCTGGTCGCCGACATCAGAGGGTTCGAAGACCGGACCGCAGCGATTTCTCGTGTGTGTTGAGACTTTGTCATTGGTTGAGGGCAGTGCGCCGTGGGCTTGCAGGTGCCACCGCTGAATGATCTGAAGTGCCCTTGGAGGAGCCCTCCGGCCCTTCTGTGTCCCGGTGTCACGGCAGGCACAACTACATCGGTTCGCCGGCGCAATCGGTCGACGCCGTCGGTGCTCCGGAAGGGGTTCGAGTCCCATCATCTCCACCGAGTTCTGCCTGGTAGATCGCAGACAGACGCGGCCAGCAGTGCCAGGAAGGCCACCATGGCCCGCTAATGCGGTCGAGCACGCACGAGACCCCCGCTGGGCCTCGGTCCACAGGTCTTCGGATCGCCATCCGGTTTGCGGCGATCCGTTGAGCGAGACCTCCGTCCGGAATTCCCGCCCACTGCCTCGGGATCGAGGATCACGACGGCTCGCGCACACCCCCGTAGACCGCCAGCGCATAGATCACGAGGAAGGCAATGATGATGTAGACGAGGGCCCACACCGGGTAAAAGGGCATCCACCAGATGGCACTGATCCCTGCGATCGCGGCGGCAAAAATGCCGATCCATCGGGCAGGGCCAGAGCCGGATACGACGGCGAAGCCGCAGACGATCAGGATGACGGCGACAATCAGGTCGATCCATCCGTAGGTGTGCAGACTGTGACCGAAGATCGCAGCTTCCAAGTTGTAGGGCAGGACACCGTGGTACGAAAAGGCCCAGATGGCGTCGAATCCCCTCATGACACCCCCCAGCACCAGGATGATCCCGGCAAACAACACCCAACCCTCGCCTCGCTGCTCCACGGTCCGCCTCCATCGTTCGGCCACGCCCACCAGGGACGCGGCACGTTGTCCCACCGCAAGATCATCATGAGGTAATGGCGAGCGCGAGACCAGGGTCTTATGTCCCTATTCGTGGACAATTTCCGCCCATCGAAGCCGTCCAACTCACGCGTATTCTGACCGATCTCACAACTCCGACTTGACGCACTGACCACGAGCGTCGAGCCCGACCACCAGGATGGCAACGAAGCGCCGACATGGCACTCCGTCCCCCCATGCAATGCTCCACCTTCCCTTTGCAAAGATGCTCGAGGACTTTCCTCTGCCGAGTTCAATCAACCCACCGACTCGTCCTTTACCTTTTCGTACCCAGGAGTCGGACTGTGGACAACGGTCTGAGTTGTAGATGCCGGGGCTGTCGTCACCAGTCGGATACGGCACTGCCGGTACTGATCGAGGGATGGGCCTGGGTGCGCCTTTGACCTGCCCCGACGATCGCATCTGCGCGAGATGACATCCAAGGTGTTGAGTTGAACGTCAGGGGGTGACTTTCGGCCCTAGTACCAGGAAGGGTGCGGGCAGATGATGTCAACCGAAGCAGGGGCGGTCAGCTGCTCCACTCGAGAATTGGGTCCTCGAGTTTTCGAGGTCGGTTCGCCCGTCAAGACATGCTGAGGCGCGTGGCTCCAATCAATCGGAGGGCTGAATTATGTCCGAGACCAGAGCAGACTGGGCTGCCGAGCTCATCAAGCCCTTGCGCGTCAAGCCGGGCGCCCAGGTGACATTGGCCAGGGATTTCGATCCCGGTTACAAGGCCGACTTCTTGAACAAGAAGTCCAGTGAATCGATCCTCCAACAAAGCGTGGAGCTCCTCGCCGACTACCAAGAACGGCTCGCCGCCCAGGACTCGCACGGCCTGCTCGTCTGCCTCCAGGCGCTCGACGCCGGCGGCAAGGACGGCACCATCCGCCACGTGATGAGCGGGGTGAATCCCCAGGGCGTCCACGTGAGCAGTTTCAAGGTTCCGTCGGCAGAGGAGCTGAGCCATGACTTCCTGTGGCGCTATGCACGGCGCCTCCCGGCTCGCGGGGAGATCGGCATCTTCAACCGATCGCACTACGAGGAGGTCCTGGTGGTGCGGGTGCACCCTGAGCTACTAGAGCGCCAGCGCCTCCCGAAGGAGGCGAAAGGCAAAGGCGTGTGGGAGCGCCGGTTCCGCGAGATCAACGACTGGGAGCGGTTCCTCACCGACAATGGCATCAAGGTCCTCAAGATCTTCTTGAACCTCTCGAAGGAAGAACAGCGCATCCGCTTCCTTCGCAGGCTCGACCTCCCCGACCACAACTGGAAGTTCTCGGCCAACGATACAAAGGAGCGCAAGTTCTGGGATGACTACCAGCGGGCCTTCTCCGAAGTGCTGTCCAATACCAGCACCGAGTGGGCTCCGTGGTACGTCATCCCGGCCGACCACAAGTGGTTCGCCCGGATCTGTGTGGGTGCCGTACTGACTCACACCCTGATCGAGCTCGACCCGCAATTCCCGAAGGTGACGCCCGAGGAGCAGCGTGGCGAGCTGGAGGCCAAGGCCGAGCTCCTCGCCGAGGCCCCCGAGGGCGCCGCCTCCGACCCCTTCCAGGTTTCCTTGGAGGCGGCAGCCGAGAAGGAAGAGGCCGGAACGAACCACCTGAGACACCAGAATCACGACAAGACAGCCAAGATACCGAGCGATTCGAGCGAACAAGTCAACGGTCGATAACGATGACCTCGACGACGCAGGATCCCGGCTCAGCCACGAGCAACACCGAGCAGTGGTTCGCGATGCCCGCCGAGGAGGTCGCCTCGACCCTCGGCGTCGATCCGGCGGTGGGGCTCACGGGGGCGAAGGCGGGCGAACTGCTCACGCGAAACGGACCGAACGCCCTACCTGAGGAGAAAGCCAAGCCGGGTTGGCGGCGTTTCACCGACGAGTACCGCACCTTCATGCAGATCATCCTTGTCGCCGCCGGCGCCGTGTCGTTGGTCATCAAGGAATGGAGCACCGGGATCCTCCTCTTCGTGCTCACCGTGGTCAATGCCGTGGTGGGCATGCGCGAAGAAGGCAAGGCGGAGAGCGCGATGAACGCGCTCAAGTCGATGATGAAGAGCTCGGCCCGGGTACGACGCGACAGTGAGGAGGCCGAGATACCGGGTGACCAACTGGTGGTCGGCGACATCGTGCTGCTGACTGCAGGTGACCAGGTGCCTGCCGATGGCCGAATTGTCGGGGCCAGCTCGCTGCAGATCGACGAGTCGGCGCTCACCGGGGAGAGCACGCCCGCAGCAAAGGGCGCGGGAACGCTCGAGAAGGGGGACCTGGGCGCAGGCGACCAGTCGAACATGGCCATCATGAACACACCGGTCACTCATGGCAGTGGTGAGATGATCGTCACGGGGACAGGGGCCAACACCCAGGTGGGCAGGATCTCGGGGCTGCTCACGGCCACGACCAAGGAGGAGACACCGCTCTCCAGGCAACTCACCCGGATGACACAATGGATCGCCCTGGCTGCCCTGGTGACGATGATGGTGATGTTCGCCCTCGGCGCCTCACGTGGCTTGGCGGCGAAGACCCTGTTCGTCACCGCCGTGGCGCTGGCCATTGCGGCCATCCCCGAGGCACTACCCACCGTCGTCGAGGTGATTCTTTCGCTGGGCGCAGTTGGACTGGCCAAACGCAACGCCATCGTCAAGGACCTGTCCTCCGTGGAGACGCTGGGCTCCACCTCGGCCATCAACTCGGACAAGACCGGCACGCTCACGATGAACCAGATGACCGCAGTTGAGGTGGTCGACGCAATTGACCGCTACACGATCACCGGAATGGGCTACGGGCTGGAGGGAAGCGTCCGCCATGCAGCCGGCCGATCGCCAACGATCGATGAGGCCATCATGCCGTTCGTGGTGGCGAGCGACGCCCGGCTGGTTGACGGAAAGGTGGTGGGCGACCCCACAGAGGGCGCGCTGCTGGTGCTCGGCGCGAAGGCCAAGCTCGACGTCGAAGCCACCCGGGAGCGACTTCCCCGATTGGCGACGCTGCCATTCGACCCCACGTACAAGCTGATGGCAACGTTCAACACGGCCACCGACGGATCCGGCAACCAAGTGGTGCGCTGCTACGTCAAGGGTGCCGCACCGGCCGTGATGAATCGGGTATCCACGGCCCTCTCGGCCGGCGAGCACGTGCCGTGGGACGCCGAGCTGCAGCAACAGACCCAGGGCCACGTGGAGCGCATGGAGGGCGAAGGACTGCGGGTGATGGCTGCCGCCTTCCGCGATCTCGACCCGGCTACGTTCGACCCAGATGGCGATCTGCTGGCGCTGATGCAGGACCTGGAGATGACCAGCCTCGTCGGAATGATCGACCCGCCCCGTGAAGAGTCAAAGGCCGCGGTCGCCAACGCACAGGCTGCGCACATCCGCGTCCGGATGGTCACCGGTGACGACGTCATTACCGCTGCTGCGATAGCGAAGAAGCTCGGCATCCCGGGCGAGGCCATCTTGGGCTCCGGCTTTGCCGCGCTCTCCGAGGCCGACCGGCTCACCCGCATTGACGAAATCGGTGTCGTCGGTCGGGTCGCCCCCGAGCACAAGGCCTTGCTCGTGGAGACCCTCAAGGCCAAAGGTGACATCGTCGCCATGACGGGTGACGGGGTCAACGACGCACCCGCCATCAAAGCGGCTGACATCGGGATCGCCATGGGCACCGGCACCGAGGTGGCCAAGAACGCCGGCCGCATGATCCTCTCCGACGACAACTTCGCCACGATCGTCTTTGCCGTGGAGCAGGGACGAATGCTCTACGACAACCTGATGAAGTACGTCCGCTTCATCTTGATCACGCTGGTGGCGTTCGTCCTCATCTTTCTGGGCGCCAGCGTGCTGAATATCGCCGCCGGTGAACCGTTCACACCGATTCAGATCCTTTGGATCAACTTCCTCATCGACATGCCCCTCGGAATCGCCCTCGGGTTCGACCTCGAGACTCCTGGACTGATGAGCCGACTTCCGCGACCGCGCAATCAGCCCCTCCTCAATGCCAGGATCCTGGCGATGGCCCTTCTCGTGGGCGCTTTCATGGCTGTCTGCGTGCTGGGCCTGATCCAGTTCGGAACGCAAGTTGACCACCGCGTTGCGGTTGCCACATCTCTGGCCCTCTCGGCCTTCGCGTGGTTCCGCATCGTGTGCACCTTCGAGAGCCGGAGCCTGACCGACTCGGTGTTCCGGCAGTCGACCTTCGACTGCAAGGAGATCAACCTCATGTCGATCGGGGAAGTCGTCCTCGCCTTCCTCGTGGTTGAGTTCGGAGTCTTGCAAAAGCTGCTGGGCACTACTCACCTGCATGCGTACCAGTGGCTGCTCGCCATCGCGCCGGCGGCGCTTCTGTTGCTCTTCTGGGAGATCGGCAAAGCCATCGGCAGGCGGATAGGCAGCAGTCATGCGGACGTGGGCACCCGCGGTGTGCCGGCCCAGCCGAGAGGATGACCAGGGCCATCGCAGACATCCGCGCCGGCCTCTGCTGGCCGGCAAGGGGTTCAACGCATCCGAGACGAGTTGGAGCCTTCCCGGAGGAGTGACCCTCGGAGCCTCGGTGCGGACTCCATCGAACGGGGACTTGGGGACCGTGACCTCGACGCACCCTCCGCGAGGAAGGTGCACGATCGGAATCGGCTGTTGATTGCTCAGCGCCAGGTGAACGGTCGGCGAACTCCCGTGGTGGCCCGGGGCGGCGGCGGTCGACTGGATGCCCTGGTTCGGCGTCGAAGTACATGCGGTAAAGCCGAGGCCGAGGCCGAATGCACCACAGGCCAGAAGCAACAATCGCCGGATCACGCAGAAAGCGTGCGTGAGCCCAAGGCCCACGCTGGATGAGGGATCCTGGGAGTGCCGACTGGTCGCTGGCCACCGCTCGAGCTCGGTGGCGATCCCCGATCGACTCCACTCGAATCCCTACTGATCCGCTTGGGACCACGTGATGCGACTCGGGAGCGGTCGGGGGCGACCCGACATGGGCGCGAGCGGGCAAGGAGGCCTGTGGGCTGAGGGAGAGGCAGAAGCGAGAGGGCCGCGGACGGGCGTCGGAGTCCGCCCCCGACGCAGATCAGACCGATCCAGGCGGCGCGGACGCTGAAGTGCCCACTCATCCCGACCATGCCGCCAGCACGCAGGACGCGGGTGCCGAAGCGGGCAAGCCGCCTCCCCTCCTGCACCCGGCCTACAAGCAGCCGGCCGGCATCGAGGCCTCGAGATCGCTCGACCCGAACAGCCCGACAGAACGATTCTCACAGCACTATTGCGCCCGCTGCCAATATCCTCGAATTCGAGAGATGGCGGAGGTGTAGTCATGGGGGATTCCTTGTTGCTCGCTATCGACCAAAGTGAATCGGCGCACGCCGCGGTGGACTTCACCACGGCGCTCGCAACCAGGCACCGATCGACTGTCCGAGTGGTCCACGTGCACGAGCTGTGCAGGTCCCCACGAGTTCCTCCTCTGGAGACCCTCGCCGATGCACGATGCCTGGTGGACGAAGCGGTGATCGTGACACCGACGGTCCTCCACGGCGTACGGCGCGTTCGCGTCGAATCGCGAGTCGGTCCGCCCGCCAAACCATCGGCGGGTTTCAGTACGTCTGTGCGTCGAAGAACCAGCGGGCGATGTCGAGTTGGGGCAGCGCCCGGCCGCCCATCCACAAGCTCAAGATCTTGGAGTCGCGCCAGTACTTCTCGAGGTCGCCCTCGCGCGCGTAGCCATAGGCGCCCATCAGGTCCATCGCCTTGTTCACGACGGACGTGAGCTGATCGGACACGTACGGCTTGGTGACCCGGGTGCGCGCCAGCATCTCCGGGTTGTCCCGGCTTCCGTAGACCTCGGGCTGGTCGAGCATCCGGGCCTTGAGGTACGTCTCGGCCCTGCTCGTCTCGATCGAGACCACGATGTCGGCGAGCACGCCGGCCGTGATGGTGTGCTCCTTCAGCACCTTGCCGCCCACCACCCGTGTGTCGCACCAGTCCCGGACCAACTCGTACACGCCACGCATCACGCCGATGCACTGGGCGCCCGTGCCCACGTTGCCCGAGCAGATGAACGCCCTGGCGGCCAGGGCGTCCTCGTATGGACCGTGGGCGCGGTACTCCACCGGGACCCTCACGTCATCGAACCACACGTCGCTGTTCGATTCCCCCGACATGCCCGCTTTCCGGTAGGGGCCGCCCTGAGTCACCCCCGGGGTGTCGGACGGAACGTAGATGATGGCAAAGGCCTCGTCACCACCTTCCGGGTCGGTGGTGCAGAACACGCTGAAGACGTCCGCCAGGCCTCCGGAATCGGTGGGCCACAGCTTGTGACCGTTCACCACCCACTCGTCTCCGCTCCTCTTCGCAGTCGTCGCGATATGGCGACCGTGCGTCCCGTCCAGGTTCTCGACGTCAGATCCGCCGCGGCCGTCGGTGATGGCGGCAGAGCCCACGTACCAGCGCTCGTCGGAGAGGAACTCCGGGGTGAACAGCTCCATGAGGGGGCGGTTCTCGCGAGGGGGCATGATCGGCGACATAGCCCACACCGAGCAGCTCGCCGCTGTCGCCAGGCCGACATCGGCTCTTGAGATCTCCTCGAGGCAGAGGGCGGACATGATCGCGTTCATCCCGCCACCGCCGTACTCCTTCGGCCACGCAGCCCACTGGTAGCCGAGGTCGCGCAGAGGGTGGAAAGGAGGGGATGGGAGAGCTCGTGTGCCTCCCAGTCCTCGTCGATGCTCCTCCGAACGGGGATGACCTCCTCGTCGGCCCATCTCCTGATGGACGTGAGGATGTCGAGACCCTCCTCGGGCAACCATTCGAGCGGCAGGGAGAAGGGACCGACCGAGCTCACGAATCTCCTTCCGACGGCGACGGGGTCAGAGGCAGGTCTGGCCCCGGACCCCGGGGGGCGCAACGACCTCCGACAGGCTCGGACACTGGCTGCAACCACTCTCGAGGTTCCGATCGCGTCCCGCGGTCGCCGCACTCCTCAGGCGCACCGGTCTGTTCTGGCGGGCGCCGTGGCCCGTCAGGTCCCTTCGAAGTACGCCCGCATCGGCTCGAAGTAGTGCTGCTGCCAGCCACCTTCCTCGTAGCTGTGATGGCCATCGGGAACATTGCCGTGGCGAATGACGATCCTTGTTGCATCGTCCAGCGGTTCGAACGCCACGTCAATCTGCGAGTCCCCGTCGACATCGGAGAACTCCGAGGTTCTCCAGGACTGGACGATCCTCCGCCCGGGCTCGAGCACGAGTGTCCTTCCGGTGATATAGCCGTCCCACGCCTCGAACGCTCCACCTATCCGGGGATCGACGGTCGCGGGGGCGCCTGTCATCGCGCTATGGCCCTCGCTCGACATCCAGGCGTCGTAGAGGACGTCCGGTGTCGTTCGGAACACATCTGACACTACGAAGCCGTAAGGCATCGAATCCCTCCTGTCTCGGCCTGGCTGAAACAACGAACCGTCCCCGGAGCGGGCGAACCCGACAGACCGGGGTCGATCCGACACGTCACCGCGTTACCGGTCCCACTCCGTACACCCCGCGAGCCCCACCATAGGTCAGTTGACACTAACGCAAGTAGATGCTTACCTTTAGGGCGTGGATGCTGCACTCAAGGCCTTTGCGGAGCCCCGGCGACGGGAGATCCTCCGCCTGGTCTGGTCCCAGGAGCTGCCCGCAGCCCACATCGCAGCCCGGTTCGACGATGTCACCCGCTCGGCCGTGTCTCAGCATCTCGCGGTCCTACGGGATGCCGCGCTGGTCCTCGAACGGCGCGATGGCACCCGCCGGCTGTATCGCGCCAACCACGAGGAGATGGCGAAGCTGCGCGACTTCCTCGACGACTACTGGACGGGCAGCCTCGAGCGCCTGCGCGATCTGTCCGAGGCTGCCCAGCAGATGAAAGGAAGCCACTGATGGCCGAATTGGTACGAGAGGTCCTGGTCGACGCCAGTCCGGCGACGATCTTCCAATTCCTGATCGATCCCGGGCTGCACACGATGTGGCTCGGCACCGAGGCCGAGCTCGACCCCCGCCCTGGCGGCGTGTACCGAGTGCTCGTGGGGGGCAGACACGCCTCTGTCGGGGAATTCGTCGAGGTCCTCCCCGATGAGAAGGTTGTCTTCACCTTCGGGTGGGACGAGCCGGACCACCCGATCCCTGCAGGCTCGACGCAGGTCGAGATCACGTTGCTCCCTGACGGCGACAAGACACGTGTCCGCCTCGTGCACAGGGGCCTTCCCGCCGACGCCGTCTCCGACCACACCGGGGGCTGGGATCACTACCTCCAACGCCTGACCATCGCCACGACCGGGGGCGACCCCGGACCCGACATCGCACCGGACAGCCAGTGACGCCAGGCCGCACAGGATAAAGGGCGGCACCGTCGGGTGGTGACTCCGCGATGATCCGGAACCGGACCGTCGGCGGCCCTTCAACCGCGGACGCCACGCAGCCACGCTCAGGCGATCCGCGCCTCCACCCTCGGTCGACCAGGCCGGTGAGCACCTCGTCCTGTGCCAGGAGATGCTCCTGGAGCTTGACTGATTCGTGCAGCACGGCATCGCCATCCTGGAACGTGGCCTCGGACCGTTTGTCAGCCGCAGCTGCCAACACGTTCTGGCCGACGATGATCACGGACAACAGGACCAGCTGCAGGAAGGTCTGGGAGATCCAGGACACCGGGACCACGGGGCTGTGCGAGCTGATGGCGGAGGGCAGCCCGACGCAGGCGAGGGCGGCAAAGGCATAGGCGCACCACATCGTGCCGACTCCTCTTGTCACCTTCACCGCGAACCATCCGTTGAACCGGGCTGCGGCGCTCCCGTGGGGGAACTGCTCCGCAACCTTGACGGGCCCGGGGATCTCGGGGCCGATCTTCGTCTGCGTTCGGTAGTGGGGAACGTATTCGTATATCGCGTGGTCGGTCATCGAGACATGCCTTTCGTGATCAGGGCACCGGGCGGAACTCCATCATGACGGTGTGGGCTCGGCCCCCATGGCCGGGCAGGCTGGAGGTGTCGGGCACCGTCGCCTATCGTCGAGGGGGAAGCGGGCACCGAGCCGGTACCCGAACCCCTTCACCCCACCGACCCGCGCCGCGGTGGGACCTGCGAGCTCATGGGCGGGACGCCAACTGATGTCGAGCAACTACCGGGATCGATGGATCGAGTGCACGTCGGACGGCATCAACCTGCGCGGGTACTACTTCCCGTGGGGCACCAAGCGCATTCCCTACGCTTCGATACGTTCGATCCGGCGCGTCGACATCGGCACGTTCACCGGCAGGGGTCGCATCTGGGGTACGGCGAATCCGCACTATTGGGCGAACTACGACCCGCAACGGCCCCGGAAGCGAGTGGGGTTCATCCTCGATGCGGGCCACTTCGTGCGGCCGTTCATCACCCCTGACGATCCGGATGGCTTCGAGGCCACCGTCCGGGACCGATCGGGGGTGGCGCCCGCACCGGACGACCCCGGCCGCGGCCCGATCGTGTAGCCGACTCGACCCCGAGCGCTTCTGGTTCGCCACCCGCCGGGCCCGGAGATCGGGGCCGGTGCCCATCGCACCCGACGTGCCCACAGGGGCGGACCGTCAGCCCGAACGGAGGCGAGCCGTCAGCTCGATCTCCACCGGGATGCCGAACGGCAGCTCCGCCAGGCCGACGGCACTGCGCGTGTGTCGTCCCGCCTCGCCGAAGACCTCGACCAGAAGGTCCGAACATCCGTCGATGACCGCAGGGGTCTGATTGAAGCCCGGAGCGACATTGACCATGCCGAACACCTTGACGAAGCGCTCGATGCGGTCGAGGTCGCCGAGCTCGGACTGCAGGGTCGCCAGAATCGACAGTGCAGTGATGCGCGCTGCCCGTCGGCCCTCTTCCAGAGACAGATCTGCACCCACCTTGCCGCGGAGGACCTCCGTCCCGTTGATGGGTCCATGTCCTCCCACGTGGACCATGTCGTCCAGGACGACACAGCCGAGGTAGTTGCCCGCCGGCGGGAACACCGGCGGAAGCTCGATCCCCAGTTCCGCGAGTCGCTCCGCGATCACGCCCGAAGTCTAGGAGAGCTCCCGTTCCCCGACCCCCTCATCGTCGTGCGGTGCCCGAGGCCACGGCGACGAACGCCTCCTCGAGGTTGGCGGGCACCGTCGACACGGCCCCTCCCACGCCGTGGCGGGCCAGCATCTCCTCGACCTGCCCGACGGTGCCCGGCACACGGAGCGCGTCCCCCTGGACCTGCACGATCAGCCCTTCGGCGTCGAGCACCTCGAAGGCGCTCCTCCAGTCGTCGCACCTGACCTCGACCACCCGGCGGCCGCCGATGACGTCGGCCACCGTGCCGTCTGCCGCCACCCGCCCGTCGACCAGCACCACCAGTCGGTCACACTGCTCCGCCTCCTCCATGTTGTGGGTGGTCACCAGAACTCCGGTGCCGTGCTCGGCGCTGTCGCGGATGTCCTGCCACAGGCGGGCCCGGCTCAACGGCCCGACTCCGGAGGTGGGCTCGTCGAGCACCAGGAGCTCGGGCCGGTGGGAGAACGCCACCGCGAAAGCCACGCGCCGCTGGACGCCGAGCGGCAGGGTCCCGACCAGCTCGTCCTGCACCTCGCCGATGCCGGGAGGCAGCGGCCCCCGCTCCGTGCCGAAGGCGGCGGCCGTGAACGTCCAGTTCTCCAGGACGGTCATGTCGTCGTAGAGGCCGAGGGTCTGGGGAACATACCCCACGCGCCTCCGGGTGCCCATCGACGGGGGTGCCCCGAAGAGCAGCACCTCGCCACGGGTGGGCCGCAGCAGTCCCAGCACGAGCCGGATGAGCGTGGTCTTGCCGGCGCCGTTGGCCCCGAGCAACCCGACCACCTCGCCCCCCCGGACGGCCAGGTCCACCGAGTCGACGGCGGTGAGGGCGCCGAAGCACATGGTCACGCCCCGGGCCCGGGCGAGCACCGGCATCCCGCTATGCCCCGTGCCCGTCGGCCAGGGCGGCGATGACGACGGCATCCTCGAGGTCGGGCTGCTGAGGCTCGGCGCCCACGGGAAGAACGCCCGAGGGGGCCCAGACCCGCCAGGTCCTTCCCCAGCGCCACGACAGACCCGGTGGCTGTGCCCCGCCCCTGACGATCCCCAACCTGCCGGGCACGGCCGCCACGACCTGGGAGGGGGAGCCAGTGGCGATCGACCGGCCACCTTCCAACAGCGTCAGGGTCGATGCCCTCCGGGCTTCGTCCACGTAGGTGGTCGAGGCCACGACGGCTGCGCCCTCAGCCGCCGCTCCGGAGATGAGGCGCCACAGTTCGGCCCGGCTCACCGGGTCGATCCCGGTGGTCGGCTCGTCCAGCACCAGCAGGGCGGGTCGATGGAGCAGCGCCGTCCCGACGGCGAGCTTGCGCTGCATCCCCCCCGAGAGGTGGCCCCCGAGCCGGTCCCGGGCGTCCGCCAGGCCGATCTGCTCGAGCAGCTCGGTCGACCTGCTGGCGAGCTCCGGCCCGGTCATCCCGTAGGCCCTTCCGGAGAATGCCAGGTTCTCCTCCACGGTGAGGTCGACGTACAGGCCGGCCGTGGCGGGGACGTAGCCGATCGCCCGCTTCGGCGGTCGGCGGGCCGTGCCGCCGCTCAGCCGGACGAGACCCACCAGGGCCCGGAGGCACGTGGACTTCCCGCTTCCGTCCCCGCCGACGACCACGCCCACGGTCGACGGCCGTACCGTGAGCGTCACCTGGTCCAGTGCCACCCGTGGGCCGAACCGGACGCTGGCGGCCTCCAGCCCCCACGTCATGGCTGCAGGCTCTCCGGCTCGGAGTCGGCGCCCCGACGACGCCGGTCGCTCGGCGCCAGGTCACGCCTGAACCGGAGTACCGCCAGTCCGAGCACGACGACCGCCAGTGCGGCGAGCAGTACGAGCGGCTCCCAGAGCGCGTCGATCGGCGTGCCCTTCAGCATCACGCCCCGGCTGATCTGGACGAAGTAGGTCAGGGGGAGGACGTAGGCGATCCACCGCACCCCCGCAGCCATCGACGAGATCGGGAAGATCAGGCCGGACAGCAGGACCTGGGGGACCAGGAACATGATGGCCAGTTGGATGGCCTGTCCCTGGTTCTGCGACACGGTCGAGATCAGCACGCCCATGCCCAGGGTGACCATCAGGAACAGCACCGCACCCAGCGCGAACGTGGCGACGCTGCCGACGAACGGGACGCCGAAGAGCAGCATGCCGACGACCACGATCATCACGAGGTCGACCGATGCGACCAGCAGGTAGGGGACGATCTTCCCGAAGATGACGTCCCAGGGTCGGAAGGGCATGACCGCAAGCTGTTCGATGGTCCCGGACTGGCGTTCGCGCACGATGCCGAGGCTGGTGACCAGGGTGCCGATGAATACCAGGATCAGGCCGGTGAGACCCGGGATCATGATCCACGACGTCGACAGGTTCGGGTTGTAGAGGATCTGGACCGTGACCGCCTGTGCCGCCGCAGGCGCCGCCCCACCCGCACCGGCCACCTGGGCCATGTGCCCGAGCGCGGTCTGCGCCGCCCGCACGGAGAAGAGCTGGGTCCCGTCCATGAGCACGAGGAGCGGGCTCCCCCCGGTAACCACGCCGACCACGGCCTTGCCGTCCTGCAGGCGCGACTCCGCCACAGACCGGCCGGCTCCCGGGTCGACCTCCACCACCCGGAACGGGGCGCCGAGATGGGCGGCGACCTGCTCGGCCTGGGGGCCGACCACGACGGTCGGGATGTTCGAGACGTCGAACCGGGCCGCGTAGCCGAAGATCACCAGGAGCAGCACGGGCAGGACGATCAGCATCGCCAGGGTCCGCCTGTCCCGCTCGAGCTGGCGGAACTCCTTGACGATCATCGCCCACACGGCCCCGCCCTCCTTCAGTCAACGCCCGTAGAACTCAACATAGATTGAACTATTCGGCGACGACGGCCAACGGGAGGTCGGGGGGTGCGCACCAGGCCATCGCTCAGCCGCCGGAACAAGCCCGGGTGCCCGGCGTAGCCAACGGAGACGGTGAACCCGACCGGACCCGGGGCGACCGGACCCGGCTTCGCCTCGACGAGCAGACATCAGGATGTCAGACGGGTGCGAAACCAATCGACAGCCGGTCCGGTGCCGACGGCGATCGTCCCCACGAGGTGCTGGAACACCAGGGGGAACCGACGCCAGCCGCGAGCCGACCTGATGCAGCTACTCCAGGCTCGGCCGGTCCGCGCCGTCGAGCGTGGTCGTTCAGACCCGCTTCGGAGCGCCAGGCTCCTGGGTCGGCATGACCTGCGGATCGGGTAGCGGATACGGAGGCTGGCTGCTGTTGACCTCGAGGATGTCGCCGGCCTGGCAACCGAGGGAGTCGACGTACGCCACGGTGTCGTTGGACGTGGACGGAAGGACCGGCGGCGACGTCTGCGCACTGCCCATTCGTAGGGTGCCGACGAGGTTGCCGACCGTGCTGCGTCGCCAGGCCGAGATGTTCGGCGCCTTCACCCCGAAGCGCTCTTCGAGGAACCGGAGCTGGGAGGTGTGGTCGAACGTCTCCGACGAGACATAGCCCCCGCGGCTGAACGGCGAGACCACGATCATCGGCACCCGGAATCCCAGTCCGAGCGGCCCCGCCACCCCTTGGGCGTCGGCGGGAAGGGGCTGCACGGTCAGGTACTCCCCCGAAGTGCCGGGGGGAGCCACCGGTGGTGCCACATGGTCGAAGAACCCGTCGTTCTCGTCGTACATGACGAACAGGACCGTCTTCGACCACACGTCCTCATTGGAGGTCAGTGTCTGGAGCACCTGGTCGATGACCCAGGCTCCGAGGGCCGGCGGTGCCGGCGGATGCTCGTCGTAGCCCAGCGGAGGGATGATCCACGACACCTTGGGTAGGGTCCCCGACCGCACATCCTGGGTGAAGGTGTCGGGGAAGATCGGGTTGAACGCCTTCTGGTACAGCGGCGAGCTCGGGTCCGAGTACTGGGAGAAGTACGGCAGTATGGCATCGGAGACGTACAGCACCTCCGGGGAGCTCACCCGGAAAGCCGGACCTGGTGGCGTGTAGACCTTCCACGACACGCCCGCGTCCTCGAGCACCTCGGGCATGGTCGTCCAGTCGACACTGAACCGCGCATCGGGTGACGGGTTGGTGATGAGCACCGGCCCGCCGTGCGTCCCCGAAGGGTCGATGGTCCCCGAGATCGACATCAACCGGTTGGGGTGGGTGGGTCCCATGATCGAACAGTGGTAGCCGTCACAGATGGTGAAGGCATCGGCCAGCGCGTAGTGGTACGGCAGATCGGAACGGGTGTAGTAGCCCATGGTGAGAACACCGTTGACCGGGCCCTCCAACTGGGGCGAGGTGTGGGTGCTCACGAACGCGTCCATCGAGCCGCCCCCGCGGCAGAGGTGCTGAGGCAGCCAATCGTGGCTCAGGTCATGGGTGCACTCACCCTGATCGGAGGCTACCTCGAGGCGGAACGGCAGTTGGCGACCGACCGGCGACCGGGTGGCATTCGCGGCATAGGGCTGGGAGAACGCGCCGAGGTTTCCCGCAGGGTGGTCGTCGAACCCCCGAACTCCCGGGTAGGAGCCGAAGTAGTGGTCGAACGACCGGTTCTCCTGCATCAGGAACACCACGTGCTCGATGGCCCCCAGATCCGATCCGGCCGGAGCGGTCGACGCAGCCTTGGATACCGTGGAGGGCGATCCGCATGCCGACAACAGGGCACCGGTGCCCGCAGCCAACGCTCCTCCCAGAAAAAGTCGCCGATCGAACGCCGGACCGGTTCCCCTCGCCGTACTGCCTTCCGGCCCTGGTCTCAACGGTCCCCCTCTGCTACCCGGAACAACGCACCGAACGTTCCCCCGTGGTGAAGCGTGACCGGAAGGTGAACGGGATGCAAACTCTCGGGCTTGACCAGGCATTTCCCCCCCGGGTTCCGGCTCATCGCCAACGGCCTCGGGTACTGCATCGAGCACCCCGACGACGCCGAAGCTGCCGGCTCCCCGATCGACGAGGTCCAGCGGCTCTTCACGAAGCTGGCGTAGGGACGATCGCTGCGACCTGCGCCCGGGCGCAGGTCGCAGCGAACCAGGTCCTGTAGCCGCCATCGAGATTGCGGGCCTCGACTCCGAGCTCGCGCAGCAACGCGGTCGCCGTGTGCCCTCGCCGGCCCACTTCGCAGTAGACGACCACGGGCCCGGTCGATGGCGACGACCTCGCTGTCGACCCTGGCGTCGAGCCGGCGGAGCCGCGTCGCCGTCGACATCCCTCCGGCGACGCCCCCGATGATCACCACACGCCTCGTCCGATCCGCTGTCCCGCTCTCCGCCGTCGCCCTCGGTGGCCTCACTCCTGCTTCCCCGCCGTCATCGACGAGCGGGACGCCCAGAAGCGCCGCTCGGCGGGAGCCTCCTCGGTCCGGCACTGGCAACGTTCAGCAAGCGGTACGTCGCGGAGCACCTGCTCCACGTGAGCACCGCAGCCCTTCCACGACGGACGACCGCACTTCCGGCATGTCACTCTTCTGCACCTACGCCCTGGGGTATCACTCCGCAGACGGCTGACGGGATGCCTGGATCGGACCGGCCGGTGCCGGGGGCGGGATGCCCACAGGGCACTTGAGTAGCCGACACAGGCTCTCACCTGCCAGAACGCGCCCTTCACCGGCGCGGAAGAAGGGACGAAATGCCCTACCCGCCGGCGTCGCGGCACGCCAGGATGGACAGATGCCCAAGCGAGTCGTCATCCTCGGAGGCGGCACCGGAGGCACCCTGAGTGCCAACCGGCTGCGGCGCCTCTATCCCACCGACGACCTCGAGATCGTGGTTGTCGACCAGGACGATGCCCACGTCTACCAGCCGGGGCTGCTGTTCGTCCCCTTCGGCCTGGCCCACGCCGACGAGATCGTGCGGTCCCGAGCGCACCAGCTGCACAAGGGAATCGAGTTCCGGCAGGTCCCGATCGACCACGTGGACACCGAGTCGGACAGCGTGCAACTCCAGGACGGCACCGTGCTCGAGTACGACGTGCTGGTCATCGCCACCGGGTGCGTACTGGTCGAGGAGGAGACCGAGGGCCTCACCGGTCCGGGGTGGATGGAGAAGGTCTTCACCTTCTACGACCGGGTTGGAGCGGCCGGCCTCCATGACGCACTCGAGTACTTCGAGGGAGGCCGGGTGGTGGTCAACGTGGTCGACATGCCCATCAAGTGCCCGGTCGCCCCCCTCGAGTTCTGCTTCCTGGCGGACTGGTTCTTCCAACAGCAAGGAGTTCGCGAGCGCGTCGAACTGACGTACGTGACCCCGCTGGACGGGGCGTTCACCAAGCCGGTGGCGGCCGCGAGACTGGCCGGCCTGCTCGAGGAGAAGGGCGTCGCCCTCGTGACCGAGTTCAACACCGGGGAGGTCGACGGGCCCGGCGGGCGATTGGTGTCCTACGACGGGCGCGAAGTCGGCTTCGACCTGGCCGTGGTGGTGCCGCTCCATGGAGGAGCGGCCTACGTGTCGCGGTCCCCGGGCCTCGGTGACGACCTGGGCTTCGTGCCGGTCGACGTGCACACGCTGCAGTCCACCGCCAAGCCCAATGTCTTCGCCATCGGCGATGCCGCCGGCGTGCCCACGTCCAAGGCCGGGTCGGTCACCCACTTCGAAGGCGAGGTGCTCGTCGAGAACATCCGGCGCTTCCTGGCCGACGAGCCGCTCGACGGCAGCTACGACGGGCACGCCAACTGCTTCATCGAGACCGGGTTCGGCAAGGCGTTGCTGATCGACTTCAACTACGACGTCGAGCCCCTCCCGGGCCACTTCCCCGCCGGCGTGGGCCTCCCGCTGCTCAAGGAGTCGCGGCTCAACCATCTGGGCAAGCTGATGTTCCAGTCCCTCTACTGGCACAGCCTCCTGCCAGGTCACGACCTGCCCGGTGTCGGCTCGGCGATGCCCACCCGGGGCAAGGACAAAGAGGGCGTCCCATGACAGCCCGCGCCACCCACCGGATCAGCTGAAAGGAGCCGACCATGCCCGTTGTCACCTATGCCGGAACAGAAGTGAAGGTCAACGACGAGGGGTTCTTCGAGGACCCCGGTCAGTGGACCGAGGCCATGGCTCCGGAGATCGCCCGGGCCCAGGGCATCGAAGAGCTCACCGAGCCGCACTGGCAGGTCATCAAGTTCATGCGGACGGAGTACGCCGAGAAGGGGACGGGGCCGACCGTCCGCGTCCTCGGCAAGACCTCGGGCGTCACGGTCAAGGAGCTCTACCAGCTCTTCCCCAAGGGCCCGGCCAAGATCGCAGCCAAGATCGCCGGCATCCCCAAGCCCCGCGGCTGCATCTAGCCACTCGTCGGGTCCCGGACCACGAAAGGAAGGTGCGCCATGAGCGACACCATCGAAAAGGTATCGATCATCGTCTCGAAAGGCTCGCTCGAAGGCGTGTACCCGGCGCTGATCATGGCGAACGGTGCCCGAGCCGAGGGGATCGACGCCAACCTCTTCTTCACGTTCTTCGGCCTCGACGTCGTGCACCGGTCCAGGATCGACCACATCAAGGTGGCCACCGTCGGCAACCCCGGGCTGCACCTGGCCACGATGGCTGGCGGCCTGCCGGGGGTGTCCTCGGTCATGACCCACTACCTCGAGAAGAAGATGGAGAAGCTCGACATCCCTCCCATTCCCGAGTTCGTCGAGATGATCGCCGACACCGGGGCGGGGATCTACGCGTGCAAGGCCTCGGTGGACCTGTTCGAGCTCACCGAGGACGACCTGGTCGAGCAGGTCATGGGCATCATCACCGTCGGCGAATTCTACGAGATGGCTGCCGGAGGGGAGATCATCTTCACGTAGCGATCCGGGAGCCCCCACCACGGCCTTCCGGATCGCATAGAAGCGAATCGGGGCGTCACCGGTGGCTGTCGTCTCACCTCGGACCCGGTCGTCCTGGTCCGAGGAGCGGGCTTCGCGCTCGACGACGTCGCACAGCGGTACGGGGTCGGCCCGAAGCCCCGGAGTTGGTTCACCCGCGGGGTCGCGGTCTGTCCCGATCCGCCCTGACCACTCGCCCGGTGCCCCCGTCAGGGTGCGTCGCCGGCACCGGGCCGGTGCTGCCCGGCTCCGCGGGGAACCTGCAGCGGGCGTCAAGCCGTCGGGGTCGGCACCACGGCACCGGCGGGTCGGTCGGACAGGTGCGCCTCCTCCGCATCGACCATCCTCCGATGCTCTTCTGCGTCACGGCGGGCCGTGGCAGGGAGCCACCGTCCGACCAGGAAGAAGATGGTCGGGAGGAACAGCACCTCACCGGCGACGCACACCCACCACCAGCGCTCCCACTGCGCCGGGGCCTCCTGTTGCGCGGCCCGCACCTGAGGCCCGTGGGCGGCCAGGTACTCCCGGACCGATCGGGGCATGGAGCGCAGGGCCAGCAGGCGTTGGAGGGCCCCCAACGGGGTGGTGTGCAGCCGCGCCACGATCTGCGACGACGCCGCCGCGATGGCCGCCCGGTCACCGATGTTCTTCTGGAGCGCGGCCAGGGTGGCGGGCTCGAGCGCGGTCAGGGTGGTGACCTGGGGTGCGTACCGCACGGTGATCGCCTTGACCTGCGTCCCGTAGTCGACGACCGGCGAGACCGACGTGACCACGTAGGGCAGGACCAGGAAGGAGAGGGCCGCGACGACACGGAGGATCCAACCCCACACCGCGAGCCCGGTGGCCACCAGTGCCGGGTTGCGCTCCTCGACCGTCTCGGTGAAGGCCGCCATCCACGGCGCGTAGGCGATCCCGCGGCTCACCGACAGCATCGAGATGATGACGATGAACGACGAGTACGCCGTGGCCGGGTGCGTCGCCCGGCTGGCGAAGATGGCGGCCATCACGATGGCGCCCGCGCCACCGACGACCATGAAGGGCTTCCGCACCCCCACCCGGTCCGACACGATGCCGACCGCCACCACGGCGACCGCGTTCGCTGCCCAGAACCAGTTGCCCAAGCCGTTGGCCCGGGCCTCCGAGAACCCGAAGACCGAGCTGAAGTAGATGACGAAGAACCCGACGGCGGCGTAGTAGATGAGGAGGAAGACGCTCAGACCCAGCGCCGGCACCACGATCCGCACCGTGGCCATCTGGCGCCACGGATTGCGGACCGCGGCGATCGGGTCGATCCCCCGGGCCCTGGCCTCGATCAGCACCCGCTCCCGCATCGACACCATGATCTGGTCGCGCAGAGGCGGGGAGAGCTCCCGCAGGGTCAGGAAGGCGACGACGAACATCGCGTATCCAGTGATCCCCGCGATGTGGAACTGGTCCTGCCACGGATGCAGGTGGGCGAGCGTGTTGGAGGCGACCTCGGAGACGACCAGACTGCCCACCACCGGGCCGAGGACCCAGAACCCCATCGCCGCGCCGCGCTTGACCTGCGGTGAGAAGTCCCGGACCAGGGCGGGCGTGGCCACGAGGACCATGCCCTCGATGAAACCGACGCCCGCGACCAGCACGCCGTAGACCATGGAGGATGAGGCGTTGGGGATGCCGAAGGCGGTGATCGTGCTGGCCACGAGCAGCCCCCAGACGACCATGTTGGCCCGTCCCCATCGGTCGGCCAGACCGGCCAGCAGTGACGCGACCGCCCCGGCCACGCTCGACACCACGATCACCGTCAGGTAGAAGCGGAACGACATGTCGAAGTGGGCGAGGACGGAGGGGGCCACCGCTCCACCCACGTACTGCTGGTAGTAGAGGACGATGGTGGTCAGCACCACGACGGCCAGGTAGCCGTAGCGGGCCCTCGGGTCCGGATAGCGGTGGAGGTTCCGGTCCCACAGGTGCGCGAACCAGGGCCGGCCACGTCCGGTCATCGGATCCGGATCCCCTTCCCCGTCCATGCCGACCCCCAGATCCTGCCCGCCGAGGTGGCGAGCCTTCTCGTCCCGGCACTCCGCGCACCAGGCCTGATGCCCTCGGGACCGGCGGGTGTGCGGACCATGGGATCCGACTATACGGACCCAAGGTGTTCAAACCTCCCGGCCTGGCCGAAGCTATCTATTGGCATTCATACTGTCAACTGTTACCTTGCAGTCATGGAGTTCGGAACCATCGACTTCGCGTACGCCCTGCACCTGGCCACACGGCCCCCCCCCGAGGAGGACGGGCCGATCTGGATGGTCAACTTCATGCGGTACAAGGAGCGGGCCGACTACGGCGAGGGCGCGGACAGCGGCATCTCCGGCAGTGAGGCCGACGACCGGTATGCCCCCACCGAGGTCCTGGCGGACATCGGGGCAGACGTCGCCTACTTCGGGGACAGCGTCGGGCCCGAAGGCGGCCCCGACCCGGAGTGGCACCGGATGGGGATCGTGCGCTACCCCACGCGTCGATCCTTCATCGACATGCAGTCCCGCCGGGACTTCCGGGAGAAACGGGTCCACAAGGACGTCGGGATGGACTTCACCGTCATCATGTGCTCGCTGCCCACCGGCCCTGTACGGGGAGAGCCCGACGGGTCGGGCATCGTGCGATTCACCGCGTTTCCGGCGGGTTCGTCCCCTTCCGGCCCGGTGGCCGAAGGGGCGGCCGTTCGAGGTCGAAGGCACCGTCGTCGGTGACGACCGCAGGTGGGGCCGCCTGGAGGTCTCGTGGTCGGTCAGCGGGCGATGTCGATGATCGCCAGGTCGGTGGCCAGCACCACCTCGCCGTCGAACTCGGCCGCGGCCTGGTCGAGCCACTCCTGCTCGGTGCCCGGTGCCGGTGCCGGAACGAGATGGGTGAGCACCAGGGTCCGGACACCGCCACGTGCGGCCGTCCGGGCGGCGTCCGGCACCGACGAGTGGTAGCCGATCACGTCGGTGAGCCGCGGCAGGCCGATCTGCTCGAGGAGATCGCTCCGGACCACGGTGTGGACCAGCACGTCGGCCCCGCTGCACAGCTCGTCGAGGCCCCGGCAGGGCACCGTGTCGCCGGCCACGACCACCGACTGCCCCCCGTCGTCGATGCGGAAGCCCAGTGTCGGCCGGACCGGCGCATGATCGGTCGGAGCTGCCGTGACCCGCACCCCGCCTTCGTCGAAGACCACCCCCCGCTCGGCCTCGGTCACCGTCGAGGAGGGTCTCCACTGCAGATCGGCGTGGTGGGCGAGTCGATAGCCGATATCCGGTTCGAGCATCGCCTCGGTGGCACGCAGCAGGGTATCCGTGCCGATCGGGCCCACGACGGGCAGCGGGTTCGGCTCGAACGACAGAGCCCACCGCATGGTGAAGATGTCGTTCAAGTCGGTGATGTGGTCGCTGTGGAGGTGGGTCAGGAAGAGGGAACGGAACGCCCCCGCCCCCGAGCCGGCCGCCGCGGCGCGCATGAGGACCCCCCTCCCACAATCGAACAGCAGGTCCCCGGCCGACGTGCGCACCAGCGTCGACGGACCGGCCCGGTCCGGGTCGGGCAGTGGGCTCCCGCTGCCGAGGATGATCACCTGCATCGCATACCCGTTTCGCTTGCCTCGACGAACATCATGGCAGAGACTCTGACACGAGTCGCTACGAGGGCGGCCGTGCGCTACGCCGAGGCCGTGCGCGAGTTCGTCGAGGCCAAGGCGGGAACTTCGTGTTCGCCGGGCACATCGGCTCGCAGGTCATCGGAGCGGGAGGCGAGGCCTTCCCGTTCGTCTCCATCATGAGGTACCCGTCACGATCATGAGGTACCCGTCACGCCAGGCGTTCCTCACCTCGGCCGGTGGGTAGGGAAGCTGTTCACCGTGCGGATGGAGCGGGTCGACGGATAGCGGATAGTGCACGAAACCCGACGCGTGTGCGTGCCTGGGAGCGTGCTCCAAACAGCGACATTGCACCCCCTGCCACCAGGCCCTTCGGTGTACGGGGTCGCCGATTTCCCCCCGTTCGGTACCACGGGTGCCTTGTTTCCGCACTGGCCGGCAACTAGGTTGGTATCCCATTGTGTTTCACGCCCGGTATGCACCGATGGCGGAGTTAAACGCAGGAGCGCACCGTCGACTGATCATTCCGGCGGTGCTTCTCTCGACTCTCGTCGCTCTGACCTCCTTGACGGTGGTCCTCCTTCCCCGACCCGCCGGGGCCGACCAGATCACGGATCTGCAGGCGCAGGCGGCAACAATCTCTCAGAAATTGGTCGAGGAGCAGCTGCAGATCGACGCCTATCAACAGCAGTACTCGGTGGCATCGGCGAAGGTGGCCTCCGACGCCCGCACGATCGCGCAGATCGGCCAGCAGATCAGTCAGGACGAGCAGCTGATCGCGGCAAAGACCGGCGCCGTCCGTCACCAGGCGATCAACTCCTATATGGACGCCGGCACGCAGGCCTCCAGCGCTGACGCCGCGTTGTTCTCCGGGGGTGGCGAAGCTGCCCAGGCGGCCAGTGAGTACAGCAGCATCGCGGTGGGCAACATCACCACCGCGATGGATCAGCTGCGCACCGCGCAACGTACCCTCCTGACACAGCAGGCAACGCTCCAACGCCAGCAGGCCCAGGACCAGACGGACCAGACTCAACAGTCTTCCTACCTCGGGCATGCCACCGGCAGCGAACAGCAACTGCAGTCCGTCCAGGCACAGGTCACCGGGCAGCTGGCCACAGCGGTGGCCCAGCAGGCGGCCGCACAGAGCGCGGCAGCCGCCGCGGCAGTTGCAGCTGCGCAGCGCGCGGCAGCCAAGTCGTCGACGACACGGGCTCCGTCAGCTCCAACGACACGTCCTCCGTCAGCTCCGACATCGACCTCTCCGTCAGCCTCCCCGACCCAGAGCTCGACCGCGTCCACCGCACCGGCACCGGCACCGTCGGCCGGCGGCGGCTCGGGCGGCGCCAGCACCGACCCTGCACTCAACCCGTTCCTCCAGTGCGTCGTGCAGGCCGAGTCGGGCGGCAACTACGCGGCGGTCTCGCCGGGCGGTACCTATATGGGTGCGTTCCAGTTCGGCCAGTCGACTTGGAACCTGGCGGCACAGGCCGCCGGTCTTCCCGGCCTGGTCGGCGTGCCACCGAACACCGCGTCCAGGGCCGATCAGGACACGGTGGCCGTCGCCCTCTACGCCCTCGACGGCCAGCAGCCTTGGTTGGGAGACCGCTGCGCCGGATAGGCCGCCGCACCCGTCTGGCCTGCGCCTCGGTCAGACCAGGCGGCAACTGCCGGTTCCGGCGCAGACATCGCACTCGGGAACGTCACCGGCCACATGGGCGAGGCAGTACGCGATGCGCTGTTCGACGATGTCCATGAGCAGGGGGTGGGGCCCGAGCGGAGCCGACACCAGGTAGTGGACACCAGGATGGCGGGCAGCCGACCGGGCCGCCAACGCGGGGATGTCCCGATCCCAGTGGTTCCCCGGCCACAGGAAGTAGGGGGCGACCACCACGGTGGTGGCGCCGGCCGCCACGCACGCGTCGAAGGCGGTGCCGATGGAAGGTTCGGCCAGTTCCATGTGGGCCGCCTCCACGACGGGGTGGGCACTGCGCGCGGCCCATGCCCGCACGAAGTCCTCGTGGCGCCGGTTGGCATCCTGTCTACGCGACCCGTGGTCGACGATCACCACGCCCAACGACCCCGGTGGGAGGGGGGCAGCGCCCGTGCCGTCTTGCCCCGGTGTTTCGTCCATACCAACCCAACACTAGGTTGCGGCCCCGGATCGACCGTGCGGCAGCCTCCTCCCCTACCATGTGGCGGATGGCGGACGCAAAGGAATCGAATCAAGCGACGGATCCGGCCGTCGGATCGGCGACGCATGCCGGCACGGCCCGGAGATCGTCCCCGGGGTGGGTGCGGCGGTCCGGCCGTGACCGCCGGGAACGGACTCGCCTGGAGATCGTGGGCGATGGTGTCGTGGTCCTTCAGCACCGGCGGCTACCGGACTGGAAGGCCCGAATCCGGTTGATCGCCGTCTCCCCCGCCGGCGTCTCCGTCGTCCACACCGAGAACTACAAGGGGCTGGCCCACACCAGGCGCCCGGGCCCGATCTCGGACCTCGGCCCCGAGGAGCTCCACGTCGGGCGGCGGAACTGCGCCGACACGGTGGCGAACGTCTGCCGACAGGTGGACGCCGTACGGGCGGCGCTCCGGAACACCCCCTGGGGGTCGGAGGTCCCGGTGCACGCCATGCTCTGCCTCCCCAGGGCCGAATGGGGGTTCGCCTCCGCCATCGAGATCGGCGAGGTGCGGGTCGGCTGGCCCCGGCTCGTTGCCAGCCGGATGCAGACACCGGTGGCGATGGACTCCCGGACCGTCGAGAAGGTGTCGCGACTGCTGGCCGACAGCCTGCCGATCGCCTGAGACCCGCGCCCACTTCGGGCGCCGGCACCGGTCGATCGGCGTGGCGTCGCACGTGTTCCCTCAGGTTCCTCCGGTCCGGTCGTCCGCCGCCCGCCAGCAGTACCAGGCCACCAGGCTCCGGTAGGGACGGAACGGCTGGCCCAGCGCGTCCAGCTGGCCGGGCGACGGAATGCCGGGCAGGACCCACGCCCTGGCGAACCCCGCCCGGACCCCGTAGTCGCCGGTCGGCCACACGTCGAGCCGGCTCAACGTGCCCAAGAGGAACATCTGCGCCGTCCATGGCCCGATGCCGCGCACCTGGGTCAGGTGCTCCACCACCGCGCCGTCGGACAGCCGGCCGATCCGCTCCAGCCCGATCTCGCCGGAGACCACCTTGTCGGCCAGATCCCGGATCGACGCGGCCTTCGATGCGCTGAGTCCGCTGGACGCCAGCAGGGCGGGCGGAGCAGCCAGTACGCCTTCGGCGGTGACCGACCCTCCGAGCGCCGCCGTGAAGCGGCCGTGGATGGAGGCCGCAGCCCTGCCCGCCAGCTGTTGGTAGACGATGGTCCGGGCGATGGCCGCGAACCGTTCGGCGGCGGGGACCCGCCGCCGCGGGGGCGGCATGCCGTGCCGGTCGATCAGCGTGGCCAGCACCGGGTCCAGCTCCCCGAGCGATGCCACGACCTCGGTCAGCGATCCTCCGGTCACGGACCTGATGATGCCAGTTCGCTCCGGACCGTTCCGCCCGCCCGTTCACTCCACGACCGACCGGGCAGGTCCGACGGGCCGGCCCGCCGGTAGGCTGACGGCGCACCAGGACCCATCGAGAGCGGAGGACGGCATGGAAGGCAACATCGTCTCAGTGGAGCGGGTGATCCCGGCACCACCCGGGGCCATCTTCGATCTGATCGCCGACGCGGCCCGCCACCCCGACATCGACGGCTCGGGCACCGTGAAGCAGGTCAAGGAGGGGTCCCCTCAGCGCCTGTCCGAGGGCGCCACCTTCGGCATGTCGATGCACATGGGCATCAGCTACTCGATGGCCAACACCGTGATCGAGTTCGAGGAGAACCGGCGGATTGCCTGGCAGGCACGAGCCGGCGGGTTCGCGGGCAAGGTCGTGGGCGGGCGGATCTGGCGCTACGAGCTCGAGCCGGTCGAGGGCGGTACCAGGGTCACCGAGAGCTGGGACATCTCCCAGGACCACCAGCGGCCGTTCCTCAAGATGGGCGGGCTCCCCGAGAAGACCAGGGCCAACATGGACAAGACGCTGGCCCGCATCGAGGAACTGACCGCACAGGCGGCCTGACCCTGGTCGACGACCGGGGAAGCGCGCCCGCCACGGCGGTGTTGTACCGGTCGTGGTTCCTCTCTCCGTCCGCGACCTCGCCACCGTGGCACGCGGGTCCACCCCGGCCGATGCCCTGGCCGAGACCACCCGTCTCGCCGGGCTGATCGAGACCCTGGGCTTCCACCGCATGTGGGTGGCGGAGCACCACGGGATGCCGGCGGTCGCCAGCTCGGCACCGGCGGTGCTGATCGGCCATCTGGCCGACGCCACGACCACCCTGCGGGTGGGTGCCGGCGGGGTGATGCTCCCCAACCACGCTCCGCTGGTGATCGCCGAGCAGTTCGCCACACTGGAGGCCCTCCATCCGGGAAGGATCGACCTCGGGCTGGGCCGGGCCCCGGGCACCGATCCGGTCACGGCCCACGCCCTCCGGCGCGCCGGCGACCTCGGGCCCGACAACTTCCCCCACGACGTGGTCGAGCTGATCGACTACCTGGCCCCGTCCGACGGCCCCCCGACCCATCCGGCACCGGTGCCCGGCCGGGGGTACCTCCCCGAGGTGTGGCTGCTGGGATCGTCCACCTTCAGTGCGCAGCTGGCCGGCCTGCTGGGCCTCCCCTTCGCCTTCGCCTACCACTTCAGCCCCGGTCAGTTGGACCTGGCGCTCGAGCGGTACCGCTCGGTGTTCCAACCGTCCGCGGTGCTCGGGCGGCCTTACGCCATGGTCGCCGTCTCCGTGCTGTGCGCCCCGGTTCAGGCGGAGGCCGAGTGGCTGGCCGGTCCCTCGGCGCTGGCCGTCCTCCAACTCCGGACCGGGAGGCTGGGCCCACTCCCCAGTCCCGAGGAGGCTGCCGCCTACCGGTACACGCCGGACGAGCGCACGGTGGTCGAGTCGGCCACCTCCACCCACCTGATCGGTGATCCGGACTCGGTGCTCCGGGGCCTGGCCGACCTGCAGTGCCGCACCGGCGCCGACGAGCTCATGCTGTCGACCCGGGCGCACTCCTTCGAGGCCCGGGCGCAGTCGCTGTCCCTGGTCGCCGAAGGGTGGCCGATGGGGGACGCGTCTGCTCCATCGGCGGCCCGGACGTCACCCGGCTGAACGACGGCCCGACACCCCGCCGGGCCACGTGCCCCGGAGGGTCGGAACGGGTCAGAGCGCCGCGCAGTGGGGCAGGACCGCCTCGCCGATCAGCGCCAGATGGTCCAGGTCGGCCACGTCCAGGATCTGCAGGTAGATCCGCTCCGCCCCCAACGCCGTGTAGGCCGCCAGCTTGGAGAGCACCTCGTCGGGGGTGCCGCACAGGCCGTGCTCGCGCAGCTCGGCCACCTCGCGCCCGATGGCCGCGGCCCGTCCGGCGATCTCGACCTCGTCCCGCCCGCAGCACACGACCTGGGCCGCGGAGAGGACCAGCGAGCCCGGGTCACGCCCGGCGACCTCGCAGGCGGCACGCACCCGTTCGAACTGGTCACCGGTGACCTCCAGCGGGCAGAACGCCAAGTTGAACTCGGAGCCGAACGTGGCGGCCAGCCGCGGCGTGCGGGCCGGTCCACCTCCACCGATGATGATCGGGGGCCCCGGCCTCTGGACCGGTTTGGGCAGAGCCGGGCTGTCGCTCACCTGGTAGTGGCAGCCGGTGAAGCCGAACCGATCGCCGACCGGGGTCGACCACAGCCCGGTGACGATGGCCAGCTGCTCCTCCAGGCGCTCGAACCGCTCCCCCAGCGGCGGGAAGGGGATCCCGTAGGCGGTGTGCTCGGCTTCGTACCACCCGGCACCCAGCCCGAGTTCGACCCGGCCGCCGCTCATGGCGTCGACTTCCGCCACCGTGATGGCCAGCGGCCCGGGAAGGCGGAAGGTGGCCGAGGTGACCAGCGTCCCCAGTCGGATGCGGTTGGTCTCCCGGGCGATGCCGGCCAGGGTGACCCAGGCGTCGGTGGGCCCGGGCAGCCCGTCGCCGTCACCCATCCTCAGGTAGTGGTCGCTGCGGAAGAAGGCGTCGAACCCGAGGTCCTCGGAGGCCTTCGCCACCGCCACCAGGGCGTCGTAGCTGGCCCCCTGCTGCGGCTCGGTGAAGATGCGCAGGAGCATCTCCCCGGTCTAGCCGACCGGCGTGGTCGGCGTGGACGGCGTCGGCACGCCGACCCCGGAGGCGGGCTGCCCCTCGGCTGCTCCTGAGCCGATCTCCCTTTCGTCGTACTCCGCATCGCCGGCTCCCCCGGCCGCGTCGGACATGGCCAGGTCCTCGCTCGGGCGCTCGAGACCCGAGGCGGTGCGCAGCTTGGCCTGCTTCAGCAACAAGGTGAGCAGGAACATCACGAAGGCGACGGGGACGCCCAGCAGGAACATCGAGTGCAGCGACCGGACGAACGACTCCAGAATGCCGTACTGCACCGGTGCCGGAAAGGCATGGAGCTCCGCGGGGCTCATCGAGAAGCTCCCCTTCACGTGGATCGACGACGCCGCCGCTCCGGGCACCAGCACCGGGATCCAGTGGGTGAGGCCGGCGATGAACACCGCCCCGAACAGCGAGGTCCCGAACGCCCCGCCCAGGGACCGGAAGAAGGTGACCGCCGCCGTGCCCGTCCCGATCTGGGTCGGCGGCACTGCGTTCTGGACGGCCAGCACCATGATCTGCATGGTCATGCCCACGCCGGCGCCGAGCACGATCACGTACAGGCTCATGGTCAGGTGCGAGGTGTGCAGGCCGAGGTGGGAGATGAGCCACATGCCCAAGGTGATCAGCACGGCGCCGATCACCGGCAGCGGCTTGTAGCGGCCGGTCCGGGTCACGATCTGACCCGACGCGATGGACGTGATCAAGAGACCCAGCATCAGGGGGACCAGGAGCAGGCCCGACACCATGGCCGACACCCCGTCGACCAGCTGGAGGTAGAGCGGCAGGTAGATGATGGCGCCGAACATGACCATGGACACCAGGAAGCTGACGCTCGATGCCACCCGGAAGATCCCGATGTGGAAGAGGCTCGGGGGCAGGATCGGCTCGGGTGCCTTCCTCTCCCAGAGCACGAACACCGTGAGGATCGTCACCGCCGCGATCGAGAGGGCGATGATGATCGGGGAGCCCCACGCGTACTGGGTGCCGCCCCAGACCGTCACCAGCAGTGCCGAGGTCACGCCCAGCATCATCAGCCCGGCGCCGAGGAAGTCGATCTGGTGGGACTGGCGGCGGAAGGGGAGCTTGAGGACGGCCGAGGTGACGATGAGGGCCACGATGCCGATGGGAAGGTTGATGTAGAAGATCCACCGCCAGCTCAGATTGTCGGTGAACACGCCGCCGAGCAGCGGTCCGGCCACCGAGGAGAGGGCGAAGGTGGCCCCGAAGTACCCCTGGTACCGACCCCGGTCACGCGGCGAGACGATGTCGGCGATGATGGCCATGGCCATGGCCATCAGACCCCCGGCCCCCAGTCCCTGGATGCCGCGGAAGGCGATCAGCTGGCCCATGTTCTGGCTGATGCCGGACAGTGCCGACCCGACGAGGAATACGACGATGGCGAATTGGAAGATGCCCTTCCGGCCGAACTGATCGGACAGTTTTCCGTAGAGCGGGGTCGAGATGGTCGAGGTCAACAGGTAGGCGGTGACCACCCAGCTGATGTGGTTGAGCCCGTGCAGGCTGTTGACGATCGTGGGGAGGGCGGTCCCCACGATGGTCTGGTCGAGGGCGGCGAGGAACATGCCGAGCATCAGCCCGCTGAACACGATCAGGATCTGCCGGTGGGTCAGCGCCACCACCGGTCCCTCTCCGGCCGGCGGCCCGTCCGGCGCGGGAGCCGCGGCCACCTCCGTCCCGGGTGCGGGGTCGTTCCCCCGTGCTGGTGTGTCGATGCTCATCTCGTCTCTTCCCTTGCGTCCCTGGTGTGCTGGAGACCGGCACTCAGGCGGGAGAGCCCGCCGGCCAGCGCGCCCCGTTCCTCGTCCGTCCAGTCGTCCATGGCCTCGGCCAGCAGGTCGCGCCGGGCCTCGGACACAGCCTCGAGCACGGCCCGGCCGCGATCGGAGAGGCTGAGCAGCGAGGCCCGGCCGTCATGGGGATCGGGAACCTTGACCATCAACCCCGAGGCCAACAGGTCGCGCATCTGGCGGCTGACGGTCGACAGATCGAGCTCCACGCACTCCGCCAGATCCGACAGGCGGACCGGCGCCCGCTCCGAGGCACGCACCAGGAGCCAATAGCCCGCACGGTCGATGGAGACCCCTTCCGGCAGGGCGCTCTGGGGCACCCCGAGGCGCAGCATGGCCCGGGCCGCTTCGGTCAGCGACCGCTCCAGGTCCGCCGACACCCGCCGCGACGGCTGGGCCGCTCCTCCCGACGGAGGTTCGGTTGACGATGGGCCGGTCACCTTGGTCAATGTCGCCGTCATGGAGTCGTCCTCTCACACCGCCGCGACGAGGAGCCGCCACGATGTGGACCCGGGAGGGCCAGCTCACGTCCGCCCGAGCGGACTGCCGATCGGCCCTCTACGTGCTTGCAACAAGCAACTATACCAACCGATCCGACGATCCCGTTCGGGCAGCTCAGGTCGGTTCCGCCGCTCGCCGGGCGCTGCACGGCGCCAGGGGAGCGGGCGGGCCGTGCGCGGCGGTGGCCCGCCCCACCGCCAGCACCCCTGCGACACGGGCGCCCTCCCCTCGCAGCGCCGCCACCGCGCTCTGGGCGCGGGCCCCGGTGGTGATGCTGTCGTCGAAGACCAGGACCCTCTGGGCGCGGAGCCAGCCCGGGTCGATGCCCGGCGCAAGCTCGAATCCGTGGCGTGAGGCGACCAGATGGTCGACCTCCCCGGCACCCCGCACCAGCAGCGCACAGTGGAGCCGGGCCAGGTCGGGGACACGGGTGGCCACGGCATCCGCCGGGGAACCGGTCGGTCGACACGACGACGGGACGGTTGCCACCACGCTCCACGGGTGCCCGAACCGCTCGCGCAGCCGCCCGGCGTTGTCGGCCATCCACCGCTCGACCAGGGCGGAGAGCGCCCCGACGCACCGGCGGCGGACCTCACCCACCGGAGCGTCCTTGTAGCCGCGGAGCAGCCGGTGGGTCCTGTCGCCGACGCGGTAGGTGGTGATCGCCACCACCGGGGCGAGCGGCAGCTGCAACTGTCGGACCGCGGTCCGACAGCAGAAGCAGAGGGCGAAGCCTGCAGGGCACGGGCCTTCGCACACCCGGCAGACAGCTGTATCGAACCCGACTCGGTCCACGAGTGCTCCTGCGTTCCCAGTGCGGCCGGCATGGCGTCGGCGTCGGACTCTGGCGACCCGCCCCGGGGGGTCGCGACGGGGAGGCGGTGATCAGCCGGCCCGGCGGGGCCTCAGGCCCCTGCCACGACGCTCGGCGGCATTGCGTCCGCCGGACCTTGATCCTCCAGGTGGCGGTGGAGCAGGAAGGTTCCGGTGGACCGGCTCACCAGTCGTCCCGCGCCGTCGCTCACCGACGCCTCTGCGTAGGCGACCTGCCGGGCCATCCGGACCACCTCGCCGCGCAGGGCGTAGGGCTCGCCGACCAGGGCCGGCCGCATGGTCTCCACCTTCATCTCGAGCGTCGCCCGGGTGCGGTCCCGCCCGGCCAGTGCCGCGTTGATGGCGAAGTTCATGGCCGCGTCGAGTATGAGCCCGTGCACACCGGCCTGCACGACGCCGTGGGGATTGCAGGCCGCCTGGGTGGGCACGAACGTACCGGCCACCCAGCCGAGGTCCTCGCCGTCGACGCCGTAGTCGTCGAACGAGGCGCCCACCGTTCCGATGAGCTCCATGCCCCCGTTCCCCAACCAGCGGTCCATGTCCTTGACGCGGCCTGTCACCTCCCCGACCGTAGTGCCGGGATGGGACAGCGTCGAAGCCGAACCGGTCGCGGAACGGAGGGGGCTGCCTCGTCACCCCTGCCGACCAGGGGCTCCACGCGATGGCCGGCGGCATGCTGGCAGGGACGCCGGGGGGGCGACTAGTCTTCTTGACCGGGCGGTCAAGTTTTTCCGGGCCGCACCAACGCATCACCGCCAGAAGTTCCCACCAAGCCGAACACGGCCGGCAGGCACCCGTTCCGCCGGACCTCGGAAGGAGATCCACCATGACCAACGCCGTCATTGTCGACGCAGTCCGCACTGCAGGAGGCAAGCGCAACGGGAAGCTTCGCAACTGGCACTCCGCCGACCTGGCCTCCGAGCCGCTGATGGCGCTCGTCGAGCGCAACGATCTCGACCCGGCCCTGGTCGATGACGTGATCATGGGCTGTGTCATGCAGGTCGGCGAGCAGTCGCTCAACGTCGGCCGCAACGCCGTCCTGGCCGCCGGGTTCCCCGAGTCGGTGCCCGCCACCACCATCGACCGCCAGTGCGGCTCGTCGCAGCAGGCCGCCCACTTCGGTGCCCAGGGCGTGATCGCCGGCGCCTACGACGTGGTCATCGCCGGCGGCGTCGAGGTCATGACCCGCACCCCGATGGGCGCGTCGGTCGTCCGCGACCTCGGGTTCCCCTTCGGGCCCCGGATGATGAACCGCTACGCCGAGCGGGGCGGCCTGGTTAGCCAGGGCGAGGGTGCCGAGCTGATCGCCGACCAGTGGGGCCTCAGCCGCGAGGACCTCGACGAGTTCTCGGTCCGCTCCCACCGCCTGGCCGCCCAGGCCACGGCCGAAGGCCGGTTCGAGCGGGAGATCATCCCGGTGGCCGTCAAGGGTGATGACGGCGCCGACACCGACGAGCTGGTGACCGCCGACGAGGGCATCCGCCCCGACTCCTCGGTGGAGGTCCTGGGCAACCTGAAGCCGGCCTTCCGTCAGGAGAACGGCAAGGTGACGGCCGGCAACTCGTCGCAGATCACCGACGGCGCCTCCGGCGTGCTCATCATGAGCGAGGAGAAGGCAGCGGCCCTCGGCCTCACCCCCCGGGCCCGGTTCCACAGCTTCGCGGTGGTGGGCAGCGATCCCATCACCATGCTGACCGGTCCGATTCCGGCCACCCGGGCCGCCCTCGAGAGGGGCAAGCTGACCCTCGACGACATCGACATCGTCGAGATCAACGAGGCCTTCGCCTCGGTACCCCTGGCCTGGGCCAAGGAGTTCGGTGCCGACCTCGACAAGGTCAACGTCAACGGTGGCGCCATCGCCCTCGGCCACCCGCTGGGGGCCTCGGGCGCCAAGCTGATGGCCACCCTGCTCAACGAGTTGGAGCGCACCAACGGCCGCTACGGGCTCCTCACCATGTGCGAGGGCGGCGGCATGGCCAACGCCACCATCATCGAGCGACTGGGCTGACCTCGACGACCGCCCGATGCCCCGTCCGGCTCCTCGCCGGGTCCGGGAGCTCGGCCGACCATGTCGGAGAGCAGATGACGAAGAGCCGGCCCGCACGGGCCGGCTCTTCTCGTCCTGTGGCACCGGGCCCCGGGAGGACCCCCCGGTGGCCGGGTCGGGGTCAGTGGTATCGGGTGGCCAGCAGGAGGCCGACGAAGATCGCTCCGATGGCGGCGATCAGCCAGAGGTTGTTCACGCCCCCGGGGAGCACCCCGGCGTAGTTGAGGATGACCACCACCACGCCGAGCAGGAACAGGGCGATGATGGCGATCCCCATCCACCTCGGACTGGTCTTGGCTTTCTTCGGGATGGGCGGCGTGTACCTGTTGGACTGGACCGACTGGGTCTGCGCCTTGCCCGCCGGGGTGGTGCGCCCGCCCGCGGAACGGCCCTTCTTCTGCGCCTTGCCCGGACCGGCGTTGGCCTTGGTTGCCATGGCCGAAGGATAGCCAGTTACCGCCACCCGCTCGTACCGGGGTCGGGGCCCACCGGCCCGGCCGGTACCATCGATGCACCATGGCGACCCGTGTGCTGGTCATCGACAACTACGACTCGTTCGTCTACAACCTCGTCCAGGAGCTGGGCGAGCTCGGGGCGGAACCGGTCGTCCACCGCAACGACGCCATCGACATCCGTTCCATCCGCGCCGCCTCGCCCGATGCGATCCTCATCTCACCCGGGCCCGGCCGCCCCGAGCAGGCCGGCATCACCATGACGGTGATCGCCGAGTTGGCCGGCGAGTTCCCCATCCTCGGGGTCTGCCTCGGCCACCAAGCCATCGGACAGGTCTACGGCGGGGACGTGGTGGCCGCCCCCACCCTCATGCACGGCAAGACCTCGGCCATCCACCACACCGGCGAGGGGGTCTTCGCCGGGCTCCCCGACCCGTTCACGGCCACCCGCTACCACTCCCTGGTGGTGGAGCCGACGTCGGTGCCCGACGTGCTGGAGGTCACCGCCACCACGGCGGACGGGGTGATCATGGGCCTCCGCCACCGCACCCTCCGGGTGGAAGGTGTCCAGTTCCACCCGGAGTCGCTGCTCACGCCCAGCGGGCCGTCGCTGCTGTCGAACTTCCTCGCCTCGGTCGCCCGCTGAACGCGGGGTAACGCGGGGCACCGGGTTACGGGGTGCCGCCCGGGAGGGTGCTCGTCGACGACGACGAGCTCGGTGAGGTCGACGTGGTGGTGGTGGACGACGTCGTGGTGGTGGTGGTCGCAGGCGGGCCGGAGGACACGATGATGGCCACCGAGCTGCCCGGTGTCACCGACGCCCCGGTGTCCGGACTCGACGAGATGACCAGGCCGGCGGCGTACTGGTTCGAGGCCGCCGACGATACGCCGCCGACGTTGAGCCCCGCGTTCCCGAGTGCCACCCCGGCGGCGGGCTCCGACAGGCCGACCAGCGACGGGACCAGCACGTCGGCAGGGCCCGACGACACGGTCAGGGCCACCGTGCTGCCCTGGGCGACAGTGGTGCCCGCGGACGGGTTGGAGCTGAGCACGGTGCCCTTCTGGACGGTGCTCGTCTTGTTGACGACCGAGTACTGCAGGCCGGCTCCCTGCAGGATCGATTCGGCATTGCCCAGTGAGGTGTTGGTGATCCCCTGGGGAACCGGTACCTTCTGGACAGGAGCGGGGACCGCCACCTTCAAGGTCACGGTGTCGCCTTTCTTGACCAGGGAATTGCCCGTGGGGTCGGTGGAGATGACCACGCCCGGCGTCCGGCTCGACACCTGATCCGAGGTCTTGACCACCAGGCCGTCGCCCTTCAGGGTGGCGGTGGCCTGGTCCACCGGCTGCCCGGCGACGGTGGGCAGGTTGAACGAGGGGCTGCCCCCGAGGTAGCCCAGGTTGCGGGCCAGCAGATAGCCGGCAAGAGCCAGCAGGACCAGCAGGACGACGAGGATGATGGCGTAGTTCCGGGTCCGGTTGGAGCCGGCCTCTTCCGGCTCCCCCTCGTTGCCGGCTCCGTCGGCAGCCGCCACCGCCTGGGTGGCGTCCACGCCGCCGACGGCGCCCATGGTCCGGGTCACACCGGCGGCCGCCAGCAGTGCCGTCGTGTCGCTCATGGCCTGCACCGTGCGGCCCTCGCTGAAGCGGAGGAGGTCGGCTCGGAGGTCCTCCGCCGTCGGGTACCGGTGGGCCGGGTCCTTGGCCATCGACTTGAGGATGATCGCCTCGAAGGTCGGCGGGATGGACGGGTTGAGCTCGCGCGGTGCCGGCGGATGGTCGCGCACGTGCTTTGACGCCACCGCCACCGGGGTGTCGCCCAGGAAGGGGGGCCGGCCGGTGACCATCTCGAAGAGGACGACGCCGAGCGAGTAGATGTCGGTCCGGGCATCGACGCCGATGCCCTCGGCCTGCTCCGGCGAGAAGTAGGTGGCGGTGCCCATGACCGCTCCGGTCTGGGTGAGGCTCTCCTCGGTGTTGATGGCCCGGGCGATGCCGAAGTCGGTGACCTTCACCTGGCCGTCATCGGTGATCAGCACGTTGCCCGGCTTGACGTCCCGGTGGATCACGCCGTGCTTGTGGGCATAGCCGAGGGCGGCGGCCACATGCGCCCCGATGTCGGCGGTCCGCTCCGCCGACAGGGTGCCGGCCGACTTCAGGATGGAGGAGAGCGGGCGCCCGTCGATGAACTCCATGACGATGAAGTAGGTGCCGGTGTCCTCGCCCCAGTCGAAGACCGGGACGATGTTGGGGTGGGACAGGTTGGCGGCGGCCTGGGCCTCGCGCCGGAAGCGCTCCACGAACGACCGGTCCACCGAGAGCTCGGGGAAGAGGACCTTGAGGGCGACCGGCCGGTCGAGCAGCCGGTCGTGGGCGCGATAGACCTCGGCCATGCCGCCGCGGGCGATCAGGTGGTTCAGTTCGTAGCGCTCGGAGAAGACTCGTGGCGTCTGGTTGGGGTCCATGTGGGTCAAAGCCTATGCCTGCAATCGCTCGGTTCCGGGTTTCTCATCGTTCCTCGATCGGTGTCGACAGCTCGGGATGGTCGGCGGTGGGCACCGCCACCATGTCACCGGCGCCACCGCCCTCGATGTGCGCCTCCGGCGCCACCGGCGTCACGGCGTCTCCGCCAGCGCGTCACCGAGGATGGTCTTCATCGGGGGGCCCGAGACCTCGGCACCGGTGTCGCTGCCGGGTTGGTTGGGCACGACCACCGCCACGGCGACCTTGGGGTTGTTGGCCGGGGCGAAGGCGATCATCCAGTCGTTGGTCAACGTGGCGTTGGGCCCCGTCTCGGCCGTACCGGTCTTGGCCGCCACGTTCCAGAGGGCCGGGAACCCGACGCCGGCCGCCGTCCCCCGGGTCACCACGGCCTGCATCAGGGTGGTGACCGCGGCCGCGGTCAGCGGGTTGGTGGCCGTCAGCCAGGGCTTGGGCACGTACGACGTGACCAGGTTGCCCTGGGTGTCGCGGATCTGCTCCATCACGTGGGGGGTCATGATCACCCCCTGGTTGGCGATGCCATCGGCCACCAGCGCCATCTGCAGGGCAGTGGCGACCACGTCCTGCTGGCCGAAGGCGGAGTAGGCCTGGGACGGCTTGTTCAAGTTGAACGACACGCCGGCAGGGAAGTTCGAGACCCCGGCGCCGGGCAGATCGATGGGGATGTTCTGGTTGAACCCGAAGGCCTGGGCCTCGTCGGTGAGGGCCGGTCCGCCGAGGGCCATCCCCAGTTGGGCGAACGCGGTGTCACACGACTGGGGAAGCGTGTCGGCGAGGACACCGCCGCACAGCTCGGGCCCGCTCGGACCGTTGTGCCCGTAGTTGCACAGCTTCTTGTCCGACTGCGGGAGCGGGATGCAGCCGGTCACCGGGTAGTCGACCTTGGCCAGCGCTGGCTGGTGGTCGTACACGGCCGCCGAGGTCACCGTCTTGAAGGTGGAGCCGGGGAGGAAGCCGTACTGGAACGTCCGGGACACCAGGGGGCTCTGGGCGCTGTTCGGGTTCAGCGACGCCCACGTGTACCGCTCCACGTTGGTGCTCTGCGAGACCAGCCCGGTGGGGTCGTAGGTGGGATTGGAGTACATGGCCTCGATGGCCCCGGTCTTCACGTTGATGACCACTGCACCCGCCTGGGGGGCACTCCCGTTCACATCGGTGGCGTCCACCGCGGCAGCCACCTGGCTCTGCAGATGGCTGCCGATGGTCAGGGTCACGTCGTCGGTGGTGGTCCGGTTGACCAACAGGTCCCGGAGGGTCTTGGCCTGGCGGGTGTGGGATTCGAGGTAGCTGTTGTACTCGTCCTCGATGCCGGTCCGGCCGTAGATGAGGGAGTCGTAGCCCACGATCTGGGAGAACAGGACGGCCGTGTCCTTGTTGTAGACCCGTGCGTACTTGTAGTACCCGGTCGTCGTCGACACCGACGTGGCCAGGGTGACGCCGTCGGCGGCGAGGATGTCGCCCCGTGGCTGGCTGCGCGCCACCTCGATGACGTGGGGATTCTCCGGGTTGCTGGCCAGCGAGTTGGACTTGACCACCTGGATGTTGTTGAGCTGGATGAACAGGGCCACGAAGCAGAGCACCATGAAGATCCCGAGCCGCCTGATGCGCCGTTCCATCAGGTCACCTTGGTGGTGGACGGGGCCGGGACGGACGTGGTGGTCGGCCTCGTCGTGGTCGTGGTCGTGGTCGTGGTCACGGTGGCGGACGATGAGCAGATCGCTGCCGGGTTCACCTGGAGCTCGCGGGTGCAGACCAGGTTGGCGACGTAGGTCCGGGCGCTCGCCACCGAGGTCTCCTCCACCCCGGCCTGCAGTGCCGAGACGTACTGGGCCGACACGTCGGCGGTGGTGACGCCGGTGCGCTCGACCTGCTGGGGGTGGTACCAGAGGAAGCCACCGACCCGCCCCTGGTAGATGACCAGCTCGTTGTTGCTCACTCCCACGAAGTACGAGTTGGTGTCGTACCAGCGCACCGCGTAGAAGGCCCCGGCGAGCACCGCGCCGAAGAGGATCACGAACAGGAGCGTACGGAAGGTGATCAGCCGCCTGCCGCGCGCAGCGCGGCGTTCCCGCCGCTTGGCCCGTCGGCGCTCGCGGCGGCTCGACGCCGGCAGCTCCGGGGTCGACGCCTGAGCCCATTCACCCTGGTCGCCTGCCGCCTCCTCGGCCTCGGGTGACGCGGTCCGGAAGTCGGCGGCCACGGCCGCCACCGCCGGCACCGAGGCGTCTCCGTCCTCGCCCACCACCACGTCGACCACGACCGTGGTGATGTTGTCGCTGCCACCGTGGGAGCGTGCCGCCCGGACCAGCAGCTCGGCCGCCCGGCGCGGGTCGGCAACCGACGAGAGCACCTCGGCGAGCTGGGCGGTGTCCAGCTCGTTGGTGAGGCCGTCGCTGCACAGCAGGTACCGGTCACCCCGGACCGGCTGGATCTTCCACAGATCGACGGTCACCTCGGGCGACACGCCGAGGGCCCTGGTCAGGATGTGCCGATGCGGATGCACCGCGGCCTCGGCCGAGGTCAACTCACCGGTCCGGACCATCTCCTCGGCCAGGCTGTGGTCGGTGGTGATCTGGATCATCTCGCCGTCGTGGAACCGGTAGGAGCGCGAATCGCCCACGTTGACCAGGGCCAGGACGTCGTGGCCGTCCTCGTTGACCACGGCCATGGCGGTCAGCGTGGTGCCCATGCCGCGCAGCTCGGGGTTCTCCTGGCTGCGCTGCCAGACCACAGTGTTGGCCTCGGTGACCGCTTCGGACAGCCCGGCCCCGGTCGGCTGGCGTCCGAACGCCACCCCGAGGGCCTCGATGGCCAGTCGCGAGGCAACCTCACCCCCGGCGTGGCCGCCCATCCCGTCGGCCACCGCGAACAGGCTGGGCGACTCGACGGCCAGGTCCTGGTTGACGGACCGGACCAGGCCGGTGTCGGTGGCCGAGCCCGACCGGAGGAGCGTCATCTCACTTCCCCACTTCGAACACGGTGCCGCCCACCTGCAGAAGGTCACCCTTTTCGAGCTTGGTGCGCTCGCCGATGCGCACGGTGTTCACCCAGGTGCCGTTGGTGGAACCCAGGTCCTCCGCCCACAGGTCACCGTCCAGCCGGTAAAGCCGGGCGTGCAGGTTGGAGGAGTAGGTGTCGTAGTCGATGAGGACACCGCAGCCCGGTGCCCGGCCGACGGTGACCTCAGGGCCGATCTCGTAGGCCCGACCGGCCTGGTCCTCCGGCCGGATCACGTGCAGCTTGAGCCGGCGCCCCTTGGACGACTTGCCGTCAGCCACTGGGTCGAGATTCTCCCCCCGACGGCGCCGGCGCCGCTTCAGCGGGCGGACCTCGACCCACACCGCCCGGACCACCCACATGAAGAACAGCCAGAGCAGGAGGATCACCCCGTACTCGAGGGCGCGGAGTACCGGAGTGTTGTCGGTGGGTCCCGGGAGCGAAACCAGCAGGATGTGCATCGATGCTCAGGCGCCGCTGGTCACGAGGTCTCGAACCGGAGGACGGTGGTCCCGATCACGATCTGATCACCGTCTGCCAAGGTTCGCTCGCGCACGGTGGCCCCGTTCACCCGGGTTCCGTTGGTCGAATTCAGGTCGACCACGACCACGTCGTTGCCGGACCGCCGGATCTCGGCATGGCGGCGGCTGGCATTGGGGTCGGAAAGCACCACCGTGCTCTCGGGAAGGCGCCCGATGGTGACGGGCTCCGGTCCGAGCACGACCCGCACCCCATCGGCGAGCACGATCGACGCTGCGGGCAGGCCCGAGGGTCCCTCGTGCACGTCCGAGACGATGGCGAATCGACCCCTGCGTTGGCGGGGGTCCTCCACCACCGAGACGGTCACCGGGCCCACGAACACGTACTCCTCGGTGCGGGCATGCTCCCGGGCGGCCTCTTCGAGCTCACGCACCAATGCGTCGAGGAAAGTCTCGAAACGGTCGAAGTCGTTGGTCGACAGATGCACGACGAAGGCATTGGGTGCCATGAGCCCGTGGACGCCGACGCGCCGCTGGAGGTCCATCTCCCTGGTGAGTCGGCGACCGATCTCCACAGGATGGAGTTCGCTCCGAAACGCCTTGGAGAACGTGCCTTCGACCATGCGCTCGAGGCGCCCTTCGAACTTCTGGAGTCCCATTCTGGCGAAAGCCTACCGGTGTCAACCCCAAGGTAGGGGTTGGGCCACCGGTCGCCGGTCCAGGTGCGACGGGCAGGGCCCGGGCCACCCGAAGTCGACCGGTGTCCCGGAGCGGCCCACGCGGCACCGTGATGGCGTCTCGCCGGCGGTTCAGCAGGGCGTGAACAGGCCGTTTGATCCATCGGGTAGCCTCTACCGGTCGCTCGGGCGAGTGGCGGAATTGGCAGACGCGCAGGATTCAGGTTCCTGTGTCCGAAAGGATGTGGGGGTTCAAGTCCCCCCTCGCCCACCAGGGGGTGTCGACGTAACTGGGCAGGTCGCGACGACAAAACTCCAACTGCAAGCGGCGCCTGTCTGCTCAAGGTGGTCATCGGGGCGGTCCGGACGCGCAGCAGGGCTCCATCATGATGCTGGAGTGCCCATCTAGGTGGGATGCCTGTCCACCGATAGTCAGCGGGCGCGCCTCAGCCGCCGAGGTCAACGTTGCGGTGGTGAGATCGCCTCTCTCAGGCGGCGGTCGGCGGGTCCGGGCCGGGGCCGCCCGTAACCGTCGTGGGCGGTGGTGGCTGCCCCGGGAGCCACTCGCCAAGGGCCCGGGTCCGGCGCCGGCGGGGTCGCCGACGGGCAGTCCCGGCGGCCGCCTCGACGAGGAACCGGTCGATCTTGCGAAGGTTGGCGGCCCACAGCAGCAGGGAGACGAAGATGCTCTGGGCGGCCACCCCGCGGATCCTCCTGCGCTGGGGATCACCCAACGCCTCCCGGGCCCCGTCCTTCAGGAAGCCGTTCATCCCCTCGTTGGTGCTCCGCAAGGTGGCGTAGGCGGCCTGCCAATCGTCGCTTCCGTAGAGCAGAGGTTGGGCGAACTTGGCCCCGGCCTCAGGTGGCACGGTGACGCTCTGCTGGGTGCAGATCGGGGGCGGGTGGTCGGTGACCGCGGCGGTCAGCGGGATCCGCAACCTGCCCTGGGTGCTCGGGCGGACCGAGTCGGGTTTCAAGTCGCAGCGGGCGACTGGTGCCGGGTTTGAAGCAGGGCACCGGAGGCGGACGTGGCCTTCGCCGTCCGGACCGTGTGGGTGCCAAGAATCTCATCCGAGCCGTTGAGCTGGGACTTTCGCCGGAGCGGATGTGACCGCGAACATGGTCCGTGGCCCTCTCGCTTCTCTATCTCGCCTTCCTCCGGACCATCGAATTCCTCTGCCGGCGACGATCCGACAAGTCCGATCTGGCCATCGAAGTCGTCATGCTCCGTCACGAGGTGGCGGTCCTCCGTCGCCAGGTGGACCGCCCTGCCCTGCGGCCCTCGGATCGAGCACTCCTTGCCGGCCTCAGCCGGCTGATCCCCCGAGGGAAGCTCCATCGGTTCTTCGTGCAGCCCGATACCCTGCTCCGTTGGCATCGTGAGCTGGTCCGTCGCAAGTGGACCTACCCGAAGCCCTCCGGTCGCCCGAAGATCCCCACAGGAACTGTGCAGTTGGTGGTGCGCTTGGCCAGGGAGAACTCGACATGGGGCTATCGCCGGATCCACGGCGAGCTTTCCGTCCTGGGTATCAACCTGGCACCTTCGAGTGTCTGGAACATCCTCCAGCGTCATGGCCTCGATCCCTCCCCAGAGAGGACCGGGCCGACATGGCGTGAGTTCCTGAGAACCCAGGCCTCTTCCCTACTGGCCTGCGACTTCTTCACCGTGGACACCGTGCTCCTGAAGAGGCTCTACGTTCTGTTCTTCATCGAACTCGACACCCGGAAGGTCTTCGTGACGGGAGTGACGGCGCATCCAACAGGTGCCTGGGTGGCCCAGCAGGCCAGGAATCTCTCCCATGAACTCGCCCAGCGCACGCAACCGGTCAGGTTCTTGATCCGCGACCGGGACACCAAGTTCACGGCCAGCTTCGACGAGGTCTTCCGCTCCGAGGGCATTCGGGTCATCCGCACGCCGATCCGAGCTCCTCGTGCCAACGCCTTCGCTGAACGCTTCGTCGGCACTGTCCGACGGGAGTGCCTTGATCGCATGCTCATCGTCGGCCGACGTCACCTCGAAGCCGTGGTCCACGAGTTCGTCGTGCACTACATACAGCCACCGGCCTCATCGATCCCTCGGTCAGCTACCGCCTCAGCCGAAGAAGACTGCCCCAACGGAACCAGAGAATGTCGACCCTTCACGGCTCCAGCGGACGAACCGGCTCGGAGGGTTGATCCATGAATATCGCCTGGTCGCGTGACGTGGATGACGTTCTTGGCACCCACAGGGCTCGTCCTGAGACTGGACAAGACCTGGCCATGGGCGAACGATCTCTCCAACGCCTTCGTCAAACTCCGGGCGGCCATCCCCTGACCAGCCGGGTCAGTACGCCCGACCCCAAAGCAGACCTGCAGGGCGTGACATCCGAACTCGAATGACAACACCGCGGCGCTTCACGCCCCAGATGTGGTCCTCTTGTCGAGACCCATCACGACCGCCAACTCGCCGACGCCTCTGCCATCAGCAGGGGGTCGGACGAATGATCGAGGTTAGAGGTGGTCGTGTTGTGCGCCAGATGAACATCTTGGTCTCTCCGGTGTCCTCAGAATCCTGAATCGACATCCGATGCCGAATTGGGCGACTGCCGCGTGACAGATGTTGGGGGAGGCTCGGGGCCCCTGCGCAACGCTTCGGGTAGTTCCTGCAAGCCACGCGCCCGGAGTGCCGACACCGACTCCGGTACCTCACGCGCAGGTTGCGCTCGCCGGTCGATCAGGACATTGGCGCGATCGCGCAGGACGAACCGGCATCCATACTCCGTCTCGATCGACATCGACTCGGCCATCAGGCCATGCTCGACATCGATGACGACGCCGTCGTCGCCGGGGTAGAGAGCGCGCAGATACGCGGGGGCGAAGACGACAACGCCAGCGACCTCACCGACAGGCTCGCTGTCGGGTCCGGGCCAGAAGTCTTCGTAGAGGAACGGTGCGGTCGACTCGCAACAGCCCGTCCCGATCGTGAACACCAGCGTGCCGCGACGATCGCGCCCCGCCTGTTCGACGACGCGCTCCGCCGCGATGGTGCCGGTCACTATCAAATGTTGCCGCTCAGGGCTGAGAAGTGCACGTAGCCGCTGCGATCAGTGGCGGTGTTCTGCCACACGTGCTTGATCTGGCGGTACTCGTTGTAGCCGTAGTCACCGAGTTCCCGCCCGATGCCCGACTGCTTGTACCCACCGAACGGCTGCGTCGGGGTGATCATGTGGTAGTCGTTGATCCACACGGTGCCGGTGCGCATGCTCGCGGCGACCGAGTGTGCCCGCTCGAGGTTCTTCGACCACACGCCGCCGCCGAGACCGTAGATCGAGTCGTTCGCGATCTTGATCGCCTCGTCGTCGGAGTTGAACGGGATCACGCACAGCACCGGACCGAAGATCTCTTCCCGCGCGATCTTCATCGAGTTGTCGGCCTCGAAGATCGTGGGAAGGAAGTACGCGCTCTGATCGAGCCCGGCGGCCAGATTCGTGGGCTTGGTGCCACCACACAGCAGCTTGGCGCCCTCGTCGAGCCCCAGCTTCACGTAGCGCTCGGTCGTGTCGACCTGGCTCGGCGCGACGAGCGGTCCGAGGTCGGTGGCCATGTCCATGTTGTCGCCGATGACGATCTTCGCGGCTCGCTCCACGAGCAAGCCGACGAACTCGTCGTAGATCTTGCGCGACACCAACGCACGCGTTCCCGACTCGCAGACCTGACCGTTGTGGAAGAACGTTCCCCACAGCACGCCGGCAGCGGCGAGGTCGAGGTCGGCATCGTCGAGCACGATGTTCGCCGACTTGCCACCGAGCTCGAGCGTCACCTTCTTCACGGTGCCGGACGCGAGCTGCATGATGCGCCGCCCGACTTCCGTCGAACCAGTGAACGCGACCTTGTCGACGAGGGGGTGCTGTGCGAGCTCCTCGCCCGCGCTGCCACCAGGGCCCGTGATCAAGTTCACGACTCCCGGCGGGATATCCGCCTCCGCGAGCACCTTCACCATTTCGATCGCGCTGAGCGAGGTGAAGCTCGCCGGCTTGAGCACGACACAGTTGCCGGCCGCGATAGCAGGACCGATCTTCCAACCGGCCATAAGGAACGGGAAGTTCCACGGCACGATGCCACTGCACACGCCGAACGGCTCGCGCCTCACGATGCTCTTGGCGGGTGGAAACGGACTCTCGCCGCGCTCGATGACATCTGGCTCGTTCTCCGCGCAATCGGCAAACGCCTGGAAGGTCGAGACCGCTCCCGGAACATCGGCAAACATCGCCTTCTTGATCGTTCCGCCGCCATCGCGCGCTTCGATCTCGGCGATCTCCGCGCTACGCCCGTTGATGATCTCAGCGGCCGCACGCAGCTTCGATGCGCGCTCCCTGCCCGACATCTTCGACCAGGGCCCGTCGTCGAATGCCTTGCGCGCTGCTTCCACGGCACGCCTCGCGTCCTCGCGGCCTGCCTTGGCGACGTCGGCGATTTTCTCGCCAGTCGAAGGTGCATAGGTGGGGAAAGTCTCGCCCGATTGTGCGTTGACCCACGCACCATCGATGAACAGCTGCGCGTCGCCCATCGCGACTCCTCTCAGAGGGAATCTGTTGTCAGGTCAGTGTAAATGCTTATCGAATCCGACGGCAACCCTGACGGTGTGGGTGCCGAGATTGTCATCCGGGCACTTTGAACAGGACTTTCGTGGAATGGCCCGGGAAGATGAAACTGGGCCATGGCCCTCTCGTTCCTCTGCCTGGCCTTCATCAAGATCCTCCAGTTGGTGCGCTTGAGCCGGCGAGACGGCGACGAGTTGGCGATCGAGGTCGTCATGCTCCGCCACGAGGTTGCCGTGCTTCGCCGACAGGTCGTCCGACCGGCTCTGCGACCCTCTGATCGTGCTCTGCTCGCCGGGCTGGGACGACTGCTCGGCCGCCGGCGTCGAAGAAGGTTCTTCGTGCAGCCGGCTCTGTTGCATTGAGTGCGAACCTGGCTCCGAATCTTGCGGTCCGTGCCTGAGCGGTGGTTGAACGAGGCTCTCGAGGTGAGACATCGCCGTGTGACCGCGTCCATTCAGCCACCGAGCTCGGCGTTCGCTGGATTCAGGTTCCCGCCTGAGGTCATCCTGCTCGCCGTGCGTTGGTACCTGCGCTACGGGTTGTCCTACCGGGATCTGGAGGAACTCCTCGCTGAGCGCGGGATCGAGGTCGATCACGTGACCTTGTTCCGATGGGTCCAGCGGTTCACGCCAATCCTGGCGGATTCCGCTCGGCCGTGCCGCCACCGCGTTGGTGGTCACTGGTTCGTCGATGAGACATACGTCAAGGTGTCCGGAACCTGGCGATACGTCTACCGGGCCGTCGACCAATACGGGCAGCTCATCGACGTGTTCTTATCGAAGAAGCGTGATCTGAAAGCGGCAGAGGCGTTCTTCGCCGGTGCGATCAGATCCAACGGCGAGCCGGCTGAGGTCACCACTGACCGGGCCCACACTCTGGTCCGCATCGTTGCCGAGCTACTCCCGGCCGCGCTCCATGACACCACCCAGTACGCCAACAACCGAGTCGAAGCCGATCATGGGCGACTCAAGGCCAGACTTCGCCCGATGCGCGGACTGAAACAGGACCGAACGGCCAGCGTCGTAATCCGAGGCCATGCCTTCATCCAGAACCTGCGGCGAGGCCACTACGAACTCGGGAGCGATGCACGTCCGGGGCTCACCCTTGCTGCGGCCTTCGACGAACTCGAGCGGGTGATCTGACCGGCGAACCTCGCTGGAGCGAGTGAGTTCGCGCCACATGATCAATCAATGCAACAGAGCCGGGGGGAGTCAGCAAAAACCAGTACTCGAGCTGGCCGACCGCTACGGTGCTTCGGTCGGGTCCGTCGAGCAGAGGTCCCGCCACCGATGCTCCGGGCCCGACCTTTTCGGTGTCGCCACGCTCGACGCCCTGCTCGATGCCGCAATCGAGGGGGCCAAGGCCGAGGGGAACCTGAGACGGGCGAATGTCCAGATACGATCAAGTTACCGGGCCAGTTGAGCGAGGTCCCGCCGCCTTGCTCCTGACCCGGCAACCTACTGCACGGCGCACTGGTTCTGCTCGTGCCGTGGCGCGAAGGACCCCCGGCCGGAACCGGGGGCCATCGCCAGCTGATCGAGCGACCCTTCCACGGGGCCGGGCAGGATTCCTCGATCCGGTACGGGGAGGATGGCCCCCCGACCGCTGCGTCGCGCCTCCCCCCAGGCTGCGACAGAGTTGATTCAATGCCCGATGGCTGGAAAGTGAAACCCCTGTCTCTCTGAACCGACCCTGGTATTTGGGCACTGGCCCGGCACCTAACACCCCCACCCCGTCCGATTGCGGGGCACAGGGGCGAGCTGGTGGGGGGCATCGGGAAGCAGGGAGACATCGGCCATTCGGTACCTGGTGGCCTGCGAGTGCCCTACAAGCGGATCAAGATGGCCTGGCCAGGAGCGCGATCGTGAACCGGCGTTACGGCGCGAATTGCCCTCTGAACTGGGGCACTGTTGCATTGAGCGCCAACTTGCCTGAAACCGTTGGGGTTCGTGCCTCGGCCGTGAGTGAACGAGGCTGTTGGGGTGAAGCGTCGCCGTCTCATCCGATCCATCCAGCCCCCCGTTTCGGGATTCGCAGGGTTCCGGTCCCCGCCCGAGGTCATCCTGATCGCCGTGCGCTGGTAGCTACGTTACGGATTGTCCTACCGGGATCTGGAGGAGCTGCTCGCTGAACGCGGTATCGAAGTTGACCACGTGACCCTGTTCCGGTGGGCTCAGCGGTTCACGCCCTTGCTCATCGACGCGGCTCGGCCGTGCCGCCACAGCGTGGGTGGTCACTGGTTTGTCGATGAGACCTACGTGAAGGTCTCCGGGTCCCGGCGGTACGTCTATCGGGCCGTTGACCAATACGGGCAGGTCATCGACGTGTTCGTGTCCACGAAGCGTGATCTGAGAGCTGCGACGGCATTCTTCGCCGATGCGATCCGCTCTCACGGTGAGCCGGCTGAGATCACCACTGACCGGGCCCACGCCTTGGTCCGCGTGGTCACGGACCTCCTGCCGGCCGCACTGCACGACACCACCCAGCACGCCAACAATCGAGTCGAAGCGGACCACGGGCGCCTCAAGGCAAGGCTTCGCCCCATGCGGGGCCTCAAACGGGACTGAACCGCCAGCATCGCCATCCGAGGCCACGCCTTCATCCAGAACCTGCGACGAGGCCACTACGAACTAGGGGTCGATGCACGTCCCGGACTGACCCTTGCCGCGGCGTTCGACGAGCTCGCGCAGGTGATCTGAGCGGCAAACCTCACCGAGGCTGGTCAGCTCGCGCCCGACGACCAATCAATGCAACAGAGCCCCGTCAAACCACCGCAGTGCCTTGGCGGCCAGGGTTCCGTACTGCACGTCGCCGGAGATGGCGGCGATGCGCGTCAATGAATAAGCGGCGCATGCTACGCCGTATGGCTGAGTGAGGGGAACGTCGAAGTTGCTGCCGACGATTGCGGGATACGGCATGTCGGCGGAGGTGAGCGCGGTCGCGATCAGCTCGTCGCGGCCCAGGAGCGCCCCTACGTCAGCAAGCACTGCCTCCTGGACGTGGCCCCACAGATGTGGCGTTCCGACCTCGCGTCACCAGAGCTGTCACCAGACCCCCATTCGCGCCCTCGGTCGTCCCGTCACCAATGCTGTCACCCCGCGGCCAGAGTGCCGATCGTTGCGACCTGTAAAGATGTTTCCATGAGGCGGCTGGGCTGCATCGCTGTTTCGATCGCTGCTTCCGTGACACTCGTCATGGGTACGGGCATCAGTTCTGCATTCGCTGCACGGACAGTCTCGATACCGGCGACGCCGACAAACGTCACGGCAATGCCAGGAGTGGCGACGATCACGGTCTCCTGGCGCAGCCCGCATGAGACCGGGGTGACCTACACCGTTTCATCGGTCCCTACTGGGAAAGGTTGCGTCGTCGTTGCACTCGCTAGTTGCACAATCCCAGTCGCTGAATCGACTCCGTGGCGGTACCAGGTCACGGCGTCGATTGGGTCATTGAGTTCGACTGCATCAGCACTCACACCTGTTGTGCCGCATCGCACCCTCGCGGTCTTGGCAGGCCAGTCCAATGCGACCGGAGCACAGTCCTACGCCGTCGATCCGACGACAGGCATCAACTACCTTGCTGCTCCCTACACCGACGGGGCCGATACGACCTCGACCATCGGTTGGATGCCATGGCTTGTCAATCCGGTGAAGGGACACGAAGAGACCGGTCAGGTCGCGCTGGACACTCCGCAGTTGGAGATCGGCTCCGACGGCAAGCCCGTCCATATTTTCGGTCCGGAGATCGGCTGGGCGCGGCAGATCTACGCCGACACGGGCCAGTCCGTGAGCGTAATCAAGACGGCGTTCCCGAATACCAGCCTCGCCGGTTACTGGCTTCCCTCAATTCCAGGCGGCCTCTTCTCACAGATGATCACCACGGTCACCTCGACGATGGCAGCAGACGCCCGACGGGGCCAGCTCGACACGATCGGGGCGTTCGCCTGGTTTCAGGGCGAATCTGATGCCGAGGACCCGACGATGGCGCCTGACTACCAGACGAATCTGAGCGCCTTCATCATCGCGCTCCGCTCAGACCTCCCGGCAGATCCGACTACCCCGATCGTGCTGGTCAAAGAATCGTTGGCCAGCCTCATCTCATTCTGGGAAACCTTCGGGTCTTGCGGTACAACAGAGAACTGCACGTCTGTAGCCGCCGGAGATGCCGAGGTGCGAGCAGCCGACGACTGGGCGGCGGCCAATCTCGCTCACGTCATTGAAGTTGACACGCTGGGTTTGCCAAGGTTCGGCGGCCTGATCCACCTGACCAATATCTCTGAACTTGCGATCGGCGAGAAGATAGCAACAGCGAGTGACCGCTTGATGCCGTGGCAGCACCTACGTGATCCCGGCCCGGCACTCAATCAGAGCGGCGGCATCGGCGGGCTGAGCGGCCTGGCGGCTGTCGCGTGGATTGTCGGGGGCAGCGCAGCGACGATGGCCCGAAGCTGATCGGTCACGTCGAGGGCCGATGCGGCAGCTCCCTGGTTGGTCGCACCGAGTTCGTCCGGTGCGAGATTCCGCAAGAGAAGTCGGACGTGAGCCGTGGCTGAGAAGCTGTGGATGGAGCCGCGACTGCCGCCCTGTGGGTGCCGAAAATGTCATCCGGTACTGTTGATCAGGGAGTTCTCACATTTGGTTGCACCAACAACAATGTGGGAAATCGAAATCGATAGCCTGGGAAATGGAACCTTGGGCTCGGTCATCGTCCCTGGCTGAGGGGGTTGTGTCGTTACCCCACCAGGGGGTTCCGACAGAACTGGGCAGGTCATGTCGACAAAATCCCGGCACACAGGGCTGTCCGGTCAGTTCCGGCGGGTGAGTCGGGCCCCACGACCGGGAAAGTCGCCCCCGTAGTGTCCGAAAACCCGATGACGCCCGTCACCAGGGACTCTGTGCAGAGCATCGATCCTCGCGGCTACCGTCATCCCGATGCGACGGCGGCGAGCCAGAGGCCAGCTATGGGCCTTCGTCTACCTCGGCTTGCGACAGGTCCTCGAGTTGCTCCTCCTTCTCTTTCGC
>Ga0224558_1000206_pt1 | contig 69809 bp, 61 predicted proteins | sample 714S32024metaG_FD_180682 | JGI IMG/M metagenome (GOLD analysis project Ga0224558, IMG submission 180682) | Peat soil microbial communities from Stordalen Mire, Sweden - 717 S3 20-24 | ecosystem: Environmental > Terrestrial > Soil > Wetlands > Peat | place: Sweden: Norrbotten County, Stordalen... | reverse complement strand
ACATCCAGCTGCCGGATGAGTACATCACGCCATCCTGCGCTTTCACCAATCAGATGCTGGTTTCCGTTCTCGGAGTTCCGAGTGATAAAACCGTCGCCTACATGCAAGGCCCTCCCGATGGAAGTCCCCCGCAACAGCAGCCCTGGGTGCTGTTCCCCTCGGCCGGAATTGAAATTACAAACTCGGCCGAAGTGGATTTCATTGTTTCCGGAGTTGGCGCCTACACCAGCGCCCAGCAACATTACACCAACACGGTGGCCGCGCCTCAAATCGTGGCCAGCGGACCATTCCTGGCCATCAGCTCGGCCACACCGCTGGCCAGCCTGCAGATTCAACAGGGGAATCTGTTGATAAACTGCGTCACCAATTACACCAACATATTGGCGCTGGCGCCGCAGGTGGAAGTCACCGCTTCACGGGCGGGCTGGCTGCCCAGCACGGTTGATTACACGTTTTCACCGGTCGTCACCAACCTGGCTGCAATCCAGGTCGCGACCAACAGTCAAACGCTCAGCGACCTGAAGGTGACGCTGACGAACCCCAATGGCGGCACCGTAATTTGGTACAACATCAAGCAAGGGGGGAACACCGTGGTCAGCACATCGTCCAGCATGGCCAGCGTCACACTGGACTTGAATTTCGGCACCTGCGACGTGCAGGCCTATGCCGGGACGGCCGCACTGAGCAGCGTCGGCCCCACCACAGCCCTTCATTTCACCGCCACTCTGTTGACGCCGCAGATGTCGGAAATCAACAACCAGCTGGTCATCGTGAATCCCAATACGATACCGAGTGATCTCAACATCAACTCCATTGACATCGGAACCAATTCCCAATACACGCTCCCGGTTCAAGTTGGGGTCATGGACACGGCCTACGCCACTTCCGCCCTGGCCAACCCCAGCAGTACCAACAGTTTTACTCCGGAGTCGAATTTGGGCCTGGCCGTATCGCCATCCGGGGAGACCTTCAATTCGGATTTGTCCGTCTCCATATCGACCGGGGAGGGATCCTTGAATGTCGTCGTCAGCGAAACAGGCTTGGCGCCCGTCACCTACCCGAACGCCAACAATCCCAATGTTGGAAACACGCTCCCGGTCACGCTGGACCGCTCCGCAACCATCGTGGCGTCGGTTCTTCTCTACGGCGCACTCAACGCGCCCGTGACCAACGTCTATCAGGCGCAGGTAGGCCCGGTGCAAAGCACCATGCCCGGCTTCATTGACCGCAACGGCACTTATGATTCGCAGACTCCGGTGGTGCTGGGATGCGTCACCCCCAACGTCACTTACGACTATCAAATTGGGCTGGGCGGCGGATGGACCGCGCTGCCCGGCAACCAGCTCAAATTGCAGAACGGCACCTATACTTACCAAGTCATGGCCATCCGGGACGGATGGGCCTCCAGCTCCGTGCTGCAATTTACCTGCACCGCGGGCACAGGCGCCAATTCCCTGGTCAATTACGTGGCTAATTTCTACACCATCTTCCCGGGAAACCCGTCCATCCCGGCCACCATCATTGCCACCAACAGCGCGTTGGTTAACTATCCCCCTTACAGCTATGAAAACCTTGTGTGGACGACAGGAACATCACCCGCCGATACGCTGGTGGTATCCACTCCTGGCAATTACCCGGTGTACCACCAGGTTATACAGAGGTTTGAGCAGTCGGAGTCTGTTTTTATCGAGACGGACGGGCCCACCAACCTGAGCTACGTCACGGTCAGCCTGTTTGATTGGACGGTCGTCCCCATTCCCGGAAGCACCAACGACCTGGGTCTTGTCGTTTCCAGCGACACAAATATTTCAGACAACATCTTTTTCTACAAACCCACCTGGATACAGTCCAGGACCAATTTGCTACTGCAGGCCATCGTCACCAACAGCCAGGGAAATGTCGTGGGCTACATCGATCTCACTCCATTGCGCAACCCGGCCGACCCGACCATGGTGCTGATTCCAGGAAATCTCTACACCAACAGCGACCGCATCAACCTCCGGTACTGGGTGCCGAGCGGAAATGGGTTCACCACCAATTACTTCTCGATGCGATTCCAGACTCTGACCCCCTCCCAGTACCGGAGCACCAACAACCCCAGCGACGTAATTGTCCTCATCAGCCCGGACTACATGTCGCAAGATGTGGGCGTCTTTTACACCACCAATAATTCGCCTCCGCTAAACCTTCCATTCAACAACCCGGTGGCGATGCTCAGCCAGGGTCAGACCGTTTTTGGGACGGTCGGACTGAGCAATTTGATGTATAATTCATCCAACGTATGGATGTTCAACAGCCAGTATCATGTTAACACGAACAGTCTGAGCCTTTATCTGACAAACGGCATTCCACCCCTGCCCATCTATGGACAATAAAAGGATAGCTTGTGCGGTCATGTTCGCGGCCATGATGATCGCCCGGTGTGGGGCCCAGGACAATGACATCAATGTCGCCTGTTCCAGCGCCCCGCATCTCATCGTGGACTGGTCCAATGGACGGTGCCCGCCGACTCCTGGACATATAAATTACCAGCTCATCCAGGGCCCGAACGTTCAACAGGCCAGCAATTGTCTCTACATCACGGTTTGGTTTCCTTATACCTCTGGAAAAATTGTCACTTCTAGCCACGCTTCATTGACCGATCCGGTGGAATGCATCCCCTATTTTTGGGGGCAGTGGTGGAATACCTGGTTTGGGAACCTTCCCCGAGACCCCAATAATCCCATCGTGCTGAGGCCTGGAGACAACGGAGGCATGGATGGCACCATCATTCACGCCACGATTGATTATCCGGGCCAGCCGCTGGATAACAATTTAGCCACGGCCCAACTGCTTTGCACTCTTTACGGTTTGGGGGAAATATTGCCATCCGACACGACCACCGCAACGGCCATCGGGGACGTTCCGATATGGTCCTGTCCGTGCATAGTTACCGAAGGGCAAAATTGTCCGGATGGTCTTTGGGCCGGCTTGTATGGTCCGGGACCGGGTGCCAATCCAAACCTCTGGGGCACAATTTATGCCACCGGCCCGATTTTCCCCGACTCGTTTCAAACCGTCACTTTTTGGGAGTCGGTCACTCTTATCGTGCCTCCTTGCACCACCAATTATGTTCACCTTAACGTAGAGGGAGTAGCTTTAGCCTTTGATCCAGATTTGCAGTTATCCGGCGAACCCCCTGGCACATGGCAATCAGCCAACACGAATATGTATATCGGCGCTCCCATCAACCAGTTCAACCAGGCTTACGGGACAACGACGCTGTCCGTGGATAAGTTTGGAGACACCTGGGTGAACCTGCTTTTTAATGTGATTGCGAACGCAGACACCAATTACGATTTTCCCACACTGCCACCAGCACCAAGCCTGGCCGATCAGATTGCCAGTGCCGTAGCGTCGCAAGGTCCCGGCGTCCTCACTCAACCCATGGGCATGATTCCAACCTATCCACCCCCGTTCTCCACGCCATCTTATGGTCCTGGCCGGAGGTCCTTCGTTTTGCCGCCGTCCTTCGGATGCACACAATACGTCTATGATTGGCCGGGGCCTGCTGCCAACATGGACATAAGGGGTACTGTCTGCACCATATGCGCTCCTTCCGCCAATCAAGAGGTTGTGAATATCACGTGGTGCACCCAAAATCTGACGGACGTAAAGGTGATTACCAGCGATCCCATTTTGACGCCGTTTATTCCAACCACTTGCCCGCCTAACGGATCTGCCAGCGCGACGGTCGACCTGCAGCAGGCCGCATTAAACCAGCCAAAAATCTTGGTCACCCTTAGTGGCATTGACCCGCAAGGAGCGCCGCACACGATGAGCCGGTATCTTATGGAGGGAACAGGAGTGCCAACCGTAACTCCCACTTCAACCAACCTGACAATTGTGGGGCAGCTGGCCACGGCGAGCTGGGGGCAGACTATCACCACCACCGGGGATCCCACCCAAGTTTCAGCCACCGTTTACCAAAATACTAACTGGGATTACTCTCAAACACCCCCGGTGCAAATCCCAACACCCCTGACGAACCAGACTTTGCTCTCCGCCAACAACGTCATCAACACGCCGGCCAGCAATTGCGTCATTACAGCCCAAACAACCGTGGCGGGTGAAATGACCCTGTTCATCACGGCGCCCTGCGGAGTTTACAGCAACGTCGTGCAAATGCCGCTGCTTCCGCCACCGCTGATTTTCGCAACTTACGGATCACCCAACATTGTTGGCGCCCCGTTCACTGAGTTTGGCCCGTCGCTGCAGGCATTTGGCCCGATCAATTACACCATCAGCAACATGAATTATTCCGCCACCAATCCCAACAGCCCGCCTTGCGGTTACATTTTGTATGGGGAACCTTACTATAACAGCGTGGGCTGCGATGCCCGACTGGCCAACTTCCCGGATTTCACCATCGCCCCATACGAGACCGGGCCGGCTGGCAAGCAGGCGTATGGAGACGCCCAGTACCCCGGCCCTACTCCGGACCGATATATCGTGCAGCAAGGGACGTTTATGGGTCCCTCCTTCACCTTCACCATCTTGAACAGCGCCACGGAACTAACCGCCTGGACCGTTCAACCCGACCCCGGCACCTATTGTCCGACTACCACCAACGATATGATTCGCATAGGAGTGGAAACGCCCTTTATAACGTCAATGCCGTTTCGCCTCTTTTTGATGGCGCCCACCATTCAATCCGTCTCCACCATTCTGCATAATGACATCACCATCAATGTAACCAACTTCGTGACCCACGACGATGGAACTTACGGGGAGCTTATTTTCCTGGCGGCGCTGTACCCGATGAATCCCACCGCCTCCTCTTCCTTGTTTGCCTACCCCGGAGATGGATCCAGCATTCCTCTTAACCCGGATGCTTTAGACACAGCCGGCGTGGTTTCAATTTATTTGTCGGGGAACAACATGTCTGCCGCCGACTTGACCACGACCAACACCACGCCCCCGGAATGGCCTACCCCGCTCCAATGGTTTGACTCCTTCACAACCAACAAGCTGGGCGATCCCATCGGCTTTTGGCAGGATGAACTGCAAAATTTCACGCTGGGCGACAATTGGTACGCCTGCTTTGACGAACTGGTCCCGCCTCCATTCGGCCCTCAGAATATGGATTGTGGAGTCAGCCAAGCGACAGCCATGTTCACTGTGGGCGACATTGCCATTCAAATCAACGGCACGACCGTGACCGCCAGCACCATCACTACCAACGCCATATTGAGCATCATGCAGCAAATCAACGGCCTTTGGGTGACCAACGCAGCGCCGATTACGTTAAATCCAATACCCTTTGGCCAGGCGCCCGGAATACCCACCACGGAACAAACCTACACTTCCCATCCGCCCCCTCCGCCCTTTCCGCAACAATTTGATGACGCGACGCTGTATTACGCCCAAACGGAGACAAATTCGCAGGTAACGGAGCTGGCTGCCGCAGCCGTGTCTTTTCAAAACGTGGATCTCGGATACCCGACCAGGATCGTGGCGACGCGGATGTACTACAACCCCGCCGTGACCAATCTCAGCCCGGTCGTGATATTCACCATTGACACGAATGCCTGCCAGCCGGTCATCACGATCAACCATACCGTCACGAACCTCTTTGTGGAAAGCCAGAATCCCGACGGCACGTTCACGTATGTGACCAACGTGCTGGCGCCCTACAGCGGTGCGACTACCAACATAACCATGAGGGAAAGCAACGGCACTTACCTCGTTTTTGCCCAGACTTCCACCGGGCCACTGTTGAACCAGGGGGTCACTATCGTCAACTCCTCCGCCTATTCACTAAGCATTCAAGGCGGGTCGCTGCTTCCAGAGGCCTCCCCCAACCAATACTTGCTGACCGCGACCAATTCGCCGGTCACGCTGTCCCTCAATGGCGCCAGCCCCAACGAAACCCTGTCCGGGATTGCGCCCTGGGCCAACCTGACGGCGACCAGCCTGCGGCTGGATGCGAGCCTGACCAACAGCATGAGTTTTACAACCACCAACCAGATCGCGACACCCTGCTCGACCAACCTGCTGTTGCTGGATATCGTCATCACGGCTTACAACAAGCCGCCGTTTGACATTCCGGTCTCCACGCCGTCCACCAATACCTGCACTAACTTAATTGGGGGAGGAACAATATCACAATGAATAAAACAAAACTTCTGATTTTGACCGTTCTTGTATTTACAGGTTACGGCGTTTATGCTCAGTCCGGCACCCAGCCTGGAACCGCAAGCCCGGTGCCTCTGACGTTCCCCAGCGAGGTGGAAGTCCTGCTCGTTCCCACCAACCAGGTGCAGGTGCTTACCTTTACAGGAACCAATGCGACGGACCACGCAGTGAACATCCTGGGCTACGGGGCTTCCTGCGGATGCACTACAGTGGAGGCCAAGGGAATGCTCATCCCCGCACATGGAAAGATGGAGTACAGGGTTAAAATCGCCAGATCAAAAGCCACCACGGAATATGCCAACATCGTCGATGCAAACACCAATATTTACGTCGTAACATTCCGGGTGGTGCCCGCCCTGACCAACGCTCCCATTCCAAACACTCGGAAACCTTAGAACCGAAAATATATGACAAAACCGACTCAACTTCTTGCGCTTGCGCTGCTCATCATGTTTGCACGGCCTTCAGCTGGTCAAACCACCAACGGAAACCCAGGGGACGGATTCCAGCCGCTTCCGCGGCTGGTCGTCCAGCCAGACAAGGATAAGAACCCCGTCTATGTCGTGAACGCCAAGGGCAAGACCCTACTCGGTCTCGATATACAGCCAAACTACGTTGTGGCGAACGGGAGAATTACATCGTACACCAATACGATGAAGCCTCGCGAAATGGCCGCGGACTCCACGAACCATCCGGCCGCAAATCGTGTTTCCAAACCCCCTCGCCCAATGCTGCCTCAAGCCGCGCAAAAGGAGTTTCAAACTGCCATCAAGTCATTCCTGGAACTCAAGCAAAAGGAGCCCGGCCGCATTGTCCGGTTGGAAACCCTGATTGCGGAAGCAAACCTGCAGCCTGAAGTGCAGAAAAAACTGCTGGAAATTCAAAAGTCGGTTCATGACTACATCAACAAGAAGTCTCCCCAGGATATTGAGGCTTTGGAGCGGATGTCCAAGCCCAAGGAGATCATGGAGCACAACGGCCTGCCTGGAAACCTGGTTTATTAAGGGTTTTGTGGAACATCTCCTCGCACTTCTGGCGTCGTTACTGGCATTGAATGGCAACCAGGTCATGGACCTTGATTACCAGACTCTTCAACTGGGAAGGCCATCCTATCCGGAAATAGGGGAGGCGCGCGCCGTCCAAAGTTTCAAAAACACAAACCAAATTCAAAACTACGCGATCTGCTGTGCGATCCTCAATTGGGACGCAGTAAAGTTCCTGTCCAAGAACCCAAAGAATGCGGACATCAGCCGCATCTTTGCCTCCGAGTACAGCAGCGCTCCCTCCTCGGAAGTTCAGCTGAAATTCCTGCGCGAATATGCACGGCAGTGGCAAACCAACTGGGAGGCAGGTTCGGTTGAGGAAGGGGTTTTAAAACGGCTCAGCATTCAAAACATGGACGAGGCCCAAGTCTTTGCGGACAAGCTGCTGGCCAATCCTAAAAACCTGGCTTACACCCAATGGTATCACTGGTTTCTGCTGGTGTCCGAGAGGCGCAAAGAGGAAGCCCAGCAATTCGCGACCGAGCATCACATCGACAAAGCGATCATGGCCTCGTCCCGCTATCCGTTGCCATCCTATATGCCAATGAAGATGCAGATTGCGTGGCCGCGGGTGGCTCGAACAGACACGTACACCTATTTTTTCGGCCAGAAGACCTGGGCGCCAGCCGTCGTCCCGAAGCAAAACAAGCCTGTCTACATATCCAACGAGTGGAACCCCCCGAGCGGATCTCATTACAGCAGAAGCTGGCAAAGGGGCCCAAGCTGGCAAGTGACCTATGCCCGAGATGGAAGCTGGGTGGTTCGCACGGCAACGTACGTCGAGCGCAACAGCCACGTCGAAGGCAAGATCGATGGAAACAACGTCTCCGAGGAGATAGTCGAAGAGCTTCAAGAGCCTGCCGGATTTTACTACGTAACACCCACTTTTGTGGTGGTCCAGCATTGAGGCCAGAACAGGGTTTATTGATTCGTCAATTTGGCCGCAGGCCCGGCCCTCTGCCCTTGATACGCGGCCAGGAAATAGACCAGGACAACCGCCATCCCCGCCGCAACCCGGACCAGAAAACCGGCCATTGCGTGCCGGCGGGATGCGTGCAAGCGGCAAACCACCAGCCGCACGCCAGAGGGCGGAGGCCAAAATTCTTCGTTAGGCGGACAGGGCGAGGGTGTCGTTGCGTTTGGCGTGTTGATTGAGCCGGTGTTTCCAGAACTGGTCCAGGCCCCGACGGCTGTGGATGCACCGTAGTGCCAGAACACTCTCCGCACCGGGCAGGCTCCAGAACATGCCGGATTGTTTGCAGCTTGCCCCGATGACCGTCTTGCACCCGGCTTCCACCACGCCCGAACCGATGAAATAACCTGCGGCGCGAAAGGAGCCATACTGCATGCGCTGGATATTGCGCTCAAAATAGCCCAATTCCTCCTCCACGGCTTTTGCTTGTGGGTGGCCGACGCAAGCCAAGCGAGTTTCTTTAACCAGTGACTCGACCTTGTCTTTGAGCAATCGCTTGGCCCAACGTCGTTGCTGGGTTTTGTGATCCGGATGGTTTTTGCCCAGCAGGGCCTCGAGCGCGCGGCCAGCGTGTTCCATGGCGTGGTAAAAGTCCACGATCTGCACACGGTCCTTGAAACAGTCTTTGCCCATGTTTTCCAGACTGCGGGCGCCATCGATCAGCACCACCACTTGGCCAGCGCTGCCCATGCCCCGGCGGATGGCCTCCTGGCGCAGGCAGGGGCCAAACTCGGCAATGGACTTGAAACTGGAAACATAGGTGGTGGATTCATAGTCACGCACCGGATGGCCTTTTTCGTCGGTTCCATGCTTGGTGAAGACGCAGCCCAGGTAAACTTGGCGGGTCTTGGCCGTGCCGTCGGGTTGCTTGCCCTTGCGTCCGGCCAACTCCGGGCGGCGCATGGGCACACCGGTGCCGTCGCCGCTGACATACATAATCGGGGCATCGCATCGACCGGGTTGCGCCTCCCGCTCCTGCCAGGCCTGGGCGTCCTGGCCCACCCGTTGCACCACACGCTGGATTTGCCGGGGGCACACCGCGATGCCGCCCGTCTCGGCCAGATGCCGTTGCGCCTTCTCATAGCCCGGTTCGTCGGCTCCTTCCAGACAGATTAATCGGGCCAAGGCGGGCGTGTAGCCCACCTCAAGGCCCAGCGCGGCGTCAGCCGGGTAGTGCCCTTGGTGCTTGCCGGGATGGTGATAATAATCCCGGGTCAAAGCAAAGGCGCCAAACAAACATTGCACCTGGAGGGTTTCCCGACCTTTGCGTTGTTCGCCAGGCTTGGGTTGGTAAGCCGCATCGCTGCGCTCGGCGGCTTGCTGCAAGAGCACGCCCACCAGCGCGCTGGCGGACTTGTGCAGGGCGGTGCGCACCAGCAGTTCCAGTTCCTGCACCCGCTGGCCGTGGGGTGTTTGGCCTTGGAAATGGGCCATCAATTGTTGGATTTCCGGCGCGTGGTCTTTTTTTTGCGCCCGCGTCTCGCTCATCTCGGGTTTGGGCGATGAGCAAAGCCGCATACTGGCCCACCAAGTCTTGGAAACGCTCATAATTGGCGGTGTGTTCGGCCACGACGGCGGATTGGCCGGCGGGCACGTAGCGGCAGGGTTTTGCCCTCCTCGCGGCACTGGAGGTTGTAGTAGGGGCCCTCCGGGCCTTGGCGCATCACGCAAAGCTTGCCGGGTTCCATGCGCTGGATTTGAGCGATTTGTTTGAGCAGGTAACGGGAGAATAGCGACAAATATGTTGGAGGACTTGCAACAGTGTTTCCCTTTGCCCGCCAGCCCCATCGGCCTCGGCGTACCCATTTCTGGCACTCCTCGGAAAACCCCTGTCAACGTGCGCCACAGCTGGGGCCGACCATTAGTTTCGCCCCGCTGGCGAGGAGGCGCTTCGGCGCGAGCAAACTCAAGATTCCCGTCGGCGACGCCTTAACCAGGGCGGCACAAGGCAGCGCAAATTTGGAGCAGAAATTAACAAAATCTGGTAAGCAAATATGACGGGAAAGTGCCTACCTTACCTACAGAATCAGGCCGAGGCGCGCTCAATCTTGCGCCGCCTTTGCCGCTTGCCTCTGGAGGGAGCACGGGTGTGCATCCTTGGTGTTTCTGGAGGGCAGGCAATTCGCCAAAATCGAAGGTGAAGAATATGAGAACCATCGTAAGAAGAACAATTGCAGCAATTATCGTGGCCTCAGCGTTTTGCAGTCAGGCTCAGACCAACATTTTCATCCAATCGCCGGTTATCGCCGCTGATCAGACAGCAAAAATAAGTTGGAACAGTCAAGTCGGCGCTGTTTATCAAGTCTGGTCCGCAGATGCACTTGCAGGGGTTGGCCCGCAGGGTTTACAGTGGATCATCCGAAACGGCAATTGCGCGTCAAAAGGCACAAATGCGGAATGGATGGACGTTGGCGACCCACTGTGGATTCCCCGCATTCTTCCACCGCGGCTTCAACCAGAGCGGTTCTATCGCGTTGAACAAGTGGGCCACGCTACGTTGACGCCACCCATTGTTACGGTTCAGCTTTCCCAAACCAACGGCGCAATTTCCGGAGATTTATACGCCACGGTGAATGTAACGCTAGTGGACACGAACGAGCAATTGTCGGGTGTCAACCTGATCGTGGACGGGCAAAAGTTTTTTACTGCCGGGGATTATAGTTTCACGGCGTTTATCAATTCTTGCGAGTGGCCGAATGGCCCGCACGAAATCTATGCTGTTGCGACCACGGTGGACACAGGAGAAACCCTGCCCACCAGCGAGGCCGAGATAGCCACCAACGCGGCCAATATCGGCATTGGCGTTTCCGCTTCCCAATTTGGCATATTTTCAAACTACATTTCTCAGTATTTTGTTGCGGTGCCTTTCTTCGATCCGACCGCGGGACAGACGCAAGAGGTTGTTGCACTTTTTCCTGAAAACACCTGTTGGCGCTTAACAGTTCTCGACTATCAGGACAATCCGGTGCGGCAGTTCACCAATCAGTCACCGTCACTTTATGTTGCTTGGGACGGCAATGACGCTTCGGGCAATCCTTTGCCTTTTGGATTCTACGATTACTACATCGAAGCCCGTCCAGCGCAATATGGCTGCCCGAACGGAGAAGGGACGAATTCTCCCATGATCGGATCTTCGTTGAACTTCGCAAGCAAAAGCGGCGTTCCGTCTCAAGCGACTGCAAAAGCCGGAGTGTTCAGTCGTGCCGCCATGCAGTTCCGTCGAGGTGCAAGCGGCGTTTCCGAACACATAAGTATTCCAAGCTTGAATCCCACTCCTCCGCCCGTCGCGCGGGCACCACTTCCCAAGCGCGTCATCACCTACAAAGTTGGTGCGGATGGAAAAACCAACGAGTTCATTGACGGTGTGCCGGCGATCCTTTATCCTCCTGATCCGCCCCTCGTAATTACGGAACCACACACCGGCACGTCCATGCTTTCAGGCGCAGTTACGTATTCACCTGATGGTGCCAATGGCCCGCAAACGCCGAACTATGGCGACGGCATTTACACAACACGAACTGCCACCCGCATTCCGGGAGCACTTTTCATGGGACACGCCGGCACCATCGGTGTCGGCTACCAAGGCCACCATCCATCGAGTCCGTTCTTTTCTTTGCCCAATGGCGGCGTTATTTCTTCGATGAATCCCCCGTATGGACCACTTAGGAACGCCTCGGCAATTGCGAGCAGCTTTGTGGATGTTATGGCGGCAAGCGCATGGCGCGCAGCCTTTAATTTGGGCGATGACAATTTCAATTCAACGAACCTATTCCCGGTTCTCGGCCCTAACAGCGGAACAAGCGTGTATGCGACAATGTGTAATTTTGGGATGTATGTCGGGCACATGACCGCGACAGCACGTACGGACAGTGATTACGGCTGCACCCATTCCTGGTTTCCGATTTACAATTCATCACAGTCTGGCTCATACCAGTGGATAGCCTTGCCTAGTTGTGATTTTGGACCGCCGAACGGCGCGTCTCCTCTGCTTTGGATGGCGTTGTACGGCTGCAATAGCTTGCAGGTGCAAGATTGGAATGATATGTGGACCAAATTCCTACTGCCTTTCCCGCCGAATCTTCGGCTTTTGCTTGGTTCCCCGGATGGCATTTTTATCCACCCAATTTTTGGCTGGCGTTTCGCGGCGGACATGAACGGCCTTACGACACCAAATAATATTCCCATGACAATTGCCGGTTCCTGGTACGATGCCGCATCCGTCGCCGACCAGGCCACCTCCAAATCCTTGCGATACAAAATCCTTGGCCTTGGAACCCGCCACATGACGGTGTGCTACCGCGACGACACGCAGGGCGGGGCTTGGAAGACGCTTCAAGACAGCCTTTGGAATTGGAGCGGCAACATCAGCTATGACTGGCTTGACGTGAGCCTAGATGAACAACAAGTATATCCATGATGCGCACCATATTGCTCCTCATGCTGGGTGGTGCTCTTTGCAACGCGCAGGTCCGATTACAAATGCCAATGCAGGGAGCGCCACTTCCGCAAACGAAATTTGAATTGGTCAACAAGATACCGGCGATCAAATTAACGCATCTGCCAAAAGAGATGCCGGTTTTCAGATGGTCGCAGCACCCGCGTGACTTTCCCGTTACAGCAATGCAGAAACTGGTTGACCAAACTGTTTTTGCCGGAACGAATGTTGCGAGCCTGCTCTCAATTACGAATCGTAATGACGGTATTAAGCTGAGTAGCGCCGACAATCAAGACTATTTGGTGATAACGCCTTCTGCGGGCCGTATTGCAATAGTGAATATCGAGCGGAGCCGGGAATACCCGCCTCCCGATGCCGTTCCCGACTTCGATGCGATCTGGCAACAAGCGCTGCGCTTGGCTGAAACATTCGGGGTGGGCACCAATGAAATGGAGCGCAGCCCGGACGGTTCAATTCACATACGGAAGACCGAGAACACCACCTCTCACTTGGGCGGCACGGTAAAGTACAAGAGTAAGCGTTCCGTGACCGCGTTCCGAAGCATTGCTGGATACCTTGTCCGTTCGCAAGATGAGGACAAGATTGAATTGGAAGTCGGCGTGAATGGGCGGTTGCTAAAATTCGATTTCAAATGGCCCAATATCGAGGCAAGCCGAACCAATCAAGTTTTCACCATCTCTGCGATCATGGACGAGATCAAGCAAGGGCAAGTGTTAGGGGATATGCTGAACGAATACCCGTCGGGCGGTATTGCGCAGATTGAACTCACGGATTTCCAAGTGTTCTATTACGTCTCAACGATGTTTCCTTACAACAGGCGATCACCGAGTGATGCAGACATCCGTCCGATGATCGAGTTCTTGGCGACGTTTAAGTCGAAGGAGGGAGACACAACAGAAGGAGGATTATTTGTTCCTTTGACAGAATCACAGTGATGCTGTTTCTCGTGGATTGGATTTTAAGGTGTCCTCACCATGTAGTTTCCGCTTCGTTCGGGTCTTGATACCACCAGTTCAGGTAATCGCTCATTACTGGACACAAAGGTTGAACATAATAGAATGGCGCTGCCGGAAGATAAACAATCCGCCGCACGCTTGATGGGATAAAGTCAAGTGCGCCGCGTCCATCGAACGCCCAAAATGGGCCTAGCAGCAATAGCCAGGCTGGGTACACTAGCAAACAACCGACCACGCAACGTCGCAGTCGCACTCGATACCGAAATGCTACTGATTCCATCGGATGCTCTGTCGAAAAAGTGTTCATGCGTTTCTGCTCAAAAGCATAGAGCAAAATTACGGCTTTGCAAGATGAACAAATTCACTTGAACGCAAGGGTGGTCAAAGATAACATGGGGTCGTCAGGTGCGGGTCACCCATGCTTTTGCACGCTTCTGTTCACTGTTCATTTGCATCTTTCCAATCGTGCTGCAAAACACCCCCTGGCGGCAAGCGCCGTAACGCGCAATAGTATGACTCCCAGCGCGCCAGCCGCGCTTTGATCCGATCCGTCTCGACGCCAGCCCGCAAAAGGCGGTGATAAAAGCTTTGCGCAGCCAGAGGAGAGAGGAACACGTCGGACTTGCCCGGCAGGATCAATTGGACTTTGATCCCGCGCCGGGCCAGCCGCACCATTTGGCGCAGGATGCGGCCGGGCGGCAAAAAGCAGGCGCAGATAATCGTAACCCGCCGTGCGCGTTTGAGGTCACGGCTCAAGGCCAGTTTGATTGCATTGTTCCGGCCCGGGCCGGCGAGAAGAATCTCGCCCCCGGCGAATGTGACGGTCCTCTGCCAAGCCGATTTGCGCAGGCGGGAAAACGGTTCGTGCCTGAGATTAACCATGGCAAACATTTCGTCGGTGGCCGCCGCCAATTCACGGGCCGGCGGGCCGCGGATTTTCAGGCCAAAATCGCGCCAGCCCGACGCCACTTTAATTGTCTGTGACATCTTTAATTGTCCACAGACACAAGCGGCTCACCTTGCAGTTCCCGGCCGGCGTGGGCGAGGAGCACCACCCCGTGTTCGATGCCTGCGAAGCGCTTCTGCTCCTCAGCCACACGACAAGCAGGCGGGTTGGAAAAACGTAACACTGGAGTAGCTGTCCCACCTGAAGCCGCGCGCCCACTGCAAGAAGCAAGCTGACGCTTAAATCCGATTCTCCACCGCTCGCTCAACAACTTGCAATGAAAGATCTGGATGGCGTCAGGTCGTGACACATTCGAAAAAAAAGGCATGAGCATGGAAGAGATCTGCGACAAATGCGGGGATGAAGTGGACTCAAGCGACTCTATGCCTGACCCAGAGGCTGGAACGGGGTCCCTGTGCCCCGATTGCTACGAGGAGGCTGCAAGCCGGTTCGATCTCAAAAAAGGGGCCGAGTGGATTCGGCAGCAGTTGCCTTCCATGGAGCAGTTCCTCAAGATTTTTTGCCGGCACTGCAAGTTGCAGCCAGGCACAGCGCGGCTGGAGGGAAACTGTCATGCCGCAGCTGCCGCCCTCGTGGAGCACCTCCAGAAGAAGAATTTGGATGTCAAAATCAAGCGGGGCCACTGGCTCGGAGAAGATGTTCGGCCGGAACGCAGGGATCGCGTCGCGCAGCAGCACTCCTGGGTCGAAATGGCGGTCCCAGACAGCAGCACCGTCTTTTACGTGGATCCCACGCAGTTCGTATTCACGGGCGCCGAACCCAGCATCGGCATTTCAACCAAAGACGACTATCGTTATGACCCGGGCGGTTACACCCTGAAGGAGCTGTGCATGGGAGCCCGCCAGATGCCGGAACGAAACGGCAGCCCAACGCACCTCTCCAAGCTCAACAGCGGGGCCAAGCAGGCGATCGCGTCGCTTTACGGAAAACGAGACTGGACCCGGTGGACGCGCGAGGAGATGCACGTTGTCGCCAACACAAACCCGGAGAAACTCGCCGGCTACGCCAAGGAAATTTTCACTTCGATCAAAGAGTCCGGAAATAGAGCCCTGATCCCTATCGATGCACGAATGGAGATAATTGGGTGCTGACCGCCTACCATAAAATCGGGAGAGCTGGAGGAATCCCGCGCATCTGGATCGAATCCCCGCGCCTCCAGCAGCTCGGGTTCGACCCAAAAACCTTTTTGACGGTGACTCCCCGGGCCGGATCGGGCCTGTACTTGAGGCCCAGCTTGGAAAAGACCCGCAACCGGGTATCCTTTCGCCAGATGAGCGGGCTGGATTGCCCTATCATCGACCTCAACAGCCGGGCGCTGCTCGCCGAATTCAGCGGCCACACGGAACTCAGGCTGGAGGCCACGTACAAGCAATTGCTGGTGGTGCCTTCCCGCCGGTCGTTCAACATACTTGAGCACCGCGCCAGCGGGCTGCCGATTCCGGCCATCGAGTACTTTGCAGGAGGATCCACCTTATCTCAGGCCATCACCGATGATCCGCGGTTCAAGCTGGTCGGCGCAGTAGAGATTTCTCCAAAGTTCGCGGCCCATTTCGCTCTCGAGCATCCAGACGTGCCACTCTACCAATGCGACATCCGGGATTTAAACCCGATGGAGATGCCCCGGGCCGGCTTCATGTTTGCGAGCTTTCCCTGCACCTGTTTTTCATCTCTGGGCGTGGCCAAGAAAAGACTGAAAAAGACCGGCTCGGAAGTCGGCGATTCCGGTGACTTGTTCCTCTCGCTCGTCCACCACGTCGCGACGCACATGCCGTTGGCCGTGATGGTCGAGAACGTCCCCAATTTCTTCGGGGAAAACGCGATCGCCGGCCGTGTTATGATGGCCCACCTCGAACGAATCGGTTACCATGTCCACTACTTCGAGCTGGCACCGCACGCAGAGTGGGGCGAGCCCCAGGATCGGCACCGCGGGGTCATGGTCGCCACGCTCTTCGGGAAATTCTATCCGTCTATTCCGATGACTCCGTTTGCGGGCAGGGTAGGGGACTACCTGGATGCCCCAGATTCACTCAAAGACAGGGAAGATGCGGACGCGATCAAGAACTCCATCGAAGGGCGAAGGCTCCACCAGGCCCGCCACGAAGCTGCAGGGAACAGGTTCGGATTTACGACGATCAACCACGGCAGCACCAAGGTGCCGACCATTACGAAATCGTACGCCAAGGTGAATGCGGGTCCGTTTGTCGAGACCCCTTATGGACTGCGCCTCCTCCGCCAGGGCGAAATCGAGCGTCTGATGGGCTTCACACCAACCAAGGGATTCACCAGCCAGGCCTACAGCACAGCAGTCGAAATCCTCGGACAAGGAGTTCAGACCCGCATCTTTCGCCAACTCTTAAGGCAGTTGGGCGACTTCGTGGAGTACATGATCGTCAGCAAGCGCGTGCCCGTCCCTCCGCAGCGCCAGCAGACAAGTTGAAGCCGCCCGCACACATCGCCTGGACTGTTTTGCGGAATCGAAAACGCCGACATCCATGATCCGGCGTGTTTGGAGCGGGGCATCTCCACCATGTGAAATCACCCTTAGATGCCTTTGGTGGTCAAAAGACGGTGCTCGGACGTATAATAAACATGATGGACAGACAGAACAGCCAGCCAAACGCAGCCCCGGCCCCGCAGGGGGATCGGCGGTATACGGTTTCGGCCATCATCAGTACACCCCCGATCCATGAGCCCCGGTGGTCCGGGCATGTGGAAGTGGAGGCTAAGAGCGTCAGGAAAGCTGCCGAGGCTGGCCGGAAGAAGGTGGGGCAGACGGTTCCCCATTCCACTGAAGAAGTGATCCAAGTTTTGCGGGTACAGCAGCATTCGGGTACATTTGCAAAAGGGGAAGTCGACGGATTGGAGGACTCCGGCGCCGACTTTTCACCGAACCGGCTCTACCGTTACGGCTTGTACCGCATTGGGGACACAACGAAATCTCCCGCGATGTTCATCGGCCTAAACCCGAGCACGGCTGACGAAAGGTTGAATGACCCCACCGTGCGCCGTTGCGTTCGGTTCGCCAAAGACCTCGGCTACGGCGGCCTGATCATGACAAACGCATTTGCATTCAGGGCCACCAGTCCAAAAGCGCTTCGCAGCATCAACGACCCGGTCGGTCCAGACAACGATGCTTGGCTTCAGAGGCTGTCTCAGCGCGCCGGCATCGTCATCGCCGCCTGGGGAAACCACGGCGCTTTGCACGGACGGGGACAGCATATCAGGCAACTGTTGCAAAATTTGCACCACTTCGGACTTACTGGAAGCGGGGAACCAAAACATCCACTTTATCTGCCGGCAGATCTCAAGCCGCAGCTCTGGGCAGCCACAGGAGGCTAAGATGTCAGACCAAATACCAGTCCAGCCGGGCCATACCGTACGGGTTGCAACCAGATTCAACAGCTTGATGCCGGGCGAGGAGCTGATTGTGGTCGCTGTCAACCACGCGCAGGGCGCGGACGCTGGAGACTCCTTTCTCAACGTGAAGAAGAAGGACGGCAATTACGTCATCATACCGGAGAAGAACGTGGTACTCATTCCCCCGACGCATGCTGAGGATACCGTGAAGAAGCAGGGAACTGCTTAGGCGGCTGGCTCGGACATGTTGACCGTCAGGCCAAGAGATCTCACGGTTCGCCACATCTGGGTTTCTGCAAGATCGGGATGCTTCTTCGCCAATTGACCAAGAACTGCAGCCATCTGCAGTGGCATTAGAAAAAGCTGATGCCGTTAAAGCCAGGACCCGTATGGGATTTCCTCTCGTTTTCGATCTCCTGCTTCACGATCTTACGGATCTTCTTGCGGGTCACCACCGCGGCAGCAGCACCCCCCATAGCCAGCGGGGCAGCCCCCGGTAGCGGGAGGCCCATGGCACCAATCTCACGGAAAGGTCTTACACCCCTGATCCCTTCCGCCTCAAGGGTTTTGAAATATGCTTCTGGTCCTCCTGAGAGTTTCATACCTCATTATATCACGGCAGAGGGGGCAGACCGCATTTTTTAGGAAATGTTGCCTCAAATAGTGGTACACCCATGGCGAAACGCGAATCAAGCAGGTTTGGCATCAGGTGCCTTGGACAGATCCCCGTCCACAGCGGTAATGATCCCAAAGGTCTTGTAGTGGCGCTTCAGGCCCTTGTTCGTCAGGAGGCCGGCCGGAACATGCTCGACGAAGGCCTCAAAGGTACGCTGGGTCTTCTTCATGAGCTTCAGGCCCTTCTTGGTCTGCCAGAACTCTTCCTCTGCCGAGTTCAGGGCGATGCGCGCCTCCGGCTCGCTGAGGGTCTCGACCCGCCCGAATACCCAGGCCAGGCCCGGGTCACCCACCCGACAGACTAGAAACGGCAGGAAAGCGGGCTTCGGCGCCTTCTCCTCAGGGGGTTCAATGGTGAATTGGCCATCCAGCTTCCCTTCCGGAGTCTGTACAGAAACCGTGAGGGTCTTGGACTTCTCATCGGGCTCCAGCGTGACCTGTTCGTTCGGGAAGATCTCGGCCATGAACCCTTTGATTTCGAGGATTTCCGCGGCCTCCAGAGACCTGAGCTTGTAGCTCTTCAGGAACTCGTCGAAGTGGGAGCGGACGTGAAGGAAGCTCCAGCGCTGCTTGAGCTTGGCCATGATGTCCTCGCGTTCGCCGGCTGGCAGCTCTGTCCGTATGACTTTTTCGGTTTCTGAGAGATAGGTTGAGATCAACGTTTGTTCTGATTCGGGTTCTTTTCCCATATAGTAGTATTATAGAGCTATTCGACCACCACTCAACCGAAACAATATAAATGCTGCCGGACAAAAGTCATGTATTCGCACGTTATAAAAAGCCAGGTTGAGGCCCTCCAGAAGGCCGGCCTCCTAGCGACAGGCGTTACCATTGACCAGGCTGAAGAGTGCCTCCAGAAGGCATGCTGGAGCGATCAAATAGCCATTGTATGGACTATCGAAGACGTTCTGGAGCATGCCAGGCAGCTCAAGGTCAGAATAACCAACGCTCAAGCGAGGGAGATACTTTTCCAGGTTCAGAACAAGCACGACGCCAGCCTGGGAATCAACTGGGACACCTTGGAATTCCACATCAGCGAGGCTAAGAGGTAAGGTGTCACGCGCGCACCGCCGGCACCGCCAGCTCGCCAAAGGATGCCCCCGGAGCACGCAGGCCAGGCCCGCCGCTTTGCCGCGGTGCAACTCATCGCCTGCGGGAAAAGCGGCGGTGAGACGTTCCCGCCATCCGTCGGCTTCTCGTCCCTCCGGGGGCCGATTTCAGCCGGCACAAGGTCGCCAGCGCTACATGGTATTATAGATGCAGGCTCGCCAGCGCCACATTGCACTATAATAGCTTCGCTGGCTGCACCTGGTACAGCTACAAGGGGCTGCAATACTGGCCCCTTGATCGCTGTGTCAGTCTCCATCCAGCGATTATATGAACGCTTTTTCAAAAAAATCCTGGGAAAACAGACTCAAAAGTAGTAAAATAGGAGTTATGCGAACTTTCTTAGGAATTATTGCGCTCTCCCTCGCGGCAGGCACCCTTGCCGCCCAGACAAACACCGCCAGTGGTACCCCACCGCCTCCCGTAGCAGCCCAACCGTCACAACCCGCAGACAGCGCACCAGGCGGAAGCGTCCGCCCCAGCCGTCCTATTTTACCCGAGGACATCGTGCAGGTAGAGACAAATGCCCCCGCAACGGCCCTGCTCAAGGAGCTAAAGGAGCGGGCGGACTTGGATCGTGCGATGTCTCCAGGCACCAACGAGATCGGGGCGCAGCTTTCCAGGCTGGAACCGACGGGGCAGTTTGTGGAGAGGTATGTTCGTATACCTTCCGGCGCCCCCGGAGAAGAGACCAAAGTTATCAGATGCCTGGTCCCGGTCTTCCGGATTAAGCATTAACCAGCTTACTCTATAATACAATCGGCTCTGAATCTTACAATGTCTTTAAATAAGTACTTGCAATATCGGAGACTATAAGATAATTATTGTTCTTCTGATGCATTCTTGTAGGATGCGCCGGAAGTTTGTGCCAGCTAAAATTGAGCGCGGCTTGGACGCAATAACAAATCTAACAAGGCAGAAACAGCTATGAGTTCAGAGCGATTCGCGTCTTATCTAAACAGCATTGCAAAGGTTCCGCTACTCACCCACCAAGAAGAGATCCATCTAGGCAACATCATCAAGACATTCTCGACGTTCGTGGCCGACGATATCCGAGAACCCGCGGCGCTCGCCTGCAAGTTGAGAGATCAATCCGATCCAGTTTCGGCGTTCGTGTGGCAGCGCCTGTCAATCCCAGAGCAGGGAGTGCTGGCGAAATCTCAAATGGAAAGGGAAGCCCAGGCCGCCAAAACTGTGCTGACCTACCGGAGCATCATCTTCCAGGTGATGCGCGAGGCCGAAGGTCCGATCACCATCCGGGAAGCCTGCGAGGCCGCCAAGGGTCGCGTGGGGCAAATGGGGGCCAAAGGGAAAACGCCCATGGGCAGCTTCAAATCCAAGTTCTACATCGCGGCCAAAAGGGGCGAGCTGGTGAGAAGCGAGAAGAAGTTTTCCTTGCCTCCGGCCACGCCGGCGACCGCGGCGACAGGCTCGAACAGGGTCCTCCCCATCCTCGTCACGGCTTTCAACCGCGTCATTGGAGAACCGTGCATCTACGAACCGGCGCGGTTCCAAGGCGTCGCGTTGCGGCCCGAAACGAGTGACCAAATTAGGCAAGGGGCTACGGTCCCCAACCGGGTCAGCCTCAATCGCATGCTCCTTGAAGACGCCTACCCGGTGGAGCTGCTGAGGAACCAAAAGAACCAAGAGGCGGTGAAGGCCGCTGTCATCGAGCTGGTCGGCGCCAATCTGCGCTTGGTGGTCAAGGCCGCCAGCAACTACCGGAACAGCTATTTGGATATCGAGGAGCTGACCTTCGAAGGAAACCTCGGTCTCATTACCGCGGCAGAGAGGTTTGACCCGGGAAAGGGCTGCCGCTTTTCAACCTATGCCACATGGTGGATACAGCAGTGCATCCGATTGGCGGCCAACAAGGCACACACCATCAGGACTCCGATCCGCCGCGCGGCCCAGATCGCCAAGATTCAATCAGCCACATCCTTTGATCCAGACACCGAGGATCAGGACACCGCAAAGATCAGCCTTGAGACGGATATCAGGGAAGAGGATGTCAAAAAGCTGCTCAAGAATCGCACGCAGCTTCTCCCGCTGGACGCGCCCCTCTCCGACAGCGATGGATGCACCTCCATGCAAAATGCCATCCCAAGCAACGAGATGGCGGCGGACGCGCACCTGATGACTTCGGAGCGCGACGAAAAGCTGAAGGATCTGCTCGAAACGTTGGACACCCCCATCCGCGACATTGTCAAACTCCGTTTCGGGTTGGGCACTGGACAGCCCCAGACGCTGGAAGAGATCGCCGTCATTTACAAGGTCACGCGGGAGCGTATTCGCCAGATGCAGCAGCAGGGACTCAGGCACCTGCAACTGGAAATTCGGAAGCTGGGCTACACAATATCCCCGGACGCGATTGTGAAGGACCCAAAAGCCCCCACCCAAGCCAGGTGCCAGGAGGGGGACCTCTACAAGAAGCCCAAGAAGGGGGCGACTGGGGACCCTTCCCCTGAAGCAGTCCCGAGCCTGATAGCTGCATAAAAAGGCGGCTTCGCCAAAAAATCATCTTCGCCGTGTGAAGATCTATTGTCCACAAGGATATCGTACCGTCATCGTTGGAGGCAGGCTGCTCCAGGTTCCCACAGCTGCGGACAGGGCAAGCCAGCGTGAGATGTATGAGCAGGCAAGGGCAATCAGACCCGTTTCCTTCCAGCCGGAGGCCATTCAAAAATCCATTCGCGCAGCCTTCCAATCGAATCCTGGACTGAAGGCCCTGAGGACGGATGTCAAAAACTGCTTTGGCACCATTCCCCAGCCCGTAGTGGAGCAGGAGATACTGAAGCTCCCAGTTCCTCATGAGCTGCAGCAGGGCCTCATCAATGTGTTCCGCCCTATCAGCAGAGGCCTTCCCACCGGAAGCCCGCTGTCCCCCTGGATGGCAGAGCTGGTCCTGCGGCTGGTCGACCAAGAAATGGCACAGTTCGATTACCATCGGTACGCGGACGATATCTGCGTGCTCGGGAGCGACGAAACCTGTCAGGCAGCGCTGGGAAAGCTCAAGGCGAAGCTCGCTCCCTGGGGAATGAAGCTGGGCGCCAACAAAACTCGGATCCTCTCTCAGTCAGAGCTGGTATTTTTGGGCAGAAGCTACGAAGAGCTCGATGATACGAGGGTGTTAGAGACCGATTTGGGAGGGGAATCACTTGGCTTGCCGAACAATAAGCGCATTTTCTTCAGGGTGAATCTGACGGGGCAGCCCTACACCGAAAAGGAGGGGAACCCCACCTACAGCCTTCCCTGCCTGCTCAATCGGATGATTGCGCAGCCCACGCCTTACATCTTGGAGATGCTGATGCTGCGGCCCCAGTGCTCAGATCGCGAGCTGGCACGGATCATTGCCAGGCCTGACAGCATCGTCGACCAGAGGCTGCCAGGGGCTCTGCACGGAAAGATTTATCGCCACTACGTGAACAGGGTAAAACCCAAGGTCCTGAAGGGGACGGCGCTGCCGATCGGAGAAGCCGGGGAAGTTTACCGCTGGCTCTACCTGGCCAATGAAATCATGCAAACTGGGAAGCTCCCTTGCAGCTACAGCGCGATCGAAGACGAGTGGGCCGAATTGCTGGCCTCTTTGGAGGCCGGAGAATTCAATCCATACCACAGACGCATCAAGCAGCTCTTCAAAGAGGAGTACGCCCTCCGCGAGCTGCCCAAGCCGCTCCTCCCGGCCACCAAAGCGGCCATAGAGCTTTCCGTCACTTGAATCCCATGTGAAGCGACCAAAAGCAAGCCATAGCACCTGAGCCTGTTCAAATGCATTGATCTCATCGAAAGTCCCAACCGATCCGTCAGCGACATTCCCGGCGACACCCGGCGCATCACGCGCAAACCGCATTCGAGCAGATCGCCAAGAAACTCTGTTAAAAAACAATCAGAGCAAATATGAACTTAGTACCCTACATTAAGGCACAATACTCGATCCTTTACCTGGTCACGCCGGAGGAGAGCCGCGCCGAGGCCGCCATCAACGAAACGGCCAAGGAACTCAAGCGCAACCTGGTGGTGTGGTCCCACACCGAGGGGATGTTCTCCCCGGCCAACCCTAAGAAATCAACACAGATCGAAGACCCGATCGAGGCCTTGCTCCACATCAAAGGAGCAGAGATAGAGGCCAACACCATTGTCGTCATGCGCGACCTCAGCCCGTTCTTTTCGGAGCCGAAAGTGATCCGCCACCTGCGGGACATCGCGCGCGACTTCAAGCAGAGCAAGAAAACCCTGATCATCACGAGCCCCATTCGGAAGATCCCCCCAGAGCTGGAGCGCGATGTCACCGTCATCGAGTTCGAGCTTCCCCTGCACCAGGACATTAAAGCTATCTTCGACCTTCTCTACGAAGGGGCCAAGGTGAAGATCGGCAAGCTCTCTGACGACGAACGCGAGCGCATCGTGCAAGCGGCCCTCGGCCTCACCACCATCGAAGCCGAAAACGCGCTCGCGAAGTCGATCGTGGAGTATGTCAACAACGAGAAAACCAAAAAGGCCCCGCAGGTCCCCCAGGCCATCTCCAAGCTGGTGCTGAAGGAAAAGGCGCTCGCCGTGAAGAAGTCCGGAATCCTGGAGTACTATCCGGCCACCCAGACGGCCGCGGACGTCGGGGGCCTCGAGAACCTCAAGGAGTGGCTCATCATCCGGCGGGAAGCATTCACTGCCAAGGCCCGGGAGTTCGGCCTCCCAGTTCCCCGCGGCATCTTGCTTGCGGGCACTCCAGGCTGCGGAAAATCACTTTCCGCTAAGGCCTGCAGCAATATTTGGGAGATTCCCCTCCTGAAACTGGACCTCGGCCGCATCTTCGGAGGCCTCGTCGGCGAGTCCGAGCGCAACATGCGCACAGTCATACAAACGGCCGAGGCAGTCGGCGCCTGCGTCCTGTGGCTCGACGAGCTCGAGAAAGCGTTCGCCGGGGTCGGCGGCAATGGCAGCACCGATGGGGGCACGACGCAGCGCGTATTTGGCTCGTTCATCACTTGGATGCAGGAGAAGACGGCGCCCTGCTTCATTGTGGCCACCGTCAACCGCATCGAGGGACTTCCCCCGGAGCTGCTGCGGAAGGGACGCTTTGATGAAATTTTCTTCGTCGGGCTCCCGACCGAAAATGAGCGGGCATCCATCATCCGCATTCACCTTCAGAAGTACGGACGGGATGCCAAGAATTTCGAGAAGCAGCTGCCGGAGATGGTCAAGGCATCCGAGAGCTTCAGCGGCGCCGAGATCGAAGAGGCCGTGGTCACCGGCCTGTATTCTGCCTACCACCACAAGCGCGAGCTGACTGCCGACGACGTGCTGAGGGCTCTCAAGAGCACGAACCCTTTGTCCAAATCCCGCGCCGAGGAGCTGCAGGCCATGGCCAAGTGGGCAGAAACCAACGCGGTGAATGCCAGCCGGATCGACAAGACAACCGATGCCGGCATCGGCGTCACTACCGGAGGACGCCAGCTGGACCTCGATTAAGCGCCCGTATCTCCGAAAGATTTGCAGTTTGCGCGAAGCGGCCAGCCTCGAGTGCCTTCTGTCCTGTGAAGATTTAAGCCAGAAACCAAAACACTCCGCATAAACGGAAAGGAAGAAAATGTCACATGTAACCACCATCGCAGTCGAGATCCGGGACCTTGAAGTCGTAAAGGAAATCTGCCGGGAGCTCGGACTCGAATTCCATGAGAACCAAAAAAATTACAAGTGGTATGGCCGTCATGTAGGAGATTACCCCCTCCCGGCTGGCGTTACCAAGGCAGACCTCGGCCGCTGCGATCACGCCATTGCGGTCAAAGGCGGCAGCGCGCAGAGCTACGAGATCGGCCTTGTCAAGAAAGGCGACCAGTTCATGGTTTTGTGGGATTTTTGGCAGGGAGGTTACGGGCTGGAGAACTGCGTCGGCAAGAACGGCCAGAGGTTCGTCGACGCCTACACCAAAGCTGTGGCAATCAAGACAACCAAGGCGTTTGCCCGTGCGAAAGGCTTCAGCTACACGCAGAAGGTGGACCCGGAGACCAACGAGGTCGTCCTTCTGCTAAGGAAGTACTCTTGAAGAATCGCATCCTGAAAATAATCGCCGCAGCCTGGTATCTTCTTTGCTTTGGAGCGTTCCTGTTCGCCATCCCACGGCCGACGTTTTGCGCCGTCACAAACGGAAGGGAGTTTCAAATTGAACGGCGCGTCATTGGTCCATGGCACGACGTCAAGACCCTGATATTCGAATGCCCGTGGAAAAGGCAATAAAACCGATGAAAGCGATAAAAGTCACCTTGTGGTTCCTCTTGCTCCTCTCGCTAGGCGTGCCTGCTTGGCTGTTGTACATGGTCATCGCGGACGCCCGTGAAACCGGGCCGAGCGGCATTGTGACCGTCACCTGCCTGGGCCTTCTCCTGATCATCGGATCGGCGGGCAAGACCCTGATATTCGAACACCCATGGAAAAAACACCAAAAACCCGACACTTATGCAAGAAATCAAAATCACAATTGGAAAAAATGGGAAGGTAAATCTTGACGTCGCCGGCGTCAAGGGCAGCGCCTGCTCGGACCTGACCAAAAGCATCGAAAAAGCTCTCGGCCGGGTCGAGGTCACGAAGAAGAAATCTGAATTCTACCAGCAGTCCTCCACCGCAGGACGCAACCAGACACACGGCAACTGATGGCGCGGCTATACCAAAGCTACAGCAGCCCGGAGGCGGTCTACCTGTCAGTGGACTTGGATTTTTGGGCTCGAGCCGAGATGAGCCGGAACGACCAAGCATGGCTCTTCTCCATGCTGAAGCGAGCTGAGTCCGTCCGCTGCTTCAAGCGCCACGACCAAGCTCTTGCCCACGTTAACAGCCCTGAGATTGCCGCCAAGGGCAGGGAGCTCTGGAATCTGGATACGCACAGCGACCTGGCGGGCTGGGACGTCAGCAACACGCCACCGGCGCTAAACGAGGGCACCTGGGTGGACCATGTGAAATGGCCAAACGCAGAACGATTTCTCTGGATCCACCCGGATCCGCAGGCAGCTAAAACGAGGGGCCGCGGCAGGTGTGAAGGCAGCTTCCAAAATCCGTTTCGCACCAGGCACCCGGCATGGCCGGCCCGGCGCCACTGCACCCGGCCGCGACGGCTCCAGGAAGTCGACTTGCCGTCCCGGCTAATCGGGGCCTGCGTCATCCTGAGCCGGCTCTGGTATGAAACCTCGGAGGCCAAGGCCAAAGCTGTTCAGGTGTTCAACAAAATCAAGCAACAATTCACAATATGAAACGGGTCAACAACAAGTGGAGGGATTCCAGTTGCTGGATTGATCGGTGGGGACCAGAGGCTCGAACTTAAGACTGAAAGCGGAGGCCTGATGAACGAAAATCAGACGTGCCAAATGGGCGGCGCGCATGGTGATCGAGCCGCCAGAATGCAGGCGCTGAAAACCAGCGTTAAAACCTCCTTTGCCTGCATTTCCGCGCCGTAATTGAAGATGAGCGGACTTGGCTCCGCAAATAAACCGTCACTGCTGTATCCAGTTTAACCATATAATTCTATCATGGAAAAGGTAATGCAAGTCGTGGTGCGGGGAGCCGAAATCTGCTTCGTACACGATGATGACCTCGCCCAGGCCATGGCAGGACTTGGCCGCACCACAACCGCTCGAGCGAGTCATGTGGAGCCGTCGGGCCAGGACTGGAAAGCAGATCTTTCACCAGTGGGAGGACCCGTTCTTGGCCCATTTGCCCGGCGCGACGAAGCCCTGACCGCGGAAGTTGAGTGGCTCACGGCAAACAATACGCCCAAACCAGTCAAAGCATGAGCGACGCCCTGTCAGATTCAGCACGCGACCAGCAACGAACAGAGGCCTCCAGAGAAATGTGGCAGGCATTCGGCGCCTTTGCAGAGGCACCATCGGCCGAACGCAAGCAAGCTGTTCTGGAGGCGACGTTGGCTTGGTGTTCGATTACATCACGTCGGGTGAGCGGTGTCATTTAAGCAGCTTTGCGTTCTTGATGAGGTGCCATCGTGGGACAACGGGCATGTTTTCTCGATCCACTTGTGCCGGAACGAGAGGTGTCCAGAGAGGATGCGCGGGCAACCAATCCTCGACGCTGAGAGCCAGTTTCTCGTGGCCGGCTGTTTCGAGTGATATTCGGCTATCAATTCCTGCAGCGTGCGAGTTGTGCTAGCGCGTTGACGCTTAAGCAGCGTAAATTGCAAGCAAGTCCGTGGCAATTAACCCAATTTGATTTTACTCTTCTTTCGGGTTGCGATACACCGCTGGCCCTTCTTGAAATGAACGAAGCACACATTTTTAAAATTGCGGGTGAACTGAAAGTTCAACCACGGCAGGTCGCGGCCACGGCCAAACTCTTCGCCGATGGCGCCACCGTTCCCTTCATCGCCCGCTATCGCAAGGAAGCGACCGGATCGCTGGACGAAGTGGCTATCACGAGCATTCGCGAACGGCTCCTGAATCTGGCGGAACTGGATCAGCGTCGGGAGGCCATCCTTAAATCTCTCACCGAGCGCAACCTCCTAACGGACCAACTCAAGGCCGCCATCGCCAGGACCGAGACGCTCACCGCGCTGGAGGATATTTTTCAACCTTATCGCCCGAAACGCCGCACTCGCGCCACCATCGCCAAGGAACTTGGACTGGAACCGCTGGCTGATCTGATCTTCAACCAGCAATCCACAGCGGACCCTGAAAAGGAGGCTCATGCTTATGTTAACGCGGAAAAGGGCGTGGCCGATGTGGCTGCCGCCCTGGCGGGCGCTCGCGACATTCTGGCGGAGCGCATCAGCGACGACGCTCAGGCGCGCACCAAACTGCGCGAGCTATTCTGGAGCAAGGCCGTGGTGAAATCGAAAGTTGCGTTCGAAAAAGAGGAGCCCGCTGCGAAGTTCAAGGACTACTTCAATTGGAGTGAGCCGGTCGCCAAAATTCCCAGCCATCGAATGCTGGCCATTCGTCGCGGCGAAACCGAAGGGCTGCTCATGATGCGGATCCAACCGCCCGAAGAAGAAGCATTGGCCTTGATCGAACCCCTGTTTGTCACCGGCAAAGGCCCCGCCGCGGAACAGGTGCGTCTGGCGGTGCAGGACGGTTACAAACGTTTGCTTGGCCAGACGATTGAAGTGGAAATTCGGCTTGAATCCAAGAAGCGTGCCGACACGGAAGCGATCCGCGTATTCTCAGAGAACCTTCGCGAACTTCTTTTGTCCTCGCCGCTGGGCCGCAAGAACGTGCTGGCGATTGATCCAGGGTTCCGCACCGGATGCAAAGTCGTCTGTTTGGACCGGCAAGGCAAGCTGTTACACAACGACGTCATCTACCCAACAGCCGCCTCTTCCGGCGAGGCGCGCGGAGCCACGGAAGCAATGCTCGGGATGATCCGCAAGTTTCAAATTGAAGCCATTGCCATCGGCAATGGCACTGCCAGCCGCGAGACCGAGGCTTTCGTTAAGACGCTCAAACTGCCTTCCACCATCCCTGTGGTGATGGTCAACGAAAGCGGTGCTTCGATTTACTCGGCGTCGGCGGTTGCGCGCGAAGAATTTCCGAACCACGACCTCACCGTGCGCGGCGCGGTGTCGATCGGCCGCAGGCTCATGGATCCGCTGGCGGAGTTGGTGAAGCTCGATCCGAAATCCATCGGCGTGGGCCAATATCAACATGACGTGGATCAGCTGGCCCTCAAACGGACCCTCGACGATGTCGTGATGAGTTGCGTCAACGGCGTGGGCGTGGAACTCAACACCGCCAGCAAGCAGTTGCTCGCGTATGTCTCCGGCCTCGGCCCTGCCCTCGCTGAAAACATCGTGGTCTACCGCAACGAACACGGGCCATTCAAGTCCCGCGCTGGATTAAAGGAGGTACCGCGTTTGGGCCCGAAAGCGTTCGAGCAAGCGGCGGGGTTTTTGCGCATCCGCGACGGAGCACACCCGCTGGATGGCAGCGCGGTACATCCCGAGAGTTATCCCATCGTGGACCAGATGGCCCGGGACGTAAGCTGTTCTGTCAATGACCTGATGCGGGACGCGGGACGGCGACAGAAAATCCAACTCCCGAAATATGTCACCGCCGAGGTTGGCTTGCCGACGCTCACCGACATCCTGGCCGAATTGGCCAAGCCGGGCCGTGATCCGCGCCAGCAATTTGAAGTGTTCGCCTTCCAGGCTGGCGTCGAGAAGATGGAGGACCTGAAACCGGGCATGAAACTGCCTGGCATCGTCACCAATGTGACGGCTTTTGGTGCCTTCGTGGACATCGGCGTCCACCAGGACGGGTTGGTCCACGTCAGCCAGCTCAGCGACCGTTTCGTCAAAGATCCAGCGGAGGTGGTCAAAGTGCAGCAGAAAGTCATGGTCACCGTGACGGAGGTGGACTTGCCGAGAAAGCGCATTGCTCTCTCGATGAAGGTGGCGCCAATGATCGGCGCGGGCGCCACCGCCAGGACTTCCCCCGGCCCGAGCCGGCCACAAGCACGCGTTCAGCAAGTCAAACCTCCAGCGACGAACTGGTTCACGGAGGCGCTGAACCGCAACAAGAAGGTGTGATGGATTTCCGATGGCGCCATGGACCTGCTGGCGCAGAGCCAAACTCATGAGTGTGTTCATTCCAGGTCAACGGTGGATCAGCGAATCGGAGCCAGAACTTGGGTTGGGCACGGTCGTGCAAGCCGGAAGAAGCCGGGTGCAGGTCGTGTTCAAAGCTGCTGGCGAAACGCGGACTTATGCGGTTGACCAGGCACCGTTGAAGCGCGTGCGCTTTCGCGTTGGCGACACCATACGAACGCAAGCGGACCATGAGTTCATCGTCAAGGAAGTCGTTGAGCAGCATGGCTTGCTGATTTACGTCCACGATCGCCAGCGCCTGCCCGAAGCCCAAGTTAGCGACCGTGTCAGTTTGCAAGGACCACAGGAGCGTTTGATCGCAGGGCGGTTTGACACTTCGGCGGCGTTTTTGCTGCGTCGGCGCACGCTGGAATTGCAGCACCGTTCCCGAAAATCTCCGGTGCGCGGATTCGGCGGCGGCCGCATTGATCTGATTCCGCATCAACTTTACATCGCACATGAGGTCACCCACCGTCACGCCCCACGCGTGATGCTGTCGGATGAAGTGGGACTGGGAAAAACAATCGAAGCGTGTTTGATCCTGCATCGTCTGCTGCTGAGCGGACGGGCCAATCGCATCCTGGTGTTGGTACCGGAATCGCTCGTGCATCAGTGGTTTGTGGAGATGCTCCGTCGCTTCAACATCTGGTTGCATATTTTTGATGCAGAACGTTGCGCGTCCATCGAGGCCGGCGAACCGGACGCCAACCCGTTTCTGGATAATCAGCTTGTGCTGACCAGTATTGGTTTTCTGGCGGGTGACCCGCGCCGAGCGGAACAGGCGGTGGCGGCCGGTTTGGATGTGCTGGTAGTGGACGAGGCTCATCACCTGGAATGGTCCGAAGCCGCACCCAGCCGCCAGTATCAGGTGGTGGAACAACTCAGCCGTCAGTCGACGGGCCTGTTGTTGCTGACGGCCACCCCGGAACAATTGGGGGTGGAAAGCCACTTTGCCCGGCTGCGATTGCTGGACCCGGATCGGTATCGCGACCTCGCATCATTTCAGGCCGAGTCGAAGGATTACAAGGCAGCCGCCGAGATTGCCGAGAAACTGCGTGCCGAAACAGCGCTCACGGAAACGGACATAACTTCGTTGCGCCGCTTGTTGGCGCATGATTCCCAGTTGGAACCACGCCTTGCGGAATTGAGTCAGGGCAACGCGGAATCGAGGTTGGCGTTGCTGGAAGAGCTCTTGGATTTGCACGGCCCGGGCCGCGTGTTGTTCCGTAACACCCGCGCCGGCATGAAGGGTTTTCCCAAACGCACCGCGCATTTGGCCAAACTGGAGCCCGGCCCGGAACCGGAGCATTGGTTGGATCGTGTCTCCACCGAATTTGCCGAGGATGCCGGAGACATCCGGTTGCAGGCCCCGCCTGATCTGGCGCGCGATCCGCGAGTTCTCTGGCTGGTGGAACTGTTGCGGCAACTGGATCCAAATAAAGTTCTGGTGATCAGCCGCACCATTGAAAAAGCCGAAGCCATCGACGCGGCGCTGCGGCGACACTTGACCATCAAGACGGGTGTTTTCCATGAAGGGCTCACGCTGGTGCAGCGGGACCGCAACGCCGCATGGTTCGCCGAGTCAGACGGAGCGCGCCTCTTGCTCTGTTCTGAAATCGGCAGCGAAGGACGCAATTTTCAATTCGCGCAGCATCTAGTCCTGTTTGACCTGCCGCTGAATCCGGAACTGCTCGAACAGCGCATCGGACGGTTGGATCGAATCGGTCAGACCGCCGATATCCAGATTCATGTTCCGTATCTTGCCCGCAGCCCGCAGGAAGTATTGGCGCGGTGGTATCACGAAGGTTTGAACGCCTTTGAAAGCAATCTGGAAGGGGGCAACGAACTGCTGCGCCAGTTTGGCCGGGGCGTCCACGACCTTGCCCTGGAATTTCCGGTGGCCGACCCGGACACCGCCGAACAGGAACTGGCTGGCCTCCTTGAAAAAACCAAACTGGCACGGCAAGAAATGCGCCGACTCCTCGAATTGGGTCGGGATCGTTTGTTGGAACTCAATTCTTTCCGTGCGGCCACGGCGCAACGAATCATCAGTCAGATGCAGGAACAAAACCGGCAACCGGATTTGGAAGAATATCTGCTCGACGTGTTCGACCATTATGGCATTCACATCGAGGAACTGGCTCCCCAGACTTGGCACTTGAATCCCCAAGCTATCGTCACCGAATCCTTTCCAGCCCTGCCGGCCGAGGGGATGATTGCCACCTGCGACCGCCGCCGCGCGTTGAGCCGGGAAGATGTCGGGTTTCTGACGTGGGACCATCCTATGGTCACCGGGGCTATGGATCTGTTGCTCGGCGCCGAAACGGGAAACTGTGCCTTTGCCGTGCTGCCCGCTGCGAATGACCGGACGATCTTGTTGGAGTTGATCTTTGTCCTCGAAGCCATTGCGGAACCACACTTGCACTCGGATCGCTTTCTTCCGCCCACCCCAGTCCGCGTAATCGTTAACCACAAACTGGTGGACGTCAGCAAGGATTTCAGCGACAAAATCTGGGAACGAAAACTGGAGAAGGGCTTGCCTTACAAACTGATTGATAATGCCGAGTTCAGCCAACGAAGCATCCCGGCCATGATCCAGGCCGCCACCCGATTCGCCGAAACACAGGCGGCAACCCTGCGTCGGTCAGCTTTGAGCGAGATGAACCACCTGCTCAACCACGAGGTGGAACGCCTGCAAATGCTCCGCCTCGTGAACGACCACATTCGTCCGCAAGAAATCAAAATGGCACAAGCGCAGCAGCAGGAGTTGGGGACCGCCCTGCAACAGTCCCGTCTCCGGCTGGATGCTTTGCGCCTTATTTGGAAAGGTCCGCCGGAAGCCTTGAAGTGAATCAGGTTTCAGGCGTGGCATTGTCCCAATCAACGCCACAAAACCCCATCAGTCTTCCGTCTGCCGGCACCGTAGAGAGGGTATCGAATTGAGGTGGAGACGCGGGTGGTTCATAGACGCAACCCCTGACCTGAATTCTTCATGGATTTTTGGGGCAAAACTGCGTAATTTGGCGCCATGGTTTTACTCACCAACGCGCAGATACAAGTTTTCAAAGCTCAGGCCCAGCGGCTCCAGGCCACGCTGAAGGTCGGCAAGGGGGGCCTTAGCCCGCAGTTCCTCGCCGCCCTGGATGACGCGCTAAAACACCATGAACTGGTCAAGGTGAAATTCGACTTCTTGAAGGAGCAGAAGAAGGAACTCGCTCCGCAACTGGCCGAAAAAAGCGGGAGCCATCTGGTCACCCGGGTCGGCAATGTCGTCGTGCTCTTCCGGCCGAAACCGGTGGAGCCGCAACCTGCGTAACGGTTCCGTTGGAGGATCTGGTCGCCCGGTTCTGGGATTCCGGGCGAAAAAAGCCGGCGAATAGGGCCGCCCTTATTTCTTCACATGTTTTGATCGCCGCATGCATTCTTTACCGCCAATCGCAAGGTGGCTGGCTGTGGTTTGCCCTGTTGTTCCTTGTTCCGGACATTTCGATGTTGGGTTATTTTGCGGGTAAGAAGCTAGGATCAGCACTTTACAATTCAGTCCACACCTACACCGCCCCGCTCTTGGCGTTCTCGATCCTTTGGTTTTCCGGGGGGACTTCCCATTTATGGATAGTTTTGATTTGGTTGGCTCACGTTGGCTTCGATCGGATGCTTGGTTACGGGTTGAAATATGAGACGGCGTTCAAGGATACCCATTTGCAACGGGTATAACGAGTGCGTCCTCCGATTCGAGAGGTTGGAACTGATTGAAGCAGAACAAGCGAATTGTAATTTCTGGGCATGGCGCAGCTAATCCAGAGCGCAAGCTCGCAATCTGGGCCCCAAGGAAAACACCGCGGCTGAGCGTGGCAAGCAATTCGAATAATCCCGATTTCAGCAAATCCCAGGACAACCCTTTTCCCTTGGTTTACCCGCCCGCAAAGCCCGCAGTGAATACCCACGTCCGTTCTCAAACGCTTCGACTCTTGCTGTGATCTCCAAAACCGGGTAACGCACCGTGGCAACGCCGAAGCTCCGGTAGGTCTGGGCGAACAATTCTGTTTCCACCATTCCCGTCCAGTCCGCAAGTGTCAGAAACTTCATTGGTTCACCGGTGATTTGGTGATGGGTGCGTTGTTCCACCACCAGCCCACACGTCACCACTTCCTCGCCGATGTGCTCCCCCAACCGCGATACTGGGCAATACGTATCCCACGCAATGTTGCTGTGAAGTTCCAGGGGATGCCCGCTCGCCGGGAAACCCAGCAATTCATTTTCCGCTTCCAATCGCTCGCGTCGCGTCGGCTCCTGCAGCGGCACTTCCGGCAAACGATCCATCCCCGGCGGGGGCAGCAGCAATCCTTGTCCACCACCGTCCGCTTTTCCAAAACTGCGCTGTAAGAACTGGCATTCCCAAAACTGTGCGGTCCGCGTTTTTCCAAATTCATCAAACGCACCAACGCGCAACATCGCTTCCGCCTCCTCCGGCGACAGAGCAACGCGCCTGTAAAAGGCCGCCAGCGATTCAAACGGCGCCCGGTCATGTTCAACCAGAAGGCGTTCATTGGTTCGTTCCGTCATCCCTTTGATGTAACGAATGGGAACGCGGATCGATTTTCCTACAGGGCTGAATAGCGGCCCGGGCTGGTTGATGGACGGCGGCAAAAGCGTGATTCCCAAACGATGGCATTCCAGCACGTAGACAAGGGGATGATAAAACCCTTTGCCGTTTGACAAGACCGCCGCCATGAATTCGACCGGATAGTATTTTTTGAGCCATGCGGATTGATACGCTTCGACACCGTAGGCGGTGGAATGCGCCTTGCAGAAAGCGTATCCAGCGAAGCCCGTGACCAAGCCCCACACTTCTTCAATCTTCTCCGGAGAATGTCCCCGCGCTCGCGCCGATTGGAAGAACTCAACCTGGATCTTTTCAATCATCGGACGGTTTTGCTTATTAAGGGCACGGCGCAACACATCCGCCCGCCCCGGATTGAGTCCGGCGAAGGCTTCGCTGATCTGCAAGATGTGCTCTTCATAGACAACCAGCCCGTAGGTGCTGCGCAGACATTTCTCCAGAGACGGGTGGGGATACGTTATCGGTTCCATGCCTTGATAACGCCGGGTGAAGGCCAGTTTCTTGCCTTCGTTGGCCGCCCCAGGACGGATCACGCTGACGATGGCGACGAGGCCATCAATCTCACTCACGTTGCACATTCGGCAGAGCGAAGTCATGGCGGGCGATTCGATATGATGCACCGCCCGTGCTCCTCCGCCGGCAATCATCTTCCAGACCTCCGGGTCTTTCCACGGTTCCAGTTCTTCGAGGTCAATTTCAATGCCTCGCTTCGAAAGGCTATGTTTGACCTCCCGCATGGCGGCCAAACCGCCCTGGGCGAGAATGTCCATTTTGACCAAACCAATGGCTTCAACGGCGTCCATGTCAAAGTGGGTGGTCGCGTAGCCTTTGTTGGCAATGAACGTGGGTGTCAGTTCCTGCATCGGTTGCCGGGAGAGGACTAGCCCGCATGGGTGCATCTTGGGATAACGTGGCATGCCGTCGAGGAACTCGGCCATTTGCAGGGCCGTCCGATAAGGCTCCTCGTCCAGCGGCAAGTCCCTGTTTTCAGGGCTGGCCCGCAGCATCTCGATTAACCGGTTCCCTCCGCTGGGGGTGTGTTCGGCCGGAACCCAGCCACCGCCAAAACTCCAGGGAAAATGATCGGTGAATTTTCTGACTTCCCGTTCGGCGACTCCCAGAACCTTTGCCACTTCCGCAAAGGCGCTTTTCGCCTGGAACGTCGAGAACCCACCCACGACGGCACAATGTTTCCGGCCGTACTTCTCAAAAATCAGTTTGACCACGTCGTCTTTCAGGTCATGCGCGAAATCAATGTCAATGTCGGGCAATTTGTTCATCGCCATCCGGTCCTTGTTGAGAAACCGGCGAAAATAGAGATCAAAGCGGATGGGGCAAACCCCGCTGATCTCAAGGCAGTAGCAAACCAGCGAGTCCGCGGCGCTGCCGCGTGTTATCCATTCAATCCCGCGCCTCCGGCATTCCTGGAGAAAATCCCAAGTGATGAGAAAATACTCCTCGTAACCGACCTCGTTGATGATGCCTAATTCCTCCATAACCTGTGGGCGGAATTGGCCGGCCTGCGAGCCGTAACGCCGCTGCAAGCCTTCCAGCACCAGGCGGTGCAGATACGCGCCTGAAGATGAGCCGTCGGGCGGAATGAACGCTGGGAATTGCGGTTTGCCAAAGGGAAGTTCAAAATTGCAGCGCTCCGCAATTTCGGTGGTGTGTCTCAACCATTCCGGGTGTTCCTGGCAAGCGGTTGCCATTTCTACCGGTGAACGAAAATGAAACCGCCCGCCGCGTCGTTTTTCAGGATGATCCTCCTGCAACAGCGTCAACGTGCGGATGCTTTGGACGATGTCGAATTTCAGGCGGTCGGCGGCGGTCGCGTAATGGATGGTTGGGCAGGCAACGCCTTGAGCCGTTGTCGCTGATTTCTTACCGGTGACAAGGCTGTAAAACCTGCCCGGAAACAATTCGGCCAAACGAAGGTCTTCGCTGACCGCGATTAATCCCTCGCCCAGACCGTGCAATTCTTGTCGGTTGTAGGAGCCGCGTTGTTGGTTGGCCACGGACGCTTCATCGCCATCGGTCGCCGCCAGTTCCGCATGGCGGGAGAGCAGCCGATTGAGATTGCGGTAGCCTGGCGCCGATTCCACGTAAAGGAGCAACGGCTTTCTCTCCAGGTTGATCTCGACCCCAAGGATCGGTTTGATGCCGGCCTGTTTTGCCGCCAATACAAATTCAACCGCCCCATGCAAATTCCCGGTGTCGGTGAGCGCGACAGCGGACATTCCATGCTTTTTGGCGAGGCCCACGATCGCAGAAGGGGAGAGCGTGGAATCCAGAAACGAATAATGGCTGTGGACCCGCAACGGGATGTAATTGCCCACGGCCTCTGGCCGGGCAGCGGGGTTTGGGACAATTGGCTGACGTGGTGTCGACGCAACCGTCGCCACCAGTTCCTGCGGAGCTTCCCGAAGGCGAAAATCATGGCCTCGTAGAATTACAGAATGCCCTCCAGCCCGGCGCAAACCGTCAATCACCGCCGCCAACCGTTCCTGCGCGTCCTGGCGGTGCGCCGGAACGTCCAGGGCCAGTTCGCTGCGAAAACAACCGTCATAGACATTCGATAATCTCAGCGATACCAGGCGCAGGCTTACCCGCCGTTTCCAAGCGGCACGAAGCATGGAACCCAATCGGGAATAGATGTCCGTTTCAAGATCGGTTGGCTCGATCAGGCTCTCGCTCACCTGATCTTCCCCCATGTCGTTGTATCGCACTTTGACCGTAAGCGTGCGGATGCTGCGCCCTTCCTCGCGGACTTTGGCAAACAGATTGTCCGCCATTCGCCGGAGCGTGGCTTCAATATATCCCTCGTCCGTCAAATCGCGCCCAAAGGTTTCCTGCTGGCCAAATGATTTCTGCGGTTCGCGGGCTGGAACGAGGGGACGGTTGTCAATGCCATTGGCATACTCGCGGAGCGTCCGGGCGGTGTTGCCCATGAGGATGTGAAGCAGGTCCAGCGGGGTCGCAGCAATTTGGCCGATGTAAGCCAAGCCGGCGGCGTTCAATCGAATGGCGGTTTTGGGACCGATGCCGGGCAGCCATTTGTTTTGCAGGGGATGCAGGAATGAGATTTCCTGACCGGGCGGCACCTCGGCAAACGCGGCAGGTTTGTTGAGCTTGGAGGCAATCTGGCTGACCAGTTTGTTCACACCGATGCCTTCACTGACGGAGATCTTCAAGGACTGGCCGATGGCTCTGCGAATGGTGAGCGCGATTTCGACCGGGGTCTTCCGTGCTCCACTCAAATCAAAATAGCCCTCGTCAATGGAAGTCTGCTCCACGTCCGGCGTAAAGTCGTACGCGTACGAGAACATCCATTTGGAAAAATGCTCGTAACGATCATAGTCCCCGGGCAGGACAATCAGTTTCGGGCACAGCTTCCGCGCCCGAACCGTCGGCATGGGGGTGTAAACGCCGAACTTCCGGGCTTCGTAGGAGGCCGATGCGATGATGCCGCGTTTTTCACCGCCGACGGCGATGGGCTTGCCGCGCAAGCGCGAGTCCGCCGCCTGCTCGACAGAGGCAAAGAATGCGTCCGCGTCCAGATGGACGATGGATTTGGGCGGCAGCATGGTTCATTTCCGTTTGCGGATCAGGGCGACCATGACGCCCTGGATCACCAGTTCGCCGGCGGGAAAGAGTTTGGGATATTTGGGGTTCTCGGCGCGGAGATGAGGCTTGCCCTTGTCGGCCACGAAAGTTTTGAGTGTGCTTTCTCCGTCAATTAACGCCGCCACGACATCGCCGTGACGTGGGGTCTGGCCGTGTTCAACCACCACCACGTCACCGTCCACGATGTGTTTGCCAATCATGGAATCCCCCCGCACTTCCAGGGCGAAGGTTCGCGGGCTGGGTTTGATGCCCAGAGACTCAATATCGATGGACACGCAGCCCTTGGCTTCCTGCTCGCGCTGGTCGGCAAAGCCGGCTGGGATCGAGCCGAAGAGGGGGATATCCACAATGGCCGCGCGATACTTTTGGAGGGGAGTGACAACGCGCAAGGCTCGGACCTTCCCCGGCTCGGATTTGATGAACCCCTTGCGCTTAAGCGCTTCCAGGTGGCAGGCCGCCGCGCGGGTGCTGCGGAAGCCAAAATGATCGGCGATCTCCTGGTGGGTGGGGGCGGGCCGCTCGGCGCGGATCTCGGCCCGAATAAATTCCAGGATGCGTCGTTGTGCGCGGGTCAACTCAGTCATACTACCTGTACACGTAGTATTCAATGTCGCCCGTGTCAACCCCCAAAAGTCAGCATGCCGCTTCCAGCATCGCCATGATTGTCAGCAAAGCGTTCCCTTCCAGCCGGTTATTCACGTATAGGTAAAGCTGGCGCAGGGTCTTCCTAAGTTCGCGACCACCGATGAGCTGAACGCCAGCGCTTCTCGCGTCGGGGTTGGGTTCTTTGACCTCACTGTAGGGGCTGAAGAAATCCACGGCGTCCTGGTATTTGCGGCCGGGTTTGAGCAAAAACCGCGCGCCAGCGAATTCCGGGTTGGTGATGCTCTCCGGGATTTGAAGTTGTTCGATTACCGGTGGCATTTCGGTCCAGGAGTTAAACACATGGGCGACACCATGCCGGGCGAGCACTGCAAAATAGTCAGGTTTCAAAAAGTGTTTGTTGCGGATTTCCACCCCATAACGCCAGCCCTCGGGGATGCTGCCCAGGAATCGGTCCAGGTCGGCCACGAAATCACGGCCAAGCTCATAATCGGTCGGGTAAAACTTCGAGAACTCGAAAATGAACATCCCGATATTCTGTTGGAACGGTTCAAATGGTTTGACGAATGCGGACCCAAAGAGGTCGGCATTGAGGAAATTCTCGTTGGGCTTGCCGGCCCGGGCGCCAAAACGCGGCAGGTTCGTGAATTTCTTGAGGGTGATCTCATCGGTCACTTTGAAGGTGAACAGAAAGTCCGATGGGACTTGCGAAACCATGCCCTCGATGTAGCGGCTCTCGGGGAATCGGTAATACCCGGCGTCAACGCAGACCGTCTTGAACACCTCGGCGTATTCCGCCAGGCAGCTCTTCTCGAAGCGGGATTCAGCAAACTTGCCGCGATACATGTATCGCTGCTCGTCGTAAAGCATTCCTCGCCAGCCGGTATATTTCCACGAGGATGTTCCGATGAACACCCTGTTGCCTGCAAGCTGGGCCAGCTTCTCCCGGAGTTTTTCACGTTCAAACTGCATTGGCCATTATTTAACGAGAATGCCGAGTGTGGCCTCTTCATTCAAGTGCGACGTTTCACGCGGGATGAATTATATGGTCCAGGCCACATGGCTCCGTACGAAAGGCAATGCAGCCGCTATCGTGACCGCTACGGTGGCGATGGTCGTCATCCATCTGGGTTGGCGCGGAGCGTGTCCCTTCTTGACATCAAACCCGGTGGGGAAGCACCCTGCCCGGATATATGACATCCCTGCAAAATCTGACTGTCGCGCAATTGCGGCAGGTTATTTCAATCAAAGAGAAGATCGATGAATTGGAAGCGGAACTGGCCGCCGTCGCGGGCGGCGGAGTCGCTGCTGCTGCCCAACCTCGAGGACGGCGCGGAATGTCCGCCGCCGGACGGGCGCGGATTGCGGCAGCGCAAAAGGCACGCTGGGCGAAGGTGAAGGGTGCCAAAGTCGAGGCCGCGCCGAAGAAGCGGCGCAAGATGAGCGCGGCTGGCAGGGCCAGAATGGCGGCAGCCGCTAAAGCGCGGTGGGCAAAGGCGAAAGCCGCTGGGAAGAATAGGCTGTAGGTGGTTGATGGCGGCTATGGACCTGACGAAGTTGGGCTGGAATGCTGACCGCAACCAGCAGTTCGCGCCCCACCAGGCCAAGGGTCTGGTTCCGGCCCGCGTGGCGGTGGAGGATAAACATTTCTTCCGCGTCTGGACCGCGGAGGCGGAACTTCTCGCGCAAGTCACCGGCCATTGCCTCCACGAAGCCCACGGGTCCAATGCAAAACTTCCCAAGGTGGGGGATTGGGTTGCCGTAAAACTCGTGGCCAACGAGGAGAAGGCCATGATCCACGCCATCCTTCCGCGACGCACCCGACTCTGCCGCAAGATGACCGGCCGTGACAGCGCTGAGCATATCCTCGCCACGAATATTGACACGGCGTTCCTGGTGACCGCCGCAGACGCGAGCTTCGACGCGGCGTGTCTGGAGCAGATGCTGGTCATGGCCCACGAAAGCGGCGCACGCCCGGTGGTCCTGCTCAATAAAATTGATTTGTGCGAGGACCTTGACGCAAGGCTCGCGGACGCCACACGCGTGGCTGGCGACGCTTTGGTGCTCGCGGCCTGTGCGCTCACCGGGCGAGGCGTGATGAAACTGGCGCAACTGATCCAGCCCGGCGACACCGCCGTGTTCATCGGCACCTCGGGGGTCGGCAAGTCGAGCCTCATCAACCGCCTTTATGGAGAAGACATTCAGGCCACGGTGGAAGTCCGCACCAATGACGCCAAAGGCCGGCATACCACTTCGTGGCGCGAGATGATTTTCCTCCCACAAGGCGGCGTGGTCATTGACACGCCGGGCATGAGAGAATTCCACCTCTGGATTGCCAGTGAAGGATCGAAGCAAACTTTTCCCGAGGTGGACGCGCTGGCTGTGCGCTGCCACTTCCGCGACTGCACCCATACGAAGGAGAAACACTGTGCGGTGCTCGAAGCGCTCGCCGCCGACACGCTCCCGCGCGAACGGTATGTCAGTTTCCTCAAACGCCAACTCGAAATCCGCTTTCTGCACGAAGCCGAAAAGAGAGCCGCTTGGCAAGACCGTAAGAAGAGCGACCGCGGGGCCCATCGCGTGTTCAGCCAGAAGGATTGAACAGCCTCTTTTCTGACAATGCGGGTATCAATACGGTGGACTTGTGCGACAATGGGCTGTGGGGTTTCCATCGTGAATATTTCATCCGCCATTTTTGACTGCAGCGCGCCGGATTTGGCTTCGTGTCCGGACGAGTCGCTGCCGGAGTTCGCCTTCATCGGCCGCTCGAACGTCGGCAAGTCCTCGCTGTTGAACATGCTGGCGGGCGAGCAGGGATTGGCCCGCGTCTCGCCCACCCCGGGATTCACCAAGCTCATTAACCTCTTCACGATGAACAACCGTTGGCGGCTGGTTGATCTGCCGGGATATGGCTTCGCCGAGGGTGCGCAGAAGGACAGAACCCGATTCAACCAAGCCGTGAACGATTATCTGGAGAATCGCCCGAACCTCTGCCTGGTGTTTGCCTTAATCGAGTCCGGTTTGGCGCCGCAAGAAATAGATCTGGAGTTCGTGGAATGGCTCGTGCGCCACACCGTGCCGTTCGTCTTCGTTTTCACCAAGACTGACAAGGTATCCGCCGCCGCCGCGCAGACGAATATTGCTGCCTTTACCGATCGCATTTCGGCGTGGTTCGAAAAGCTGCCGGCGGTTTTCACCTGTTCAGCAGCGACTCGGCAGGGCCGGCAGGAGTTGCTCGGGGTAATCGAAGACGAGATGACAGCAATAAACACCTCGGCAAACCGGGCAGGGGCGCCTCCCGAAAGCTCACCAAACCCCAGCCTGGAAGCGCGCAGTCGCGAAAACCGGAAACGGCGTCCCGACCTCAACCGTCCTTGGTGAGCTCGTGGCTATTAGATTGAGTTGATGGGGAAATCTGGCGATTCCGCGAGTTGTCTGCACCAAGTTCCCAGTCATGAAAGCGATCTGAAGGGTAGCACAGGACGACAGCCCGGCGCCATCGGCACAACGGATTCGAGAAACGGAGAAAGTCACGATTGAAACGCCGCGACAAATCCAATTATTGGAACATTCTGCACACCGACGGGGCCACCGGTCTGAAATAGGAGTTAGCCGATCCCCAGCACTGCCGAAAGCGAGTGCAGCCAAGAGACGACGAAATGAGGGGCGTTCAACCGCTTGGGCAAGATCTCCAGTGCCGCGACGAGCAGGATCACAACCAGGGTCGCGTAGTTCGAGCGCAGAACTGGCGTGTAAAAGGAAGTATTTCCCTGCGATTTGCGTGCAAGTCGGGCAATGACACACTCCTCAAGTACGGCGGAAATGAGAATGCCAGTGCCAGCGGCCATCGCCACGAACAGAAACTTCAGAAGCCAATAGGTGGGGTAGCTGTGGTTTTCGAGCGCATTTCCCGCGAGTCCAAAAGTCACCAAGGAGACAAAGAAAAACGCGATAAAGGCCAGAGCCGACGTCCAGCCATTCACCCAGCGTTGCGCTCCAGGCAGCGCCAGAAGCGAAACGCGATGCTGCACCATCCATCCCATCGCGAAGACCAATGGAATGGCCAGAATGACAAAGGGAAATACAGCGGTGAAAAGCCCGACGAGCATTCCAGGAATGGTGCTAACCACATTTGCGACGAGCATATAGAAAATCGCCCGGCGCCACGACAATCGGCTACGGTCGAGAAAGGCAAACGCACCACACTTGATCGCAATGGCGGCCAACAGCCAAGGAAGGGAACGGATGATAAGCATCGGACCGGCCGCCGAGGAACCGCTCAGAAGCTGATAAAGCGGCACGATGGGTTCGCAGCACCGGCCGATGGAAGGAAGGCTGAACGCCAACAAAACAACCAGCGGCGTCACCATCGATCTTTTCACGGAAAGCCGGTTCGTCAATCGCACAATGAAAGAACACCACACCACCGGTTCGGTTTCCAACTCAATCATTTCGTGCCGGCGGGGCTTGCCAGCCGGATATCCGAACCGCCGTGCAGCGGACGCCGGCCGTCCGCCACAAATCCTGCGCCCGGAAATCACGCCTTGAATTGTCCCATTAACGCTTTGGCGCGGTCCGGAGCAACTTGAGCGGCTCCGGAGTTTTGTAATGCCGCTTCAGTCCCACTTCGGTTAACAATCCACCGGAAACCCGGGCGATGAATTCAGGAAAATTGCGCTCCACGCGGTCGCGGATCAGCTTCTGCCCTGATTTGGAAGCCCAAAACTCCTCTTCCAGCTTGGAGAGCGCGATGCCCGCCTCGTCAGGTGACATGTTCTCGCGCTTGGCCAGGAGCCAGACCAGTTCTTTGTCGCCCGGCAGACAGATGGGGAAGGGCACAAACTTCAAGGTCAACTCCTGATCTTCGTTTGCGGCGGTCGCGGCCGGTCCGACCTTGATTTCACTGCTGAACTGGCCTCCGTCGGGCAGCGCCACTTCCACCATCAGGCTCTGTTCCTTTTTGTTGGGCTTGAGAGTGATGTCGCCGTCGCCGAACGATGCAGCCAACTGTAGTTTCACGTCGGCCACGGTCTTTTGCTCAAGGTTGGGCAGCTCAATTCCGCCGCAAAACTTCTCGAAAGCGATGGCGCGGGCCTTGGTTTTGAGCTCGAGTTCGATCGCCTCGTAAATCTTGCCGGCCAATTGCGCGTCGTGCGTGGCCTTGGGAAGCACCCGCTTCAGCAGTTCCAGCAGTTGCGCTTCATTCGACTTCTTTGCTTCTTTATTCATAATTCAAAATGGGGCGGAGTTGTGCCGGATTATTGGGCAGACTGCAATGCCTATATTTTGCTATTATGTTTCTCCTGCATGGCTGATGCCCGAATTGAAGAACTAAAGACGCTGCTGCCGCAGTGCCTGCTGCCCGACTGGGTGCGGCTGGGGCGGCGGCTCGCCCGGCTTTTGCGCGATCGTCATCACCCCGACCAGCGCGAGGCACTGTTGGAGCGGTTGCGCCAACAAGTTCACGCTTCCCTGGCCTTGCGGGAGGAGCGCCGGCTCAATGTTCCAACCGCGACGTACCCATCCGAGCTGCCGATCACCGCGCGCAAGGATGAGATCGTCGCCGCGATTCGCGCGCATCAAGTGATCGTGATTGCCGGAGAGACTGGATCAGGCAAGACGACGCAGATCCCCAAAATGTGTCTTGCAGCGGGCCTGGGAATCGAAGCCAAGATCGGTTGCACGCAGCCCCGGCGGGTCGCGGCGCTTTCCATCTCGCGCCGCATTGCCGAGGAATTGAACGTTTCATGGGGCCGCGAAGTCGGCTGCAAAATTCGGTTTGACGATCGGTCCAGCGCCCAGACTTACATCAAGATGATGACCGACGGCATTCTGCTGGCGGAAACCCAAGGCGACCCCACCCTCTCGGAATACAACGCGATCATCCTCGACGAGGCGCACGAACGCAGCCTGAATATTGATTTTCTGCTCGGCCATTTGAAGGGTCTGCTCTCCCGGCGCAAGGATCTGAAGTTGATCATTACGTCGGCCACCATTGACACGCAGGCCTTCTCGCAGCACTTCGACCACGCGCCCATCATCGAAGTCTCCGGCCGGTTGTATCCGGTCGAAGTCCAATATCAGCCGTTGGACGCGGCGTCCGAGGAGCAGGGCGAAATCAGTTATGTGGATGCGGCAGTGCAGGCGGCGGAACGCATACTTTATCAGACCCACTCGGGCGACTTGTTGATTTTCATGCCGGGCGAGCGCGACATTCGCGAAACCGGTGACCAACTCGAAGGCCGATTCAACGGAGAAGCGGAAATCATCCCGCTGTTCGGCCGGCTCAGCGCGGGCGATCAGCAACGCGTCTTTGCTCCCTCTTCGCGCCGCAAAATTGTCATTGCGACCAACATCGCCGAAACCTCGCTGACCATTCCTGGCATCCGTTACGTGATTGATGCCGGTCTGGCCCGCATCAGCCGTTACAATCCGCGCACCCGCGTCAAGCGCCTCCCGATTGAGGCAATTTCACAAAGCAGCGCCAACCAGCGCAAAGGCCGCGCGGGCCGGGTGGAGGCTGGCGTTTGCATCCGGCTCTACGCGGAGGAGGATTTCCAGGCCCGGCCGCTGTTCACGCAGCCGGAAATCCAGCGCGCCAATCTCGCGGAAGTCATCCTGCGCATGAAGGCGTTCCACTTGGGCGACATTGAGACGTTTCCATTTATCCAACCGCCTTCGCCGGCTGCCATCGCCAATGGGTACGCGCTGCTTCAGGAACTCGGGGCGCTGGACGAACTGCGCTCCCTCACGCCACTCGGGCAGGATCTGGCGCGGCTGCCCATTGATCCCACGCTCGGACGCATGCTGCTCCAGTCGCAGCACGAACATGCCACTGCTGAATTGCTGATCATTGCCGCCGGACTGAGTATTCAAGATCCCCGCGAGCGTCCTCTGGAACAGAAGGAAGCGGCGGCCGCGGCGCACAAGCAATTCTCCGATCCGCAGTCCGACTTTCTCTCGCTGCTCAACATTTGGAACGCGGTTCACGAGGAATGGGACCGGCTGCGAACGCAAGGCCAGCGGCGGAAATTCTGCAAACAGCGCTTTCTTTCCTACGTGCGGATGCGCGAATGGCAGGATGTTTATTCCCAGTTGCATGACGCGCTGGAAGATTTGGGCACGCTGAGACTCAACGAGAGCAACGCCGCTTACGCTGCGATCCATCGGTCTATTCTCGCGGGATTGGTCGGCCATGTGGCGCGTTTCGAAGAGCGAAACAATTACAAAGCCGCGGGCAACAAGCTGCTTTCGGTATTCCCTGGCTCGGCGCTTTACGCGCGCGGCGAAGCCCAAAAGAAAACAAACCTCAAAGGCAGCAAGCCACCTCCAAAACCCAAATCCAACCAGCCGCCGTGGATTGTCGCCGGTGAAATCGTCGAAACTTCCCAACTCTTTGCGCGCACCCTCGCAGGGATTGAGCCGGAATGGATCTTCCAGCTCGCGCCACACTGCTGCAAGCTCACCCACCAGAATCCGCATTGGAGCGCGAGCGCCAGCAATGTGCTGGTGGAAGAGATCGTTGCCTTGCATGGATTGGAAGTGCAGCGCCGCAAAGTCGCCTATGGCAATATCAATCCCGGGGAGGCCACCGCCATTTTCATCCGCTCGGCTTTGGTGGAAGAGAAATTGATGGCCTCACGCACTACCGAGGAGGACGACGATGCGGATCACGATGAGGTCCGCGTTCTAACATCCGAACCCGCGGCCAATCCGGACTTGCCGCCGGCATACCGGTTCCTGACCCACAACCGGCGCATCCGGGAGAAAATCGAGAACTGGCGCACGCGCGTCCGCCAGCATGGCCTGGCCGACCTGGATGCCGCGCTGGCGGCATTCTACGCGCGGCACATCACCGCCGTCTCGTCGCTCCACGAATTGAACCGGATTTTACGCGACCCCGCGATGCCGGAACGCCTTTGCATTACCGAAACCGAACTGGCTGGCGGAAAACTATTGGGCTATGACGCGGCGGCATTTCCTGATGCAGTGCCGGTCGGCGGTCAGTTCGTGGCGCTGGCCTACGCATACGCGCCTGGCGAGGAACACGACGGCGTGACCATTGAACTGCCTTTCACACTCGCTCAAACCGCTTCGGCCGCGTTGCTCGAATGGGCGGTGCCGGGGCTGCGAGAGGAAATGACCGGCGAATTACTCCGGGCGTTGCCAAAATCCATCCGCCGCGAGCTGATGCCGTTTCCTCCCAAAGTGACCGAGATCGTTCGCGAGTTTCAACCCACGGGAACCTCGTTTCTGGAGGACTTCGCTGCTTTTCTTCACCGCCGCTACGGCGTGGCGGTAAAAGCCTCTGACTGGCAGACCAACGCTTTGCCGGCACACTTGCGCCCGCGGATTGACGTGGTTGACGACAGAAGGAAATCGCTCGCCGCAGGGCGTGATTTGGCGCAGCTCCAACAGCGCTTGAAGCAAATGAAGACGGAGCCAGTCGCAGGGCCTGACTCGGCCGACTGGACCCGCGCCACCCAACCATGGGAACGTTTTGGACTCACGGATTGGACCTGCGGCGATCTTCCCGAGCGCATCACCGTGAGTGACGGACAGCCACTCCCACACTACGCCTGGCCCGCCATTGAGTTTGCCGAAGGCAGCGTGAACGTGCGCCTCCTTCGCACCCGGGACCTGGCGCGCACAACCTCGTTGAGCGGCGTGCAACGTCTGGTGGAACTGGCTGTGCAAAAGGACCTGGCGTGGTTGGAGAAGGATTTGCGCCCATTGAGCCGCTTCGACGCGCTTTACTCGTCATTGGGTGACAGCGCCGAATTGCGGGAAACCTCACTGGATCACCTGAAGCGTTATATTCTCCCGAGTGAACTTCTACCGGCATTGACGCGGGCCCATTTTGAAACGGCTGTGGCGCAAGCGCGCCAGCGTCTGCCCGGACTTGCATCTCAATTCATGGACAGGCTCGGAGTCATTTTGCAACTGCGCCAGCAGGCCCAGCAACGAATCGGTGCAGCTATGGCTTCCGTAGCACCTCGCCCCAAGACCCTCTCATCGCTCGACCAACTTGGATCCAACACCACTATTCGCGCCATCAATCCACTGGCCGATGAACTATCCAATCTGGTCTCTTCCCGTTTTCTGGAGCGCATCGCTTACGACCGGTTGACCCATCTGCCGCGGTATCTCAAGGGGTTGCTCGTTCGCGCCGAACGGGCGGTCTTGAATCCGGCGAAAAACCAGGAGCGTCTTCGCCAACTCACGCCTTATCAGGACGCATTGAGGAAACTCCAAGCCCAACCGACGAGATCCCCCGAGGCGCTGAGTCAGATCGAAACCTTTCGATGGATGGTTGAAGAGTTCAAGATTTCCCTGTTCGCGCAGGAAATTGGCACGGCCATCCCGGTTTCCCCCAAGCGGCTGGATCAACAACTGGAAATAATTCGGAATACGGCGTAGCCGACTGTTAATATAATGGACTCGAATCCCAGCGAACCGCGCATTCCGCGCGCAAGAATCATTCGGTTCCTGATCATCTTTTCAACGACTTTGCTGGCGGCAACCTGGTTCGTCTGCGCGACGTGGAACCATTTTTGGAAAACCGCTTTTATGCCGGTGTGGCAGATCATTTTGCAGGCGCTCAATTTGCTCTTCGTGGCCACGACGATTTTGGCGAGGCGCTATTCAAACTACTGGCTGCGGCAGGGCTATCGAATGTCCGCAATCTGGCTCGGGGTCTTGAACTACAGCTTTTTCGCGGCAGGCGCGGCTTGGATCTTTTCCGCGGCGGCAGCATTGGTGTCGTTTCATATCGAGCCGAAGCTCATTGCCGCCGCATTTTTTGGAGGCGCCATGGTCACGAGCATCTACGGCCTGGCCAACGCTTCCTGGCTGCGCGTGACGCGCGTTACCGTCAAGCTGGCGAACCTGCCCTCAAACTGGCGCAGTGGAACCGTGGCGCTGGTGGCCGATTTGCATCTGGGCAATGTCCGTGGCGCCCGCTTCGCCCGCCGCGTCGTCGCCAAACTTCAACAAATACATCCAGACGTCGTGCTCATCAGTGGCGATCTGTTTGACGGGTCGAAGGCGGACCTGGATGCGCTCCTGGAACCGTGGAAAGGCTTTTCTGCCCCGGCGGGAGTTTATTTTGTCACGGGCAATCATGAGGAATTCACCGACCGGGCCAAATATCTCGATGCCGTGACGCGCGCCGGCATCCGGGTTCTGAATAACGAAAAGGTGGAAATCAACGGATTGCAGCTCGTCGGCGTGCATAACGCAGGAATACATGACCCGCAGCTTTTCCGCACGCTGTTGCAGGGTGCCAAACTGGATCGAAATCGCGCCAGTATTTTGCTGGCACATCAACCGTTAAACCTCGCGATTCCCGAAGAGGAAGGCGTATCATTGCAACTGTCCGGCCATACGCACGGCGGGCAACTCTGGCCGTGGACGTGGGTGGCGGCGCGCGTTCACGGGCGATTTAACCGCGGACTGAACCGGCTCGGCAAACTGCTGGTTCTGACGAGCAACGGCACGGGGACTTGGGGCGCGCCGATGCGTGTCGGCACAAGATCTGAAATTGTTTTGATCCGTGTTGAATCGGCTGAACGGCAAAAAATGCTATGACTGGAAAGGCTGTTAATCATCGGCTTTGGATGCCATTGGCCATCGGCGGCCTCGCTCTTGTCGGCATCGTCATTCTCCTCCTGCAGCGCGATCTGGATCATAATTTCAAATGCTGGTACATGAGCGTGACGGTTTTGCTGGCCGTGCTGCTGGAGTTTGTTTGGTTTCTCTTATTAAGCCGGTTCGATTGACGGCTGCGTTTGGCAACTTTCTGCGTCATCGCGCTCGCGATCTTTGGGCTGACGAAGATGGTGCATGTGGCCGGAACCGTCAATGGCACCGGTCTGCCCAGGTTGTTGCGCTTTGCGGTCCTCACTCGATCCGCTTTTCAGTTTCAGTCCGCCGTTCAGGTATTTGACCCGCCGAGCCTCGCCCCAGGAAGCAGTCAACTCGCCGCGAGGTGATCCATGAGCAGTTGTTACGAATTGCACTTGGAGTCGGGACTTTAATTCGGAGCCGGGGGATTGCGCCGCACGGTCCACCACGTTACCAGGCCGGCGCCGCAAGGCGCAGAGGATTCCCCGCGGCTCGTTCCCGTGTCGTCATCCGGCTTGCTAAAGGCAGGAAGGCCAAGCCGAATGCCAACACGCGAACGCTCCGCCCCGACAAGTGCCTGGTCGTGTCGTCATTGTCCCCAAGATTGCGCCCCGGCTACCCTCGCAACATTGGGGCCAATGCCGCCACCACCAGGGGATGGCTTTGCGCCATCCTCTCCGCTCACCCTCAGGGCAAGCCGAGGCCGTAAAAGCGGCAAGGGATGTTCGTTTGCAACGGTTCCCTGAAATAGAACGACCCGTTGGTGAGGGTGACGGTCTGTACCGGGGTCCAAACAGGGTTACTCAGATTAGTGCAGACTTCCACAACCACGGCAAAACTGTTTGTGCCGGTGATGTTGAACCCAAATTGATTGTTACTAATGCCGAAACTGCCGTCCCTGGTTTGGATCAGCGGGTTCCACAGCAAGGCCGGACGACCGGCAAAAGTGGAACTCCAACCGGTGTTGCCAAGCAAATAAAAGACCGTCGCGTTATCGTCCGAGACGAACCCCGACGCATCAATGGTCGGAGCGTTGCCCTTGAAATAAAAACCGGTCAGGCTGGCACAGCCCTCGAACGCACCGTATCCGATGTTATTGACGCCGCTTGGAATCGTGACGTTACCCAAGTCAAAGCAACCAGAGAACACATAAGCACCAATACTGGTAACGCCGGCGGGGACTGTGACGTTTGTCAAGCTGGTGCAGTATTGGAACGTGTAGTTTCCGATGTTCGTGAGGCTACGCGAAATTATGAGGCCGGCCAGGCCGGTGCAGTTACAAAACGCATAATCACCGATGCTGGTGACGCTGTCAGGAATCGTGACGTTCGCCAGGTTGGTGCAGTTAAAGAACGCATAATTTCCAATGTCGGTGACGCCGTTGGCAATCGTGACGTTAGTCAGGCTGGTGCAGTAATTAAACGCGTTGTTTCCGATGCTGGTGACGCTGCCAGGAATCGTGACGCTGGCCAGACCGGAGCAGCCAGAGAAAACATCAACCCCGATACTGGTGACGCCGCTTGGGATCGTGACGTTGGTCAGGCCTTCGCAACCCGTAAACGCCGAGTCTCCAATGCTGGTGACGCTGCCGGGTATCATGACATTTGTCAGGCTCGTGCAATTATAGAAGGTAGCTATTCTGATGCTCGTGACACCGGCGGGAATCGCGACGCCCGTCAGGCTGATGCAGCGATAAAACGCCGCGAGTCCGATGTTAGTGAGGTTTCCGGGAATTGTGACGTTTGTCAGGTTGGTGCAGAACAAGAACGCATAATTCCCAATGCTCGTAACGCTGCCAGGAATCGTGACACTGGTCAGGTTGGTGCAACCCCTGAATGCAGAGTCCCCGATGCTGGTGACCGTCAGGCCGCTGATGTTGGTTGGAATGGCCACAGCCCCGCCAGGTCCGGAGTAACCGGTGATGCTGATGCTATTGTCCGCATTGGTCGAGTAATCGAATTGGGCTTGCACCGCTTCCGGTGAGGCCAACAGCAACAAAACTAAAAGCACTCGCCATCTTCTTTTCATATCATGACATGCAAATACGGCGTTTCCAGTTAGATTCCGCAAAGCTAACGGTTCTCCGAACCACAGCCCGTGGCGTTGTGTCTCTGCGAGGCGTTCATATAGCCATTTATTCTGTACTGTCGGAGAAGGCACCGATGAAGTCAATCTTCTTCTTCGATCGGTGAATTCCCTGTGCTCCATTACAATTGCTGTTCCGGCGGAAACGTCTCAATTACGTCGTCGAATTCAGGATGTGCCGACTCTGGTACGGATGTCACAGATGGGGGCAGCAGTGCTCGCCCCACCACAACCGGCCTCTCAAATTCCGGCTGAGGCTCGATCAATTTTGGCAGACGTTCAAGCCAGAATTCCACATTGCAAAACAGCTTGGCCGTGAAATCTTCCGACCACAGTTGACTTTTGCGCAGATATTTCCGCTTCTCCGAGAGCGTGTTCGCCAAACGGTATCGCCGCATGACCCGCCGCAGCTTCACCGCCTGGCTTGCGCTCACTTCCCGATCTTCCCGCTTCCCAAGGGGCAGGTGTTGCCGGCCAATCACGCCCCAATACCGGCCCGGCTTTTCTTCCATTAGCGGCATTCCCTCCTTTTTCGCCATGTAACGCTTGCCCGCATAAGCAAACGCCCCTTTGATGGTCCTGAGACGCTCCACGCGAGTCCCGGCCAGGTAGTGCGCGAAATCGCCGCTTCCCACCACCCCAAACCAGTTGCGGGACACCCAGCACTTTAACGAGTCCGCCCCATAGACTTCGCCATTCGGGAATTCTCCGCCGTCCGGCAGTTCGCCCCAAACACTGAGCAGCGTACATTGCTTTGAGCCGTCCAGTTCAATCTCCTCTTTCCAGTGTTCGCCGCCCTCGTGAACACGCACCCGGCGCAGGCGCGCGGAGTTCCCACGCTCCTCTTTGAACCGAAACCGCCAGGGGACACCGAAAACAAGCAGGTGGTAATGCGGAGCGATCTTGCCCTTGTTCATGCCCGATTGTCGCTCTTTGAATTCCAGCTTCCATATAATCGCCGCTCCCGGCCAACGCCGTTGCATCCGGTCGCAGAACGCCTCCAAATGGCCTTTGTAATCCTCCCGGTAGAGAGGAAAGTTGTCCGGGTAAGTGAGTGTGAAGGCGAGAGGCACCGCCGCCTGTTCCACTTTCGCCAGCAATTCCAGCATCCGCCGACGCGAAGCCGGGGTGAACTCGACAATTTCACCACGCGGGCCGCAACCGCTCGTGTTTCCTGCCGCCACATCCCCACGGAGGCGCACTTGAATCAGGCTGGCCCCACGGTAACAGGTGACGCTTCCCTTTCGTTGTCGCGCCGGAATATGCGCTTTAGACAAGCCCAGCGGAGGCGGGGGGCGGCGCTGGGCGCCACCCCGCCGCCTCTCGCTGTCGCCAGTCGTCACCACATATGGCCGCAGAACCGGCGAGCAGTGGTGCTCGCTGTCCGGTTCTGCTCGTTCTACTTCGCCGACGTGCCGCTCCGGTGTCACTGGCCCCCCTTGTCAGTGGCCGTGTTGGCAATGGCGACGATTGCGGCCTTGAGTGGCGCACTCAGCGAAGGCCAGGCCGCGACCACCGCAGCCAGGTCCGGCTCAAGCGGTTTCCCAATCTGTGCGCGTATTTGTGTATAGCCCGTTTCCCCCTCTTGCGTAGCATGTTGATTCTCAGCAACTTGTGGATTGTGGGCGAAGGCTTCGATTCCCTTCACCCGCTCCATCGTTCTGGCTCAACGACTTGCGTCAAAAACTTCCCAACAGTCCTGCAGGACGTCTCGGCGAGAACGGCGTAGAATCCGTTAATTTGATGGGCTCACTTTAGGCCGGGTTCGTTGCGGCGAGCCCTGCGGCTTTTGCCAAAGCACATTGATGCTTATCGAACGTGACGAAGGCTCCCGCTTGGATGTCCAACGCTGCGGCGATATGCCAGAGGTCAAGTGATCGGCATGGGTTTGTCCAACCGAACCGTTCGGCCACAGACTCAGCCTGACGCAAACTCACCGTCCAGTCCAATGGTTGATGGATCAACGTGCCATCATCCAGATCCTCTTCGATGTTGCGAAGGGCTTCGCGGCCCGCAGCCTGGGTGATTACGCCCCCATAGGCGCACTGACGAACAGTGGTCCGCAATTCCAATCGGTGGAGCGGCGTGAAAAATATCGGCTCACGATTGCGCGATCGATAACGCAACGCCGCAGCAGTATGGTCGTTTGGGACGTATAAAGCAACCAAATATGAGGTGTCAAAATAGGTTTTCAACTCCTCACGCGCTCAAATACCTCGGACACTCCTGGGATCGGTTTTGTGGAGATGCGATTAAGTCGGGTTCGGAATGCAGCCGCAGATTTGCCGGGCTTGCCCTTGGAAGCTGGAATGAGTTTGACCCACGGTTTGCCCCCGTGCGTAACCAAGACCGTTTCCCCCGCGTGTGCCAAGTCGGCAATGGTATCGAAACCTTGACTCGCTTCCTGCTTCGTAATCGTCTTCATCGGATCCAAATCTGCGCCACTTTAGGGAGAATTGCAAGAGGCGTAACAATGCCGCCAGCGCCGCTCAGGCTCGCGGAGGAAGCGTGGCTCAATTCGGGTTCCGCTTGATTGTCAGCTCGGACAAACAAGTCTCTCCTCGGGCGATGCCGCAACGGAAAGCGATATGTCTCTTGCAGTCGGCGAATGAGGCGGAGTCGCGCAACCAATTTCGCAAAATACAATTTGGATCTTGAGGACGAATGCGTTAACAAGGCGGCAAGATTGCGTGGTCGGTTTGATCCGGCGCAACGATGCACGAAACGCAGATGAAGCTCGATGCTCATGTCCTGGAGCGCGAAGTCGCCCGATACTTGGCGACCGGCGAATCAGATCCCCTTGCCTGCGCCTTTCCTGGCGATCACGCCCTTGAACGGATGATAGGCTATGAGCGCCACCTCCGCGCGGAGTTGATTGCCGAGGTTCGCCGCCGTGAGCGTGGGCGTCGACAGGCAAAGGTGCCCGCGGACGTGAACTCACCCAGTTGGACTCGCGGCAAAGTGGAGCCGATGATAAACGGCCTTTTTCCCGCGTCCGAACGGCAGGTTGTGCTTCAAGCGGCCGAGTGCTCGATTGTCTTTCTGACTTGCGAGGCTGCGGACCAGATCATCCGTGAAGTCCCATACCTGGAAAGCGCCTGGACCATTGCCAACGTGTATTTGAATAGTCTCGGCGCTCCCATGTTGGGGAATGAGGCCATGCAAATCGTTGGGTTGAGCCTTGAGAGGAAGTGTTATGTATCAACAGAATACTTTGCCGAGAAGGACCCTTTCGCGGACTACATCACGCATGAGGTGGCGCACATCTTTCACAATTGCAAACGCGAGACGCTCGGATTGCCGCACACACTTTCCAAGGAGTGGTTGCTGGATATTGCTTATGCCAAACGGGAAACCTTTGCCTATGCGTGCGAGACTTACGGCCGGATCGTGGAACAGGCGCAAGGAACAGCCGGACGGAGGGCGCTCCTGGCGCAATATGCTCGCAGTCCCAAGCCCTCCGATGAAACAGTGGATTCGGCAGAGTTGCTCGACATCCTGACCGAGGCCGTCAAGGCCCGCAACGGGTGGAAGCGGATTCTGGCCCGCTGCTCCAGTTCAAACCAGCCGGTTCCCAGATCCGCTCCCGCATATGCCTGAGAATAGGACCCTGTTGCGCACGAGTCTCGGCACCCAAGTTCGGGCGGCACTCACGGACGAGCAAATTTCAAACCCGGCTCGACGTCGCCGCCGAGACCTTGGCCTTGGGTTCGGGCGCGATTGATTTTATCAGCAAGCCTTTTGAGGCGAAAATCGTTCTCGCCAAAATCTTTGCCCGGATCAGCAAAAGGAAAATCGCTCATTGACCGGGAAGGATTAAGTAAACAACCCCGGAGCAAGCTCCGGGGCATTACGATATGAGAACAAATTTGAACGAAGCAAGTTTCGCGTTATCCAACCGGAAAGGCCGGGCCTGATGAACCAAAAGGACAATCGCCTCCTGCTCGTTCTCCGGGGAATCGAGCAAGGCGTCCTTGGGGGCGTCACCAGCGGCGCACTGCGTCTTAGGCTCGCTTGTCGTCGAAGAGTTTGGTCTGAAGGAATCCGCCACGGAGATTTGCCACATCTTCAAACCCGTGACCGTGGAGGGCGCACGCTGCCAGATAACCACGTTGCCCTTTCTGGCAGTAAATCACGATGGGGCGATCGTGGGGTAATTCCGCCAGCCTGTCGCGCAGTTGCGCCAGGGGGATATTGATTGCGTTTTGGAGTTTGCCAAATTCCTCCACTTCGTCCGGGTCGCGAACGTCCAGCAGAAATTCGCCGTCGGGTTGCCAGTTCTCCGGCGCAATGGTGGCAAGGTCGCCCCGCGCGACATGGCTGGCCACGAATCCAGCGGTGTTCACGGGATCGTTCGCCGAACCAAACGGAGGCGAATAGGCCAAATCAAGAGTTTCCAGATCGAACACGCCCATTTTGCCGGTGATCGCCGTCGCCAAAACATCCACACGTTTGTCCACGCCGCATTCACCCAAGACCTGCGCGCCGAGCAGGCGGCCAGTGCCTTCTTCTGCGACGATTTTGATCAATACCGGTTTCGCGCCTGGATAATAATGCGCGTGACTGCTGTCGCGCGTGAGGCTGGTGAAGAAGGTGAAGCCTGCCTTCTTTGCCTGCGCGCTGTTGAGGCCGGTAAATCCGGCGGTCATGTTCAGAACCCTCACGATGGAGGTGCCGAGAGCGCCGGGATAGATCAGTCGGGCACCGGCTGCATTGGCGCCAGCAATGCGTCCTTGGCGGTTGGCCGGACCGGCCAGCGCAATGCGAGCCCGTGCGCCAGTCAAGGCGTGCATCGTTTCTGCCGCGTCGCCCACCGCGTAAATATTCGGGTCGGACGATTCCAAGCGACCGTTGGTTTTCACGCCGCCGGTCTCGCCTATTTCCAGTCCCGCCGCCCGCGCCAGTTCCACTTCTGCTTTCACACCCACGCTCATTAAAATCAAATCCGCCGGCAATTGGCTGCCATCGGCGAACTCCACGCCGTCATTGGTAAACCGTGTCGCTTCGGCGCTGGACTTAAAGTCGAAATCGTCGCGACGAATCTGATTTTGCAGGTGAGCGGCCATGTCGCGGTCCAGCAACGGGAGAATGTGTGGATTACGTTCCACAATGGTGACATGAAGGCCGCGATGATGAAATGCCTCCGCCATCTCCAGCCCAATAAACCCGCCGCCGATGACGACCGCGTGGCGCGGTCGCCGTTCGTTCAGGAAAGCGGCAATGCGGTCCATGTCCGGGATGTCGCGCAAGGTAAAGACATGCGGCAGATTCGCGCCGGGAATGGGCGGTACGATGGCCTTTGCGCCCTGGCTCAGGACGAGTTTGTCGTAAGGCACGTCGCGTTGTTTGCCATTTGGTTCTTTGACACAAATAGTTTTCGCGGCGCGATTGATCGAAAGAACTTCGTGGTTGACATGCGCCCGGACGCGCGAACGCTCCCAGAATTTCTCCGGGGTCATGACGATCAATTTGGAACGGTCGTCAATTTCTCCGGCGATGAAATAGGGGAGGCCGCAGTTGGCGAAGGAGATATAGGGGCCGCGCTCGAAAACGTCGATTTCGGCGTTCTCATCAATCCGGCGGGCTTTGGCGGCGGCGGAAGCGCCTCCGGCCACGCCCCCTACAATCACAATGCGACGAGGGTTTTTCATAAATCAGACTCCGCCTTTTCCTTCACAACACGAACCGCAGCTTTGGGCGCGGTTCCAGGGCATTTTCGCGAGCAAGAGCGCCAATCCACACATCCCGGTGAGTCCGGCAAACAGGAGGCCGCACCCCATCACCAGAGGGATAATCGCAAAGAGCGGGTTGATGGTCAGCGCAAGAGCCGCGCCAGCCGCTGAAATGAGGCCGACCGTAATTTGCACCTGGCGCATCAGCGGCAAAACGGTGCTTTGAGCGCGTTCGGTCGGCAGCCCTGCGTCGATCCAGGCCTGCGTGCCCCCTTCGACCAGAACGCAGCCATGAACCCCGCCCTGTTCCAGCTTTTCAATTGCCTTGCGGGCGCGTCCGCCGGATTGACAGAGCACGTAAACTGGAATTTCCTCCGAACCACGCTGGCGTTGAAAAGCGCCCGGATTGAGGTCGTCGAGAGGGATCAGCTTCGCGCCCGGGACATGCGCGGCGGCGAACTCACCCGGGGTGCGGACATCAAGAAGTTGGGCGGGCGCGCCCTCCGCCAGCAGGCGCTGGAGTTCGAGAGGTTTGATGGAGGTTTTGACTTGCAGAGTGTTCATATACGTTGTATAAGTATATAACTATAAAAGAATATGTCAACCGGAAAGACCAACTATTTGTTGTCCGAAGAGCAATTGGAGCAGGTTGCCCTCCGCTTCCGCCTGCTGGGCGAGCCCATGCGCCTGAGGATTTTGCAGGCCGTTTGCCACAAGCCGCGCACGGTCAACGAGGTGGTGAAGGCGGTCGGTGCGACCCAGGCCAATGTTTCCAAGCACCTCGCCTTGCTCGCGGGAGCCGGCATCCTGTCGCGCCGAAAAGAGGGCCAAAGCGTTTACTATGGCATGAAGGACCAACTCGCCATGAAGCTGTGCGCATTGGTTCATAAACATCTGGAATAAGAATCCTTTTTGTCTTCAGAGCCGTTGGCGGATGGATTTCAACTCCCGCCGGCGTTCCGGAGTCATCTTGGGATAGTCCATCTTCAGTCCATTGAGGACATCCAGAACAATTTGGGAGACAATCACATGGTCAAACTATTATCATCGTCACGGCCCGCACAGGTCTCTGGCGCAGGACTGCCCGGAACCGCGTGTGGTTGAACCGCCCGACCAAGGCAAAATCATCGAACTGCCGCTCTTGGGCGGACTACAGGCTCATCCAGCCCAGCTCCGCTAAATCCAGCAAAACAGAAACAGTCGTGCCCAAAAAAGAACATCAGCCGTTGCCTCCGCCTACCGGAGCTTACTATCAGGCCACAAAGCCGATTGATAAGCTCAGGGCAGGGGACCTCATTCTGCTGTGGACCGAAGAAGGGCAGATACATGGACAGTTTGGCGACGAAGGCTTCTACTACGACGAGGAGGAGTTTGCCGGCCACTTCATCCCGGCGCCGGAGGGACGATCCGAACGCCTCAAGCAGATCGAGACCATTTTAACCGAAGCCAACGCGGAGAAAAACGTTACGCCCGACGTCTTGCAGCTGCCGTTATCGGTCGAACAGGGGACCAACCCGGAAGCGGCGCTTGTAACCACAAAACACCGAAGTTCCATCATCGAAGCCAAAAAGGCAGCCCTGCTTGCCAAGAAAAGGGTCGAGGTCATCAAGACTGAGCTGCACGGTCTGCTGATGGAGCAGCAGAAGGCGCTGGAGCTCGCCTCAACGAAGTGGGAAACTCAGCTCAACAAGCTCAACTACGCAATCTCCAGCATAAACCTCTACCTCGGACGCGACGAGGAGATCGTCTGCATCCAGGAGGGGGAAGCGGCCCCGGTCGACGAGCCTATCTCGATCCGGCAGACGATATTGTTCATGGACGAGGAGACCACCCTTTACACGGACGAGGGCGGGATTGACTTCAAAAACCTCGCTGATTTTGACAAGTGGCTCTGCGAACCAAAGCATCTCCAGCAGATATTGCCGGAGACAAAAGGGATCATCGCTCTTCGGCTGCGCCGCGGCGACAAATTCTACGCCAACGAGGACATCTGGACGCAAATTATGCTAAAGCTGGCCAATGGGGGCACCTACATCCTCGTCAGAAACGGCCAGAGGCTTTGGCGCATCTGGAACGAGATCGAGCTGCCGGACCACCTCTTTCCAACCAAAAGCGAATTCGAGCAGCTTTTTTGCAGCGAGTGGAACCAGGAGCAGCTCAGGCCAGGAAGCCGGCAGTACCAAAAGGCCCTGAGCGAAGCCAACGGGCTGCAGAAGCGCTATCTCCAGGTGGTTCTCCTAATGCAGGGGTTGCTGGACCGCACCCAAATTTTCAAGCCACTGGCAGTCAAGCGGGTGAACCTGCTCGACCCCGATCCGGATACCAAAATCGTTCGCTTGATCCGAGATGCTGAAAACATCTTGGGCTCCGCCCATCCCTCCTACTCGGATTGGCTTCGGAAGCTGAACGCCAAGCTGGAGGTTGGCAAGCGAATCGTGTTTGGAGGCACTCGGTATATGGCTTGCCAGTACGAGAGCCGGAAGGAGAGCTACTCGCGCACCAGGCCCAAGCATTCGGAGTGGCCAGAGCACCTCCGCATTTACACGGTCAAGGGAACATCGACTGACCACAGCTTTTACTTTGCCTACCCGCGCTCCGGCCTCAAGGCTCATGCCGCGTTCCACTTCTCCCGTAACGACCCATTCATCCTCAACTACGACGATGCCATCGAAGAAGACATCCAGTTTTACCTCAGCGACCGCTGCAACCGGCACCACTACCTCGCCAGCTTTCCCACTTTGAAAGCCGCACTGTCCCTCAAGGCTGCCGAAAGGGAGACCGAGAAACCCTTTGTGGATCTGCTCGTCCGGGAAGCCGCGGAAAAGAGCAAGGCGGAGGAAGCGGCTGTGCACAAGCTCCTGGCCGAAATCATTCCGTGGTGGAAGCAAAAAAATCAGGCCAGCCGCAACCTCACGAAGGATGAGAAAGCAGCGTTCTCCCAGATACTCCGGGAAGTGAGCCTGCGCTTGGATATCCAGAAGAATAAAGCGGGGGAAGAGGCTGTTTCCCGAATTCAGCAGGCTCGCCCAGACTGGCTCGTGATCGGCAAGGATTCCGGCAGAACGCTGGTGTGCCTCAGGACCGTTCCCCACATCAAGGGCTTGGTCACCCGGGAAGAGTGGGACTCGACGGGCGCGCACTGCGTTTCCACCAGCCAGTGGTTCATGCCAGACTCCGAGCACGGCCGCTGGCACATCCTCGCTGCAGCCCCCGCATGGGAAGAGTGGCCAAAACACGGCCGGCGCGGCGAATTTTTGTCGGAGCCCGAGTACCAAGAACTTCTCGCACAGACGAAGGACCGAATTGAGCTGCTCCGGAAGGAAGACGACATCACTCACCTGACTGCCATCACCGCCGGCGTGAAGCGCATCTACCTCCACGGGATATTTGCGTCCAATTCATGGAGTTCATCGAGCAGCAACAAGGAGTGGGCATGCAAGGAGCTCGGCTGGGAAAGGAGCAAGGCAGGAGTCCATATCGAAGAGGGGCGGTATCGCTGGCGGACACTGTCCAGCGACCTGGTATTGAACCCATCGGGGAAATCCCCAAATAAGCCCGACGCGCACGAAATGGAATGGGACCACGTCCAAAAGCGCCTCGACGAGCTCACCCCGGAAATGATCGCGCTGCCTTTCACAGCTTACGGGCACCGCCTGCTGTTCTTTGACGACAAGGCGCTCCAAGAGAGCCGCAAGCTGCTGCGCATCAAGGCACACAAGCGCGAGCAGCAAGACAAGCGCCGAGAGCAGGTGCGCCACTTCTGCGAAATCGTGTCGATGGAGCTGACCAGGCGGTTTTGGGACCACGAGAAACAAAAGTACCTGGCCGATGGCGGGGTCTCGGATCTCTGGGAGGATCACGCCAAGACTGTAAAGCCCCGCGCATTCGGCCTTGATCAAACCGATCTGCAGAGCTGCATTGAGTTCCTGATCGATAAGGCGGCCTACAACGCCATCGTTGGCAGGCCCCTCGCAACGGTCTGGAAAATGGCAAGAGAACGGGGCTGGAAACCCGAGCACGAAGAGGCAAACAAGGCCTTGCCAGGAAACATCATCTTGATTGGGATGAAGGAAGAATGACGCCCAATTTGCTGGCGCACAACATATACTGCTGAAATGAAAGCCCAGGTTTTCCTGAAAAAGAACCCCGATTTCGGGTCGAAGCACGGGGAGCAGGTCGACAGCGCCTCCTACGAACTTGCCGCCAGCGTCACGACCAGCCAGAGCTTTGCCGAGAAGGAAATGCTGGAGCATGTGTTCGCCCTCACCAACGAGCCGGAAATGTTCGAGCACTTGTGGTCCGGGGAGTCTCCCCCGTTCACCCTCAAAAAAATCATTCCCGGGCATCGCTCTACTTCGGTCGGCGACGTCGTGCTGCTGGAGGATGACGGCGGGCAGAGGGCATTTTACTGTGAATCTCAAGGTTGGGCGGAGGTGCAGTGGAAATGAACCAGATCCCGGCATCCGGCCAGAAAGCTGAATCGGAGAAAGGAGCAGCTCCAATCGAGTTTTCCGAGGTCAAGGCTTACACGCGGGTCGTAGATCGCCTTGGGATCGCCGCCATCTCCGGCCGAAACCGAACTCGGCTGTTCGAGAAGCTGCGGCCCATATTGAGGGAGGAGGGCCTCACCAGCATACTCAACCCGCTGGCAAACACCGAGTTTTGCGATCTTGTCAAACTCGCTTCACATGAACGGCCGGAACTGGCGAAGGAGGCGCGCCGCAGGATTCTGCAATTCACGCGGCCGCACCACTACAGGGCCTGGATGAACATGGCCCGCATATCCCCTCCGACTGAAGCCGAATTGCGCAAAGCAGCCAAACAGGGGCTGGCCACTCCCTTTATTCAACGGTTGCGAAAGAAGCCGATCCCAAAATGGCTGCTGGTCCCGACCACGCTCGGCTGTGTTTACTCAAACAAACCGAATTGGACACACCGAATCGACGAGCTTATTGCAGCCGGAGCCGCCAACAGCGACACCCTGAAGCTGATATTGACGGACGCCATCCGCCGGAACAACGGGACCAGGATCACCCAACTTCTGCAGATATGGCCGGCGGGACATGCCCTGCCGCGCGTCTGGGACCTGCCATCCCTGGCAATTGCCAAGGAACTCAAACAGAAGGACGGCGCCTGTGTTCCGCCTGAGGAATTAGCGAGAGCTTACTACCGGGCTGGAAACAAGACTGAGGCATTCAAAATCCTGGCTTCGCTTCCCAAGAATTACACCAGCCACAGCTGGCTGTATGCGGAAGGCCTCGCCACCCGAGACATCCAGTGGATCACCGCTTGCGGCAAGAACCGGGACGCCCGAACTGAAATCCTCGGCGGGCTTATGGAGAACCGCAAAGAGGACTATTCGGACCTCGTCTTAAAATTGCTGCGCCGCAAAGAGTGGCTGGCCATCATCCAGGACCCCGACCCGGACAGATACCCCTATCCTGTGGACGCGTCGTTCAGAATGAGAAATCCGACCCTTCGGTCGCTCATCATCAGCAACGTCCCCTCCGAAGTCCACATCCAGGAGGGGGTGCTCCGGCACCAGCCGGAATTCCTGCCCGATTTTCTCAAGCTAAGGCCGACCAACCACAACGAGGATTTCTGGAATGCCATAAAGCCCGCTGTTGCGGTAAAGCTGGTGCCTCTGGCCAGGAAGTTTAATCCAGATGCAGCAAAGGAGGCTCTTCGCAAGGCAGGACGGTCTCTGGCGTGCGCGCAGCACATCTTGGCTGAGTCCGACATCACGTTTGATGTTACAGAGTTGCTGACTTATCCCGACTGCGCCGCACTTGAGGCCCTCAAACAAGGCAGGATTAACGCCAAATTTGACTGGTCAGTGTATAATTTGGACCACACCAAGCAGAAACTTTCCACCATTAAAAGGCTGCTGGGCCCCAAAACCCCTTGGGCCAACGAGGTCAAGATCGAAAATGCCATCCCCTTCCAAATGAAGGCTGCCTGTCTGCTCGTTTTGATCGGCTACAAACCAGCCAGTTTAACCCCATTCATCAAGGAAGTGATATCTGGCTGCGGCGAGATTGCCTCGTCGAAGGAGTTGGCCAAAGTGGTCGAACCGGCAATACCCGGTTTGACCGATGCCCAGCTTGCAACACTCATCAAATCATCCAGCCTAAAAGCGCAAGCCTTCAGTGAAGTTGAACGCCGGGCCTCCAAACGCTCCCTTCTTCCCGGCATGACTGCCCCGCTTGGCGTAGCATTGCTAAAGGCCCTGCTTTATTCCGACAGGCACGATCTTTTCTTAAAACATCGTCCTCTCGATCTTCATGTGAGCGCCGATGACATGAAGCGGTTGATCACGCTTCAACAGTGGGATGCAATAAACGCCATTCGGAATGAGCAGCCGCTTTGGCAGCAACCCTGCAGCACACTGTTTTGCGAGGAAACCCGGGAGCATTGGGAGAAACTTGTTGAAAGTGGATTTCGAATCGAGCCTGAATGCTGCAGCAAGGCCGCTCTTGAGTTGTTTCTCGATAAAGAATTGTTCTCGGAAGAGCAGCTGAACGCCGCCGGCATCGAGGCAGCACAAGGCCGCTCCGGCTGTATTCCGCTGCTTCCCAGAATATATCCTGCCCCCAGGCGAGTCCAGGGCGGTGTGATCGACATCTATAACGCCGGCAAGCTAAACAGCCGTTATTTAGAGCGGGCGATTCTAAAAGGGCGAAATTACAAGAGCAACCTGGCAGCCGTGCATCAGATGCTCACCCGCCTTCAGCGACAATCTTCTCAGAGCCGAAGAGCCTGCATTTTGGAAAATGCCGAGGAGGAGAATCGATGGGGGCTGCTCGGACTGCAGCCTCCTTGCCAATCCTTGAGGGAGATGAATCCCTACGGGTTCTCCCTGACCAGCTTCAAGCCGATCCTTGGGGCTCTTCTGCACGAATCTCTTCGGGCGGGGACGGATCCTTCCCAAGTCCTCGAACCAGCGTTCAACCTGTCCGTCGCCTTCGGAAACTTGACGGAGGTCAGGAAGGTGCTCCACAAACGCAACCTTCCATCCAAAGCGCCCCTTCACGATTTAGGGCAGTTCAACCTTCCCGCCAAGGGAACATGGAACATCGGGGCATGGCGCCAGCTGCTGCTGCACCACAGTGGAAGAGGGCTGAAGGTCATTAACCTCGCGCCGAACATCGAGGGGCGCCTGGGACGAGTGCCGAAGGACATGGATGAAGCGGAGCACGCCGCAGTCCTCAGCGCCTACACCCGCGGGGAGGAGAATATCGAACTTGCGAAGCTTTGTTACACGCACCACCAGGACGAGGACCAGTTCGAGGATTACCTCGAGCTCATGGGCAGTGCGAAGGATGAGGACCTGTGCCCCAACATCAGGCTCAATGGCGCTGACCTTGGCGACCCGAACCTCGTGTTCCGCCGGCTGCAGCCCAAGGATCCGAGGGGTCCGCTCCTCGGCGAGATCACGAACTGCTGCCAGCACCTCGGCGGAGTCGCCTCCGATTGCGCCGAGGCTGGAACCTTGGACCCCGAGGCCAGCTTTTACGTGCTGGAACGCAGGGGCGTCATCATCGCCCAATCTTTTGCCTGGCGCACCAAGAGCAGCCTGGTCTTCGACTCCTGGGAAAGGTTGAGCCATGATTACGATCCGCTCTGCCAGCCCGTGCTGGTGAAAGCTGCGGAGAAGGCCCTCGAACTGGACAGCTCTCTGGAGGACATCCGCCTGGGCGCAGGAGGAGGAACACCCAAGCTGGGATTGGAAAAAGTCCAGGCATGTAGCTGGAAGAGGAAGCTCAAAGGCATGGACTCCTCCAGCCAGTATCTCCTCGCCCAAAGAACCCCGCCCTTTCAGCAGGTACTTGATCCTGCCAGAAAAGGTGAGCTTATCGCCGCATAACCCGATCGAACACAATCATATCTTACGAGGGCATGGGGACCCGCGGGCTGCACATCAACTGGGAGAACATCGAGGAAACCGCTCACGCGTAGCACGGAAAAAAAGCATGCCAACGTTCATCAACAAAGTTGACCAAAGCAACAAATTTTGGCGTTACACCTTTCTCGCCGGCAATGAAGTCCAGGTTGAATGGGGCCGCATCGGGCTGGCTGGCCAAAGCCAGAACAAAAATTTCAATTCGAGCTGGGAGCGCCAGCGATACATCGAAAAGATGGTGGCTGAGAAGATTGGGAAGGGCTACGAAGAATCCTCGGAAGACGGACTGAAGGCCGAGGTCAAGACAGCCCAGACCCTGGGCCACAAGAACAAGATCAGGCGCATGGAGTGGGTGGACTTGAAGGGCAGAACCCTCCACATCCTCAACGCCTACGACCCGAAGCGGTACATCTACGTCGAAGTGATGGATTCTTGGTCAAAGGGAGTAACCCGCCTGCTCATTTCTCGCAATGAGAACTGGGAGATCCGCGGGAACATCAGCGAAGCCAGCCGGCGCATCTCGTTCGACGACCGAGGTGCCGTGTTTGGTGAGAAGATGAATTTCGTGGAGGCTGTTCGCCAGAGGCTCAAGGACCTCGCCATCACGGTTACCGAGGCGATCAAGACCATCAAGTTTGCGGCGGTCGGCGCGCGCAACCTGTTCGACGATGAAGGTGCCGAGGCGGCCGAGGCAACGCCGGTCTTCGACAACCTCGCCGCCAGCTCTGGCCTCGATCGGAAGGTGGTCTCCAAGTTTGCGGCCCTGGGCCAGCGCACTTTGGACTTGTGATCGGGGGACATGAAGCCTGAGTTTAAACCAGGGTCGTTGTGGATCGGCGGTGAAGACAACTACGTCATCGAAATCCTCGGCAACGGGCACAAGCCGGGGCTCAAGAGGGTCCGTGCCTACGAACCAGACGGACACACGTTCAACGAGGTTGAATTCGTTGGCAACCGCATCGCCAGAAAGCATGTGTGGTCCGGCATTCACCAGGAAGAGCTGCGGATTGTCATCTTGGAAAAAACGGATTTCGCCAAGAGAGTGAGCACGATCCGCAAGAAATGTGAGAAAAACGCATGAAAGTGGAACAACTTAACGCCCTGAACAAAGATCAAATCATTGGCTGGTTGGAATCGGCTCTGCGCGGGCAGGCGCCTCTGCCACGCTTGACACCGGACGAGTCGCATTGCGCCGGCATAATCCGAATGGAGAGATCGCTCAATGCGGCAGGCCAAAAGTCGCTGAGGGAGGGCGCCCTCCACCTGCTCCAGCGGTTTTGTGACAGTGGCTCGGGGAACACGAGCTATGTTCAAGAGCTTCTCTCACTGGCTTCCGCCCTCAGGCAGCCCCAAACCCCAGACATGCTGGCTGATTTTGCGCTCCGGTTCCCCGAGCGGCCGGAATTGCGCATCGAACTGCGCTACGCCGTCTTGGGCTTGCTGGTTGATGCTCCTCAGCCTCGGACCGTGGCCTTTTGGAAGCGAATCCTGAAGCAAGACCCCGAGCACTATTCGGGGGCCGTGTTTTCTGGCATGCTCGCTGCAAGACCGCGGCTCGCCGTCAAGATGCTTCCCCAGATGCCGGATACAGAGCGTGACGGTCTGGCCACGGCCATCAAGCTCGACATCGCTTGGGACGACATGTCGCCGGCGCATCGGACGGGGTTTGTCGAGCAAGTGCAGAACATCCTCGGCCAGTGCGGACCCAAATTTGCGGGTCCGATCAAAAGATGGGCGGCTGGTCGCCTCAAGGAGATGGTCCAAGCCGGCAGGAAGAGGACCGCGGCACGAACCTCGACACCCAGCAATTACCAGATCAGGCCATCGAAAAGGAAATGTTCTTCCCCCCTGACGGGTCCGGGGTAGTCTGCGTATTCACAGAAAGGAAGCCCGGACGGGGCATCGCCGGGTTGTAACGCTTGTTCCACAAGCCCTGCTTGCCTCCGATTGCCTCGATGTTCGCATTGATGAATTCTTCCATCTTCGGGTGATAGGGCTCGATGTTCGCGATGCGAGCCATGCCCTCCTCAAGCAACCTCTTGTTCAAGCAGTACTCTTTTCCGTCTGCGTCCTTGGCGTAAATGTAGACGGGCAGGCGGCAGTGCTCCGCCGGCTGGTTGCTTACCACCTCCACGCGTATCTTGGTGCCATCCGGAATCATCTCGCGCACCCTGTCCCATGCGCCCTGGGCGCCGGGCTGCGCACCGGTTTTGGAGTGCAGCTCTGGGGCATCGATGCCGACAAGCCGGTAGTGGGCCCCCGAGGTTCCATAAAGCGTGTCGCCATCGACGTCCTGCATGACCGTGTCGGTGTATCCCCGGATTGGAATATCAGGGTCGATCTTGATCGGGTTGTTTTCCCAAGCGCGCCTCAGGATGGCAAGGTCGATTTCCCGGCTCGATATCTCGTGATCGCCGGCGGGGTAGTGCCAGAGGGCATCCAACACCTCTGGATCAATCCTTCCATTCCGATCCACCGGGAGACCTTCTTGCATCGTGCGCGCCACCAGATCCAAGCGTTGGTTCTGAATGACCTTGGAACCCATGGTCATGACCCGCTTCAATGCCAGATAGAGGAGGATCAAACCAACTATGCCTTTGAACCCCATCGCCTTGTACGCAACCATCCCCGCCACCGCTCCGACAGCCATGCGGACCAGAGGGTGGGCATCAGCAACAAACTCCATCGTCCCCTCCAGGATCTTGTTGCCGGAGAGACCCGGGAAAAGGTCCATATCAGCCTCGTCAACGACCTCCGTCGGATACGTGCCGGCGTACGGCTTGTTCGCAGGCCTCATGCCCAGGCCCGCGGCATCGCCGGCTTTTTCCGGAGGCGGCACACGCTGGAGAGACTCGGATATGCCCAAGGAAAGGGCGCCCAGTTCCTGGTCGTAGTCGGGATTCATGTCGGGAGGAGCCAACAGCCAGACCTTCTGAGGTTCGTAGTAAAGGCCCCCGCTCTTGGTCATCTGGAGCTGCCGCAGCTCTTCCTCGATATTCCCTACGGGCCGGCTGTTGCCAGCGGAATCGCGCACCTGCATGTGCCTCAGGTGGCCAATTTGGGCCAGATGAGCGGCGTAGGCAACGCTCAGGGCTACGTGCTGGTCGTAGCCGATGATGCTGCCGTCCTCGCAGCTGAAAAGCTCCAGATCCTTGTTTGTTTCCCACTCCTGCAGGATCCTGGGCACGGCCTGGGAGTAGAAGACGCCGTTCTTGGGGTCCGGTGTCTCCCCCTTATTGATGATTACGAAATTGTCTTTGGTCAGCGACATATAGCTACCTCATTTTACCACTTGAGGAGGGTAGGGCCTTCAAACTTTCGCGAAGCCTGGCCATGACCACAAATTGGCTCCTGGTTTCCAGGATAAAGGGCACCACGGTCCGGCGGATGAACAACTTGCACGGCTCAGCAGCGAACTGGGCCTTGATGAGCGACGGAAACCTGGCGAGCAGGGCCTTGAACTCCGGCACCACGAGGAGGAGGAGCAGGTCCGGCTGGGGAATCGTCAGGACCACGACCTGATTTGTACTTGCGACCTTCATTGGTAGGCGGGCCTCCAGGTAGGCGGATCCGTGGTTGTGTCCAGCTGCACGTCGCCGGGGTTGACCGCGGACTCAATGTAACCGCCACCCGTCAGATTGTTGATCCGCGTGACCACGTCTGTGCCGTATGAATCCGAGATCGCCGCGCCCCCATTCAGCGCGGGGCCGGTCTTGAACCTGTAATCGTAGTAGTTTCCCTCCGCCGCATTCAAAGCTGCAGCCGCATCCCTGCTGCGCACCGTGTTCGCCTGACCTTTGCTGCCAAACAGGGTAGGAACGGCAATCGTCGCCAGGACAACGATGACGATGACGACCGCGACCAGTTCCAGGGCCGTGAAGCCCTCATTCTTGTGCTTCGGCATAAGTCAGGTGTTGTGCTGGCCGATGTTTTGGTCTGCGCTGTCCTCTTTCCCGCAGCTCGATGCCAAGCAAAAGTGCTTGAGCATCCGAGTCCCTAGCATGTAGCCCACAAACCAGAGCCAGCCAACCCCTGTTGGCAGAATGGCCGCTATGCTCAGGTTGTTCAGGTGGAGACAAAGCTTGGTCCAGGTGTGTCCCATGCGGAGGAAGCAGATGTAAAGGGAGTAAACGACCGAGAGGTGCAGCAGCCCCGCCCCGCCGATAATCCACAGTATCCAGTTGTGCTTCTGGTTCTCGCGCTGAAAGCTGTAGATGCTGTTATAGAAACTGTCCGACATGTTCTGCAGGAAGCGGCTTGGAGCAGGGTGGGAGCTGAGACTAACGAGGGCTTGCTCGATCCGGCTGTTGATTTTCTCGGTGCTGGATGCAAGGTAAAGGATGGCGGCGGCCTGTAGGATAATGATTCCGAGGCTTAATCGACTG
>Ga0224558_1000205_pt1 | contig 69833 bp, 66 predicted proteins | sample 714S32024metaG_FD_180682 | JGI IMG/M metagenome (GOLD analysis project Ga0224558, IMG submission 180682) | Peat soil microbial communities from Stordalen Mire, Sweden - 717 S3 20-24 | ecosystem: Environmental > Terrestrial > Soil > Wetlands > Peat | place: Sweden: Norrbotten County, Stordalen... | reverse complement strand
TTGTATCCAGGCCAGCCCAATACCTTCGTCCAATCGTTCTCCCTCATGCAAACGAGTGTACCCGGAGTCCACAAATATCAAAATCCCCGTAAAACGAAGCATCTCCCAGATTCTCGCGCAGAGCCGGTTTTTCTTTCCACCGATGCGGGAGGCGTGGGACTCAACTTGCAATCCGCTTCCGTTGTGGTGAACTTCGAGCCGCCTTGGAATCCGGCGCGGCTGGAGCAGCGCATTGGACGCGTGCATCGGCTGGGCCAGCAGCGTCCAGTGCATGTGATCCATATGCTGACCAGCGAGAGCATCGAGGAGCGCGTGTGGGAGACGCTGAAGCTCAAGAAGTCGCTCTTCGCTGGAGTCTTCGATTCGCCCACCGGCGAAGTCAGCTTTGCCAAACTCGGCCGCAAGACGATGATGCAGGCTGTGAAGGAGATCTTTGCGGATCAGCCGGGTGAACCCAAGCCAGCCATGAACGTGTCCTCTGGCGCTCCGGTCGCGCCTTTGCAGGATCACGTGCCCGCGCAAGAAACTCTGGTTGCTTCACCGGATGCCGGAGCGCGTGAATCCGTCAGTGCGCCAACAGCGCCCGTATCGCCCTCCCAGCCGAACGGCGTCGCAACGGCCGCGGCATCCTTCCTTGAAGCCGGACTTCGATTCATTGAGACCATTGCAACGGATCGTGCAATACCGAATTCAACGGAGGCGTCTACTCGCCGACTGAGCGATTCGTTCTCAGGCTTGATCTCAAAGGATGCCCAGACGAATCGCCCAGTGCTGTCTATTCCGTTGCCTGAAACGATAACCCAGGAACGGCTCGCTGGCGCGATAGCCGCGCTGCTGAACGCGTTCCGATGAACCTCAGAACCGTAGGCTGCAGTTCGTGGAATATACCTCGGTGTGTCAACCGTCTACGTCATTGCCTGCGCAAAGCAACACGATCTCAGCAGAACCATGCTTAGATAAAAGCTGGACACGGTAAAGCTCATAAACAGAATATTCTTCCTGGATCGCTACTGCGATCAAGGAGGAAGACAATGCAACGTGGAAGCCTGATACGAAGCGCTCGCAAACATGGTCCGGATGTCTGGCTGTTTCGATGGTCAGAGACAAGCGGGAACGGACGACGTATTTACCGGAAGAGAGTCATTGGAACCGTGGACCAGCATTCTGATGCTGTCGAAGCCCGGCGGATCGCCACTGGCATTCTCGCAATGCCGGGCCCTGGCGATATTCCGATTAAACCAGCACCCATGACAATCGCAGAATTGAACAATCACTTCCAGCTTCGCGAATTGGCGCATGATGACAACTGGCGCAGCTATTCCACACGGAGGAACTACAAATTCTATTTGGAACGGTGGATCATTCCGAGATGGGGAAATTATCAACTTGGTCAGGTGCGAACGATCGAAGTCGAATCGTGGTTGCGCAGTCTGCCCCTGGCCCGAAGCAGTTGCGCCAAAATCCGAAACTTGATGTCGGTGCTCTTCAATCACGCATGGCGATATGAGCTATTTGATCGCAATCCCATCAAACTCGTTCGTCAGAGCGCGAAGAGGCGGACCACTCCAAATGTGCTCATTCCGGCAGAAATCAAGCTGCTATTGGATAATCTCGCTCTTCGTGAGCGGACTCTGGTCCTGTTAGCGGCTTCAACCGGCTTGCGCCAGAGTGAGATATTTGCCCTCCAGTGGGGCGACGTCGATTTCACTCAAGGCACGATGAATGTGACACGGTCGATTGTCTATGGCGTCGTCGGTCGATGCAAGACTGAGTCGTCCCAGAAGCCCGTGCCCGTTCATCCAATTCTTGCGGAGGCGCTCGTCCAATGGAGAGACCGCTGCCGGTATCGCGATTCCGATGACTGGGTTTTTGCTAATGAGCACTTTCGCGGACGCCATCCATACTGGGGACAAGCGATTCTGCGCAATGTTGTACGCCCGGTTGCAGAGAGGGTTGGAATCCAGAAACGGATTGGTTGGCACACGTTCCGGCATACCTACTCGACGCTTCTGAGGAGCGTCGGGACGGAATTCAAGGTTATGCAGGAGCTTTTGCGGCATTCCTCGCTACGATCCACGATGGACATCTACACTCAGGCAGTCACCCCAGCCAAGCACGCCGCTCAAGCGGCTGTATTGTCCTTGGTATTTCCTGCTGATCCGCGCTGTGATGTTCAGTCTGCAGAGCAAGCAAGCGCCAAGTTCGTTGACCGTGCATCAGGGATTTAAGGACACAAGCCTAGGGTGCAAAATGGACACCGATCTGTGTCCATTTTGCACCCGCGAATGCAAGGCAAAGAAATACATATCTTGTTGATAATATTTGGCGTCCCCGACGGGATTTGAACCCGTGTTATCGCCGTGAAAGGGCGGTGTCCTAGGCCGGGCTAGACGACGGGGACGCTGGGAGGGCAGGAAAAGGCTTGAATTTGCCGAGTGCGCCCTTTTGAAGGCTACCAACCTTGGGGGGCTGTGTCAAAAATCAGGAAGGCCCTGGCGGGAAGAGGCGAAACGGGATGATGGTCTGGTTCGGCGGTCTGGGCGGCGCTCTGGTCCGGTGGGCGGATTTGGGCGGCGCTTTGGCTCGTGGCCCTCGGCGGCGAATGGGCCCCGGGCCCTGCGGAGTGGGCGGCGCGGAGATTTTTTGCGTCATCGGGCCGACTCCGACCGTCTGAATAGACAGGCCTCAGTGAGACGATTCTCTACGGGTTGGCGGTGTGCGATCTATCCGCAACCGTCCGCAAATGCGGAAGTTGCAGCTTGGGCCGCAGTCTTCGAACCCGGCATCGCACTCATTCCCGCACAAAGCGGAGCCGGGGCTGAAATAATCCAAGCAGAAGCGATTTGGCAAGAGGGACGACCGAGTGAGGAAGAACGCGTTGAAACGCATTTTTGAGATTAGCTGTCTTGTTCTTGTGGGGCTTGCGGCTACGGGCTGCGAGAAGAAGGCTGCCGCGCCGCCTGCCGGAGCCGGGATGCAGGGCTTGCCGGTGCAAACGGTGGCAGTGACGCTGGCGCCGGTGGCGCAGAGCAGCGAGTATGTGGCCACCATCAAGTCGCGCCGCTCGGCCACGGTGGAGCCGCAGGTGATGGGGATGTTGACGCAGATTCGCGTCCACTCCGGCGACCACGTCAAGGCGGGACAGGTGATGATGGAGATCGATCCGCACCAGCAAATGGCCTCAGTGGAAGCTGCGCGCGGGACCGAGCGGCAGAAGAAAGCCGTCTACGACTACAACACGGTGGAAGTGGAGCGGCAACGCAAGCTGTTTGAAGCAGGCGTGACCAGCCGTGATGTCTTCGAGCAGGAGCAGCAGGCATTTGAAAACGCCAAGGCGGATTACGAGTCGGCAGTGGGCCTGCGCAAGACGCAGGAGGAGCTTCTGGCCTTCTACACCATCCGCGCGCCGTTTGACGGAGTGGTGGGCGACGTTCCCATGCATGTGGGCGATTTTGTCGCGCCCATGAATTCTCCTCCCAATGTGCTCACCACCGTGGATGAGAGCAAGGATCTCGAAGCGTATATCTACATCCCCACCGAGCGCGCCGGCCAGGTGCGGCAGGGGTTGGGCGTGGATCTGATGGACACGAGCGGCAAACTTCTGGAGAAGACGAAGATCGATTTTCTGTCGCCCGAGGTTGATCCCACGATGCAGGAGATCCTAGTGAAGGCCCCGGTGCATGTTGCTCCGGAGGTTCTGCGCACTGCGCAAATGGTGAAGGCGCGGGTCATCTGGAGCACGACGCCGATGGCGGTGATTCCGGTGTTGGCGGTGACGCGCCTGGGCGGGCAGAGCTTCGTGTTTGTGGCGCGCCAGCAGGGTGGCCACGCTTTTGCCATTCAGACGCCGGTCACGCTGGGCGATACCGTGGGCAACAACTATTCCATCACATCGGGATTGAACGTGGGCGACAAGGTCATCGTCTCCAGCACTCAGTTCCTGGTCAACAACATGCCGGTTATGCCGCTGCCGGGCGCCTAGAGACAAGCTGGTCATGCGCCTTGGGCAGTGAGCCGAAGGCGGGTGCAGCGCGGTGTTTGCTACGCGCCCATTGCAAGTGAAAAGGAAGGCAACCCTTGTTTGTAGATTTCTTTATCCATCGGCCTGTTTTTGCCACGGTGTGCGCGCTGCTGATCATTCTGGCCGGGGCCGTGTGTATTCCCAACCTTCCCGTTGCCATGTATCCCACCCTGGCCCCGCCGCAGGTGTCGGTAACCAGCAACTACGTGGGCGCCAATGCGGACACTGTCGAAAAGGCCGTAACCATTCCTCTTGAAGAGGCCATAAATGGCGTCGAGGGGATGCGCTACATCAGTTCATCCAGCACCAACAGCGGAACCAGCTCCATCACCACCACATTCACCACCGGCTACAACCTCGACATTGCCGCCGTCGATGTGCAGAACCGCGTGGCCAGCGTGGAAGGCCGGTTGCCCGCGGCGGTCAACTCCACCGGCATCACCATTACCAAGTCCAACAGCAACTTTGTCTTGGGCGCAGGCTTTTATACGGAGGACGGACGCTATTCCAGCGAGTTCATCTCCAACTACCTCGATGTGTATGTGAAGGACGCCATCAAGCGCGTGCCCGGCGTTGGCGACGTCATCATCTTTGGCGAGCGCAAATACGCCATGCGCATCTGGCTTGACCCAGTGCGCCTGGCCGCTCACAGCCTGACCGCCACCGATGTGGTCAATGCCTTGGTGGAGCAGAATGTCGAGATCCCGGCCGGGCAGCTCGGTCAGCCGCCGGCCGACTCGAAGCAGGCCTTCCAGATTCCAGTGCGCGTCGTGGGCCGGCTCACCAGTCCCGCCGAATTCGACAACATCATCGTGAAGAATTCCACAAATGGCCTGGTCCTCCTTAAAGATGTCGGCCACTCCGTAATCGGCGCCGAGGATTACAGTTCCTCACTCAAATATCTGGGGCACGACGCTCATGGTATCGGCGTCGAGCAGCTCTCCAACGCCAATGCCCTGGAAGTGGACCGTGCCGCCAAGGCTGCGCTGCAGGAACTCTCCAAGAGCTTTCCCCCCGGCCTCAAATACGCCATCGCTTTCGATTCCACAACCGTGGTCGGCGACTCCATCCGCGAAGTGCTCGTGACCCTGTCCGAAGCCGTCGCCATCGTCATCGTGGTCATCTTCCTGTTCTTGTTGGACTGGCGCGCCACCATCATTCCCGCCGTCACTATTCCTGTTTCGTTGATCGGCACATTTGCCTTCATCAAGATCTTCGGCTTCTCCATCAACTCGCTCACCCTTTTCGGCATCACGCTGGCCACAGGACTGGTAGTTGACGACGCCATCGTGGTCATCGAAAACGTGCAGCGACACATCGCCATGGAGCATTCCGATCCCCACGAAGCTACATCGCGGGCCATGGGCGAAGTAACCAGCGCCGTCATCGCCACATCGCTGGTGCTCATCGCCGTCTTCGTTCCGGTTTCGTTCTTCCCAGGCACCACCGGCATTCTCTACCGCCAGTTCTCGCTGACGATTGCGTTTGCCATCGCCATCTCTGCCTTCAACGCCCTCACGCTTTCGCCGGCCCTGTCGGCTATGTTCCTGCGCGGCGAGGAAGAGCGTCCCCGTCAGATGGATTTCCTCCACATTCGCCCCGTGTCGCGCGCATTTTCCGCTTTCATCCATGGCGCCGATGCCGGGGTAAGTTGGCTGGCTCGCACCTACGCCAAATCAATTCATGTTGCGCTTAAACTGCGCTACTTGTTGCTATTGGTCTTCTTCGCCGGGTTGGGCGCTACGGTTTGGACCTACCAGCACGTTCCCACCGGTTTCATTCCCCAGGAAGATCAAAGCTTCCTGATGGTGATTGTGCAGGCGCCCCCGGGTTCTTCGCTCGCCTATACCAGCGCATTGGCCGACCGCGCCCAGGCCATTATCTATTCCAATCCAGACATTGCAGGCGCCTTCTCAGTCATGGGTTTCAGCCTTTCCGGAGGCGCTTCCAACGCGGGCATGATGTTTATTTCAACCACGCCCTCCGATAAACGGCGCGGCAAGGGCCACTCCACCGCCGACATTGTGAAAGATCTCTCGCCCAAGCTGCAAAGCCTGATGTTCGCTCCCAATGGCGGCCTTGTCGCCATGTTTGAGCCCCCCGCCGTCAACGGCGTCGGCAGCTACGGCGGCTTCCAGTTCATGCTTCAGGACCAGGGCAAGAACACCCTCGCCGACCTGGACCGCGTGGCACACAAGATTGTGAGTGCAAGCCGACAGAGCAAGGATCTGACCGGCCTGTTGACCACCTTCTCGGCCAACGATCCGCAGGTGCTGGTCACCATCGATCGCGAAAAGGCCAAGGCGATGAGCGTTCCGCTTTCGCAGATCACCACCACGCTCAGCGTCTTCATGGGCTCGGAGTACATCAACGACTTCGACTACAACAACCGCACCTATCGCGTCTTTGTGCAGGCCGACCAGCCATTCCGCATGACGGCCAAGGACCTGCACAATTTTTATGTGCGCTCCGACGGCGGCCAGATGGTTCCGCTGGACAACCTGGTCACAGTGGTGGAGAGCTCCGGTCCTCCGGTCATTACGCACTACAACCTTTTCCGTTCGGTTGAGATTGATGGCTCGCCCGCACCAGGTTACAGCTCCAGCGAGGGCCTCGCAGCCATGGATCAAGTGGCCAATCAAAACATGATGCCCGGCATGGCCTACCAATGGACGGGATTGACGTTGGATGAGATCGAATCCAGCGGCAAAGCGCTGATCATCTTCGGCCTCGGAATCCTGGTGGTCTATCTAACGCTCTCTGCGCTTTACGAGAGCTTCGCATTGCCCTTCATCATTCTGTTGGCCGTGCCTATGGCGGTGCTCGGTGCGTTGGGCCTGGTGGCGCTGCGTGGCCTTTCCAACGATGTCTACTGCCAGATCGGCCTGGTGATGCTGATTGGCCTCTCCGCAAAGAATTCGATTCTCATTGTCGAGTTTGCCGAGCAACTGCGCCGCAAGGGCCGTTCCATTGCAGAGGCTGCCATTGAGGCTGCGGAACTCCGCCTGCGCCCCATTCTGATGACCTCGTTTGCCTTCATCCTCGGCGTTCTGCCGCTGGTGTTCGCCACCGGCGCGGGCGCCCTGGGACGGCGCTCCGTAGGAACCACCGTCGTGGGCGGGATGTTGCTCTCTACCGTGCTCAACCTGTTTTTCATCCCCGTGCTCTACGTGATTCTGAGCCGGCTGCTGAAGCGTGGGGACAAATCAACCGGAGAACCCGTCGAAGCATAGCGCCGCGCAGTTTGAGGAGATTGGCTTTGAAAGGGCGCGGGCTTCAGCCGCGCCAAATCAATGCCCTCAATAAACGGGGCTTCAGCCCCTGAGGGCACGGCTTTTTCCAGTCACTGCTTATCCCTGTGCGCGATCACATAATCCTTGATGCTGTCGTAGACTTCGCCGCTCACCACGCCCTTGTCCAGCAGGTCTTGCTTGGTGCGGTAGGGCCTGAAGCGAACAACGCGTCCGGCCCAACTGCGCGTCATGCCGGGAACTTTCAACAACTCCTCCACAGTCGCATGATTGATGTCGATCCGCGCTTCAGGCGGAGGGGCCGTCGCAGATGTTTTGGGTACACCACGGGTATCGCGATCCTGGTTCTGGGCCATCCCGGCCAGACACAGGCACAGAATCGCCATCGCTCCAACCGCGAATCGTCTTCCAGCTCGCACGGCTCCATTCTCTGCCTCGCCCCGCGCCAGCCGCAAGCAGATCCCAGCAGCAAGCAAAGCATTTGACACGCCATGGGGTTTTCCCTTACGTTTTAAACAGATGCAGAGCAACCGCCATCACGGTCACCACCACCATCATGGGATCCCCATGCCGGCGGACTGCCATGGCCTGAACTAGACGGCCAGAGAGATCTAAGAATCATCCAAGCCCGCCGGCGACCTTCGCTGGCGGGCTTTTTCACGCCTCAAGCAAAATCTCAACCCAAGACTAGGACAAACGGCAATGATCGATTTCGACAAAATGGATGGCCTGGCGCCCGGCATCGTACAGGACGCGCACACAGGAGAGGTGCTGATGCTCGGTTTTCTAAACCCCATCAGCTATGCCAAAACGCTGGAGACCGGCTTTGTAACCTTCTGGAGCCGCACCCGCCAAAAGCTGTGGATGAAAGGCGAAACCAGCGGCAACCGCCTCCGCGTAATCTCTGCCGCAACCGATTGCGACAACGATACCCTTCTGTTTAGGGTAGAGGTCGAGGGCGACGGCCTGGTGTGCCACGAGGGCACGGTCAGTTGCTTTACCAAACCGCTGCCGGTCGGCACTGCCAACCAGGAAGCAGACAAGAAAGAGGAAGCCCGTGGCTAACAAACTCAGACTCGGCATTCCCAAGGGCAGCCTGCAGGATGCCACCATCGCTCTCTTCAAGCGGGCCGGCTGGAATATTTACGCAGACGGCCGTTCCTACTTTCCCTCCATCGACGACAGCGAGATCGAGTGCATGTTGATTCGCGCGCAGGAGATGGCGCGCTACGTCGACCACGGTGTCCTCGACGCCGGTCTCACCGGCATCGACTGGGTTGTCGAGAGCGGCCTCGACGTTACCAGCATTATTTCGCTCACCTATGCCAAGCAGAGCCGGCGCAAGGTGCGCTGGGTGCTGGCCGTTCCCGAGGGGAGCGGATTCGAGAAGGCCGAAGACCTCGAGGGGAAAATCGTTGCCACCGAACTCGTCGAGGTAAGCAAGCGTTATTTCGCTGCCAAGGGCGTGAACGTCAAGGTCGAATTCAGTTGGGGCGCAACGGAAGTCAAGCCGCCCACTTTGGCCGACGCGATCGTCGAGGTCACTGAAACGGGCAGCTCGCTCAAGGCCAACCACCTCAAGATCATCGACACGGTGATGGAGAGCGAGACCCATCTCATCGCCGGCAAGGCCACGCTCGCCGACGAGTGGAAGCGGCAGAAGATTGACCAGATTGCTCTCATGCTGCGCGGCGCAATCGATGCGCAATCGCAGGTGGGCTTGATGCTCAACGTCAAGCGCGAGGACCTGGAAACAGTCCTGTCCGTGCTGCCTGCATTGAACTCGCCTACAGTCTCGCAGTTGAGCAACTCGGAGTGGGTCGCGGTCAACACGATCGTGGATGAGCGCGTTGCACGCGATGTGATTCCCAGGCTCAAGGCGGCCAGGGCCACCGGTATCGTCGAATATCCGCTCAATAAAGTTGTTCTGTAAATCGAAGGCAGATGATGAAGCTGATCCGAACCAAAGGCCGTGGCGCAAAGGAAGCAGCGGAAGCGCTAGCCGCACTCGAGCGACGCGGCGGCGCGGCGCTCGACGCCGTGCTGCCCGCCGTCAAGCGCATTGTTGCCGGCGTGCGCAAGCAGGGTGACCGCGCCCTGCTCCGTTACGCAACCCAATTCGATGGGCTTGCGAGCACGAATGCATTGCGCGTGACGCAGCGGGAAATGGCCGCTTCATGGGAGGCCATCGATCCCGCGCTGCGCGATGCCTTGTCTACGGCGGCCGAGCAGATTCGCGGCTTTGCTCAGCGGCAATTGCCAGCCTCATGGAATGCCACGCCGATTGCCGGCCTCACCACAGGCCAGCTTGTGCGCCCGCTCGGCTCGGTCGGCTGCTACGTGCCCAGCGGCCGTCATCCTCTGCCTTCAACGTTGCTCATGACGGCCATTCCAGCGCAGGTTGCAGGTGTGGCGCGTGTTGCCGTTGTCTCTGCCAAGCCCGCGCCGGAGACACTCGCTGCCGCGCATCTACTCGGCATTACGGAGTTCTATCGGCTCGGAGGAGCGCATGCCGTAGCCGCACTGGCCTACGGAACCGCAAGCGTCGAGCAGGTGGACAAGATCGTCGGCCCCGGCAATCTCTATGTCACCGCGGCCAAGCGTCTTGTAGCTTTCGATTGTGCCATCGACATGCTCGCCGGCCCCACCGAGATCGTCGTGACAAGCGAGCGCGGCAACGCGGCAGACATTGCTTCCGACCTGGTGGCGCAGGCGGAGCATGATCCCGAGGCGCTGGCCATCTTGATCACCACGCGCGTTGATCTTGCCAAAGAGGTCATAGCGGAAGCAAAGCTGCGCAGCCGCAACAATGCCGTTGCGCGCCAGGCTCTCGATCGCAACGGCCTCGTCATCGTGGTTGCCAATATGGAAGAAGCGCGGCAGATCACCAATCGTCTCGCGCCCGAACACCTGACCGTGGATGCGCACAGCGATCTCGATTGGGTCGAGAACGTGGGCTCGGTGTTTGTGGGCCGCTGGTCCGCGCAGCCCATGGGCGATTACATCTCCGGACCCAATCACACACTGCCTACTGGCGGCATGGCCCGTGTGCGCGGCGGCTTGAGCGTGAACGACTTCGTCAAGATCATCACCGTGCAAGAGTACACTGCACAGGGCATCCGCTCACTTGGGCCGCCCGCTGCTCTCTTGGCCGAAGCCGAAGGGCTCGTTGGTCACGCCGGCGCCATTCGTGTTCGCTTGCAAAGAAGGAGGTCCCGTGGCTGATACCGCTGTAGCAGCGAAACCAATCCCGCGCGCCCGCATACAGGCGATGAAGGAATATCACCCGCCGCTGGGCAGCCGCGATGCGCTGCGCCTGGACTTCAACGAGAACACGCTTGCCTGTTCCCCCAAGGTGCGCGAAGCGCTTGGCCGCATCTCTGCCGGCGCTCTTACGCGCTACCCCGAGCGCGAGCCCGTGGAAGCCATCGTAGCAGCGCATCTCGTTCTCGCCGCCGCGCAGGTGGCTCTTACGAATGGCGTGGACGAAGCTATTCATGTGCTCTTTGAGACCTTCCTCGAAGAAGGCGACGAGTTGTTGCTGCCTGTGCCGACCTACACGATGTATGAGGTCTACGCATCGGCGACGGATGCGCGCGTAGTTGCGGTGCAAGCCGCCGACGATCTGCGATTTCCGTTCGAGCGCCTCCTCGACGCCATTACCCCGCGCACGAAGATCATCGCCATCGCCAATCCCAACAGCCCTTCTGGCAGCGTGGCCTCTCAAGGCCAACTCATCGAAATTGCAAAGCGAGCGCCGCAAGCAGTCGTGCTGGTGGATGAGGCGTACTTTCACTTCCATGGCGAGACCGTAATTGACTTGATCGGCGAGGTGCCAAATCTGATTGTTGCGCGGACCTTCTCGAAGGCATACGGACTCGCCGGATTGCGCCTCGGCCTGCTCGCGGGTCCTGTGGAGTTGATGCGCTGGGTGCGCCGCGTGCTTTCTCCTTACAGCGTGAACTCGCTGGCGCTGGCCTGCCTGCCGCCCGCGCTCGAAGACACTGCGTATCTCGATTGGTACGTGAACGAAGTGCTTGCAGCGCGCCTCGAATTCGAAGCCGCTCTCGATGCGGCCAGATTGCGCCGCTGGCCCAGTCGAGCCAACTTTATTCTCGTTGACATCGGCCCTCAACATGCGCAGTTTGTGCGCCTCATGCGCGCCGCGGACGTGCTGGTTCGCGACCGCTCCAGCGACTCCGGCTGCGATGGACGCGTGCGCATCACCATTGGAACGCGAGAGCAGATGCGGCAGGCCATTCTTGCTCTCAATCAAGCTGTGGCGGAATTGAACCTTGGAGGACGTGCACAATGACAACCAGGAAGAAGGCTGAATCCGCCATCGAGTCGAAGCCGCGCACTGCAATCCTCGAGCGCAACACCGCTGAAACGCGCATCGCGATCCATCTCACCATCGAAGGTCGCGGCCAATACAAAATCGCGACCGGCATTCGCTTCTTCGATCACATGCTGGAGCTGTTCACGCGTCACGGCGCATTCGATCTGGAACTCAAGTGCGACGGAGACCTGGATGTGGACCAGCACCACACCGTCGAGGATGTGGGCATTGCGCTCGGCGAAGCCTTCGACCGCGCCCTTGGCGACAAGCGCGGCATCCTGCGCGCCGGATATTTCCTTATGCCCATGGACGAGACGCTCGCGATTGCAGCCGTAGACTTGAGCGGCCGCGCCGCCTTCGCTGTCGAAACCAAAGTACGCACGCGGCTGGTCGGCGATCTGCAAACCGAACTCGTCACGGATTTCTTTGAGGGATTCGCCCGCGGCGCCCGCGCCAATGTTCACGTAAAGACGATGTACGGACGCTCGAATCATCACAAGATCGAGGCCATCTTCAAAGCCTTCGCGCGCGCCTTGCGCGTGGCCTGCTCGCGCGACAAACAACTGGCCGGAATGCTGCCCTCAACAAAAGGACTGTTGTGATGCGCGTAACCGTGATCGATTACAAGGCGGGCAACCTGACCTCGGTGCTGAAGGCGCTGCGTCATCTGGGCGCGGAGGCTGAGGTGACGGACGGCGACCTTGCGCCCGTTGAAGCAGCGGAGCGCATGGTGCTGCCGGGCGTGGGCCACTTCGCGGCCACTCAGCGGCTCGACGCGACTGGGCTCACGCCCGCAATTCGTGCAGCCATCGCGCGCGGCGTTCCCTTTCTCGGCATCTGCGTTGGCATGCAGTGGCTCTACGCGGGCTCAAGCGAAGCGCCGTCGCAGCCTGGACTCGCGCACTTCCCCGAGCATTGCACGCGCTTCTCCGAGAGCCGCGAAAAAGTCCCGCACGTAGGCTGGAATTCGCTCGAAGTGCGTCTCGGCTCGCGGCTGCTGGCCGGCGTCGAGCCCGGCGAGTTTGTCTATTTTACGCATTCCTACAAGGCTCCAGTTACATCTGATACTGCTGCGATCACGCAATACATCGAGCCGTTCGCGTCAGCCGTGGAGCGTGGCAACGTGATGGGCGTTCAGTTTCATCCGGAGAAGTCCGGCGCGACCGGCCTGAAGATTCTTGGCAATTTCCTCTCGTGGGAAGGGGCTTCATGCTGACCAAGCGAATCATCGCGTGCCTCGATGTGCACGGTGGTCGTGTTGTGAAGGGCGTGCAGTTCGTCGACCTCATTGATGCGGGCGATCCGGCTACGCAGGCCGCGCGCCACGCTCGCGAGGGCGCGGACGAAATTGTGCTGCTCGACATTACCGCGACGCACGAGGGCCGAGCAACGCTGCTCGACACCGTGCGCCGGACAGCGAGGGAATTGTTTGTGCCCTTCGCGGTTGGCGGCGGCATCCGTTCGGCCGACGATGCGGCGCAAGTCTTCGATGCTGGCGCGGACAAGGTGAGCGTGAACTCAGCGGCGCTGGCCAACCCCATGTTGATCGACGCCATCGGTCGCAGTTTCGGCGCGCAGGCCGTCGTCGTCGCCATTGACGCGCGGCGCGATCCCCAGGCTGCCGATCCGATCCGCGACGCTCAGGTGTTTGTGCAGGGCGGGCGCAAGCCGGCCGGCCGGCGCGTAGTCGAATGGGCGCGCGAGGCTGAAGCCCGCGGCGCCGGCGAGATTCTGCTCACGTCGATGGACTCCGACGGAATGCGCACGGGCTTCGATTGCGAACTGACCGCGGCGGTGAGTGAAGCGGTCGGCATTCCCGTTATTGCCTCCGGCGGCGCTGGAACTGTTGGCCACTTCACCGATGTATTCGGGCGTGGCAAGGCCGATGCAGCACTCGCGGCGAGCATCTTTCACTTCGGCATATCGAGCGCGCGTGCGCTCAAGGAAGAGCTGGCCAAAGCCGGCGTCTCCGTGAGGTTGCCATGCTGATTCCTTCCATCGATTTGCTGGGCGGCCGCATTGTTCAGTTAGTGCAAGGCGAAAAACTGCGCCTGGCTTTTGATGACTTTGAATACTGGATTGAAAAGTTTTCCAAGTTTCCTTTAGTCCAGTTGATCGACCTCGACGCAGCCATGCGCCAGGGCGACAATTCAGATCTTGTCGCGCGGATTGCAAAGCGGCTGCCCGTCCAGGCGGGCGGCGGCATTCACTCCATCGATCGCGCGCGGCAGGTGCTCGACGCCGGTGCAAGGCGCGTCATCATTGGCTCCGCGTTGTTCTCTGAGCAAGGCGCCGTCCATACCAAATTCGCCGCCGAACTGGCCGCCAGCGTGGGCGTGGAGCGTGTGGTGGCCGGCATCGACACAAAAAATGGAAAGATTGCCGTGAAGGGTTGGAAGGCGCAGGTTGCCCTCACGCCCGACGAAGCGATTCCGCAACTCGAGGCCTACGCCGGCACATTTCTTTACACGCACGTAGACGGCGAGGGACTGATGCAGGGCTTCCCCATCGAGACGGCTGCGCGCTTGCGCAAGCTCACACAAAAGAAACTCATCGTAGCCGGCGGCATCCGCAGTCAGCCTGAAGTGGATGCGCTGGATGCGCTGGGCGTCGATGCGGTGGTGGGCATGGCGGTTTACACGGAGCTGCTCGCGGTCTGATCGGCGGCGCGATCCTGAACGGCGGTGCGCAGGAATGTTGAAGGCCCCGCATCGGCCATCGGATATGTTGAAGGGGAAAGTTTCCCCGATTCTGTAAGAAAGGAAACGGAAACATGGCGAAGAAGCAGAGCGGAATACGGTTGGCAAAACGGCTGGACGAAACTGGATTCTCTGGTATTGTGCAAATCCGCGACAAGGTGATGGAACTGCGCGCGGAGGGTCTCCAGGTTCATGCGATGAACGGGGGCGAGCCGTTCTTTGAGACGCCCGGCGACATCAAGTACGCGGCCATCAAGGCGCTCACTGAGAACCAGACGCACTATCCTCCGTCTTCCGGCCTGTTGCCCTTGCGCAAGGCGCTGACGGAGAAGTTGGCGGCCAAGAACGGCATCCACGTGACCGCCGACGAAGTGATCGCCACCGTGGGCGCTTCGCAGGGATTGTATGCGGCCTTTCAGAGCGTGCTCGATCCCGGCGACGACGCGCTAGTCTTCTCGCCTTACTGGACGCCTATCCGCGACCTGGTGACCGGGGCGCAGGCGCGGCCATTGCAGGTGGCCACCATCAGCGCGCGCCGCAACGGCATCCGGAATACTTTGGAGCAGTTCTCCACGCCCCAGACGCGGGCCATCTACTACAACACCCCGCAGAATCCGAGCGGCGTAGTCTTTATGCGCGCCGAGGCGGAAGAGGTTGCCGCGTTCGCCATTGAGCGCGATTTGATCGTCATTGCCGACGAGGCCTACGAGGATCTGGTCTATGACGGGGAGCACGTTTCCATTGCGTCGCTGCCCGGCATGGCGGAACGGACCATCACCTGCTTCACTTTCTCGAAGACCTATGCAATGACCGGCTGGCGCGCAGGCTACGCAGTGGCCAAAGAACCGTTCATCACCGCGCTGCGGAAGATCGTGCTCTACTCCACCAACGGCGTCGCCACGCCGGTGCAGTATGCGATGATCCAGGCGCTCACAACGCACGAGACCGAGATCGCCCGGCTCCGCGAAGAGTATCGCAAGCGGCGCGATCTGCTGGTGGCCGGCCTGAATGAAGTTGGCCTGGCGTGCGCGCCGCCGGCTGGCGCATTCTATGCTTTCCCCAACGCGGAAAAGATTCACAAGGTCAGCCGCACGGCTGCGCAGATCCTGCTCGATAAGGCGCACATCGCCACCGTACCGGGTTCGGTCTTTGGCGCCCAGGGCGAGGGCCATTTGCGCTTCAGCTACGCAGTGACCATGGATGAGATCGAAGACTGCGTGGAGGCATTGCGCGCGTTCTTCGCGTAGCTCCTGCTCGCAGCTACTCTTCCGCCTCACCGATGGCGCGGCTGGTCTCAACGCGCGAGGCCCTCAGCAGCCGGGCTATTTGTTTGAGATGGAGTTGCACGGCATAGGCGCGCAGAATCTCGGCCTGCGAGAACCCGATGCCGGTGTGCCGTACCGCGCTCATGCGGGCTTCGAGTTGGGCGATATCCTCTTCCAGATTCAGCCCTGGAGGCGGAACATTGAAGCGCCATTCGTGGATGCGTCCGGCCACGTGTTGAAAACCGCTGTGAATGTCCACGGCTAGCCGTCCAAGGGCCGGCTCCAGTTGTTGCGCAAATCCATCCTCATTGCTGTCTTTGACCGCGAATTCCAACGCCACTAGCGCGTCGAAGAGGGAGCGTCCAAACTGCGAGAGCATGCCCAGTCCCTCGCGCCAGCCTGGGCCGCCAGAGGGCTCATTGCGCGCGGCCTCCAACAGTTGGTTGTTGCTGCGCAGCATGGCCAGCGCATCGTCGCGCAGCGTGGGCAGATTCTCAGCGGGTGCGCCTCGAAACCCTTGCAGAATCGCCTCAAAGAATGCTCCCAGCACCAGAAACTCCTGTGCCAGTCCGTCCCGCAGCCGCAGCCGGGCGCGATCGGGAAACACAAGCGTGGTCACGGTGAGAGCCACCACAATTCCCAGGACGACTTCGCCCACGCGGTCCAGCGCCAGACTCCAGCGCGGCCCCGCTTTCTGTACCAGCATGATGATGGTGATCGTGACCCCGGCCAGCCGCGAACTGCTGCGCAGCCCCAGCAATCCGCAGACGATCACCGCCGAGAGCACGGCCAGGATGTAGTTCCACGGAAGCACGCCGAATAAGGAAAATGAGAAGCCCAGCAACGCGCCGATCAGCGTACCCAGAATGCGATCGCGCGAGGCGTTCACCGTGGAACCCACGTTCGATTGCAGCACGATGATGGCGCTGATCGAACCCCAGTAGCCGTCATGGAGCCCGAGCCGCAGCGCCAGCCACCAGCACAGGGCCGCGGCCAGCGCGGTTTTTGCCGCGTGGATCAAAAGCCGCTGCCGCTCCCAGGAAAGAATCTGAGGCCGCTCCGTCTTTTCCACGCGCAGCTTGATGGCGAGCTGTTGCTGGGACCACGTCTTGTTTGTCTTCAGGCGCATGAATCGAATCCGTTGTGGAAGATTCTCAGAGATACAGGATGACCCGGCGCGGCCGGTTCCGGCGGTGACCAGTCTCACGTTCTTTCCCTGGGGCCGCCTCAACCAAGGCTACCAGCCAGGGCCAAACGCATCTTGATTCCAGACAGAATTGGATTCGCCCGCCTCCCGTTCCACCGCGGCCGGTGGCCGCTGCTCTTGGCGCGCTGATCGACTAAGCTGATAGACTAATAGGGCTGCAGTCGTAATGCCTCCACTGGTACGGACCCGCCTGCAAGTCAGTTGAAGAAGGACAAGAAGAGACCCTGTGGATACTCAAACCCGTCACGCCCTCAAGAAAGATAAGTTTGCCCAGGCCACTGCCAGCAGTTTCAGTTGGCTGAGTGGTCATCGTTCCGGCGTTCTGCGTTGGGCCGTCAGTGTTGTACTCGTTGTTTTGCTGTTCATCGGCGCGCTGATTTTCTGGAACGTGCGCTCGGCTGCGGCCGACGTCGCCCTGGGCGCTGCGATGGACACCTACGGCTCGGCTCTGGCCCCGCCGGGCGCGCCGGCTGAAAATGGTGTTTTTGCCACCGCCAACGACCGCTCCAAAGCCGCCAATGCGCAATTTGCGGCGGTTGCGCAGCAGTACGGCTGGCTGCCTGAGGGTGCCAAGGCTCACTACTTTGCGGGCATCACCGACCAGGAGCTGGGGCAAACCGCCTCTGCTGAGACGGAGCTGAAGAAGGCTGCCGAGGCTTGGAGTTTTGGGGACCGCAATCTGTCCAACCTGGCCAAGCTGGCGTTGGCCAACCTCTACCACCAGACGGCCCGGGACTCCCAGGCCATCGATATCTACAACGCTCTGGTTGCCAAGCCGTCGGAGACGGTTTCAGCCAGCGTGGCGCAGCTTGACTTGGCCGACCTGTATGCGGAAACGGGCAAGCAGGACCAGGCTCGCGCCCTGTGGGCCAAGGTAAAAGACGCCGACAAGGATGGCGCCGCCGGCCAAATCGCCACGCAGAAGCTGGCCGGCAACAAATAGGGCACCCGCATTGCAATCAAGACTCGCGGAGCCTGAGGCTTCGCGAGTTTTCATTGTGGGCGTTTTTCTTTTGCACCGCCTCACAGGATAGGGGCGGCAGCTTTGAGCATTTTCCCTTCCGCCTGCGTCTGGTGAACTATGAGCGCCAGCCAGGCAGTATTCTCAGGTTGGATGGAGATTCCAGACAGCACTGTGCTCGACCAATGCCGCCAACACGCGGATGAGGAGACGCTCGCGGCACTGGTCAGCCAGTACGCCGGCACACTCTACCGCGTGGCGTTTTCTGTCCTGCGCAATCCCGCGGACGCTGAAGACGCCGTGCAGGAGGCGTTTCTGCGCGTGTTACGCCACCGCGACACGCTGGACGAAGTACGTGACCGGCGCGTCTGGCTGATTCGCATTGTTTGGAACATCGTGCTCGACCGCAAGCGCAGGGCCAAGACCCGCCCGGAGACCGACGATGTGGCCGAGCTGGCGCGGGTGCTGCCCTCGGGCGGATTGAGCGCCGAGCAGATCGCCTCCGCCGCACAACACCACGCCCATGTGCTGGCCTGCGTCGACCGGCTGCCCGTCAAGGAGCGCCAGGTGCTGATGTTGTCAGCTTTTGAAGAGCTCAACAGCGTGGAGATCGCCTCGGTGCTGGACATCACCGAGTCCAGCGTCCGATCGCGCCTGTTTCGTGCGCGGAACCTGATGGCCGAACTGCTCCAACACACAAGGAGTTTGCGATGAATTACCCAGATCAGAATGCTCCCACGAACGACTCTGTTTCCGGTTCAGCTGAGGCTACGCTGCGGCTGATCGCCAAGCTGCCCGCGCCGGCGGGCCTTGAAGACCGCGTACACGCCGGCCTGCTCTCCAGTTTGTCTGTCCATCCGCACGCAACCCAGCGTACGGCCCGCGTGCTCTCCTGGCCTGCGACGGCGCGGGCAGGCAGCAGTTGGATGCGCAGCGCTGCCGCTGCAGCGATTGTGTTTGTGGTTGCCGGTGGTGGTTGGGGAATTTATTCGCGCGTCCAGCAGCCCCAGTCGGCAAAGGTGATCGTCCTGCCCCACGGGTCGGCGCCTGGTGAATTTACGAACGCCGGAGCCATGCGCACGCCGAAGACCCTGAACGGCCCGGTATTAGCTCATCCTGCGTTGGCTCAGCCCGCTCAGGCCAAAATCCCTGCCAAGGCCGCTGCACCGGCTGCGCCAACGCCGCTCCACAGCGTGCCGCATGGCATCACGAGCAAAGCTACCGTTCAGCCTGTTGAGCCGCTGGCCAAGTAGCCCTGCTCTCAGGTTCTGAAGTCGCCGTCCGATCAGAATTCTTAGGCCCGCTTCGTGAAAGCATGGATACCCATGCCAAGCAAGGCCAGCGCCACCGCACCCCACAACGCCGGAATCCATCCGTTCACATGGAAACCGGTTACGATGTGTGCCGCCAACCTGATCATCAACGCGTTGATCACAAGCAGGAACAGGCCCAGCGTGAGGATGGAGATGGGGAAGGTCACAATCTTCAGCAACAGGCCCAGTGTCCCATTCAGCAGGCCGATGACCAGCGCCGCAACCAACGCAGGCTGCAAGCCATACACATGGAAGCCCGGCACAAAATGGGCAACAACCACCAAAACAACCGCACTCAAAAGCCAGTGAATCAAAAGCTTGAGCATTCTGTATTTCTCCTTCTTTCGGTTGCCGAGCCGTCTGGTTACGAACGGCCAACCCTGACCGCCGCCTCAGCACTTGGATATTGGGCGTGCCTCCAGAACTGCATGGACACTCACCATCCTGGATGGAGCCAGTCTGTTCTAGCTGGTCAAACTTGCACACATTTTTGCGGCGGCTCGTCAAACTTTGGAATTCTGCGTGTCCGGTGCGCGCACGCTCTTCACGTCTTTCGATCCGCGGAATTCATTCTGACCTTGCGGCCGAAACCGCTGGCGAATCAGGAATTGTCGCCCTTTGCCAGCACGGCCTACGCGTCGTTCTTCGTAAACGCCCGGATCAACATGCCCAGAAGGGCCAGCACCACCGCACCCCAGAACGCCGGAATAAATCCGCGCACATGAAAGCCGCGCACGATGCTCGACGCCAGCATGATCATCAACGCGTTGATCACCAGCAGAAAAAGCCCCAAGGTGAGAATGCTAAGGGGGAAAGTGACGATCTTCAGAAGAAAGCCCACCGTCGCGTTCAGCAAGCCGATCACCAGCGAGGCGATCAGGGCAGGCCACAGTCCTTGCACGATAAAGCCAGGAACGATTCTGGAAACAACCATCAGGGCGATGGCATACAACAGCCATTGAAACAGCAGTAAGAACATGCTTTCTCCTTGTAAATGTCGGCGGGAGCTTCTGTGTGCGGGGCGTCTCCCGATCTGTTGGCCGCGCCGCCTTTATGCCTGAATGCGATCATCCGGCAAACCCTATAGCATGGTCAATGAAAAATGAATCCGGGACCGATTCATTTCCGGGTCCGCCACTTTTCCCAGCCGCGAGGGTCCAACAATAGGCGTCTTGGCGTCGCCCAACAATCCAGAGAGCTTTTCAAAAAAGCCGCTGTGCGTCAGGGCACGACTTCAGCCGTGCCAAAAGGGATCGGAAAAACAGGGCTTCAGCCCATGAGCGATTCCAGCAACAATCAGCCAAGCCGTTTTTTTGCAACATGCTCCGGTTGGCTCAAATGATTCCTAAGGAATAGCATTCATGAGATCGCTGCGCAGTTTTCTGTTCGCCGGTTTTGTTTCCTCGCTGCTGCTGGCAGAGCCGGCCCAGACCCAGACCCAGCCGCCAGCAGGACAGGCAGGACAAGCCGCTGCGGCCCTGCCGGAGATTCGCCAGCTCATGCGCGAAGTGCAGGAGCACCAGAAGCAGCTTGAAAAGGTTCGCGAGAATTACACTTACAGCTCGCTACAGACTACCCAGGACATCGACTCCAACGGCCAGGTGAAGAAGACGGAGGCCGAGGAGTTTGAGGAGTTCTATGTCAACGGCCACCCCATCGGGCGCCGGGTTAAGAAAGATGGCCAGCCGCTCGACGACCACGAACAGCAAAAGGAGACCGAGCGCGTAACCAAGCTGGTGGAGAAGGCCCAGAATACCCCGTCCGATCAGCCGTTGGGGGAGCATACCATCACCGTCAGCCAGGTTTTGGAGATGATGGATGTGCGCAATCCGCGCCGCGTCACGTTTCGTGGCCGGGCTACGATTGTCTTCGATTTCATTGGCCGCAAAGACGCCAAGACTCACGGCCTAGCCCAGGACGTCTCGAAGACGCTGCAGGGCACAATATGGGTGGATGAGGCCGATCGCCAGATTGCGCATCTTGAGGTCCGCTTCATCGACAACTTCGATGTCGGCGCCGGCTTGTTTGCGCGCATTGAAAAAGGCTCGAGCTTTTATTTCGATCAGGCACTGGTGAACGGTGAGGTCTGGCTCCCCGTCGGGGGCGAAGGTACCGTCCAGGCCCGCGTCCTGCTGTTCAAGACGGTTCGCCAGCACGGCACTGAGCGCGACTACGATTACAAGCGCTTCCACGTGGAAACCGAGCAGCAGAAAGACGCGAAGGTCGTGGTGGAAAAAAAGCCGTAAAGCCCAACTTTGACGCGAAGAATCGCAGTCCATGGTTTCCAGCGAAGCTCAACGCAAATCCATTAGAGTAAAACCATGTTTGCGCGTCGTCTCTCCATCCAGCGAATCGATCCCTCCGGCGCGGCGCACCCATGCCCCATCCGCTGGATCGATAACTTCGCCATGCGCAACTTCACCAACGATGCGGTCTTTGACGACACGCTGCCCGTTGCCGATGGATTGCTCGAAGCCGGGCGCCGTGTTCCGCTCGACCGGCTTCAAACTGCCATGGAAGACTGGTTTCGCCGCAAAGGCTACATCAAGGCCGGCGAGCGGCTGGCGGTGTTGGAAATCGCTCCGGAAATCTCCTGAGCCTTTGCTGCTGAACCCGCGATTCTACGCGGCCGCTTCCTGTCTCGCCGCGTTGTCGCCCCAAAGCTGAAACTCCGCTTCCCTGCGCGCCTCGAGTCCTGCAATCTCCTGCGATCCAACGTGGTCCCAACGCAGCAACTGTTCGGCAGCGGCGTCGTATTCGCCGGCGTTCAGGTCCTTCAGTAGCGTGGATGCCGCCAGCTTTCCCGAGCCGACATTGAAACAGAAGTCCACCAACGCGTCGAACTGGCCCTGGGTGAGCGCAGCCTTTACCAGCCGCACGACCGCCTGCTCGGAGTCGCGCAGGTCGCTGGCCAAAATCTCCGCTGCCTGCGCCTCCGTAATGCCGTTGGGAAAGCACTCAGGATGCACCAACTGGTGTCCATAGCCGATGGTCGGAAGCCCTGCGGCATCCAGATACGTACGACTGCGAAAACCCTCCGACCGCTTGAGTAAATCAAGCCCTGCCGCGCTCATTTGCATCGATTCCCCCCCGGCTGATGGCCGCATATGACCTAAGCTAGCAGGATGCGGGAATTAATCTGCAAATTGGCCCCACTCCGGCCAATCCGGACAATTTAGCCGATTCGGACCTCAGTGGGCCGCCTTGCCGGAGAGTTCCTCAAACTCCAGCAGAATAGCCGTCAGCGCTTCGTCGAAGTTGCGGTCGTGGGTCTTCTGCAGGAGGGCGATTTCGATGGACTGGGTGAAAACCCACAGAACGTAGTGGGTCCTGCGGTCGTAGACCACCAGCCGGAACATGGGCACCGGGTCGGATGCGCCATTGATCTTGCTGCCGTTGGTTGGGCCGTTGGGCGCGGTGAGCTGCAACTCCAACACCAGGTCGGCATCGGACGGATCGGCCACAAGTTCATACTGGCCCGTTGCTTTGAGTCCCGTGTAGAGCTGGCTGTAGCCACGATTCGGATCGCCGCTGAAGGGCGAAGGAAACAGTCCGCTGTCTGCCCCTGCGTTTGAAACGAAAATCTTCTTCGCGGCGCGGATGGCCGGCGGAACGGGGGCTACTGGCGTGGGAATTGGTTGTTGGGCGACTGCGGCAACCGCAGCGAGCAGCGCGGCGCAAACTGCTGCACGAAATCCAAGACTGGTCCTTCTCAATGGGTTCAACACAAAACCCTCCTGGCGGTGCTTCGCATCCACTGAAGAAGACGCCGCAGGCAAGAGGATTGTTTCTGTTCTATTCGTTGTCGGGCAGCTTATACGGCTTCGTCAGCCATTGCCGTGCCTCGTTCACCGCGCCCTGGGTATTGTCGTTGGTCTGCACCGCAAGCCGGTATTCGTTCACCGCCCGGTCACGCTGGCCTGTGATGTCGAAAATCTTGCCCAGTTGGATGTGGCTCCAGACCTCAGTCCAGCGCGGCTCGCCATCCCCTCGGAGCGCGTCTCGATAGGAATTCACGCTGGCCTGGTAGTTGCGCTGGGTAAACAGCAACTCGCCGATGCGGTAGTTGGCCAGGGAACTCGACGAGTTGGCTTCCAGAGCTTTCTGGTACTCGGCCAGCCCCCCGGTCAGGTCGCCCTGCGCCACCAGTTGCTGCCCCTTCAAGATGGCAATCCGCACCTGTAGATCGGGCGTGGACTTGAGCACCCAGTTGCCGGGATCGATGCTGATCCGGCGGGGTCGGCCAAAGGTGTCTACGACGTACTGGGTGTCGGTACCCACTACGTCGATCTTCTGGTTTTCGGTCTTGCCGTCGGTCTCCACCTGCAGCTCCACCGGCATCCGGAACAGATCAAGATCCTGCTGGATTTCGCCGATCGTGCGGAAGCCCTTGTTGTTGCCCAGCCGATAGACGGCATACTTGTCAGTGAACGCCGGCGCACCCGTGCCGTCGATCCATTGCGCAAAGAACGCGGTCAACTGCTGCTGGCTCTGCGCCTCGGCCACCTTCACAAAGTCCGAGCTTCTCATGCTGCTGTCGGCGTACTGGCTCAGAGCCCCCTTCAGCGTGGCCAGGAAGGCCTTGTCGCCAATTTCCCAGCGGAGCATGTGGAAGACCATGGCGCCCTTTTCCAGCGTCGCCGACTGGAACTCAGGCGAGAACGGGCTCAGCCGTGCGTCGCTCGACAAGGGAATGGTGTCGTACGCCAAAGCTCCGGCCGACACGTCCTGCAGCGCAGCCCGCATCGCACTCTTGCCGCTCTCATCTTCCAGGTACATCAGCTCGCCGTAGCGAGCCATGCCGTTGGTAATCCACGCGTCGTTCATGGTGCGCGGGCTCACTTCAGAACCCCACCACTGGTGGGCAATGGTGTTGGCCAAGAGGCGCACGCCGCTCTTGTCGCTCACCCGCGAACCAAGAATCGCCGCCAGCTCAGGCGCCCACACGGCAGGCAAGGTATCGTCCGGCAGCTCGACCACATTCAAATGGCTCGTCTCCGCCGCGCCAAAGCTGTCAGTAAAGAAGTCGTACTCCCTGGCCGCCGTCTGTGCCAACTGGTTAGCCGCCCCCTGGTGGCTCACGGTCAGATAGACCTTCACGTTTCCCGGGCCGGCCGTCACCGGGCCCACATAGCGCCCGGCAATCACCGTCCCCGGAAATCCCGGCTTGGTCCAGTTAAAGTCGTACTGGTCGCCCGTTTTCCCGTTGGCCAGAGTTACCGGCTTTGAAGCTCCCGTGCTGCCGCTGGCAAAGACCCGCATCCCCTGCGGAACGCGGATATGCATCTCCGCCGTGAATCGGTCGGTCAGGTAGCCGGTCATGGGAAACCAGCGCGCCGGATAGAGCAGGTAGGTGATGGGCTCCTGGATTGCGGCCAGCTTCAGCCCCTCCACCGGGCCGTCCTCGTTGCCGGTAATTGTGCCTTCGTACACGAAAGTCCAGTGCAATACTTGGCCTTTCGTAATGGGCGCAGCCGGGCTCACGCGAATGGTGCCGTCTGCCGACCGCTCGCCGGTGAGCACTTTGCCGCTCTCGTCGGAGATTTTCGTCACCTTCAGCGCAGGGTGAAAGCCAAAGCTCACCAGCTCCAGGTTCTCCGGCGCAGTAAAGCTCACCACCGCCTTGGCCGACAGGTGGTGCGTGGCTGGTTCCAGCTCGGCGTCGATCACGTAGCCGGTGATGGAAAGGGCAGGGCGCTCAGGGCGTTGCCCAGCCACGGGGAAAACCTGCGCCCCGATCAGGAGAACGCCGGCCAAACCGCCCGCCAAACGCAACATTCGCTGTTTTCTGCGCATCGCAGTCATTATCGCAGTCACCGGCCTGGTTTCCTTCATAGATGCACGGTTTCCTCTGTCGGCGCTGGGGAAGCGGCTCCAAGCTCGACTCCAAGCTGGACTCCAAGCTCATCGAGCGTAATCGCCGCCACCCGATCAATGGCGCCCCCGCTTTCCCAGTCCCGTTCAGCCGGCCGGGTGTTCAGCAGACCCCGAATCGCCTTGAGCTCCTTCATCATGGACTGGCGAGGGGCCTTGTCCGGTAGCAGCCGCTCAAGCTGTTGGACGATTTTTGTGGCTGTGAAGTCATGCTGGATCAGTTCCGGCGTCACACGCTTGCCGGCAATCAGGTTGGCCATGGCCACGTGCGGCACCTTCACCACCCGTTTGACAATGGCATACGTGACGGCCGAAACCCGGTACACAACCACAAATGGGTTGCCGATCAGCGCCGCCTCCACGGTGGCCGTGCCGCTGGCCACCACCGAGGCTCGTGCATGCAAAAGCGCCGCGCGGGCATCCTCAACCAGCCGGATGTTCAACCCGCACCCCAACTCTTCCACCATATCCAGCACCGCCGCGCGCTGTTCCGCGTTCAGGGTGGGGGCCAGGGGCACCAGGTATTCAAAGTCGCCCAGTTCTCGATGCCCCCGCAATTCCAGCTCTTCCAGGCCCCACGCCGCCTCCAGCATCTCCGGCAGGTTGTCGCGAATCTCTTTTGGCCGGCTGCCCGGCAACAGGCCAATCCAGGTGCGGGTGGGCTCCAATCCGTTCTCTGCGGCGAACTGCTCGCGGCTGATGGCCGGCAGCGGCAACTCGGCCAGCGGGTGGCCCACAAACTCCGCCTCCACGCCACGCTCCTTGTAGAACGGCTCCTCGAACGGGAAGATCACCAGCATCCGGCGAACATATTGCTGCACCAGCTTGATGCGCTTCTTCTTCCAGGCCCACAACTGCGGGCTGACGAAGAAAATCACCGGAACGCCCAGCCGGTGGAGCTCCTTGGCCAACTTGAAGTGAATGTCGGGAAAGTCGATGAGCACGGCCACGTCCGGCCGCCGCTCGCGTATGGACTGCTTCAGCTTGCGGAACTCGCGGTAAATGCGGGGCAGGTGGCGGAGGACCTCGGTAATGCCCATCACCGCCATATCGTCCGAGCGCACCACACGCTCCAGGCCGGTCTCCGCCATCCGCTCCCCGCCCATGCCGAAGAACTGCGCTGTTTGCCCAGCCGCCGCCAGCCGCTTTTTCAGCGCCTCAATCAGCAGCGCTCCGTAGTGCTCGCCGCTTGCCTCGCCTGCGGAAATGAAGATGGTGGGTGACATCGTCGCGCCAGCGCCGCCGGTGCCTGCGCTGGTCACCATCATAGCGGCTTCGCTGTGGATGCGCGGTGATCTCCTGTCCGGTTGCCGGTTCAGCCGGACGCCAAAGTACCTTGGGCAAGAGCAACTACAGGTCCTGAATTGCGCTACGCAATCACCGGCAGCGTCGGCATTGCGCCGAAATCTTTGGCTTCGGCTACCACGGCGTCCAGGTGGTCCAGCACCTCGGCGACGGTCATGGTGTAGATCTCGCGGCGCGAGTCGTAGCCTTCTTCGACCAACTGTTTGAGGTAGCGGCCGGCGATCTGCGCCGCCAACTGATCGGTAATCACCTTGCCGGAGCGCTGTTTCTGCTCCACCCACGCGGTGCAGGGCAGGGCAATCCACATGGGGCGGCCGTTCACGTCGTAGCGGACATCGACGGCGTCGGCGTGGCGGGTGGCGATGGCCACTATGGTGCCCTTCCAGCGGCAGTGCAGATCTTCGCCGCTCCAGCGGTCGCTTACGTGGAAGTCTTCGTACATGACACTAGCCTATCGCTCCGGGAAGGCAAGGGCAAGGGCAACGGCGAAATGAAGGAGCAGGATTGCCGGGGTACGGGTGCATTTATTCTCCTCATGAACCTGGGTCCGGCTTGAGAGCGGCATCTCCTCGGCGGCTGCCCTGTTCTGACACTTGCCCTCTGTAACCGCTTCGAGCTGCCGATAAGCCCGGCAGGGGAATCGCCAATCATGCAGATTACAGTCACTATTTCCGACGCAATCGTCCGCGAAGCTGCGGCTCGCAGCCTTCCTGTGATCGATTTTGTAGAATCGCTGATCGACAAGGGTATGTTGGCCGCGTCGGAACCTCCGGTCTTCGACAGCGCCATCGAGCGCATCCGCCGCCTGCGTTCCGGGACGCCCGCTTCCAGACAGTAGGCCTTCCAGCCGGCGGGGCCTGCAGGCGTTCCACCATTCGCCCTCCGCGTTTACCATGAGATTGAGGCGCCCACACCGGTCGGGCTGACGATCCCCATGCTAAGAGTCGGATACCCAGCAATATTTGCAGCGGAGTTGTTGAGCGATTTCCCCAAGGAGGTCGAACTCATTCCGCTGCCGGATTCATTGGACCACGAGGTAGACATCGATGTCTGGATTCCCGATCCTTATACGGGGCGGGCCATGAGGACCTGGCCGCATTTGCGCGGAGTGCGCCTGGTGCTTGCGCTGCTGGCCGGCACGGAGTGGATTCCTGAAGTGGTTGGGCCGCACGTGACCATTTGCAACGCCCACGGAGCGCACAACATCTCCACCGCCGAGTGGACCGTGGCCTCCATTCTGGCCATGCTCAAGTACTTTCCCTTTTATCTTGAAGTCCAACGCGCCGGCCAGTGGAAGCTCCGTTTCAAGGCAAGCCAACACTTCGTCGACCTCACCGGGGACACCCGCCCCATTTACCCCCCCGTCATGGTGGAGGAGCTGACCGGCAAGATCGTGCTTCTGGTGGGCTACGGCTCCATCGGGAAAGAGATTGAGCGGATGCTCGCGCCGTTCCACGTGGAATTGGTGCGTGTGGCTCGCAGCGCGCGCACTGAACCCAAGGTCCATGCCGTGGACGAACTCGACAGCCTGCTGCCGCAAGCCGAAATAGTGATTCTGATTCTGCCTTCCACCGCGGAGACACGCGGGCTGATTGGCGCGTCACAATTTGCGTTGATGCGCCAGGGCGCGCTGCTGGTGAATGCCGCTCGCGGGCCGATCGTCGACACAAACGCATTGATGGCCGCGCTGCAATCGGGCAAAATCCGCGCCGCCCTCGACGTGACCGATCCCGAGCCGCTGCCCGACGGCCACCCGCTGTGGAGCTGCCCCAACCTGCTGATCACGCCTCACGTTGGCGGATCAAGCCCGCAGTTTTCCCCTCGCGCCCTCCGCGTGGCAGCGGACGAACTGCGACGCTACATCAGCGGCGAACCGTTGCACAACGTTGTTCAGGCCGCTGTTTAGTCAGAGCATTTTCACTCGTGGCGTAAGGCCATGGGTGGGCACATTCGCCACGTCTTTGTTTTTGTGGCTAAGGTGGAATCCTGGATGCCGGGTCACCCAGGATTCGCTCCCGAGACCCGGGAACTTGCACGCCGCCAATCCACCAGGCCCACCACCGCCAGAATCACAAGCAGCAGGTAGAGCAAGGCTGTGGCCCACAGGTCTTTGTAGAGATACTCGCCGATGTAGATCGCGTCCACCGCAATCCACAGCCACCAATTGGCCGTGTGCTTGCGCGCCTGCCACCAACTCGCCACCAGGCTATAGCTGGTCAGCGCGGCGTCCAGGTGGGGCAGCGCCGCGCCCACGCGCACCATCAACCACCCCAGCAGCACCGCGCCCACCGCGCCGGCAGCCAGCCCTGCAAGCCAGCCACGCATGCCCAGCGGAACCACGCGCACCTCGCCCTCTTCGCGGATGCCGCGCCACCAGTGCCACCAGCCGTAAAGCGTAAAGGCCACGAAGAAAACCTGCAGCAGCGAATCGGAAAACAGCCGCGCGCGATAAAAAACCAGAAAGTAAATCAAGTCCGCAGCCAGCACTACCGGCCAGCAGATGAGCAAGCGGCGCGTGGTGAGCCAGATGCCGACGAGTGTGGTGATGAAGCCCGCAATCTCCAGCCAGTTTGCCGCAAGGTAGTTTGAAATCGCGATCCAGCTCATCGGTGTGGATCTCCGTGCGATTTCCGCGTGCGGTCTGCCGCCCATTGCCGCAACGCATCCAGCAGCTTTTCGCCGCCGGCGCCGCGGAACCAGCGCGCATGACCCACTAGCCAGCCCTCGCAGGCCATCGGCGCCTGATCCTCACGGTGCAGCACGCTCACGAAATAATCTGTCTCAGACAACGCAAACTCAGCGTGGCAGAGGGCAGTCATGGGAGCAAGCGCCGCGGCTTCTTCAGCTGAAAGCGGGCGCACCGACTCATAGCCGCCCAGCAGCGCGCTCAAATGATCCAGATGCACTGGTACGTTTTCCGCACCAGTCTCCACGCATTCTGATCCCTGATCTCTGATCCCTGATCCCTGTTTTCCTTCCGCCAGAGCAAGCCACTCCACGATGTTGCGCTCAATGGCATGTGCCAGATCGTGCACGGCATTGGTGCGGTCGGCCAAGCCGAAGTCGATGATCGCTTTGGCCTCGGCATCGTCGCCGGCATCGTTCCAGAGAATGTTAGAAGCGTGCAGGTCGTTGTGCGTCCACAGCGGTGCAAGCGCGGGCAGCAGCGGCAGAAGCTGCGCATGAAACGGTGCAAGCAAATCCAGTGCTTCTTCGCAGCAGGAGCGCGTACCGAGAAAACGCATGAGCGCAGGCCGTGCCGCAAGATAACGCTCCAACTCTGTTCGTGGATCCCGCGTGGCAAAGATCGTGAAACTGGCTACCAGCGGGCGAGGCTTGCGGCGCGGTGCTACGAATCCCTCCGACGCACAATGCAGGCGTGCCAATGCCTGACCCGCGGAGTGTGCGTGCGCCGCGGTGCGGAACGGCGTCCACGAGAGCGCGTCTCCGTACAGGTCCACGCCCTCGGGCGCTTCGTGTACCTCATAGGTCCACTGGCGCCTCTCGATTGCGGTCTCGCCGGATGTGGCGCGAAACACGCTCGGCACCGCCGCTCCGTGCGCCAGCAGATGCGCCATGAATCGATGCTCCTCCAGCAATCCCTCTCGATCGCGCACGGTCCGATGATGACGCTTGATGAAGATCCTTGCGCCGTGCGTCGCCACCACGCTGGCCGCTGAAAACGGCCGCGGGCTGACAGACAGTATCTCAACCGGCTCACCCAAACCGGGATACAAGCTCAACAGTGCGCGCACCTCGGCAAGGTCCAGTGGAAGCCAGTCGGGTTCCACCAGCGTGCCGTCCATTCCGTGCGCTCTTGCCGTTGTGCTCATTGCGGACTCATCCTTCAGCGGAGACAAAGAACCTAGAAAGTATAATGCGCCGACAAGCGCACCGTCGTCGGAGCGCCCAGGTGGATGAATGTGTCGCCGTAACTCGCTCCCGTATCTTTCCAGTAGCGTTTGTCGGTGATGTTATCGGCATAAAGTCTCAGAGTCACGCGCCCCTGCTCGCCGCCCGGTGTGTAGCGCGCCCCCAGATTGAAAAGGTTATAGCCAGGCACGGCCACAACATCGTCGCGCGTAGCCTCTTTGCGCCCTGTGTAACTCCAACCGGGCATCAGGTGCAGCCCGTGCGCATGTGGAAGTGCAATATCGGCAAAAGTCGACGTACGCAGATGCGGCACATTGAGCACCTGCTTGTTATCGAACGACGGCGTGCCCGTGTCGTCTGAGAGTGCACGGATGGCCGCTGCCGAAGCCGTCAACCGCAGCCACGAAGCAGCCTTTCCCTCCGCATTCACTTCGATGCCGTCGTGCGTCTCGCGGCCCTCCGACTCAAAGCACAAATCGCCCGGCCCATAGAACTCATCTGCCGTGCAAAAGTTGTCGGGCGCTTGAATCACCTTGGGATAGAAGAACGGCGCGCGCATGTGAAACAGCGCGGTGGTCAGCAGGATACGCTGGCCCGGCTGGTACTTCGCACCCACCTCCGCCTGGCGCGTCATAAAGGGCGCTAGAAACTGATTTGCGTTGTCCACCCACCACGGCCCCTGCGGTCCCAACGACAGCAGGACTCCGTAGTTGCCATAGAGCGTAAGGCTGCTCACCGGGTTGAAGGTGATCGCATACTGCGGCAGCCAGATATGCTTGTCGGTAATAATCGGCGGTGTTCCGGGGCTGGTGGCGCTCAGCGAATAGTTGTTGTCGCGCAGAGAATCGAAGCGCCCGCCAGCAAGCAGCTGAATGCGGCCCGGTAAATGAATCCTGTCCTGCACAATTACTGCCGACTGATGATTGTCTTCCCAGAGCGCGCGCGGCCCGGCGGATTGTAATGGAGATTCGATGGAAAAAGGCGCGATGGGCTGGTAGATGTTCTCTGAACCAACGTAGGTGTACACTGCGCCATCCTGCACGGTAGAGGCTGCGTTTGCCGGCGGCGCACCGGGTTGCTGCACGCTGCGCAGAAAAAGCTCGCCCCCGCCCGTCACATCCTGGCTGATCGAGCCGGTCTTGATATGCCCAGTTACAAGCGCCTCGGCCTGGGCATCGATGCGCAGCTCGCCGGGGTCGCGATAGTCGTAAATGTCATAGCCCCCATCGGGCGCAAAAAAGTAAGAAGGAGCAGTCCCGCCACTGCCCGTGCATAGCGCCTCATACGAGCAGCCATACGCGTAGATCACGTTGTCGTTGATCAACGAGTGGCTATAACTCACCGCCGCGAAGGCCCGCCACGCCGGCGTCAAATCATCATCCAGACGCGCCCCGGTGTTGATTGTGTCGAACGTGTTTGGCAGAGCCCACGGCTGCTCGCCCAGCATGGTCGAAGGATGAACCAGGTTCAAATCGGGCACCGTCGTTCCGCCCAGCAACTGATAGCCGCAGACCGAGCGCTCCACTTTGTGCTGGTATTCAAAGTCGCCTTTCAGAATTGCTTTCGGACTCATCTTCCAATCAGCCGCGCCTGCGCCCACCGCGCGCCAGCCATTCGCGTCGTTCACATAGCTCTCAATGTTTTCGCCGGCAGCATTCATCCGCGCCCCCACCTGCTTGCGGCTGCCGAACAGCCATCCCAGGTCCGCAGCTCCGTAAGCAGTACCGCGTTGATCCGTTGCCAGGTCCACGGCCTCGAGCGCCGCGGGCCGCTTGGTGACGTAGTTGATGAGGCCGCCGCCCGAGGCCACGCCGCTCTCCACGCCCGCAATGCCCTTGAGAAACTCGACGCGCTCCTTGTTTTCGAGAGGCACATCCTGCTCGCCGGCGATCGTCATGCCGTTGATCTGCAATCCCGTCGCCAGATCGATCGGGAATCCGCGTATCTCGAAGTCGCCGTAGTAGCCCACCGGCGCGTAGTCCTCGCCAATCGACGCGTCGTTCTTCACCACGTCGGAGAGCACACGCGCTCCCTGATCGGTCAGCAAGTCCCGCGTCACGATTGTGGCCGAAAGCGGCGTCTCCTTCAGCGTTGCGCCGTCCAGAGTGCCCACCTCAACAGTGTCGGGAAGATAATCGTCCTTCACCTCGCCATGAACGATTACGGTTGTGGTCACGGGCTGCATCTGTTGCGTCGCTGGCTTTGCACCCGCCTGGGGAGTTGTGTTTGTGGGTGTCGCGCTTTGTGAAAATGCGCCAAGCGAAGTGCCCAGCAAGCACGCAAACATCAGCGCCAAAGCACGCAGCTCATCGCGTGCGGAATCGGCGCTTGCAATAGATTGAGATGGAATGCTTGCGGTCACGGCGGCTTCGAGTTCGAGCATGGTCTCCCCTTGTTTCCAACAGAATGAAACAAGAGAACTCACGCTGCGAATCGAGGAAGAGGGCCGTTCGGCTTCGAAAACTTCCCACGCCGGTATTATCCGGATCGGGTTCTAGGGTATTTCTCAGCCCCACTTCGTGGAGCACCCCTGTTTCAATGTTCCGATTGAAACACTCCCGGCCCGGTTTTGCAAATGGGCCGGGGCTGCCGTGCTGTTATTTCCCAGTCCCCTCGGTGATCGTCACAATCCGGTCCACGCCCGGCACGGTGAACTTCTCCACCTTGCCGCTCGGCCAGTGTACCTCGATCGCATCCACCGTCGTAGCTTGGCCCAACCCAAAGTGCGGCCTCGGGTCGTTCGACGAGAGATAACTCCCACCGCTCAGCACATCCCCGCGTTGCTTCATGCCGTTGGCGGTCAAATAGACCGTAGCTCCCACGGCATCGCGCGGACTCTTTGGTCCGCCCACCAGCTTTAACTCCAACCAGTGGTTCTTATCTGGGTTCACATTGCGCAGCAACACCGGATGGCCGTCCATCACATTGATCACCGCGTCCAGCTTGCCGTCGTTGAACAGATCGCCCACAGCCATGCCGCGCCCCGGAACCACCACCGCCAATCCGGAACCCTCCACCGCCGGAACCACCTCAAACTTCTTGCCTTCGATGTTGTGGAAGAGCATGGGCCGCTGCGCCCAGCTTGTGCCCCACGCGTATTTGTCGGCTTCCGGGTAGACGTGGCCGTCGGACATCAGCAGATCCTTCCAGCCGTCGTTGTCGTAGTCCAAAAAAGCGTCGCCCCAGCTGAGGAAGGGAACTGAAATCTCGGCTATCCCCAACTGGTAGCTGATATCGGTCAGGTTGCCGTCGCCCTCGTTGCGGTAGAACGGCTTGTAGTCGTCGGAGAAGGTGGTGTCGAAGACGGACAGTTGGCCATTGTTCTGGTAGTCGCCCACCGCTATGCCCATTGAAGCGGTCTCGCGCCCCGCCTCGTTCAATGCGAATCCCGACGCATAACTCACATCCTCAAACGTGCCGTCGCCCTTGTTCAGGTACATGTAGTTGGGCGTCGAGTCGTTGCCCACCAGCAGATCGATCTTGCCGTCGTTATTGATGTCCACAAACACCGCGCCCAGGCCGTAGTAGCCCGGCTTGTCATCCACGCCGGCCTTCTCGCTCACATCGGTAAAGGTTCCGTCGCCGTTATTGTGAAACAAATGATCCGGCTCGCCCTTCAGGCCCCGCGGCCCGCAAGCCACAGCTTCGCCGCGGAAGGTGCAGAACGCATTGTTGCCCCCGCTCTCTTTGCTGTTTGGAAGATTGTTGCGATCCCAATGAATGTAGCCGGCAACAAACAGGTCCAGCCGCCCGTCACCGTCGTAGTCGCCCCACGTCGCGCCCGTCGACCAGTTGCCAAGCTGCACGCCGGCCTTCTCCGCCACATCGGTAAACGTGCCGTCGTGATTGTTGCGGTAAAGCCGGTTCTTTCCGTAATTCGATACATAAATGTCCGGCCAGCCATCGTTGTTGAAGTCGGCAATGGCCACGCCAAAGCCCCAGCGGTCGTTGGTCACGCCGGCCTTGGCCGCTACGTCGGTAAATGTTCCGTCATGGTTGTTGCGGAAGAGAGCGGCGTGAGGCGGCGTCTCCTTGCCCGTCAGGGCGTCCACCGTCGAGCCGTTTACCACGTAGATAGACAGCCATCCGCTGTTGTCGTAGTCGATCAGCCCCACGCCCGAGCCCTTGGTCTCGATGATGTAGCTCTTCTCCGGCGTGCCCATCTTGTGGGTCCAGTGGGTGAGTCCGGCCTTTTCCGAGTCGTCGATAAACACGATCGGCCCGCTCTTCACAAAGCCGCCCGCCGTGATGGGCCGGTGCTGCGCGTCGAGAACCGCGGGGTGTGGCGAACCGGTCTCCTGGCCCCCCGTAGCCGCGGGTGCCCCAGGTCTCGATTCTGAGACCTGGGAATCCACACCCTTCGCGGGCTTCTCAGGCTGTTGGTCAGGTTGCCGTTCTAGGGGAAGAGCAGCGGGACCGGTGGCTTGTGCGAAAAGAAGAGCGGGAATTCCCGCCGCCAGCAGTCCAAGGAAAGTGGTGGTGCGCAGTGCCTGAAACATAGGCAGCCAGTATACGGGGATAGGTGTGAGCAAGTATCGACCGAAAGGTTGAGGGAGTTCCTCGGTCATATTCTGCGGATTTTGATTGAGAAATCGACCCATCCACCATCCGGATTTTGCCCCAAACGGCTTCTATGGGCCGGCTCAAACATCGCACCAACGCACGTGAGCCTCATCACATTCGCCCGTTCAAGGACGCCTCTAGACTCAGAGACACTGCAAATGCTTTCAGGGGCGCCATGCATCTCTTTCCCGCAGTAGATCCCATTCCTTTGCCGGCCCCGATATGGCTGCTGAAACTGCTCCATGTCGTGACCCTGGCGCTGCACTTTGTTGCTGTGGAAATGCTGCTCGGCGGACTGCTGCTTGCGGTTCTGTTCAGTCTCTTCCGTGGCTCGCCGCAATCGCTGGTTACCGCGCGGGCGCTGGCGCGCCGGCTTACGGTCGTCATGACCTTCGTCATCAACCTGGCCGTCCCGCCGCTCCTGTTTGCACAGGTCTTGTATGGCCGCGCGCTGTACACGAGCAGCGTCCTCATCGGCCTCTATTGGATTTCGATCATCGCCATCCTCACCCTCACGTACTGGTTGCTCTATCGGTTCACGGCACGCCTGGAGGCAGGCAAGGCTGCCTGGTGGGTTGGCCTGAGCGCCTGGGTGCTGGCCGGCTTCATCGCCCGCCTGCTCTCCACCAATATGACGCTCATGCTGAGGCCCGAGGTCTGGCGGGAGATGTACTCCGCATCGTCAATGGGAGCTTATCTGCCCACTGGCGACCCCACGCTCACCCCGCGCTGGCTGCTCATGCTCGCCGGCGGCCTCTTCATCGGCGGGCTGTGGATGGTTTACCTTGCTGGCCGCAGCACCTTCACCGCGGAGGAGAAAAAGTTCGTCGCCGGCCTTGGCGGAAAGATCGCTGCGGTCTTCGGCCTGGTTTATCTGGCAGCCGGTTTGTGGGCCGCCAGCGTGCAGCCGGATGCGGTCAAAGCCGGCCTCGCTGGTCAGTCCATCTATCCGCTCTACAAGTTTGCTGGTTTCGCCGGCTACGGCTGGTTGGCTCTTGTGGTCGTCGCCGTCCTTCTAGGCGCATTTGCCGGCTTCGCCAACCTCTCTGCGCGCATGTCCGGTTGGTTGGCATGGTCCGCGGTTCTCGTCGCCGTGCTCACTGAGATCATGTTCGCCGTCTATCGCGACGGCGTGCGCGACATGACCTTGCTCAGCAAAGGCTACGACGTATGGGACCGCGTCGTGGTGACTAACTGGAGTGTTGTTGGCCTCTTCCTGGCCCTCTTTGTTGCCGGCCTGGGCGTGGTTGCATGGCTCGTGTCCGTTGTGGCGCGCGCAAAGAAAGTGATGGAGGGCGCGGCTTCTATATGAGCGAAGAAATCAGCGTTGCCACCTTTATTCCCGAGGACCCGGGCGAACTAAATACGCGCCGGGCCTTCCTGGCTGCAGCCGGCGCAGCGGGCCTGCTCTACGCCGCTGCCCTTGCCTATCCCATCTACCGATACCTGGCCTCGCCCGAGGAGATGGCGCTCTCTGCCACCGCCGTCACCGAGGTCACGCTCAAGGACGCGCAGAAGCTGCCCCTCGCCTCGGTGCTCATGTTCAAGTTCGGCACCGCGCCGGCCATGCTCATCCGCCATGCGGACGGCCGTTGGATTGGCTTGAGCGCAGTCTGCACTCACCTCGGCTGCACGGTGCAATATGAGCCCCAGGCCGACCGCATTCACTGCGCTTGCCACGGCGGCGTCTACAACGCCTACACCGGCGCCAACGTCAGCGGGCCGCCGCCCAAGCCGCTCAAACTTTTCAAAGTTTCCGTCAACGATACCGGCGTTGAGGTCTCGCGGACGTAGGCTGCTCGCGGCTCAAAACGTTTCAGCTTTCATGAAGGAGCAATTCCATGGCAATCCTCGATCTCTTCAGTCTCAAGGGCAAGAACGCGTTGGTCACAGGATCCGCGCAGGGCCTTGGCTCCGGCATCGCCATCGCATTTGCGCAGGCTGGCGCCAACGTCACGCTCCATGGCTACGACAACGTATTGGAATCGACCATCGAGGCTGTCAAGGAGACGGGCGTCAAATACATATCCATGACCGGCGATGTCTGCGACAAAGCTGTCTGTACAAGCCTCGTGGATGAAACGGTAAAGGCCTTCGGATCGATCGATATTCTTGTCAACAATGCAGGCACCATCCGCCGGGCTCCCGCTGCTGAACATTCTGAGGAGTTCTGGAACACCGTCATCGAAACCAATCTCAACAGTGTCTTTCGCATCAGCCAGTACGCGGGCAGAAAGATGCTGGCGCAGGGCTCGGGAAAAATCATCAACATCGCCTCGCTCCTTTCGTTTCAGGGCGGCATTCTGGTTCCGGGTTACGCGGCGGCCAAGGGCGCGGTTGCGCAATTGACCAAGGCGTTGGCCAATGAGTGGGCCGACAAGGGCCTGAACGTCAACGCCATCGCTCCCGGATATATGGCAACGGACAATACCGCGCCTTTGCGGGCCGATGCCGCCCGCTCCGCCGCCATTCTAGCCCGGATTCCCGCTGGAAGATGGGGCCTGCCTTCAGACCTGGCCGGCGCCGCGGTGTTTCTTGCCTCCGAGGCTGGCAGCTATGTGAACGGTCACATCCTGGTCGTGGATGGTGGTTGGCTCTGCCGATGAGCCGGTCCCTTTTGACGATCTGGAGCGATTTGGAAAGGAACCACGGATATCAAAGGATCATGGCATGACTGAAAGAACCATCACGAGTTCCGCTTATAACTGGATCGATGAACGCCTGGGCCTCAGCGAGCTGGCCGCCTTTGCGCGTCACAAGACCGTCCCCGTCCACTCCCAATCCTTCTGGTACTACTGGGGCGGGATCTCTCTGTTCCTCTTCCTCGTCCAATGCTTCACCGGCGTGCTGCTGCTGGTCTACTACCGGCCCGGCGCCGAAGCCTACGAATCGGTCCGCCAGATCACTTTCGTCATGCACTTTGGCTGGCTCATCCGCTCGGCGCACGCATGGGCCGCCAACTTGTTCATCTTCGCCATCCTGGTGCACATGTTCTCAGTCTTCTTCATGAAGGCCTACCGCAAGCCGCGTGAGTTCGGCTGGCTCAGCGGCATGGTGCTTCTCGGCATCGCCTCGGTCTTCGGCTTCTCCGGCTACCTGCTGCCCATGGATGAGCTCAGCTACTTTGCCACCAAGGTCGGCCTGCAGATTCCTGTGGCAATTCCTTTCGTCGGTCCGGCCATCGCCAACATGCTGCGCGGCGGTCCTGAGGTCAGCGAGTTCACCGTGCAGCGTTTCTTCGCTTTGCACGTCGTGGTGCTGCCTGCCTTGTTCCTGCCGCTGCTTGCGTTTCATTTGTGGCTTGTCCAGCGCCACGGCAACGCCTCCCCGCCCAGCGAAGATGCCAAGCCCGCCAGTGAGCGCAAGAGCATTCCCTTCATGCCCAACTTCCTGCGCAAGGACCTGGCCATGTGGCTCATCTCGCTCAACATTCTCGCCCTGCTGGCCTCGGTCTTTCCGTGGGCGCTGGGCAGGCAGGCCGATTCCCTTGTACCCGCACCCGCCGGCATTCATCCCGAGTGGTACTTCATGAGCCCCTTCGAGATGCTCAAACTGCTGGGAAATGTGCTCCCTGGCGAATTCGGCGAGATTGCGGGAATTCTGCTTTTCACCCTCGGCATTGCGCTGTGGATTTTGATTCCGTTCTACGACATCGGCAAGGAATCGGGTCAGCGCGCCCGTGCCGCACATTACTTCGGCCTGCTCGCGGTCTTCGCGCTGCTGGCCACCACCGTCATCGGCTATTGGACCATCCGGTAAGGAAGTGAACAGTGAGCAGTGAACAGTGCGCAGAGGGCGATACAGTGGGAAGCCCGAGAGTTCGATCCTTTCGCGATCTCCTGGTCTGGCAAAAGTCAATGAATCTGACCGTGGCCGTCTATCGCCTCACACAGAGTTTTCCGCGGGAAGAAGCATTTGGGCTCACGAGTCAGTTGCGGCGTTCCGCCATTTCGATCCCAAGCAACATCGCCGAAGGGCAGGGAAGGCTGAGCCCGCGCGAGTTTCGGCAGTTTCTGGGTATCGCTCGCGGCTCAACGTGCGAATTGCAGACGCAATTGGAAATCGCTCGCGGACTTGGGCTCGGGAACTCCCAACTTCTCAATGACGCCGAGAGCTTGTCGCATGAAATCGGCAAAATGATCTTCGCAATTCTAGGAAAGTTAAAGACATGAGCAACTGTTCACTGCCCACTGTCCACTGTCCACTGGAGCATCTATGAACTATCCATTCTGGAACATTCCCTATCTCGGCTCGGGCTGGGTGATTGGCATCATCGCCATCTTCCACGTCATGATCTCGCAGTTTGCCGTCGGCGGCGGACTTTATCTTCCCCTGGCCGAGCGCAAGGCCATGCGCATGGCCGACAAGCAGATGGGCGCCGAGTGGCTCAAGCAACTGGCTCGGCACTCCAAGTTCTTCCTCATCCTTACCGCTGTCTTCGGCACCGTCTCCGGCGTCGGCATCTGGTTCGCCATCGGCCTCACTAATCCTGAAGCCACCAGCACGCTCATCCACAACTTCGTCTTCGGCTGGGCCATGGAGTGGGTCTTCTTCATGATCGAGCTCGCCACCGTCGCGGTCTACTACTACACCTGGGACCGCATCGATCCCAAGCTGCACTTGAAAGTGGGCTGGGTCTATGCCGGCGCTTCCATCGCCACGCTTGTCATCATCAACGGCATTCTCACCTTCATGCTCACGCCGGGCGACACCTGGCTCGCCGTCGCCGGAACCGGCCACGAAGCCAGCAAGTTCTGGAACGCCTTCTTCAATCCCACCTACTGGCCCAGCCTTTTCCTGCGGGCCTGTGTGTGTGCTTCGCTGGCCGGCATCTGGGCGCTCATCACCTCCAGCCACATCGACGGCGACAAGCATCCCGCCCTCAAGACCTCGCTCGTCCAGTGGAGCGTCAAGTGGCTCGTGCCCTCCTTCGTCGCGATCCCGTTCCTGATGATCTGGTACCTCATGATGGTCCCCGAATCGCAGCGCGCACTTCTCTCCCTGGGCATTGACACCATCGGCGCCGGCACGTTCTCGATCATTACGCGCATCGCCCTGGTCATCATCGTTACATCGGCTACCATCGTCGGCGTCGCCTACTATCTGGCCTATCGCAACCCTGTGGAGTTCAATCTCTCCCACGCCATGGCCGTGCTGCTGCTGGCGCTCATCGCGACTGGATCGGGTGAATACGCGCGCGAGATGCTGCGCAAGCCCTACGTCATCGGCCGCTGGATGTATTCCAACGGCGTGCGGGTGCCCTACGTCGCCCGCATCAACCAGGAAGGCTACCTGGTCCATTCCGAGTGGGTCTGGAACAGCTCAACATCCAGCTACTCCCGAGGCGAAGCCATCTTCCGCGGCGAGTGCGGCTCATGCCACACGCTCTCCGGCTATCGCCCGCTCAAGACGCTCCTCGCCGGCCGCGACCAAGCCAACATCGGCAGCTTCATCACCATGCTCCACGACTACAAGCCCGACTCACCCTATCGCCGCTTCATGCCGCCCATGGTCGGGACGAAGCAAGACGTGGACGACCTCACCAACTATCTGAACGCTCAGGTCAACCCGCCAGCGCCAGCCAAGGTGCTGACGGCTCAGAAATAGAATGCCTGGTTTGTTTTGACGCCGCGTGCCCCATCCATCCGCGCTTTTTGCGGATGGGTGGGCGGCCACAAATCAAACAGAACTTGAGGCCTGGGAATCAGCGTCCCCTACTCTTCCCCTATCTCGTACGGTATTCCGAATCTGCCAATCTGAATCAGCGCCTTATCTCCCGGCGGCCAGATGTGCAAACTCTCCACGCGGCTCGACCCCGCAATCCGGTGCGCGTCCGCTGTTCCCACCAGTGAGCCCGTTGCCGCCTCGTGAAAGTGAACGCTGAGCGCATCTCCCCCCTGCGTCCGCGTCCATCCAAATGCATACTCCCCTGGCTTGAGTGCAATCCCGCCAATCCGCACTGGAACTTGCACAACCAGGTAGTGTGAATACTTGCCATCCGCCGAGTAGCCCGCCGTAAGCAGGACCACGCCCGCAATGAAGTGTCCTTTGCTGTTTACGATGCCCGATGCGGTGCGCATCTCAGTTTCGATGTGCTCCTTTTCGACCGGCGCACGCGCCGGCAACAGCGAAGCCAACTCCGCGTCCGTTGCCTGCCGCCATGCCGTCCTCTGCGCCCGCGCAAATGGAACAAGCACAAGCACAAGCGCAATCAAAAGAAAAACTCCGCAAGATATCGCTCTCTTCATCTGTACTTTCATCATGGTCTCGTCTTTCTCAAGGATTCGAGCGGAACAATCCCGCGCTGGATCGCCGCTGTAGCGGCCTGTGTCCGGTCGGTCACTCCCAACTTGCCCAGCAAGCTGTTGATGTGAGTCTTCACGGTGGCTTCTGAAATCTCCAGCTCGGTTCCAATCTCCTTGTTGCTCTTGCCGTGCACAATCTGCTCGAGCACGTCGAATTCCCGCGGCGTCAGCTCCTCGGTGCCCATGCGCTCCGCCAGCTTCTGGGCAATCGCCGGCGGAATGTGCGATTTGCCCGCGTGTACCGCGCGGATGGTCGTAATCAACTCTTCTGAAGTCATGCCCTTCAGCAGGTAGGCGCGCGCCCCGGCTTGCAATGCGCGGTAGATGTCCTCGTCGCCGTCGTAAGTGGTCAGCACGATGAGCCGCGCGTGCGGCGTCTCCATGCGGATGCGTTGAATTACGTCCACGCCGCTCATGCGCGGCAGCCGCAGGTCGATCAGCGTGATGTCCGGCTGATGCTTGCGAAACTGCGTGATCGCTTCTACGCCGTCCGCTGCTTCGCCCACAACTTCAAGGCCGTCCACCACGTTGAGCAGCGCAACCAGCCCCTGGCGCACCACGTGGTGGTCCTCGACAATCAGCACTCGAATCGATTCCTTCGTCACTGTTGCGCTCCCGTCTGCTCTCGTGTTTCTTTCGCCGCCGCCGCCCGCAGCCTCACGGTTGTTCCCGTCCCCTGCTCACTCGTCACTTCAAGCGTTCCGTCAATAGCCGCCGCCCGTTCTTTCATTCCGGTAAGTCCATAATGCCCCACCTGCGATTCCAGATTCTCGCCCGCAACAAACCCACGCCCATCATCCCGCACTTCCAGCGCAATCTCCCCCGGCCCGTACTCCAACTGCACAAGCAAATGCTTTGCCCCCGCGTGCTTCTTCACATTATGGATGGCCTCCTGCCCGACGCGCAGAATTTCGCGCTCCGTGCCTGGAGGCAGCGGCCGGTAGGCGCCAAAGATGCTGAAGCTTGCTTCAAGCCCAACCCCTCCCGATGCCTCCACCATGCGCCGCAGCCTCACTGGCAGCGTGGTCTCGCCCGAGTCCTGCGAGCGCAGCGCCCAAATCGACTGCCGCGCGTCGGCCAGTCCGTCGCGCACGTAGCCGCGGGTCAGGTCCAGATGCTTCGCCGCGGCCTCCATCTTGCTCATGCGCAGCAACTCCGCCAGCACTTCCAACTGCACTGAAATTCCCACGTAGCCCTGAGCCAGCGTGTCGTGAATCTCGCGCGCGATGCGGCTACGCTCACCCAGCACGGCGCGGAACTCGCTCTCCGCACGCTTGAGCCGCAGCCTAAGCAGCAGCACAATCAGTCCCACCAACGCCGCCAACACCAGAACGTAAAACCAGGCAGTCTGATAAAAATGCGGCCGCAGCTCAAACACCAGCGCCGCTCCCGCCGTGCTCCACAGCCCGTCGTTGTTCGCCGCTTGCACGCGGAAGGTGTACCGTCCCGGCGGAATGGTTGTGTAGTAAGCAGTGCGCCGCGTGCCAGCCTCGGTCCAACTCTTGTCGTAGCCCTCCAGCATATAGCGGTAGCGCACCTTCTGCGGCGCGGTAAAGCTCAGCCCCGCGTAGTCGAATTGAAAATGCACATGACCCGCCGGAACCACCACGGAAAGGCCTGCTACATGCAATGCCTGATCAACATCGTCTACCGCAAACCGCTCCAGCACCACCGGCGGCGGAACCATGTTCACCGGGAAGCGCTCCGGGTCCACTTCCACTAGGCCCTTCGGCGTGGCGAACCACAGGTGGCCGTCGCGGGAGCGCCAGGCCGAAGGGTGGCTGTTGATCGCAGTCTCCCGGCTGCGCAGCCCATCGGCCGCGCCAAACTCAATCCAATGCGAGCAGTCGGCCCCGCCCATTGCCCCGCCGCCGCTTGCAGTCTTGCCCATTCCACCGCAATCGCAGCGCGCAATCCCGTTTCCAGTGGCGAACCACAGATGGCCGCCGCCCCTCGCACCCATCTCGTCGAGAATCGCGTGGATGGTCGTCTGATCAAGCCCATCGTGCGTCACCGCGGAGAATCTTTGCCCATCCCACTGGTTCCATCCGTGGTCCTGCGTCCCGATCAGCAGCGTCCCATTTGACCGCGCCAAAAGCGCCGTAATCACGTTGCTTGAGAGCCCATTGGCGGTGGTGTAGTTCTGAATCTTGCCGCTGTGCAGCCGCGACAGCCCAGCAAACGTGGCCACCCACAGGTCTCCGTTGGAGTCCCTGGCCATCGCGCCCACCAGATCGCTGCCCAGCCCGTTCGCCTGGGTAAAGGTCTCCATCTGCGCGCCGGAATGCGCCCCGCCCGACGCCCCAGCCCAGTGCGTGAGTCCGCGCCGTGTGCCAATCCATAGCGACCCATCGGCGTCAGCCAGCAGCGAGCGGATGAAGTCGTCCGGCAGCCCGTCTGCCGAAGTGAACGCATCAATCCTGCTTCCGCGAATCCGGTTCAACCCATCCGGCGTTCCCACCCACAGGTCGCCGTTCGGCGCAGCGGCCAGCGACAGAATTACGTCGCTCAGCAGGCCGGTGTGCACCGAGTAAGTTTTCACCGCTCCCGCAACTGAACCTGACCCCGCCCCAGCGTTTCCACTCGCCCCCACTCCGCCCCGGCGCAGTGCATTCAAGCCGGCCCCGCCGGTTCCCACCCACAGCGTTCCAGCACCGTCCTCGACCACAGTGGTCGTTGCGTCGGAAGAGAGCCCATCCCGCGCGCCGATGGTAAGAAAGCGCTGGTCGCGCAAAATGTGCAGGCCGCCCGTCTCCGTCCCCACCCACAGATTGCCCTCGTGGTCCTCCATCAGCGACAGCACCGACGCCGTGGCCAGCGGATCGGTCACCGGCAGCAGTTGCACTTGGACGGGAAAAGCCCGCGCCAGCCCTCCGGCTGAGGCCATCGGATTCGTTTCGGGAGGCAGTAGCAGATGGCCGGGCAAGACCCGCGCCAGCCCTCCGTTGGTGCCGATCCACAAGCTGCCCTGGCGGTCGGCAAAAAGCGCTTGAATGCGGCTTCCGGGCAGCTCCTTACCCGCCGTCAGTCGCGCCAAAATCCCCTCGCGGATCAAGACCGCCGCAGTGTTCTTGCTGGCCACCGCCAGCGCTCCAGCCGCGGGAGACGTAAGAAGCTCCTCACCGGCGTTGGGAAAGACTCCCGTATAGATCGGTCCGTTCCAGCGATCCTTCGACCAACTGAAGAGCCCTTGCGCCGTGGCCGTCCAAAGTTCTCCGTGCCTGTCCGTTGAGAGCAGGCTGATCGCTCCGCCTTGCAGCCCGTCGTTGGCATGATCGGCGGCAAACCGCTTCCCATTCCGCCGCGCCAACCCCTCATCCGTCCAAACCCACAGCACGCCGTTCGCGGCCTCCGCCAGCGCGCGAATCCCATTCCCTGGCAGGCCGTCTTTAGTTGTGAATGCAGTGACGCTTCCGTCCTTCCACCGCGCCAGCCCCTCGCTGGTTCCAATCCACAGCGCCCCATCCTTGGCGGCCAGAAGGCAGTGCACATCGTTCCCCGGCAGCGCCGGCGTCGAGTTCCGGTCGAACACCTGAAACCCATTCCCGTCGAACCGCACCAGCCCCACCTCAGTCCCCAGCCAGACAAACCCATCCTGCGTCTGCGCCAGCGCCTGCACCGTATTCTGCGGTAGCCCATTCTCCATCACCCACGCCTGCTGCCCATAGTTTGCCAGCGGCGTAGACGGCTCCAGCGCCAGGCCTGCAAGCGCTCCGCCCGCGGCACAGCCCAGCATCATCGCCCCTGCATATATACTGCGACGGATGGTTCGAGCAAGGGATTGCCTGTCTTTGAAAGGGCGCGGCTTGAGCCGCGCCGCAAAGCTGAGAAGAAAATCTCCGGGCTTTAGCCCCTGAGGGACCGCCTGATTGATCGAATTGGCATGATCGTAGGCCATAAGAGGAGCAGAAGGTTCCCCACTGGGAACTCCGCCGCGCGCAAAACCCGCGCACCTCCACACTAATGCGGCAGAGCCCTGAATGCACAGCAGTTCAGCCACATTCCGGTCCAAAACCGGCCCGTCTCCACCCATTGATGGAGTCCAGGCTCACTCGAATGGCCCAAGACACGCCCCCAGGCTGCCGATACTCTGTGAATGTCTCCTGAACTGGTCAACTTCTTGAGTGTGACTTTCGGGTGGCCGCCCTTAAGCTGGCAGCCACCCGATTCCTTTTTTGGGGCTCCCGCAAGATGAGGCGCCGGGGAACTGCCTGATCTACTCGCTCCCGATCGTTGTCAATATCGTCGTAGCCCGATTCTTTGCGAAAGTAACCGTCCAGTGTTTCCCATCCTGGTCGTAAGTCACCGTGCGGTCGCCCTCTTTTTCGCCATCCGGGTGCATCTTCTGGCCGATTGCCATGCGCGTCTCCCGCTCACTCATGCCCTGCTTCACCTGGTGCGCATCGATGGCCGCCCACACATCCTTCGGCCAGTGGGTGTAAATCGCGTGCGGGTCGTCGTAGAAGAACAGGATATCTGTGTAATAGGCTTCCTCGTTTCCCTGCATGGCGCCAATTGGTGTGGCGAAGAGGCCCTTGCTGCCCGGGAGCGCAAACACCGCCAAAGCCTGGCGGCTGCCGTGCTCAATGCCGTCATCCACATTTGCAGGCACGCTCGCCTTGACGATCTTCTTCACATCCAGCCGCTGTGCCGAGGGGATCAGCCCCACCCGCTTGCTGAACTCCACTTGACCGCCCACGTAAGGGAAGTAGGGTATGGTGTAGCCGTTTTGCATCCACACCGTCGTCCCCTCCAGGCGCTGTAAATCGTCAAAGTGCGCCGGGAAAAACGAGCGCAGCACCACCAAGTCGTCTTGGCTCAGGGTCTGGCTGGCATTGTTCCGGCCGATCACTCCGGGGTCCTGGCGATGCTTCCACACTGAAAGCAGATAGAGGCCGCCGATGGCGAACGAGATCAGGGTAAGAATGAGGATTTTCTGCCACGTCTTCATGCAATCTCCCGGACGACTGTCACGAAGAGCTCCTCTTCGCAGGCCAGTCGCTTCAAGTCTCACCGGTTAAGCGTAATTTATGACGGCGCTACCGGCACAGCCCGCGGGCGCAGCCTCGCGGAACTCAGCTCGTCGGCGCGGCGCAGGTCGGGGAACAGCACGGCCCACAGCCCCGCCACGGCCAGCGCGCCCAGCCCGCCCGCTATCGTTGCCCGCACCACGCCCCACCACTGCGCGGTCAGCCCGCTCTCAAACTCGCCTAGCTCATTGGATGCGCCGATGAACAGCGAGTTCACCGCGCTGACTCTTCCGCGCATCTCCGGGGGCGTGGCCAGTTGCAGCAACGAGCCGCGGATAATCACGCTGATCGTGTCCGCCGCGCCGGCAAAGGCAAGCGCTCCCAGCGAAAGCCACAGATTGCGTGAGACGCCGAAAACCACCGTAGCAGCCCCATAGATCGCAACGCACACAAACAGCCGCAGTCCGGCCTTTCGCCGGAATGGGAACCGCGCCAGCAGCAGCGCCATGGTCAGCGCCCCGGCCGCTGGAGCCGCCCGCAGCAGCCCCAATCCCCGCGGCCCCTGGTGCAGAATATCGTGCGCAAAAAACGGCATCAGCGCCGTCGCTCCGCCCAGCAGCACCACAAAAAGGTCCAGGGATGACGCTCCCAGCAGCATCGGCGAGCGGCGCACATATTGGAACCCGGCCAGCACTACCTTCAGCGACGCGGCGCGGTGCTCCATCCGCCCCGGCCGCGTGTGCAGGCTGGCCACCAGCACCAGAAACCAGCCCAGCGAGCCCAGCGTAAACACATACACAATCCCTGCCCCTTGCAATGCTGTGTCGGGCACCCACTGCGCCAGCGGCAGCGTGAACAGCAGCCCCCCCAGCGCAGGTCCGGTGATGTTGGAGAACTGAAAGATAGCTCCGCCCCACGTCACCGCGTTCACAAAATGCGCCTCGGGAACCATGTGGGGAATCAGCGCCGAGCTGGCCGGCCCGGAGAATGCGCGCGCCGTCCCCATGAAGAACAGCACGCCATAAATGGGATAGACGGGATGAGCCCCGTGGAAGCCCATGCGCGTCAGCAACAGCAGCGCCGTGGTCGCAACCACCTGCAGTCCGTAGCAGACCAGAATGATCTGGCGCCGGTCGAAGCGATCGGCCACGTGTCCGGCCGGCAGCAGAAACAGCAACCCCGGCAAGAATAGCGCCAGCCCGGTAAACCCCAGGTCCAGCGGACGGTGGGTAATCGAGAACACCTGCCACGCCACAGCCACTGACTGAGCCTCGGCGCCCAGAATGGCCGTCACGCGTGCCAACTGGTACCGCCTGAAGTCGCGGGAGGCAAAAGCCTCCATGCCGCGTCTTGGCGCCTTTGGGGGAAGGGCTTCCATGTCTTGTTTCTAGGGTATATCGCTCGCCCCGCGCCGTGGCTGAAAACCGCCTCGGCTGACGGGCCATGACTGTCAGGTCTCGCTTTTGAGACCTGGCAGTCCACAGACCCCAACGAGCCGGGATATGGAAATCTCACGTTCCCGCCCGCATGTTAACCTGAAGTCCTGCCGGGCGGCCTGCCGCTCGTGCTGCGCGTCCAACTCTTCATGAGCACGTTTGCACCCTCGCCGCCTCCTGTCCCTGCCCCTCGCGTACATCATTCGCTGGTGCCGCAATGGCTCATGAAGCTCGGCCCCGTGGGACTGTTTTTGGTCGCGGTCGTCGATTCATCCATCGTCCCCATGCCCATCCCCGGCAGCACTGACCTGTTGCTGCTTCTGTTTGTCTCCCACCAGGGAAATCCCTGGCTCTTCGCCCTGACCGCCATCGCCGGCAGCATCGTGGGAGGATACACAACCTGGCACCTGGGCAGAAGAGGTGGCGAAGCGGCTCTGAACCGTTGGGTTTCCGCGCGCCTGCGTGCCCGCATCGTCTCGTGGGTACGGCTTCATCCCGTTCTCGCGGTCTTTCTTCCCGCCGTGCTGCCTCCGCCCATTCCACTTTCCCCCTTTATCCTCGCATCCGGTGCGCTGGGCGTCTCACGTCGCCGCTTCCTTATCGTCTTCACGACGGCGCGTAGCCTGCGTTATGGGCTCGTCGCGTGGCTCGCCGTGGTGTACGGACGCCATGTGGTGCGCCTTTGGAACACATTGCTTCAGAAGTGGTCCACTCCGCTGCTCTGGGTGTTCTCGGTGGTATTAGTTGCCGCCTTCGCGTACGCGGTCTGGAAACTCCGCCACCCGGCCAAATCCAAAATCGCTGAAGATCCCGCCGTCGACACAAGCAGAGCGCAGGCAAGCTGAGGCGTTCTCCGCATCATTCCGTGCAACTCCGCGGCATACAGTATTGCGATGAGCTTTGATTCTTATGAGGAGGGATTCTGCGCCCAATCGCGCGCGCGATCGAAGAACTGGCGATCCCGCCACACACCGCGCGTCCAGTGATCCCCAATCAGATTGAACTGCTGCCGCGCAAAGGCCGCATCGCGGAACTTGTAAGCCATATAGGCGATCCTGTTTTCTATCAAGTGCGTGGCTCCGTACTGCGCCGAAAGAGCCTGGTATCCCCTCTGAATCCGCTCCCAGTCCATCTCATGCACCGGAAAATTGCCGTTGCCACGGCTGATGAGCACGGTTGCAATCTGAAAATAAAGCTCATCGCCCGCATCACCGCCCAGATTATCCGCGGAAGTTTTGGCGAAAGCCGACGCATCGCCGGGTTTTCCGTCCCACTTGGGCAGAAGATAATTCGCGTATTGACGGTATAGATAGAAGTAGTCGGGCTCAGACCGGATGCCGCGATCGAATATATCCTTCATGCGCCCCGCGTCCCAACTCTGCGCCAGGCCGACGATCATCATCTCGGAATACCACTGCGGGCACAGCTTGAGCAGTTTTTCCGCGCTCTCAAGAATGGACTGGGACTGCTGCATTCGCTCATTGAAAAGACGCCAACCCTCTTCCGTCACCGTGGGCGCCAGGCCGTTGCCGCGTGCCACCCACGCCCAGCGGTGCAGGCTTGTGGACAGGGCAACACGCGCCGTGATGGACTCCGGGCGCTGTTGCATCCAGTGCTCCAGATGCGCAATGTGGTCGAGGGAGTCTTTATCGGTCAACTGCGGTGCGTCCAGCGCTCCATAGAATTCCCGAAGTTTCCACTCCCCGCCTGGGAAGCGGCTTTTCTCACTGCGATACTCGGCGGCCATGCGGTCCAGTTCATCGAATTTCTCTTGAATCAGATTGGATTCGACCAGGTGGACCCAATTGCTTCCGCTCAGAGCGGACTCATCGTTCTCTGAAGCTGTGTTTTCCGCGGCCGCCGGGGTCTGCGAAGAGAGAGGTTTAGAGACGAAAAGAAAGAGGGCAGGAGCCAATACAAGAATCCAGGCGAATTTAGAGACGGGCATGGTGAGCCTCCCCAAAACGACACCATCTTAGAACACTCCCTGCGCCAGTACAAGATGCTTGCAATGCCTGCCCAATAACTTGGCTTGCGCGAAGGGTACGGGCTTCACAGGCTGCGGAAAAACTCGGGACTTTCGCCCGTTTTGCTCCCTTTTTCCGCAGCCTGTTCAGTGGCGCCGCGTGGTCAGCGATAGAACTCATGGACCCTTCCCACCCCAAAGGGATCACTATAACTTCGCTGCTTCTGTGGGCTTGCTGACCTCGTGGCAGACTGGAGAGATTGCAGACTGATTGGCCGGCGTTTGGTCGGGGATCGAGTTGCTGGCCATGGGCGCACTCTTCATCGCCTTCAGCAGAGCGACGAGGCGCGAGAATCCTTGCTCGCGAGCGGTCTTGTTGCCGGGGACGGTGTTGCCGGGATCCTCGCCGGCCCGCATGAAGCCGTGGCCTGCGCCATCGTAAGTCACGGGCTCATATTTTTTGCCCGCGGCCTTCATCGCTTCCACGGTGGCCGGAACCGTTGCGCCGATGCGGGCATCGTTGCCTGCGTAGAAGCCGTACACCGGAGCAGTAATCGTGGTCACGTCCGACGGTCCGGGTCCGTAAAACACGAAGGCCGCGGAGAGGTCTTTGCGGTGGGTGGCGAAGGCGAAGGACTTGCCGCCGCCCCAGCAGAATCCAACCGTGGCGATCTTCCCGTTGCCTGCGGGAATGTGCTTTGCGTAGTCCGCCGCGGCGTCCAGGTCGGCGCTCACTCCGGCGGCATCAAGGCCGGAGACAGCCTTGACGGTGGCGTCCTGGCTGGGGAACTCGCTGGAGCCGCCCCCACCGGGCCCAAAGCCGGAGAGCAGGTCAGGCGCGACAACAATAAACCCCTCCGCGGCCAGTTCGTCGGCCATCTCCTTGGCCCAGTCGCTGAGGCCGAAGATCTCGTGAATCAGGATCACGACCGGCGCCTTGCCTTTCACTTCCGGATAGACAACGAAGGCCTGTACGGTGCGGTTGCCGTGCTTCAGGGCAACGTATTCGCGGTGGCGCGGCGAGGCTTCGAGGCGAGCTTTGGCCCAGTCCTGTGCTTGAACGGACACGGTGGCGAGGCAAAGAAGCAGAACGCCGGCGAAGAGCCTGAGGGGAAGGGGAATCGAAGTCTTCATGCGGAAGATGATAGTTCCACGGAACATCCTCACACAAGAGGGCGTAACAATTCTGTGCGACCCGGCCGCTCATCCATTTCAAACTTTCCTATTGCATCCCCATAGGAAAGTCGATATATTGCTCCTATGGGTTGGCAACAGGAGCAAGAGGAGAAAACAATGGGCGAAAAATCAGACGTCTGGCAAGGCACACTGGCGCTGATGGTCCTGCGCACGCTTGAGACTCTGGGGCCGCTCCATGGTTACGGCCTGGCGCGGCGCATTGAGCAAACCAGCGGCGATCTGCTGCAGTTGAACTACGGCACTCTCTATCCGTCGCTGCTCAAGTTGGAGCAGGAGGGATTCATCCGTTCACGCTGGGGCGTCTCGGAGAACAACCGCCGCGCCAAATTCTACGAACTGACCAAAGCCGGCCAGCGCCAGTTGAAGAAAGCCGCCGCCGAGTGGGAGCAGACCACCGGAATTCTGGCGCGCTTCCTCACCCCGGCTCAGGAAGGATAGGGAAGCGTGATGCCAAAAGTCAGAGCATTTTGGATTCGCATATTCGGAATGTTCCACTCCCCGCGCAACGAAGGAGACTTCGCCGCCGAACTCGAAAGCCACGTCGCGATGCACACGGAAGACGGTATCCGCGCCGGCCTCGCTCCTGCCGAAGCCCGCCGCCAGGCCCTGATTCGCCTTGGTGGCGTGGAGCAGACCCGCCAGGCAGTGCGTGAGCGCCGCGGCCTGCCCTGGCTTGAATCGCTCTTGCAGGACATTCGATTTGGCCTGCGGATGCTCTACAAAAATCCTGCCTACACAACCTTCGCTGTCCTCACCCTAGCCCTCGGTATCGGAGCGAATTCCGCAGTGTTCACCGTTGCTGAGGCGGCCTTGTTGCGCTCCTGGCCGGCCCGCGAGCCGGAGAGACTGGTCAAATTGATCTCCACAACGCCGCAGGGCAGAAGCGACAACTTCTCCTACCCCGATTACCTCGATTTGTCCGAGCAGAGCAAATCGCTGGAGGGAATTCTCGCCTACTCGCGCCGCGGAAAGCTGCTCCGCATTGGGACGGAATCGCAGATGGTGCTGGACGATGTAGTTTCTCCCAATTATTTCTCGGTCATTGGGCTCGATGCCGAGCTCGGGCGCAGGTTTTTGGCCGAATCCCGGTCAGGCAGCGCGCCGGGAGTCGTGGTGAGCGAGTCGCTCTGGCGCCGTGTTTTCAACGCCGATCCGTCGCTGGTGGGAAAGCAAATTACGCTTACCGGGCACAGCTACACGGTTCTTGGCATTGCCCCGCCGCGCTTTCATGGTCTACAGCGCGGGATTCCGACCGACCTGTGGATTCCCATCACCGCCGAATATCATGAAAGGATTCCGACCACCACCGAATATCATGAAGGCGACGAGATCGCGGCCCGGGACTTCCGCGATTTCGAGCTTTTGGGACGATTGCGGACCGGCGCAATCGAGGCAGAGGCCCAGGCAGAGCTGGACACAATAGGACGCCGCCTGGCGCGGGCGTATCCGGCCGTCGACACAGCGAGAGGCATTGCATTCCTCTCCGAGAGTGCGCGCTTGCGCGAAGCGGCGGTTCCCACGCTGCTGCTCATGACGGCCGTTGGCCTGGTGCTTCTCATCTGCTGCGGCAATGTTGCCGGGCTGGTTCTGGCGCACTCCGACGCCAGGCAAAAAGAGGTTGCCATGCGGCTGGCGCTGGGAGCAAAATCGCTTCGCGTGGCGCGTCAACTGCTCACCGAGAGCCTTCTGCTGGCTTTGCTTGGCGCCTCGCTCGGTCTGCTTCTGGCGGCCGGGTTGCTCAGACTGCAACCCGCATTGCTGCCCCCGGAGCAGGTAGCGCTGGGGCTCGATCTGCACCTCGACGGATCTGTGATTGCGTTTACGGCAGCCATTGCCGTGGCAGCGGTTTTGGTGTTCGGATTGGCGCCCGCGATCCAGATCTCAAGGATGAACTTTGCTTCGGCATTGAAGGGCGAGGAACTGGGCGCGGGCCGCGGCCTGCGGCGATGGACGATGAGAAACGCGCTGGTGGTGGGCGAGATCGCTTTGTCGATGGTGCTGGTGACTGCATCGTGGTTTGTCATGAGCAGCCTGCTCTTCAGCCGCGCCCTTCCGCTCGGATTCGACAACCGGAGGCACCTGATCTTTTTCGACTTGAATCCGGGGATCGCGGGATATGATTCCAAGCGCAGCGCGATCTTCTTCCAACATGTCGAGGAGAAAGTGGCAGCGCTGCAAGGCGTGCGGCATGCTGCGCTGGCGCAACGCGTACTGCTCTCCGATTCGGGAGGAGGAGCGCGGCAGCGGGTTGCGATCCCGGGCGTGGAACTGCCGCAAGGGCAGCCCAGCGTTTCAATTATGTACAACGAGGTCGACGGCAGTTATTTTCAAACCGTGGGAACGCGTCTGCTCAAGGGGCGCGAGTTTACCGCAGCCGACAATTCCTCAAGCGGCAGAGTCGCGATCGTCAGCCGAACCATGGCGGAACGCTTCTGGCCCGGCGAGGAGGCTCTGGGGCGTCAGTTCCTTGTTGAAGGGCAAGCATGCCAGATCGTCGGCGTTGTTGAGGACGCAAAGATCAACAACGTGCATGAGTCGCCTGAACCCTACATTTATTTCCTCTTCGCGCAGGCGCCCAGACAATATGGAACGCTGATCGTCGACGCGGAGGGCGACACGCGTCCCATCGTGGCCAGGACGCTCAGTGAAATCCAGCGTGAGGACCGGAATGTCCCGCTCGATGTCCGCACCTTGGATTATCTGATGCAGCAGGCGTTCTGGGCCGACCAGATAGCCGCGGGCTCTGTAGGTACGCTCGGTCTGCTGGGAATCTTCCTCGGGGCCGTTGGACTTTATGGCGTCATCGCTTATGTAGTGAACCGGCGCAGCCGCGAGATCGGTATTCGTATTGCCCTGGGCGCGGAACGGCGGAATATATTGCGGCTGGTGCTCGGCCAGGGACTGACGCTAGCCGCAATTGGAACAGGCATTGGCCTGATCGCTTCGCTGATGGTCGCGCGGCTGATGTCGAGCATGCTCTATGGCGTCACGCCGACCGACCCCGTCGCCTTTGCCGGTAGCGCGGCCCTGGTCATTTTGGTGGCTCTCGCAGCCTCCTGGATTCCCGCCCGCCGCGCCGCCTCCATCGATCCCATGCAGGCGCTGCGAACGGAATAGGAGCCTCTGCCCAGGCTCAGTCCATTGTTAAGCGCGTCTCAACACGGTTCCCCACGCACAACGGGCCGGTGTCGAATGCGACACCGGCCCGTTGATACGACTCAAGTTTCTTGCTGCTGACCTATTTGCTTTCTAACTTCTTGATGTACAGCCAAAGCCCAACCAGCATCATCGCAATGGCGATGAGGCATATGCCGAGCCCGATCCGGCGATGATTGCGCTCCACCATCGCATCCTGTCCGGCTTTCAGGTTCGCGTCGGCGATTTTCATCCCGGCTTGAACATCCTCATTTACCAAGGCCGCCTGGAAGGTATGGATGGTGACGCGAGCTTTCGTCAGCGAATCCCGCGCCTGATCCTGGCTGAGGCGGGCTGCGCTCACTTCCATGCCTGCGGACTCGGCGAGGCGCAGAGACTGATCCGCATCCTTGATCGACGCGTCCAGGCGGGTCAGGTTGTCCAGGATGTCCGCCCTTGCCCGATCGCAATGGTCGCCCGCCGTATGACACCTCATGCAAACCCCGCTCGGACCCGTGCCAAGCATCGCATCGGACGGAAGGTGAATGGCATGGTTGCTGTGACACACGACGCATCCTGGAAGAGAAGCATCCTGAAAGGCTTTGGCGTGGGTGCTCTTCGCGTACATCTGGGCCTGGAAGGCGTGGCAGGTCGCGCACACGTTCTGAACTTTGTCCACTCCCGGAGGCGCCGCGCCATGGTTGCCGTGACAGGTGGTGCAGGTGGGCGCGCTCAAATCGCCGCGAACCACCATCGCGTCGTAGTGAACGCTGGTGTTGTACTTGGCAAACTGATCGGTGGGAATCCCGTACTGCTTCATGTAAGCCGCGTCAGAGTGGCAGCGCGAGCAGGTCTTGGCGACGTTGACGGGGTTCACCGTGGAGCGGGGATCGCTGGGCGGCCTGAGATCGTGGACGCTATGACAATCCGTGCAGACGGCAACCTTGCTGTCTCCAGCCGCAAGCAGTTTGCCATGCACGCTGGTGTGGTACTGGTCCAACTGGTCGGTGCGCAGGCTCGGGTTGTACTGGCGCATGAGGGCCGGGTTGGAATGACACGACCCGCACAACTGCGGAATCTGCTTGCGATCGACCTTCCCTTTCCATCCCGCCTTGCGGCTCATGGCCTGGTCAGGATCGTAGCTGCTCGAGTCGCCTCCGTGACAACTGGTGCAGGTCAATCCCTTTTGTGAGTGAATGTCCTGGCTGAACTTCTCCGGTGTCACTTCAAGGCGTCCAGGCTGGGCGGAATGACAATCCAGGCAGGAGTTCACGGTTTGCCCATAACTCAGGCACGCTCCGAGCACGATGAGCCCGGCCAGCCAGACTGGGCGGGCTGAGACGAATGGTCGGACTTTAATGCGCAAGGTAGCCATAGACACTCATACCTATCACGTAAACCAGAGCAAAGATCGAAAGGCCGGTGATCCAACTTTTGGTGCGTGCGGGTGGGTCACTCTCAAAGAAAGGCAGCAGCAGCCACAACACGCCGGCCAGACTGCAACCCAGCACACCCAAAACCTCCCCGTCCACGAACCAGACTTTGGACGGAATGACCTTGAGGGTCTGGAACATGAACATGAAGTACCACTCGGGCTTGATTCCCGCCGGGGCAGAGACAAAAGGATCTGCTTTTACCCCGAGGTTCCATGGGAAGATAGCGGCCAACGCGCCCAGCACGCCCATCGCTACGTACCAAGCCATCATCTCCCGCAGCATGAAGTTGGGAAAGAACTTCATCTCCCGCCGTTCTGACGGATTCGCGGTCCACTTCACGTCCAGTTTGGGCGGAACGCTCATGCCCTGGCGTTGAACCAGAAACAGATGAATCGCGATGAGCACGGTGACCAATCCGGGCAGGACGGCCACATGGAATCCAAAGAATCTGCTCAGCGTGGCTCCGGTCACCTCTTCCCCGCCGCGGAGAAAGATCATCATAGGCTTGCCGATGATGGGAACCTGCCCGGCAATCTCAGTACCGACCTTGGTGGCGAAGAAAGCCAGCGTGTTCCACGGCAGCAGATAGCCGCTGAACCCAAATCCCATGACAAGGATGAGGAGAACTACTCCGGTGACCCACGTCAGCTCTCTGGGTTTGCGGTAGGCCTTGAGGAACAGCACGCTGAACATGTGCACAAAGGCCGTGAAGATCATCAGATTGGCCGACCATGCGTGGACGGAACGAATCAGCCAGCCAAACTGCACCCGCGTCACGATGTACTGCACGCTTTCGAAGGCCTCGTTGGCGCCAGGGCGGTAATAGAGGAGCAGCAGGATGCCGGTGAGCACCTGGATGATGAAGAGGAAGAGGGTGATACCGCCGAAAAAATACCAGTAGGACAGCCGATGCGTGGGAACGGTCTTATGTTTGAACGGAGCGATCAGACCGTCCAGATTGAGCCGTTCATCGAGCCAGTGTATGAGGGCGGAGATCACGGTCACGCCTCCCGCTTCCGGTTGACGACAATCTCATCGCCACGCAGGTGGACATCGAACACAGTGAGCGGTCTGGGGGGAGGACCTGAAACGTTGCGGCCATTGAGATCGTAAATGCCGTTGTGGCAGGCACACCAGATCTCGCGCAGATCGGGACGATACTGCACGGTGCAGCCGAGGTGGGTACAGGTAGCGGAAAGAGCGCGATACGTGCCGTCGTTGTTCAGGATCAACAAGCCCGGACGGCTGCCGAAACGGAAAATCTTCCCGGAATTCGGCTTGATGTCGCCGACTTTGGCGGCCACTACCTCGTCCCCGCCAAGATCGATCACCGCCGGCGGGACAAGAAAGCGAAGCACTGGATAAATAAACGAAGCCAGAGAGGCGAGCAGACCGCCCCCGAGAAAGAGTTCAATTGCACGGCGGCGCGAAGTCTTGGGTTGGGCAGTCTGGTCAGCGCACATGGTCCGCACCCCCTGCCGCACTTGTCAGTCCGAAGACCATGAACGCGTGGACACTTGTAGCCAAAAGCCGCGACCTCCCGCAGTAAATGCTAACGTACAAATCCATCAAGACAAATCCATCGAGAGCGTTCCTTGGCCGAAACACCCCGTCAGCACACCGTGAGAAAACCCTAGAGATTCTCGGGTATTCCAGTCTGTGACCAAGATCACATCCTGAGAAGATCAGAGAACCACTTTTCCGCAGCGGAGAACCAGGACTGGTGAGCCAGAACCCAAAAGACGGCCAAGACCAAAGACGGACCCACCAACGAGCGAGTCCGCCCATGAGACGGAGAGTGATCCATTACAAAAGCGGGATGGTCGCCGTCCATTTTTACCGAGCCTGCCGAATACACTCTCAATTCTTTCGATTGCTTCCTGTTTCAGCCCTATTTCTGTAGCGTGCGGACATAGGCAATGACATCCTTGATTTGGGCGTCAGTCAAGCTGGCGCTAACTGAAGCCTTCATATTGCCCTTGCCATGCTTGACGGCCGCGATCAGTTGCGCGTCCGGAGCCTTGACGAGCGCCGGGTCCTTGAAAGACGCGGCCTTCAGGTTCTTGCCGGCCGGGGTGTTGCCCAGGCCGTCTGCGCCGTGGCACATGGCACACTTCGCTTTATAGGTATCCGCCCCAGCGTTTTGCGCAAACGCCGGAGTGACGGTGGAGGCAGCAATGCAAAAGACTGCAACATAAATCAGATTCAATTTCACTGAATAGCTCCTTCATGCCGGAATTCTGATTTGCTTTCCCGGCTCCGCGTCAGTATACCCCCGGCGACCCACATTCGGTGGCTGCCGGGTTGATGAATTCGTACCGGCAAACGCGCCGATCCCCGCCCATCAGCCATCTGATCCGCCAATCGGCTATCCTAAGCATTGGAACTCCACGCCCAACCGGACCGCCCATCTCCCAGCCCTTGGGCCGCGGCGGCTGTAACCCTCTGCGGCGTCTGCGCCTTTCTCCAGCTTTACTGCACGCAGCCGCTGCTCCCGCTGCTTACGCACCTCTTCCATGCCTCCAAAACCGGTGTTGGAATGACTGTCTCCGCCGCCACGCTGGGAGTTGCCTTGTCCGCCCCGCTTTTTGGCGCGCTCACTGAGCGCCTGGCCCGCAAGCGCGTCATCGTCGGCTCGCTCATTGGCATCTCCATCCCCACCCTGCTCGCCGCCACGTCCACATCGCTCGGCCAGCTCATTTTCTGGCGCTTTCTGCAGGGCATCATGGTGCCCGGAATCGTCGCTGTCATCGTCACCTACATCGGCGAGGAGTGGCCCCCCCACCGAGTCGCTCTCATCATGAGCTTTTACGTCAGCGGAACCGCCCTCGGCGGTTTTCTCGGCCGCATCTCCGCCGGCGTTCTGGCTGATTGGTTCAGTTGGCGCGTCAGCTTTCTTTCCCTCGGCGCCGCATCGCTGGCCGGAGCGGCTGCCGTGACCGCCTGGCTGCCTCACGGCCGCCCCCGCCCGCCCGCGCCGGTCCCATCCCCTGGATCGGCCTCGTATTCATCCTTCATGGATCAGGTTTTGGCGCTGTTCCGCAACCGCCGCCTCGTCGCCACCTTTGCTGTAGGCTTCAACGTGCTCTTCTCGCTGGTGGGGGTCTTCACATGGATCACCTTTCACCTCAGCGCCCCACCGTTCAGCCTCTCCACCACCGCTCTCAGCTCGCTGTTCTTTGTCTATCTGATCGGCCTCGTTGTTACCCCGGCCGCCGGCTTCCTCATCACCAGGGTTGGCCTGCGTGCGGGCATCGCCGGCGCCATCTGCTGCTCCATCCTGGGCGTACTCCTCACCCTCGCCCCGTCGCTGCCGGTCGTCATCCTGGGCTTGGCTATGCTTTCCAGCGGCGTGTTCATCGCTCAGACCGCAACCCAAAGCCATCTGCGCGTCGCGGCGCCCGCTGGAGCGCGTGTCACCGCTGCCGGCCTCTACCTCACCTGCTACTATCTCGGCGGTACCGCTGCCGGCGTCCTTCCCGGAGCCTTCTGGGCGCTCGGCAAGTGGCCTGCCTGCGTTGCCTTCATTGTTTCCATGCAGCTTGCGGCGCTGGCCATTGCCTTGGTCGGATGGCGCACGCCCAGGGCAATCGCATCGAATGCTGTCTGAAGGGTCAGGGGCTTACAGCCTGCGGAAAAACTCGATCCGGAGGGAGGCGCGGTTTCAACCCTCGCATAAAGCCAACAGAATTGGGCTGAAAGCCCATGACTTCAGAGGCTCATTATACGTCGAGGTTCTTTACGTCGAGCGCATTGTCCTCGATGAACTTCCGCCGCGCTTCAACGTCTTCGCCCATCAGGGTGGTGAAGATCAGATCGGTTTCGGCGAGGTCTTCAAGTTTGACCTGGAGCAGCGTGCGGTGGTCGGGGTCCATGGTGGTTTCCCAAAGCTGCGTGGAGGTCATCTCGCCCAGGCCCTTGTAGCGCTGGACCGAGTATTCCTTCTTGCCCTGTTCGACGATGTGGGTGAAGAGTTCCCGGGCGGTCTGTTTCTCGACCGGCTCGCGCGGAGTGCGGGCGGTGCGGCGGGCTGCTTTGGCTTCGGCCTGGGCTTCGGCGCTGTCGGCTTCAGCAGTCTCGGCGTCGTCTGAACTTGCTTCAGGGCTTGCTTCGACAACGGCGCCCTTGGTGGCGTACTCGATGAGGAAGGGCGGCTCCAGAAATTCCTTGATGAGGATGTACTTGGACATCATCTGTTTGAACTCGGGGCTTGAGGCCAGGGCCCAGTCGATGCAGCGCGTGGCGCCTTGCCCGTCTGTAAAGCAAACGGACCAGGTATGGTGCTCTTCATCCTCGACGGGAGCGCCGACGCCTTTGAATTGGAGTTCGTCTGCCAGTTCCGTCAGCTCGGTGTGGAGCAAAGCCAGCTTGGGCGGAACTTCGCTCTCGGATTGCGAAGCGAAATCGGCTCTGTGGATCAGCTCAGCGCGGGCCAGCAGTTCAGTGAGCCTTTCATTGCGGATGCGCTTGTCGACCTTTTCGACGAAGCCAAGGTACTCGTTGAGTGTGCCCATGAAGCGAGTCAGGTCTGCACCCTCGATGCGGCTGGCGGCCTCGCCGTGGCGCACAATCATGCCCTCGGAGGCGCGATTGACCATCACCTTCACAAACTCGCGGTCGTCCTTGATGTACTGCTCGAAGCGGCCCTTCTTGATTTTGTAGAGCGGCGGCTGAGCGATGTAAATGTTGTCGCGCTTGATCAGCTCCGTCATGTGGCGGAAAAAGAAGGTGAGCAGCAGGGTGCGGATGTGGGAGCCGTCGACGTCGGCGTCGGTCATGAGAATGATTTTGCCGTAGCGTATCTTGGTTGCGTCGAAGTCGTCCTTGCCGATGCCGCAGCCGAGCGCGGTGATCATGGCGCGGATTTCCTCGTGGCCCAGCATCTTGTCGTAACGGGCCTTCTCGACGTTGAGAATTTTGCCCTTGAGCGGCAGAATGGCCTGAAAGCGGCGATCGCGGCCCTGCTTGGCGGTGCCTCCGGCGCTCTCGCCCTCGACCAGATAAAGTTCGCAGCGGTCCGGGTTGCGCTCGCTGCAGTCAGCGAGCTTGCCAGGCAGGCCGCCGCCGTCCAACGCGCCCTTGCGGCGGGTCAGGTCGCGCGCTTTGCGGGCGGCCTCGCGGGCGCGGGATGCCTCGATGGCCTTGTTGATGATGCGCTTGGCGATGGGCGGATTCTGCTCGAGGAACATGCCCAGCCGCTCGTTGACGAAGGCCTGGACGGTGCCGGCGATGTCGGAGTTGAGCTTGCCCTTGGTCTGGCCCTCGAACTGCGGCTGCGACAGCTTGACGCTGACCACGGCCACCAGGCCCTCGCGCACGTCGTCGCCGCTCAGGTTCTCTTTCATGTCTTTGAAAAGGCCGAGCTGCTGACCAATGGCGTTGATCGTTCGAGTAAGAGAAGTCCGGAAGCCGGAGAGGTGCGACCCTCCGTCCACCGTGTTGATGTTGTTGGCAAAGCTGAACACAGTCTCGGAGTAGCTGTCGTTGTACTGGAGGGCGATCTCGATCTCGACGCCGTCGCGCGGAGCCTCCATCACGATCGGCTTTTCATGCAACACTTGCTTGCCGCGGTTGAGATGCTTCACAAACTCGGCGATGCCGCCGGCGTATTTAAACTCAGTCCGGCGGGCGTCGCCGGTCTTGGGGTCGGCGGTGCGCTCGTCGGTGAGCGTGATCTCCAGGCCCTTGTTCAGGAAGGCCATCTCGCGCAACCGCTGGGCGAGCGTGTCGTAGTTGAACTCAGTGGCGGCAAAGATGCTCTTGTCGGGCAGGAAGTGGACCTTTGTCCCGCGTCTCTTGCTGGTGCCTGCCTGGCGCAGCTCGCTGGTGGGTGCGCCGCAACTGAAATCCATCTCCCAGGTGTGACCGTCGCGCCAGATCTCAACATTGAACTCCTGCGAGAGGGCGTTGACGCAGCTTACGCCGACGCCGTGGAGGCCGCCGGAAACCTTATAGGTAGAGGCGTCGAACTTGCCGCCCGCGTGGAGCTTGGTGAGCACCACCTGCACGGCAGACATTTTCTCGCCGTTTGCCAAGTCCATCATGTCGACCGGGATGCCGCGGCCGTCGTCGACCACGGTGACCGAGTTGTCAACGTGGATGGTGACGTCTATCTTTTTGCAATAGCCGGCCAAGGCCTCGTCCACCGAGTTGTCGACCACCTCATAGACCAGGTGATGCAGCCCCATTTCGCCGGTTGAGCCGATGTACATGGCGGGGCGAAGGCGCACTGCCTCCAGGCCTTCGAGGATCTTGATATTTTCGCCGGTATAGCTGCCGTTGTCGCCGTTATCGCCGGGGAGGGGAAACTCGTCAGGTACTTCAATCGCCATAGGATTCCGATCGCAGGGCTTTCGCTTTGAGCTCCACACCGGGTGCGGTTGCCTTGACTCGGGTCCGGGCCAGGAATCGGAAAATGACCAGAACCAGATTAGTTACACGGGAAAACCAGTGCTGCAAGGCGCCGCTTTCCACGAGAAGCTTCTCCAGGAAGAACCCTCCAAGCTCAAGCTCAGCAGGTTCTACGATCGTTCCGATTCCGCTCTAACCGCTTGCAAGGTGTGGGTTTTGCGCGAAAATGCCTAGGTTGATTTTACCATGCGCGGAGGGTCTGGAGCACGCACGGCGAGGGGCGTTAAAACGGGCCTTTTAGTGCAAAATTAGTACAAAAGTCCAATCCCGCATGTGACGATAGTAATGTCATCTGCTATTACTTCCTTATATGGCTGAAAGATTTCGACTTAATTTCATGTATATTCCAGTCTTGAAGTGATTGGAGACGTGTCTCTGGTCAACAGAAATTCAGAAGAGGTTACCAACGATGAAACTCACGATCCGCATCATTGCCTTGTCTATCGTCTTCGCGGGCGCCGCTGCCGCTTCAGTCTCTTCCTCGACCGCCAGCCCCATCTCCAGCCATCAGTCGGCCACGGTCAGCAACCCGGTTCCGGTTTGCGGCGAAGGAATTCCGACCTGCCCGCCGAACGTCGTAGCCAAGTAAGAACCGCGGCAATGACACAAAAGTGTCAGACGGTTAGTTGGTTTTTAGGTTGAGTGGTACGGCATTCGGCGCTATTCTGTGAGAGTGTTCCCAGGATGGTGAGCGGCGCATATGTCTTCTCAACAGGCAATGTCGATAATGAGCACAGCAGAGTTCCTGCTGTCGGCCGCCTTGGGATTCGTCTTCTGGCGGAAGGGGCTGCATCGGCGGTTCCCGGCGATGGGGACTTACCTGGCGTTGCGCGTGGTATCGACGCCCGTGCTTTCCGTCTTGCTTTTAGGGCAGATGGGGCAATTGGCCGTCTCCCATCAACTGCAGGTCACATGCAGATTCGCCTACTTCTGCACGTACTATGCGGTCTATATCGCCAGCGCCATCCTGTTGTTTTTCATCTGCATGGAAGTCTTCCGCTCCGCACTTTCGGCGCTGCCTGGGCTGGCTAAGTTCGGCATCGTAATCTTCCGCTGGACCGTGCTTGCCTCAGTGATCGTGACCCTTTCGTCGATGTCTTTTGTGCATAAAGGTTTGATGGTCATCACGGATATTGCCTACGGGCTCATGCGCTCCGTGAGCATCCTTGAGCTGTGCCTGCTGGCTTTTCTCTGCTTGAGCATGAATGCTCTGCATCTCTCCGTTCGCGACATGTCCTTTGGGATCGCCCTGGGCTTTGGTTTGATGTCCGCCAACGACTTCTTCATCGCTGCATTGCTATCGCACAGCAGCTCGCTGACCGCCCCGTTGCAGTTCGTTTACCAGGCGCTGGTTCTGGTTGTGCTTGTCACCTGGGCTACCTACGCTGCACTGCCTGAGCCAGTCCGCAAGCCCCTCGTGGTGCCGGTGAACTCGACCATCTACCGCTGGAACGAGATCGCTTCGGCCCTGGGCCATACCGGGACGCAGGTAGCCGTGCACCAGCCGGCCAACAGCTTCTTCCTGACCGATGTGGAGAATGTGGTGGATCGAGTGCTGAGCAGGAACCTGAAGAATCGCGAATCCGAATCGTAGGCGCCCCAAAGAGATCAGGGGTCAGAGATCAGGGATCAGAACGCAAAAAGGCCACGGCTGGCGCCGTGGCCTTTTTGCGTGAATGAGGGCCGCATTTACTAGGCTGGTACGGGCTCGTTACTCCACTGCTACGGGCTCGATCGAGGCAAAGCGCCCGCGGTTGCCGCGGTCCACAAACTTTACCCGGCCGGTGACTTTGGCAAAGAGGGTGTCGTCGGAGCCCTTGCCCACGTTGACGCCGGGCTTGATGCGGGTGCCGCGCTGGCGCATGATGATGGAACCGCCGGTTACAAGTTCGCCGCCAAAGGCCTTTACGCCCAGCCGCTGTGCATTGGAGTCGCGTCCGTTTGTGGAGCTGCCTCCACCTTTCTTATGTGCCATGGCCTTGATCCCCTTCTTGAATTGCTGCGCTGCCGGTTGCTTAGCGAGCTAGCTGGCGGCGGTGTAGGTCACGCCGTCGGCCTCGATGGCCTTGATGCGAACCTCGGTAAAGTTTTGGCGGTGTCCCTGAAGCTTCTTGTATTGCTTTTTCCGCTTCAGGTGGAAGACCAGGATCTTGGTTCCCCGGCCCTCGCCGAGCACCTCGGCCGTGACCTTGGCAGTGGCCGGCTTGGTCATGGTTCCTGGCTCGCCGGAGACCGCAAGCACGTCGTTGAACTCCACGGTCTTATCCTCTGAAACCACGCTTTCAATCTTGACCACGTCGCCTGGAGCGACCCGGTACTGCTTACCACCGGTGCGAATGACTGCGTACATAACAAACCCTCCAGCGCTCTGGTCTCAAAACGAGGCGCATTCAAAAAAATCGGAAACCGTGTTCATTGGGGCGCATTCAGAGAGGGGCTGCATCGGGCGGCGGGCCGCACACACGCCCAAGCTGCGACGGTGAACCCAACCTGGCCCTGCACATCCTCAAAAGGGTGCATCGCCAAACTCTACAATTCTATCGTTAAACCGGGTTTCCGGTCAATTTGAGTGATTTTGCGGTAGAGCTGCACCTTCCGCATGGCCGACGAACCGGATCGTTCAGCGAAAAGCGGTCGAGTCTGGTCGCGGCGGTTCCAGCTATGGCAAGATTCGGTTGCATCCGCCGCGAGCGTAACGTTGGAAATCATTGCAGCAATGAAGTGCATCAGGCAACAATGAATACCAGCGAATGTCGGAGACAACCGTGCTAGGCAAATTGGAATTGATCGTCGGGCCCATGCGGAGCAACAAGACCGCTGAACTGTTGCGGAGAATCGAGACGCGGCGGCAGTACGCCAAGCAGTACGTCATGCTTCTGAAACCGAGCGACGACACCAAAGCGGCAGCAGGACTGGTGGAAAGCAGGAACCAGAACGGCTGCGGAAGGATGGAAGCGATTGAATTCCGGTCCGCGGACCCTTGGTCAGTTCTTCCGGTTTTGGCGGCCACAGAACAGCAGATCGGCAAGCACATCGAATGTGTTGCCATCGACGAGGGCCAGTTTGTTCAGGATCTCTTCCTGTTCACCAAGCGCCTGCTTGAGTCGGGCTACGATGTGATGGTCTCGGGTCTCGAACTCGATTTTCGCGGAATGCCGTTCGGCGAAATGATCGATATCTCCTGGCTGGTGCGCACGTACTCGGGAAACATCACCGAACTCGTTTCGTATTGCAGTTGCGGGGCCAAGGCGATCTACCCGCAGCGACTGGTAGATGGGAAACCAGCGTCCTACGAAAGCCCGATCATCATGGCCGGTGATTTTTACGAGCCACGCTGTGCGGAGCACTTTGTCTTGCCCGGTCGACCGCACTAGAGGGAGGATCGGGTGGACCGATTCTCAAAATCGCTGCTAGTTGTCGGACGGCCTCTCTACGAAGAAACAAGAATGCAAGTTCAACAAAACAAAAGCAAACCGCAGGACGTCCGTTTCATTCCCCGTGGGCAGGCGACGCCGGTACACGACTGACACGAGGCGGGAGCTTTACGCACGGCCTCTGAAGCCAGCACCCTTCAAGCGGACCCGCTACTGAATTCGCTCCGTTCCTTGCAGGCCGGAGCACTTCCCCGGCAGTCCCCAACTGGCCGGCCTGAATAATGCGTGCCAGCAAAAAAGATACCAATACGTGCCGGCTTTCAAGCGCAGACGAGGGCTAAGGCAGAGAGTCGCCGCACACATCACAGTGCCGGATAGAGCGTTGATCAAGGTTCGCAGGACGAGAAGGGAAGACACCGCAAGGAACACGGCCGGCTTGCGAGACTTTCTGAAGAAGGTCAGCTTGGAGCGCTGATACTCGACGCGTGACGGACCGCGAAAGCGATTGGCGGTGTGGCCTTGGCGATGGACGGCGCGCGCCTTGGGCAGATAGTAGACTTCCGCGCCGATTTGACCGGCACGCCGGCACCAATCGATCTCTTCGAAGAAAAAGAAGTACTCCTCGTCAAGAAGCCCAAGCCTGGGCAGGACGGAACTGCGTACGCAAAGGCAGGCGCCCAGAACACTCTCGGCAACCATGGGATTCTCCTCAAGCGTCTTCCTTCGAAAGCGATCCGGAGAAATCAATTTGAGGATGAAGAGCGGCAGAATCTCCTCGGCGAGGGTCGGAAGAGGCGCGAAGGCGCTTTGCAATCGTCCATCGGGATAATGGAGCTGCCCGCCGGCGATGGCCAGATTGGGCAGTGAGTCGAAGCCGTGGGCAAAGGCTTGCAAGGCGCCGGGCTCAAGCTGGGCATCGTTGTTGAGCAGCAGGATGAATTCGGCGGATGCCGGCTCCGCCAAAACTTGCCGAATCCCCTGATTGACCGCTCTTGCGAACCCGGCATTGCAAGGGTTTCGAATCACTAGAGTGCCGAGGATGCTTCTCTCCAGAGTTGGAATGGAATCGTCTCGGCTTCCGTTGTCCACGATGATGATTTGCGAGGATGGCACGCCCTCCCGCACAGCCGAAAGGACGCATTCCAGCAGCATGGCCCCGCCGTTATAGTTCACGATCACAACGGAGAACCGAGCGCCGACGGTGCTTGAATCCACGATCATGCCTGTTCTGGACTATGCAGTGTGTGACGAATCTCGAACGTAGGCATTTTGGCAGGTCAAGGCTTTAGCCCTGACACATGAGTGCCTAAAAAACGCCGGGCTTCAGCCCCTGAGGTATGCTTTTGGGGGCGGCGTTCTCTTCGCGATTCGATTCGTCAGACATTGCCTCGTCCGGAAGCATTTTGAGGAGACCTAATCATACTAGTTCTTTGGCCGTATGAAAATGTTCCGTTTGGAAATGTAGCGCCGGCCTCCTGGCCGGCTGTAGCGTGGGCCTCCCGGCCCACGTTCGTTCATTGGATAGAACATCTTCATCCGGTCACGGACCTAGTGGCCGCTGCGGCAATTCAATCAGGAGCGCGGCGGAACGACATAGAAGAGAATGGCAAAGTAGTGGGCGATGCTGCCGGCCAGAACAAACAGATGCCATACGGCGTGGAAGTAGCGCAGCCGGTCGAGGGCGAAGAATACGATGCCCAGCGTGTAGGCCAATCCGCCCGCGCCGAGCCAGAACATGCCGTGCCAGCCGATGGCATGGAGCAGCGGCCGGAAAGCAAAGACGACGAACCAGCCCTGAAACAGGTAGACCAATGCCGACGCAACGGCGAACCGGTCCACGGCAAAGCTCTTGAAGATTACTCCTGCGATGGCCAGCGACCAGACAACGCCAAACATCAACCATCCCACGGGGCCGTGCAGCGATACCAGCGTGAACGGTGTGTAGGTGCCGGCGATCAGCAAATAGATGGCCGCATGGTCGAGTACCTGGAAGACATGCCTTGCCCGCGTGCGCACCAGAGAGTGGTAAAGCGTGGAGCAGACGTAGACGAGCACGAGGGTAATGGCGAAGACGGCGCAGGTGACGATTTCCCATGCGCTGCCGCGCGACGATGCAGCGATGAGGTACACGGCTCCCACTAGAGCGAAGACGGCTCCGATCCCGTGAGTGATCGCGTTGGCCAGAATGTCGCCCAATTTGTAATGAGCTTCCACATGCTGATGATATTCCGCCCGGTCGCGCGCGAAGAACCTCTTGCTCTTCGACCGGGAAGTGCCTATAGGCGGAATCGTCAGGGCCGGGAAATGGCTTGATCTTGACACACGGCTTTTAGAGCGGCTTCAGAGATGGTGAAAATGCGTGCATCCTGCTACCCCACCCTGGGTGCAAAAGCAAAAACGCGCCGAGGGTGGGGCACCCACACTCCAGTCAATGCGAAGCCGCGCCGGCCGGCTTATTCCTTGTAAAGAGCCGCGCCGACAATGGCGCCGGCGACAACCTCGACGAAGCCGCCAGCGGTTGTGTAGAGCGCAAGGTGATGCGAGAAGAGACCGGACACACACATGACGCTGACGTTGGGAAGGAGTGTACCGACAATCCAGACGGCCACACCGGCACAGACCGCGGTTTTCACTCCAGCGCCAAGCCGGGGCCGAATGGCGGCGTAAATCCAGATCAGTACAATGCCGCCGATGATGCCGAGCACATTGAACCAAATCCACATGTTTGGCGAGAAATTGCTACGTCCGAGCGCCGTCATCCCGGCAGCCCATCGAGGCGCCAGCCATATGCCATCTACGAGGTAGCCCAAGACATCTGCAACGATCCCGGCGACAATGCCGCCGAGAATCACACGACCTAAATTGATTTTTCCCATACTGTCTCCTTTTCAACTCATTTGGGTGGAAGCTGCTGAAAACAAGGTTGTTCACGTAACTTCTCAAGCACACTGCCGGGGAATCGCGCAAGTATACGCACGCTGTGGGCGCTGGGCAAGGACATTCTTCGCGAATGCCGCACGCGATCGACTTATGATCCGCGCCTGCGGAGATACCCCCCTGCCGAAGGAGACTTAAGAGTCACGAAGCAGCTCTGAAAGTTCGTTCTATTTGACATTATGTAATCTGTGGCGTACATTTAGTTCGCTGGAAACGACTCAAGTAAATCTTCAGCGAACGGGGACAGAATGAAAGATGGCATTCCTTTAGCACCGCTTCAGAAACGGGCTTGGTTCAACCTGATCGTATTCGCCACGGCGGCGACTCTCTACCTGGTAAGTGTTCCGTTGTTTGCGTGGCATTTTCACAAGACACTGGCCACCGCTTCGGTGCCGGCACTGGCCATATTTGGATTGTGCGGCATTCTGGGGTTTAGCTCGTTCATCTGCGATCGTCGAAATCTGGACGAACGTGAAGAACTCATTGATCGGCGAGCGACCATGCTCGGCATGACCCTGTTCTGGGAGGTATTCGTCCTTTCGAGCATGGGAGTTTGGGCGGTCTTTAGCTACATTCGTCATCAGACCACGGTTCCGGTCGGCTTCTTCCCCTTCTTGGTCTGGGTCGGTTTCATCGTATTCTCAGTCACGCAGTCGGTTGCGATCCTCGTGCAATACGAGCGGAGTGCTAGCAATGACGCACTCTGAAATCGATCAACTCAAGAATCGCATCCGTAAGCTTCGGTTCGAGCACGGAGAGATAACCCAGCAGCAACTGGCGAATCGCGTAGGCGTAGCGCGCCAGACAATCGTCGCACTCGAAGCGGGAAAGTATGCTCCGTCGTTGTTGCTTGCGTTCCGGCTCGCCGCAGCCTTCGGTGTAAAGACCGAGGATGTATTTCAGTGGGAAAGCCAATGACGGCTTGCTCCAGGCTCTCCGCGTGGATCTTTTGCCGGACCTCGGTGCAAAGGGCGATGGCGGGGTTTTTGAGGGAGGGATAGAAGTCTGCTTCCAGTCTCTGAGGGGTGGAAAGTTGGATGGCTTGGATCATGGTGGTATCTCCGACTGCGGTCTTTTTCTCGCCGCATTTTCGATTGTGCGCCGGGGGAGGCTAATTATGTGCAAGCGGGTCACGCGGGTTTGTGCCCCATTAGATCCAGGGCGCTGCGGCGTTTTCCGTTACTAGTCCACCCGAAACCTCCGGCCTGAAGCTGGATGAGTGCTTCGGGCTGTTGGCGTAAACGCGTTCACTGACGCCAAATCTTCACCCTTGATGCGCGCTATACCACTATATTGGTGATCACTAGTGTCCGGCTACAAGTCGAACAGAATCAACTGGTTGTCAATATCGTCTAAATCAGTATCGGAATTGGGCGCCTGAAGTGCCTGTAAAATGGGCGTTTTCTCGAATTGAGTTAGGCTGAGAATCTGTAGGATTTGGTAGAGGCTGGGCTTCAAGCCGAGCCGTTTGCGCACGATGGCGACCAGAACATACACGCTCACTGCGATCCAGATTTGGGTCTTTACGGCGTTCTCGCTGGTTCCGTAGAACGCCTTGATTCGCAGGTGTTGCTTGATCCATTTGAACAACAGGGCGACATACTGCCCATCAACATCGCCCAGACGAAGTCACAATCTTCTATCCTTTCCACCCGTTGTGCAGGCAGAGCCTGCCTGTGATCCGGCTGTACGAGCGTGTCGGCGAAGCGTTCTACGTCGTGCGGCGAGCGGACAGCAGACCGCTGGCGATTCCCGAATGGATGACTCGTCCAGACGCAGCGAATGTAAGGCTTGTATCCATGGCTTGTCTGCCGGTTAAGGTGCTTCTTGGATTACGCAACGCGGCTGTGACCAACTGTTCCTCTTTTGTGCACAATGAGCACCAGGAGGATCAGGATGCAACAGCTCAGGATAAGACAACAACGACAACTCTTCGAAGAACCTCTCCCCGCTCTCGGAGTGCATCTTTCGCTGGAGGTGAAGGAGCAACTCCGC
>Ga0224558_1000203_pt1 | contig 69874 bp, 54 predicted proteins | sample 714S32024metaG_FD_180682 | JGI IMG/M metagenome (GOLD analysis project Ga0224558, IMG submission 180682) | Peat soil microbial communities from Stordalen Mire, Sweden - 717 S3 20-24 | ecosystem: Environmental > Terrestrial > Soil > Wetlands > Peat | place: Sweden: Norrbotten County, Stordalen... | reverse complement strand
AAGACCCGCTGCGGAAGACTTTCCTGCTGGCCACGGCGGCGGTTTCGCTGCGGGAGTTGATCGAGGTGCTCAGTTGGCTGGGAATCGAGAGTCCGGAGGCGATGTAAGTCGAGCCGGCGCAGTTGCTCGTGTTTCCAGATGCATATCCTACTTGGGGAGTTCTTGCCACGCATCCTCGTGCGGAAGTGCCAAAGTCCAACTTATACCTGTTAGCGGATAATCATCTGGGCGCTTCAGCCGTAGGAGTTCTTTCCTTATCAGATGATTCGCAGTTTCCTGTTTTAACACAAAAAACCGATTCGTATCATCGGTAGGAACAAATGCGAGAATATAGAGGAGCTTTTCTCTGGCAGCCTTACGCTTAACTATCCACGGATTCTTTCTGTAAAGCCCCTTGACATCCACAAGGAACATCTCCTTCTTCTTTGGGCTTACAACCATTAGAGGTCCGCCAGCGGAGTTCTATTTCCCATTGTGAATGAAACTTCATACCCGCGCTTGCATAGCTCCGAGGCAACGGCGAACTGAGCCGCCCATTGAGTCCGGTGCCCGCTTCGTTTTTCTTCAACTTGTTTTACGAGCATCTTGCCTGATCCTAAAGTGACCCGTTTCATTTCCGCCGTCCTTCACGACGGCTAGCAGCTAGAAGCTAGTAGCTAGAAGCTGTCTTTCAAAAGCTCCGCACCCACTCCAGAATCGACCGTACCGCCACGCCGCTGGGACCTTTGGCAATGTACGGCTTCGAGTCTTCCACCCAGGCCAGCCCGGCGATATCAAGGTGAATCCACGGCGTCTCTTCCACGAAGACCTTCAAAAACTCCGCGGCCGTAATCGCGCCGCCATAGCGGCCACCGGTGTTCTTGATGTCGCCGATGTCGCTCTTGATCAGCTCGGCGTACTCTTCGCCGAGGGGCAGGCGCCAGAACTTTTCGCCCGAGGTCGCGAGAGCGCCGTCGAACTTCGCCCAGGTGGGGTCATCGTTCGAGAAGGCCCCGGCGTTGGTCATGCCGAGAGCTACGACGCAGGCGCCGGTCAGCGTGGCCGCGTCGATGAGGTGCGTGGCGCCGAGTTGCTTGGCATAGCTCAGGCCGTCGGCCAGGACCAGACGGCCTTCGGCGTCGGTGTTGATGATTTCGATGGTCTTGCCGGACATTGCCGTCTCCACGTCGCCGGGCTTGTAAGCCTTGCCGTCGGGCATGTTTTCAGCGGCACAGACGACGCCGATGACGCGCACCCTGGGCTTGAGCAGGGCGATGGCGCGCATGGCGCCGATCATGGCTGCTCCGCCGGCCATGTCGTACTTCATCAGTTCCATCTTGTCCGACGGCTTGATGGAGATGCCGCCGGTGTCGAAGGTGATGCCCTTGCCGACCAGGCCCAGGACCGGGCCGTCGCTTGCGCCCTCCGGTTCATAGCGCAGGACGATCAAGGCGGGCGGCTCCTCGGAGCCTTGCGAGACGCTCCAGAATGCGCCCATCTTGAGCTCGTGGAGCTTTTCGGTGGAGTGCACCTCGCAGCCGAGGCCGACTTCGGCGGCCATCTCCGCGGCGCGCCGGCCGAGGATGGTGGGGGTGAGCTTGTTGCCGGGCTCGTTGACCAGCGAGCGGGTGAGGTTCTGGCTCTCGCCCACGATGACGCCCTCGGCGAAGGCGGCTTTCAGTGCATCCTGGTCCGAGTTGCCGGAGGCGGCGAGGGTGAAGGTCTGAACGCTCTGGTCCTTGCGGTCGCTGCGATAGGTGTCGGGGTCGAAGTCGCCCACAAAGGCGCCCTCGACGGCGGCTCTCGTGCTGGGTCCGGGCGGCAACTGCTCCGCTTCAGGCAGCGCGAAGACCAGTTCCCGAATGCCGCGGGGCTTGGTGAAGCGGACGGCTGTTCCGGCGGCGTTGCGCACGCTGGGTACGTTGGCCTTGGCCTGCTTGCCGAGGCCGACGATCAGCAGACGCCTGGCAGCCAGGCCGGCGGGGGCGTGGAGGAGCAATGTTTCATTGGCGCCGGCCTTGTATTCGCCGCTCGAAAGGACGGAGGCCGCGGCCGTCTGGACTGCTTCGTCCGACGTCAGCAGGACCGGCTCGGGTTTGGCGTCGGGCGCTTTCGAGGTTTGTGTGTCGGCGGCCAGGACGGCCAGCAATTCAGTTTCAATTCCGGCAAGATTGACAAAGGACAGTTGGATTTTCATCTTTTCCTCAGGTTTATTTTAGGCGTCCCGGCCGGTCAGCGTCCCGTGCGGTGCTTGCTGGCGTTGACGGCGGCGCGGGCCTCGCGGTCGGCTTCCCGGCGCTTCTCCGTCTCCCGCTTGTCCCAGTCCTGCTTGCCCTTGGCGACGGCCAGTTCGCACTTGACCCGGCCATTGCGGAAATAGAGCCTGGTGGGGATGAGCGTGTGGCCCTTGATCTGCGTCTTGGAGAGTAGCTTGCGAACCTCGTCGCGGTGCAGGAGCAGCTTGCGGGTGCGCGTGGCGTCGTGGTTGGCCATGTTGCCATGGGAGTACGGACCGATATGCACGTTGAGCAGAAACGCTTCGCCGTTCTGGATGAGGCCGTAGGAGTCCTTGAGGTTGGCCTTGCCCTCGCGGATGGACTTGACCTCGGTGCCGCGCAGGGCCACGCCGGCTTCGAACCGCTCCAGCAGGAAGTAGTTGTGGCTGGCGGCGCGGTTGTGCGCGGCGTCGCGCTCGCCGGAGGCGATGGGGTCGCGCGGCCGGACCGGTTTCTTGGGGCCGGAAGTGTCCGGCGGAACGACGACGTGGCTGGTTTGGCGAGCCATCGGGAAGCATCCTCGAATCTTCATCCTAACATTGGCGTGGTTTTGGGCATCGGCGCGGGTTTTCCCCGCGTTCCATTGAGGCTTTGCTAAAATGGGGCATCGTTGGATGGGACAAATCGCCAATCGGAATTGCGACAGGAATCGCGACAAGAATCGCGTCAGGGGCGGCCAAGGCAGCCCGCAAGGGCCCGATCCGGAATGCGGGCCGGCTAAGACGCCTGGGAGTTCGATGAAAAGCCGCGCTGCTGTTCCGGCACCCTGCAAAGCCGCTTACTGGATTGCGCTCTTCGCGCTGCTGACCGTCGCCGGCCTGTCGAGCGTTCGACTGTACGCCGAGTCGGCCGGCTCCCTGTTCAAGCGCGGCGAAAGCGCCGAGGCGCGCGAAGACTACGACGCTGCCTTCGACCTCTACCAGAAGGCCTACGCCAAGGCGCCCAGGGACATTACCTACCGGACCGCGCTTTACCGGGTGCGGGTTACAGACTCCGCCATGCACCTGAGCAAAGGCCACAAGCTGCTGGTGGCCGGCGACGAGCAAGGGGCGCTGGTGGAGCTACTTCATGCCGCCGAGATCGACCCCGGCAACGAGGCCGCCCAGCAGGAGATCGCCAGGGTGCGCAAGAGGCACGGCGAAGCGGTGCCGCAGGGCGAGACGAGCCTTTCCCTGGAGCCAGGCAAGCAAGAGGAACTGGACTCGATGGGCGCGCCGCCCCAGCTCAAGCCGCTCTCGAACGAGCCGCTGACCCTGCACATGAGCGAAGACACCAAGGTGATCTACCGGGCCGTAGGCAGGGCCGCCGGGATAAATATTCTGTTCGACTCGGACTACAACTCGAAGAGCATTCAAGTGGATCTGAACAATGTGTCGCTGCTGGACGCGCTGCGCATCGTGGGCACCATGTCCAACACCTTCTGGCGCCCGGTAACCGAGAATACGATTTTTGTGGCCCAGAACACCACCACCAAACGCAGGGATCTTGACGAGGCGGCGGTGGAAACCTTTTACCTGACCAACGCCTGGCAACAGAACGATCTGAACGACGTGCAGACCGCCATACGCAATGTGCTGACCGGCATCAAAATCTTCGGCGTGCCCAGCCAGAACGCCCTTGTGATCCGGGGAACGCCGGACGAGCTGCTGCTGGCGCAAAAGCTGATCAACGACCTGGACAGGGCGCGCGCCGAGGTGGTGGTGGACATCGCGGTGCTGGAGGTGAGCAAGAACTGGGAGCGGACGCTGGGCATTGCGTGGCCCAGCAGCGTGGGCATTGCCCTGCAGCCGCCTACCTCCTCGAGCAGCACCACGACGACCACAACAACGACGGGAACCACTGGAACGACAAACAACGGCACCACCCCGTCACTCTACGATCTGGCCCACCTGAAGGCGACGGATTTTGCGGTGACCATCGGTTCGGCCACCGCCAACCTGCTGCTGACCGACTCGAATACCAAGATTCTGCAGAATCCGCGCATCCGGGCCACGGACGCGCAAAAGGCGACCATGAAGATCGGCGAGCGGATTCCGATCGCCACCGGTTCCTACCAGACGGGCGCGGCCACCGCGGTGGTCAGCTCGCTGGTGAACACGCAGTTCCAGTATCAGGACGTGGGCGTGAATATCGAAATGACGCCGAGCGTTCACTTCGACCATGATGTGACGCTGAAGATCAAGATTGAAGTCACCTCGCAGAGCGGGTCGGTGACCATCAGCGGCGTGACCGAGCCCATCCTGAGCCAGCGCGTGGTGGACCAGACAATCCGGCTGCGCGAGGGCGAGGCCAGCGTCTTGGGCGGCATTCAGGACAAGGAGGAGGATGTAAGCTGGACCGGCATCCCTGGGCTGAGCTCGATTCCGATCCTCAAGTACCTGTTCGGGTCGAAGGATCGCAAAACTACGGACGACGAACTCGTGTTTCTGGTCGTGCCGCACATCGTTCGCACGCAAACTCTGGATCGGGTGAATCTGCGCACCATCGATACTGGCGTGGGCACGGCGATCGAGCTGCGCCACGTTTCGGCTGCTGTGCCGGCGGGTTCGAGTCCAGCCGCGAATCCGGGATCGACTCCACCCTCGACTCAAGGCCCCAATCCGGCGCCCGCTGCTCTTCCCGCCGACCGTCCGGCTGCTCCGCCACATTCCAATATAGGCGTGGTTCCCGGCCAAAGCGCGATGGCGGCAGCGCCGGCGGCGCTGGCGCAGTTGAGCGCATCGGCGGATGCGAATGGGGAAACGGCGGCAGCAGCAGCGGCAGTGGCCGGCCACCCGCCTGGTATGCCGGTTCCGCCGGTTCCAGAGAGTGTGAACCCAGGGAGCGTGCCCCCGGGAGGTGTGAGCCAAGGGGGCGTGAACCTGATGTTCAGTCCGTTGGGCGGTCCGGTGGCTGCGGGGGCCACGTTTCAGGTGCCGGTGGTGCTGACCGGTGGAAAAGACATCGCATCGGTGCCCTTGCAGGTTCAATATGATCCGGCTAAGCTTTCCCTGGTCAACGTGACCAGCGGCGACCTTCTGGGCCGCGATGGGCAGGCCGTGGCGCTGGTCCACCGCGACGACGGGCCGGGCTCGATCACCATCAATGCCGCCCGTCCGCCGGGAACAGCCGGGGTCAACGGCGCGGGTGTGGTGTGCGTGCTCAGCTTCCAGGCCAAGGCCGCGGGAGAAAGCGTGCTCGCCATGACGCGCGCGGCAGCGGTGAACAGCGCCCAGCAGCAGGTGCCGGCCCAGGGCGCCCGGGTCAACATTGTGGTGAAGTAGACCGATGAGCCAATGAGAGCAATACGGCCAATCCGAATCGATCGCCCACGGGACCGGGGCCTTACGCTGGTGGAGTTGATCGTGACCGTGGCGATTCTGGCCATTCTCGCGTCGGCAGCGGTTCCGGTGACGATGTTCACGGTGAAACGCGACCATGAGCGGGAGCTGCGCCGCGATCTTTGGGAGATGCGCGACGCCATCGACCACTACAAGGACGCGGCCGACATGCACGCGTTCCAGACCAAGGTGGACAGCCAGAACTACCCGCCGGACCTGGAGACGCTCGTAAACGGGGTGGACGTGCAGGGCAAGAAGTTGAAGTTTCTGCGCCGGATTCCGGTGGACCCGATGACGGGCAAGGCGGAGTGGGGATTGCACTCCATGCAGGACGATCCGCAATCGGATTCCTATGGCGGGCAGAGCGTCTTCGACGTGTATTCGAAGTCCCAGGGGACGGCCCTGGACGGAACCAAGTATTCGACCTGGTAGGTTGTTAGTGTGGTTGGCGGAGTCAAACGCCGCTATCGCGAGCGAAGCGAGGCTAACGCCGCAAACTCCGCCAGCATGGACAGTGAGGGTTCAGTGGGCAGGATGCAAAAACACGACGCGGGCTTTACGCTGGTGGAACTGATGATCGTGATGGCCATCATCGGCGTGCTGGCCGTGGTGGCTGTGCCGAGTTACATCAGCGCCCTCCGGCATGCCAGGGAAGCGGTGCTCAAGGAAGACCTGCACATAATGCGCGCGGCCATCGACTCCTATACCATGGATAAACAGAAGGCGCCGCAGGCGCTGGACGATCTGCTCCAGGAGGGCTACCTGAAGACCATCCCCGAGGACCCGGTGACCAGGAGCACCACCACCTGGGTGACGGATACGAGCGATGCCATGCACTCGCTGGACCAGACCGACCCCGGCATCGACGATGTCCATTCCGGCTCGGATGAAACCGGTTCCGACGGCCAACCCTACAATACCTGGTAGACCCAGATTCGAATGCGGAGGCGATCGTGATTCAACCCGCTCATCGTGTGCTCCTGCTCCTGATGTGCCTGGCTGCGCTCTGCGGCTCGGGGTATGCCCAAACCGAGAAAACCATCACCATCCGGATGCTGGACAGCAAGACCGGGCTTCTGATTGCGACCTCCAATTTTCTGGTTCGGGTCAATCATGAGGAAACTGTCCATGGCGATTGGGTAAAGCAGAACGAGGACGGCACCGGCAAGCTGACGCTGCCCGGCGACGCCGATGTTGTCTCCCTTCGCGCCACATACGAAAGCGCCATGTATACCTATTCCAATTGCGATGCCGACAAGGATCGCCCTTCCTCGGAACAGGCGCCCTCTCCGGATCACTGGTACTCGGTCTCGGCGATTCTCGCGTCGGGGGTTGTGGCTCCCAATGGCTGTGTCGGAAAAAAGGTTCCCAACAAACTGCAGGTCTTCGCCAACCCCGGAGAGTTTGTTTTCTTTGTCAGGAAAATGAACGTCCGGGAAGCATCCCGGGAGTAAGCCCGGCCGAAGCCAAAGCCCCACACTGCACCGCGGAGGGAGACTTCCCTTGGCGCTTGATCCTAATGAACCGGCTGCATTCCCCTTCATCCTGCAGGTTGAGCGGCTCTACGCGGCCCTGATTGCTTGTGCGGACGCCGGTTCCGGCCTGCATGGGGAACCGGGGCTGGGCGGCAAACTGCTCTACGCGGGAGAACTAGACGGCGATGGCCGCGCGCTGCTGGTGGCGGGCAACATTGCCGGCGCGGCGTCGCTGGGGGCAACCGCCGACGCGGCCGCGCAGAAGCAGGCCGTGTGGGATGGGGTGGCGGACTTCCTGGTCACCTCGCTGGACGAGGCCCTGCGCATCCTGAAAAACGAAATTCGCAAGCGCGAGCCGGTTGCGGTTTGCGTGGCCGCCGCGCCGGACGCCGTGGAGCGCGAGATGCTGGAGCGGGGCGTCGCGCCCGATCTGCTGCGGCCGGCCGATTCATTTCCGGAGCATTCGCCTTTCGTCAGCCAGGGCGCGCGGCGGATCGAGCTTGTCGCGCCAGAGGAGAGCCACGCTCTGCTGCTCTGGCACGTGGCCGCCGCTCCCGCAATCTGGATGCCAAGATTGGATGCTATTGCCTTCGATTGCCTCAGCCGGGATTCGAGCCCGGCCGCATGGGCCGCCCGCCGCTGGCTGCGGCTTGCGCCGCGCTACCTGGGCCGCATGGCGCAGGGCGTGAGAGTCTTGGACTGTGCACCGGAAGCTCAAAGAGAATTCGCTGCGCGCGTTCAGGCTGGGGTCTGGGGCGGGGAAATTGGCGTAAAGGTGTGGATCAGTCTGTGCAATAAGGACGAAACCTTTCTGATCCAACCCTCACCGGGCGCAGCCACAGAAGGCGCGGGCTGATCTCAGCTCTCGACTGCGCCGGCCGCTTCAATCCTTGTCCACAATTCCCGGATGCCGTAGCCGGTTTTGGCGGAGACGGGGAGCACTTCGTCCAGCTCCAGGCCTTTCTTGAGCGCCAGCAGGTTGCGGGTGCGCTCATTGCCGCTGAGCCGGTCAATCTTGGTGGCCACCACGGCAAAGTCGCGCCCGGCGGCCCTCAGCCAGTCGATCAACTGGCGGTCGCTCTGTTGCGCGGGCACATTCGAATCCACCAGGCAGACGCACAGCTTGAGCGTGGAGCGAATGGCGAGATACGGCTCGATAAACGCCGGCCAGCCCGCCGAGATGGACTTCGAAATCTTGGCGTAGCCGTAGCCGGGCAGGTCGGCAAAGACGAGTTTCCGCCTTTGACTTTGATCCAAAAGCGCAAAAAAGTTGATGGCCCGCGTCCGTCCCGGCGTTTGCGAGACTTTAGCCGCCTTCTCGCCCACCAGCATGTTCAGCAGGCTCGATTTGCCCACGTTGGAGCGGCCCAGAAAGGCAATCTCCGGCACGTCCGGCGGAGGAAACTGCGCCGCCGCCAGGGCCGAAAGAAGGAATTGAGTCGTATAGCGCATATCCCGAGTGAGCCGCCTCAGGTATTGATTCTATTAGATTTCTGTTCATTCAGGTGGAGGTTTTACAGGTGTACAGCGGTTGAAATGCGCGATCTACGGAATGGCTCGTAAGGCCTTTGAAATGATGGCTTTCAGGGTGGCGATACTGAAATGCTTATCCTGTACGGGCGCCGGTTGTTGTCTCGCAAGTTTCTGAAGGGAATGGGGGTTACCGGCATTTACAGACGTACAGGGCGAAATTTCGCTTGTTTCGAGGGAGGGATTGGCCGGTAGAGAGGGAGCGGGAGGGTTGGGAGACGCGGCTGCGGGCGGGGCTGCGGCAGCGGCACGGGCGGCGCGGGCGGCGGCCAAGCCAAACTGAGGGGCGCCGCCGGGGTAGCGCGCGGCCTTCACTGCTTCGGGCAGGGTCAGGAGCAAGAACCTTACCATGTCGGTAACGGTGGTGTTGTAATCGGCCGCAATCTTTCGCGTCTGGCGGTAGAGTTCGGGTTCGACGGCTACGGTGATGTTTCTGACGGTTCGCATGATGCGGCTCTCCAGAGAAATCAGGAATTTCGCTCTATTGGCAGTGTGCATCACAGGAGGGTAAATTATCTGCAAAATGACATTCAGGGCACCCGGTCCGAAAAGAGAGGGCCGGCCAGGGTTCGCGGTCTCCCATGTCTGAAAATCCGGACCTGGGGTGCCAGGCTTACTTTTGGAGGTCTGCGCCACCCGCCTGCTGCTTGGGGGTAGCCCTCGCCCAAGTCGTACATCAGTCATGGCGCTATATATGGTTTCCAGAGTATTGCGATTATAAGGATCACCCAAGATATTGCTGCGCATCTCGGCGATTGCCTTGGTCGTCGCATCTTCCGGTGCGGACTTTAGCCCCTGAGGGAACGTCAACTAGGTGTAGCATATATCCCATGGATATTGCCAACAAACAGAGCCTTGCCTGTGCCCGGTTTCAGGCGTTGCGAAGTCACCCACCTTCCTCAGGGGATGAAGGCGAAGTGTCGCAATTCCATGAAATTGTTTCCGCGCTTGAGGAAGCATTTGATCTAGACCTGTCTTCGTTCCGTATTCCAGAAGCTGAATTGAAACAATACGAGGACGAATCTGGGAGCACCGCTTGGGAAGATGCTGGGCGAAACGTTGGACGCTTCCCCGCCCGCATGCAAATGTCAGACAAGCGATTCTGCGACGTTCATTTCCTCCAGCGCCAAATAGACGGCATCGCCTTGTATTTTCAAAACCTCAGACCGACTCCCAAACGTCAAAATATCGGATTTTAAGAATATTCTTTGCTATGGCTTCGCGTGGTGCGCCTCAAACCACTTCCGCGCCTGTTCCTGTGCGCGGGCAAGCTCGGCCCGCTCTAGGAATTTGCATTGAGATAAAAGCTCACATCGCCATAAGGCATCGCTTGAAGCTGCTTTGCCGTCGGTGGCCTAAGAGAGGCGTTCGTGTAGACCGCAATAATCTGTTGCAGTTCATTGGCCATGCTCTCGGCTGCCTCGGCTCGCTCGTTGTCATTCTTCTGCCTGTAGGTGGCGGCGCGATTAAGCAACCGCGCGTGCATATACAAGAGGTAGTGCGAGACAGAGCGCCCCCAGATAATCTTGGTCGAGGTGCCGATAAATACGGCGACTACAAACACGATGAGCGCCGCCCACCAGTGGTAAAGCGCGGCGAAAACCAACGCAGCAACCATGGCGATGGTATTGAAGAACGGCACATTGCTAAGCCAGCCATCCATCAATGCGGCTTGAGCAAATCGGAGATATTGCTTAGTAGTATCGTTGTCCCCGCTCCCGGGAGGGGCCATCACCTTGGCAGCCCAGGCGCTGGTATCTGTCAGACCGTCGCCCAGTGGTTTCAAAGCAACGTAAACGAGCGCCAACAAGGCCGAAGCGACAACAAACCACATGGCTATCTCCCCTCCCCAACTGCCCAAAGCCTAGTCGAGTATAGCGATCCTTCATCGGGGCGGAACAGACATATCGCGTCATTGTGGCTCCTCCTGATGCGCCTCAAACCACTTTCGCACCCTCTGCTGAACGCGAGATTGATCGGCAGGCGTCAGTTGTGACGCGGCTTTGTGTCGATCCTTCACAATCTTTTCCACCAGTTGGGCGTTCAGCTTGCCAACAGCCGCTACATCAAGCCAAAAGTAGGCTTCCGCGTAGTCCTGAGGCACACCTTTACCATGGTAGTAACCATGATAGTACAAATTCCCGAGGGAAAATTGCGCCTTGGCGTTGCCCTGCTCTGCCGCCTTGCGATACCACTCTGCCGCTTGCGTAAAGTCCTGGGGCATGCCTTCCCCATAGTCGTACAAAAATCCAAGGCTATATTGCGCGTCAGCGTTGCCTTGTTCAGCAGCCTTGCGATAGCATACTGCCGCTTGTGCGTAGTCCTGGGGCACGCCTTGGCCCTTGTCATACAAACGCCCGAGGCTGTATTGCGCGTAGGCAATCCCGTGTTCAGCAGCCTTGCGATACCAGATGGCCGCTTGCACGTAGTCCTTGGTTACACCCACACCGTCATAGTACAAACCCCCGAGGGCACCTTGCGCCATGGCTATGTCTTGGTCGGCCGCCTTGCGAAACCAGATTGCCGCTTGTGCGCAGTCCTGGTGCACGCCTTGACCCTCTACGTACATTAGCCCCAAGCTGCTTTGTGCCACAGCATCGCCTTGCTCTGCCGCCTTGCGATGCCACGCTGCGGATTGCACGTAGTCCTGGAGAACACCCCGGCCCTCGTAATACAAAACCCCGAGGCTGTATTGCGCATCGGCGTTGCCTTGCTCTGCCGCTTTGCGGTACCACGCTGCCGCTTGCGGGTAATCCTTGGGCACACCCCATCCATTGTCATACAAACGCCCGAGGAGGTATTGCGCTGAAGCGTTGCCTTGTTCAGCAGCCTTGCGATACCAAAACGCCGCTTGAGCGTAATCCTGTGGCACACCCCAGCCATTGTCGTACAAATATCCGAGGCTGAATTGCGCGTCGGCGTTGCCTTGTTCAGCAGCCTTGCGAAACCATGCTGCCTTTTGAGGGTCGTCCAGCAGCGTTTTCAAAATTTCCGTCTGAGGCGCGCCCTCGCCATTTATGTTCCGCCACCAAAGATTGAACTGCGCATCGGCTTGGCCTCGATCCGCCGCGAGGTTCATCGTCTCCACTGCTATGCCTCTGCGCTTCAAGTCCGCAAATATCTGTTCAAGTGCCTCTTCTAAAGTGCAGCCTTCCTCTCCAAGCTCGTCAAGCATTTTGGCAATGACATCGTGAAATTGGAAACGGTCACTTGTTCGGAGGGTAGACGAGTAGATTACTTTGCCGCAAGGACGTAATCCTGCGGCTTCTGCCCCGACAGTATTGCCAGTCTTAGGTTCTAAGATAATGGTTGATTGTTTCTGAAACAAACCTTCCTTTGCCGTACTGACGAGGATGTCCCACCCATAGTTGAAAGTTGAGCGGCGGTTCAGCCTGATTCTGAAAGAATCGGGTTGCCAAACCTTGAAGGGAGAACCGCCGTGAAGAGAAGCTACCACACCATAGGCAAGCAAGGAAAAGTGAACGAGCAGGAACTGGCTGGGTACCTGGCCAGGAGCGGGCAGTTTCTTTTGCCCATGGTGGATCTGATTGAGCAGTGCCAGTTGGCCTGCGACGAGCTGATCGACGTAACCGGCCGCGCCACCATCCAAGCGGTGTTGCAGTTGTCGGCCGCGCAGGTGGCCGGAGGTCCTGTGCAACAGGGCAAGCGGCGCAACGGGGATGTGGTTTTCTATGGCCGCCAGCCTGGCCAGGTGATGCTCAGCGACCGCAAGCTGGAAGTCGAGCGGCCGCGGTTGCGTACGAAAGGCTCCCGCGGCCGGGAGGTCGAAGTGCCGGCCTACGCTGCCATGCAGGACGGCGAGCAACTGGGAGCGCGGACGCTGGAGATCCTGATGCGCGGCGTCTCCACGCGCAACTACAAGGAAGTCATTCCCGCGATGGCCGAAACCGTGGGAGTTTCCAAGTCGGCGGTAAGCCGGCGGGTAATCGAGGCCTCCGAAGCGGAGGTTGAGGCGCTGCTCTCGCGGCGTTTCGATGATCTGAAGCTGCTGGTGATCTATATCGACGGACTCATCTTCGGTGACTACACGATGATCGGCGCGGTGGGCGTGGACAGCGAGGGAAACAAGCACGTGCTGGGCATCCGCGAAGGGGCCACGGAGAACTCCACGGTGGTTAAAGAACTGCTTGAAGACATCGTGGCGCGCGGCGTCGATGCGAAACGGAAGATGCTCTTTGTCATCGATGGATCGAAGGCGCTGAGAGCCGCTATCAACGCGGTCTTCGGCGCCCAGCAGCCGGTGCAGCGCTGCCGCGCGCACAAGTTGCGCAACGTGCTCGACCATCTGCCGAAGGATCAGCGGGACCAGGCCAAAAGCGTGTTGCGGGCGGCCTGGAAGCTGGATGCCAAGGCCGGCATGGCGCGCATCCGCAAGCTGGCCGAGTGGCTGGACCGGGACTATCCCTCGGCTGCGGCCAGCCTGCTGGAAGGCCTGGAGGAATGCTTCACCATCAACCGGCTGGGCGTGCCGCCGTCGCTGATGCGCTGCCTGGCCACGACCAACATCATCGAGAGCCCCCACGCCGGAGTGCGCATCCAGACCCGCCGCGTCACCCACTGGCAGAACGGGAAGATGGTAATTCGCTGGCTGGCCTCGGCATTCATCAGAACAGAGAAGAGTTTCAACAAGATCATGGGCTATCGAGATCTGTGGACCTTGGAAGCGATCCTCAACGACACCCAGCCTGCCACCGGGCAGGTTGCAGCGTAGTATCATCAACCCAACCGCCGCCCGCAACTTTCAACTAGGCGCGGGACATGCTCGTACTGACGCAGCATTGGAACGATTTGTTATGAATTCTCGCTACCCTACTTCCGAACAAATAGGTCCGAACGAAACGGTTTGAGAAGATCATTTCAGAGACCTCCAAAAGAACGGGCGGGTTCTCGTCCTAGTTGCTCCTCAGATGATTGTGCGCCCCCGGCATGTCGTAAATCAGGCCTCATGGCTTCCCACCCATCGCCAGGAAAAAGCGATGGATGGGGCACCCGGCACGATTCGTCAGGGTCTAGCGACTCTCCGCTTACTGCGGCGCAGGCAAGTTGCCCGTCATCTCCGTTGACTGCACAGCGGCCAGCACATCGGTTTCGGCGGGGAGGGGTGTGGGCAGCGGGCCTTCCAGCGCCAGCGCCAGCACCTCGTCCATCTGGTCCACAAAGTGGAGCTTCATGGCCTTCTTGATGTTGTCCGGCATCTCGGCAATGTCTTTCTCGTTAGCCCTGGGCAGGATGATTTCAAAGATGCCGGCCCTGAGCGCGGCGAGCAGCTTCTCCTTCAATCCGCCGATGGCCAGCACCTTGCCGCGAAGTGTAATCTCGCCAGTCATGGCGATGTCGCGACGAACAGGAATCTTGGCCAGCGCGCTGGCCATTGCGGTGGCCATGGTGATGCCGGCCGAGGGGCCGTCCTTGGGGATGGCGCCTTCGGGCACGTGCAGGTGCAGGTCCACGTTGCGATAGAACTCGCGGCTGAGCCCCAGGGCCTGCGCACGCCCGCGAATGTAGCTGAGCGCGGCCTGCGCCGACTCCTGCATCACGTCGCCCAACTGGCCGGTGATGGTGAGCTTGCCCTTGCCGTCGAGTACCTGCACTTCCGTGGTGAGGATGCTGCCGCCCACCTCGGTCCAGGCAAGGCCCGTGACCAGGCCGACTTCGCTCTTTTCATGCACTTCGGAGTCACGGAATTTGGCCACGCCGAGGAACTCGCTGATGTTCGCGGCCGTGAGCTCTTCCTTGTGCTTGAGGCCGCTCTTGACGACCTTGCGGGCCACCTTGCGGCAGATGTTGCCGATCTCGCGCTCCAGGTTGCGGACTCCGGCCTCGCGCGTGTAGTAGCGAATGATTTCGAGAATAGCGTCGTCGGCGAAGACGATGTTCTTGTCGCTCAGGCCGGTCTGTTGGCGCTGCTTTTTCACCAGGTACTGGCGCGCGATTTCGAGCTTTTCCTGCTCGGTGTAGCCTTGCAGACGAAGAACCTCCATGCGGTCCTGCAGAGCGGGCGGGATGGTGTGCATGACGTTGGCCGTGGCCACAAACAGCACCTGAGAGAGGTCGTAGTCTACGTCCAGGTAGTGATCCTGGAAGGCGGTGTTCTGCTCCGGGTCCAGCACTTCCAGTAGCGCCGAGGCCGGGTCGCCGCGGAAGTCCGAGGCCATCTTGTCCACTTCGTCGATCAGGAAGACGGGGTTCTTGGTGCCGGCCTTCTTCATGTGCTGGATGATCTGGCCGGGCAGGGCGCCGATGTAGGTGCGGCGATGGCCGCGAATCTCGGCCTCGTCGCGCACGCCGCCCAGCGAGAGCCGGACAAACTTGCGCCCGGTGGCCTTGGCGATGGACATTCCCAGCGAGGTTTTGCCCACGCCCGGAGGTCCGGCGAAACAGAGGATGGAGCCCTTGGGGTTTTTGACCAACTGGCGAACGGCGAGGAATTCGAGAATGCGTTCCTTGATTTTTTCCAGGCCGTAATGGTCCGTGTTCAGCACCTTTTCAGCGTAGTCGATGGAGCGAGTCTCTTTGGAACGCTTCTTCCAGGGCACGGCCAGCAGCCAGTCGATGTAGTTGCGGCTGACGGTGGACTCAGCCGACATGGGCGGCATCGCTTCCAGCTTCTTGAGCTCCTGGATGGCCTTGTCGAGCACGTCCTTGGGCATTCCGGCGGCTTCAATCTTCTTGCGCAGCTCGTCGAACTCGCTCTTCTCGCCGCGGCCCAGTTCCTTCTGGATGGCCTTGATCTTCTCGTTGAGGTAATACTCTTTCTGCGCCCGCTCCATCTGCCGCTTGACGCGGGACTGAATGTTGCGGTCGAGGTCCAGCTTTTCAATCTCGATGTCCAGCACGTCGGCGATGCGCGCGAGGCGCGCCGCGGGGTCGAAGATGGCCAGCAGCTCCTGCTTCTCCTCGATGCCGAGCTGCAGGTTGGCGGCGATGGTGTCACTCAGCTTGGCCGGTTCGTCCATGCGCACGGTGGCGATGATGGTCTCGTAGTTGAGCGACTGCTGCAGCTTGACGTACTGTTCGAAGAGGCCGGTGACGCGCGTCATCAGCTGCTCGACGGCCGGGGTCATCTCAAACTCTTTCTTGCCGACCCGCACGGTGGCCACAAAGAAGCCGTCGCGGTCGTTCACTTCAATCGATTTGGCGCGCTCCACGCCTTCCACCAGCACCTTGATGTTGCCGTCGGGCATTTTGACGCTCTGCACGATGTTGCAGATGGAGCCGACCTGGTAGATTTCCTTGGCCTTGGGCTCGTCGACCGAGGCGTCGTGCTGGGTGGCGAGAAAGATCTTGCGGTCGCCGGTGAGGGCTTCTTCCAGGGCGCGCACGCTGGACTCGCGGCCCACCACGAAGGGCGTCATCATGTAGGGGAAGATGACCATGTCCCGGATGGGCATCATGGGCAGTTTGCGCGTTTCGGTTCTTTCGCGGGATGCGGTCATAGGGTCCCCATGGGTGTTAGACGCGCGGAACATGCTCCGGATACGCGGCTGATTATACGGCTCCTGTTGCGATTGTACAGCGAACGGGGGTTTAGCAGGCGATGAAGCCAGTGCGACCCAGATCCAAGAATCGAGACGCGGCCGACCGGGAGATTGGTTTCAACTGCGAGCCGGTACACGTTCCCGGCGTGCGGAACGAGGCAATCCAGCCCTGATTACTTGCGCTCCAGGACGATGAGCTCGACGGTATCGGTGGGCAGCGGATGGGACAATTTCAAACTTCCCCCGCGCAAAGATTTTTCCTCAACCAGTTCCAGGTTTTGGGTTTTGCTGATCCGGTAGCGCTTCAGGTTGAACGCCGCTTGGCCCCAGGGCAGGTTGTCGATTGCCAGGTTGTAGCCGGCATTGTCGCGGTAGACGATGTCGGTGCGAGGCGCCAGAGACCTCTCTTTTTTCGCGTCGGGCGGCGGAGGGGGCGGAGGCGCCGCATCCGCGGGCGCCGGCATTTTCTTTTCCGCGAAGCCGGCGGGAATGGCGTAGTTGCCGATGAAGACCTGAACGGTCTTGCCATCCGCCGAGCGGCCCGCAAGCGCGGCCAGGCCAAAGGTGTCGGCGCCCTCAACCGCAAACCGTTGTGGCGTGTCCAGCATCCTGCCCATGGCTTTGAAGGTGTAGGCAGGCTTGAAATAACGCCCTTCGAGATCGAAGAGTCCCATCCAGGCGGCATCGCCCCGATAGAACATCGCATGATCCACGGGGGCGTCTTGAAGATAGCTGAGGACCGCGCCAATGAAGGCCGCATTGTGCATGCCTTGCAGCTCGTCCTTTTCCTGGTCCGTAAAATCGTAGCTCAAGTTCCATTCGGAGAGAATGCTCTCCGCCTTGGGAAATCCGTGCGCATCGAGGACGCCGCGTATTTCCCTGGCCAGCCGAACGGCATCGTAGGGGTCGGCGCTGAAGTTGGCGTAGGTATGCCAGGAGTAAAAATCCAGCGGCAGCTTGTGCGCGGCGCAGTAGTCGATGAAGCCTTCGCGGTAAGCCCCGTCGTCGGAAGGATTCGCAATGGCGTCGCCGCCGACTTTCAGTGTGGGATCGACGGACTTCAAGGCCAGGGCCGTCTTTGCGTACAGAGAGTAGAACTGCTCCGGAGTGCCGGTCCAGAATATATCCCCCGGCTCATTCCAGAATTCCCAGTAGCGGACCTTATAGTGGAATCCGTTTGCCCAGCCCTGGTTGTAGTGCATGGCGATGTGCTTCACCACGCTCGAGTACTTATCGAAGTCGGCCGGCGGATTGACGTTGGCGCCCCAACTGCGCCCGATGCGGTAATAGACTTCCGCCCCACTGGCGTGAACGGCGGTCAGCATCTTATCGGTCGCGGCGAAGTTGTAGCTCGCGGCCTTTTCCGGGTCGGCATTCTCGTCGGGAAAGATGATGGAAGCGTTGCCCGCCTTCACCACGCCGGCGCGCTGCGCGGAGTCGGGAATCAGCCAGGTCAAGGGTCCATTTGTGTAAACGAACCTGGCATCCACATCGGTGGGGCCCATCACATCGTGGGTGCGAACCTGACCGACGCGCAACTCGCTGTATTGCCGCACCAGGCCGGGAAGTCCGGCCATCACCGGCGCCGGCATGCCGTTCATGCCCTGGAATGAATGGAGCTCGCCGACTACTTTGCCGGCGTCCACCTGCATGGCGCGATAGCCGTCATTTGCCGGGCCCTGCGCCAATGCGGCAGCGCAAGAAAGCAGGAGGAAGGGGAAACAACGTGCGGAACCCTTCATCTGTGAGACTCCTTCGCGGTGCGGGCGACGCGAAGAAAGCCCCCGCACTCTCAGCATGGAAGTCTAGCATGAGGGTGCATAGGCGGCAATTTACGGTCTGAATGCTAGCCGGCCTTCTCCAACAGGCACAACGACAGGTCGCGGCGCTCGACCATATCGCTCGTGATTTCCAGGTCGCGGACGCGTTTGTTGTTGGGCAGGTGGTACATCAGGTCGAGCATCAGCTCTTCGAGAATCATGCGCAAACCGCGGGCGCCCACCTTGCGCGCCAGAGCCTCGCGGGCCACGGCACAGGTGGCTTCCTGGGTGAAGTGCAGACGGACGTTTTCGTACTCCAGGAGCCGCTGGTACTGCTTGAGGATGGCGTTGCGGGGCTTGGTGAGGATCTCGATCAGCGCCGCTTCGTCCAGTTCGTCGAGGACGCCCATGACGGGCAGGCGGCCGACGAACTCGGGAATCAGGCCGTACTTGATCAGGTCCTGCGGCTCGGTCTTGCGCAGCAGTTCGGTGTCGCGATGGGAGCGTGCAGTAGCCTCGGCTTCAGTCTCCGTAGCCTTGAAACCCAGCGCCTTCTTGCCGATGCGGCGGCCTACAATGCGCTCCAGGCCCACAAACGCGCCACCGCAGATGAAGAGGATGTTGGTGGTGTCGACGGCGGTGAACTCCTGGTGGGGGTGCTTGCGCCCGCCCTGCGGGGGAACATTGGCCACGGTGCCTTCGAGGATCTTGAGCAGGGCCTGCTGCACGCCCTCGCCGGAGACGTCGCGGGTGATGGAGGGATTCTCGTCCTTGCGGCCGATCTTGTCGATCTCGTCGATATAAATGATGCCCTGCTGGGCGCGGGTCACATCGCCTTCGGCGGCCTGGAGCAGCTTGAGGATGATGTTTTCCACGTCCTCGCCCACGTAGCCGGCCTCGGTCAGCGTGGTGGCGTCCACAATGGCGAAGGGAACGTCGAGCATCTTGGCCAGGGTGTGGGCCAGCAGCGTTTTCCCCGATCCGGTGGGGCCGATGAGAAGGATGTTGGACTTGGCGAGCTCGACTTCATTGTTGCGCATGCGGTTCATCTGGATGCGCTTGTAGTGGTTGTAGACGGCGACAGCGAGCTTTTTCTTGGTCTGCTCCTGGCCGATCACGTAGTCGTCGAGAAAGCCCTTCACCTCCTGCGGTTTGGGCAGGTGGCCGGCGGTGGTGGGGGGATGGGCGGCGTCGCCGCGGTCGTCCTCGAGGATCGAGTTGCAGACGGCGACGCACTCGTCGCAGATGTAGGCGCGAGGGTAGTCGCTGGGCGACGAGATCAGCTTGGCCACGGCGTCCTGTGACTTGTGACAGAACGAGCAGCGCAGTGCTTCTTCGGGTCCCGTGCGCATTTTCATGGAGCTTACTCCCTCTCGGACGATCTTAACAGGGTTAGCAGGGTTAGCGTTTTCAGCGAAGTGAGCGGAGCCAGCCCCGCCAACCCCGCCAGCGAGTTACGTGCGCGGCCGGTCGATGATTTCGTCGACGATGCCGTATTCCTTGGCCTGCTGCGAGTTCATGATGAAGTCCCGCTCGACGTCGCGCTCGATGCGGTCGAGAGGCTGCCCGGTATGTTTGGCGATCAGGTTGTTGGTGATCTCGCGAATGCGGAGAATCTCGCGGGCATGAATGTCGATGTCGGTGGCCTGTCCGCTCAATCCGCCCATGGACGGCTGATGAATGAGAATCCTCGAGTTGGGCAGGGCAAAGCGCTTGCCCTTGGTTCCCGCCAGCAGCAGAAACGCGCCCATGCTGGCTGCCTGGCCGATGCAGTAAGTGACCACGTTGTTCTTGATGAACTGCATGGTGTCGTAGATGGCCAGGCCGGCGGTGATCGATCCGCCCGGCGAGTTGATGTACAACTGCACATCCTTCTCCGGGTCCTCGCCGGAGAGGAAGAGCATCTGCGCCACGATGAGGTTGGCTATCTGATCGTCGATGGGTGTGCCGAGAAAGATGATGTTGTCGCGCAGCAGACGGGAATAAATGTCGTAGGCGCGCTCGCCCCGGCTCGTCTGCTCAACCACCATGGGAACCAATGCCATTGAGTCTTCTTCCCGTTCTTGCAGTTGGGGACCGTTCGTCCCCGATTTCCTTGTGGCCGCCCGGTCCCGGTTTCGTTCGTGGGCCGTGCGGCGCCTTCTGTCGTTTTGCCGGACTACTTACCCGCCTGGGCGGGCAGCCGGTCGTACAGTAAACTCGCGGTCTTCTCGCGCCGCAATTGTTCCCGGATTCTAGCCAGCCCGCCGTCTTCCGTCAAACGGGCGCGCAGAGTCTCCAGCGGTTCGCGGGACTGAATAGCAGCCAACTGCAGCTCGCGATCCAGTTCCTCGTCGCTGACGGTGATTTTTTCGTCAAAAGCGATGCGGTCCAGCAGGATGGAGGTTTTTACCTCGGCCATGGCGCCGTCGCGCTGTGCCGCGCGCAGGCGGGCAAAGTCCAGCTTGCGCATCTGCTCGGTCTCCATGCCCTGCGCCGCCAGAGCCCGCAACCCGCGCTCCAGGCGGGCGTCAATCTGCTCCTGCACCAGCGACTCGGGAACCGGGAACGGGAAGCGCTCAATGAGGGCGGCGAACAGCCGGTCCTTGGTTTCGCCTTCCACGGCGCGGCGCTTGCGGCTGGCCATGTGCTCCCGGACGCGCTCTTCCAGGTCCGCAAAGCTCTCGTAGGCGCCGAGTTCCTTGGCAAAGCCGTCGTCCAGCTCGGGCAGGGTGCGCTTCTTGATGGCCTTCACTTCCACGTCGTAGGCCACGGTTTTGCCGGCCAGCCTGGGCTCGGCATAATCGGCGGGATAGATGACCTCGGCCGTCAGCTCCTGACCGGGTTTGGCGCCGCGCAGGGCCGTGGTGAAGGCCTCCAAGGTGGCCTTGCCCCCGATTTCGACCAGGGTGTCTTCGCCGGCCACCGCACCCGGAGGGTTCCCGGCCTCGGCGTCGCCTTCAACCTGGCCCTTGTAAGTGATCTGCGCCCAGTCGCCATCCACCAGGGCGCGGTCTTCCTCGACCGGCTCAATGGTGGCGCGCGACTCGCGCAACTGCTCCAACTCGTGCTGGAACTCTTCTTCGGCGATCTCCACCGGAGGCTTCGCCACGGTCACGTTCTGGTAGCCCTCGATGGAGAAAGCGGCAACGAATTCGAAAACCGCCTTTACGTGCAGCGGCGCGCCGTCCTCGACGGTCAGCTCGGTCACCTGCGGCTGGCCCACGGGCTTGACGCCCAGGTCGAGCACCGCCTTGTTGAAACGCTCGGGCAAAAGCCCGTCGATCACTTCCTTGCGAATCTCGTTGGCATAGCGGCGCTTGATGACGGTCTCCGGCACTTTGCCGGCGCGGAAGCCGGGAATCTTGGCATGTTTCCGGTAATTGCCGATCACAGTGCGGTAGGCCTTGCCGACTTCTTCGGCGGGAATGTCCAGCACTAGCTCGCGGGTACAGTCCGGGTTCAGAACCGGTCCGTGCTGGTGCGAATGGTCATGATCATGGCCGTCGTGGTCGTGATCATGTTCTTCGTGCGCGGATTCGTGGTCCTGCGTGGCCTCAGCCGCTTGGGGTTGGGGGTTGTTCTCGAGAGTGTCGGTAGAGCTCAACGTTTTGCCTTCCGGGCGCGCCGCGGCGAGCCGAACAAATGCACTACTCTAGGCTGCCACTTTTGACAGCAAATCCGGCTGCCACTTTCGGGTGATTTCCGGCCACAACGTGCCCATTCCCGGCCACAAATCGCCCATTTCTTCTACCAACTTCCGCCGTGGCCAGGCGCCCAAGGCAAAACCGGCTCCGTGCGGCCGGGGGAATGCCTAATCTCATGGTAAGTGGGTTTGCCGGAAGGGTCAAACCGGCGGGGCGGTTCAGGAGCGGAAACGCTCCTCGAAAGACACGTTACTGCTCAGTGACCTGGGGCTTACGAACGTAAGGGAGGAAGCGGGGATGGGCCGCGCCGCAATGGGCGTAGTGCTCACGGGCCTCGCGGAGGCTGAGCTGACCGTTCACGGTGAGGCGGACCTCGGCGGCATCGTCGTCCTCCTGGCCATCGTCCTCCCACCAGCAGACCGGGCACAAGGCCAGCGCGCCGACGGTTTCCAGCGTCTTATATCCGCAGCACGGACAGCGAAAACGAACCGGCACAGCTTCCCCTGAAAAGAAAGACGCGAACCGAAAGTGCTCGTTTACGCGTAATGACAGCATCCAGCTTCCACCCTCCAGTTTTCAGTTTCGAGCCTGCACATTTTTGGCGGCTTCGGCCTGTCCATCCGGGATTATCGGCTGAATGCCACAATTGAGCAGAGACGGAAGAATATTTGGATGCAGAAGGGCACACCGAAGTTTCGGCCCATATTGGGTCCCGTCCGCTCCGATTCCCCCGAACGGCTTTATTTTCAGTCGTATCGCCCCCACCGCTCAGGCCGCCCACGTTGGGGTTGCAGGTGTTGGCCGGCGCCCACGGAATTCCGTCGTGGTTCGCTCCCGACGCGGGCGGCGTAGAATTGCGGCCGAGGAGAGTTGAGAACCTATGCCGCGTTTTGTTTTTTGCTTCGATTGTCGATGGAGCTGCCTGTTGCTGGGGCTATTGTTCACCGCGCCGTGCCTGGGCCTGGCCCAGCCAGCCCAGCCGGCACCGCTGCGCGTAGCCATCGTGGGCCTGGTGCACGGCCACGTGGAGGGTTTTCTTTCGGCGTTGCCGCAGCACCAGGACGTGGAACTGGTGGGCATTGCCGACCCGGACCCGGCATTGGCTCTCAAGTATGAGAAGAAATACTCGCTTGCGCAAAGCCTGTTTTTTACCAGCATGGAAACCATGATCGAAGCGCGCCATCCCCAGGCCGTGCTGGTGTATACCTCCATCGCCGACCACCGTCATGCCATTGAGATTGCAGCGCAATACGGCGTTTCGGTGATGGTGGAGAAGCCGCTGACCATTTCGCTGGACGATGCGCTGGCCATTCGGAAAGTGGCGCGGGAACACCACATCCATGTGTTGGTGAACTACGAGACCACCTGGTACGCGAGCAACAAGGCCGCCTATGACGAGGCGGAAGGCGGCCGGCTGGGCGCGATTCGGCGGGTGGTGGTTCACGACGGCCACCAGGGGCCGGTCGAGATCGGCGTGCCGCCGGAGTTTCTGAGCTGGCTGACCGATCCGGCCAAAAACGGCGCCGGGGCTCTCTACGACTTTGGCTGCTACGGCGTGGACCTGATGACCTGGCTGATGCACGGTGAAGCTCCGCTGACGGTAACCGCGGTGGTGAACCACGACAAGCCGCAGCTCTATCCCAACGTGGATGACGACGCCACCATTGTGCTCGCTTATCCTCATGCGCAGGCCGTGATTCAGGCCTCGTGGAACTGGCCTTTCGGACGCAAGGATATGGAGGTCTACGGAGCTACCGGCTACGCCATCACCGTGGGAGCGGACAAGGTGCGCCTGCGGCACGAACACGACTCCGAGGAGCAACTAACTACGTCTGCCCCGCTCAGCCCGCCACAGGATAACTCACTGAGTTATCTCGCCGCTGTATTGCGCGGCCAGCTTGTACCCAAAGGCGACCTGACGGCGCTCGATACCAACGTCGTGGTCATGCAGATTCTGGACGCGGCGCGGGAATCGGCGCGCACCGGTAAGAGCGTGCGGCTGATGAAACTGGAGGAGCTGGCTCCATCCGCGGCCAATCGAGAAGGCCGCCCGACCGGATAAGTTTCACGGCACAAACGCGCTTATCCTTGCGAATTGCATAGCCTTCCGATTCCGGAGTGAGCTATCCTTGTCGAACGTTGTGGAGGGAGAGCGCCGGGTTGCTCTCAACGTGTTCCCAATACGGCCGTCCCGCTCCGCGCTCCCGGCGCATATCCCCCGAATGCGAGGTTTGAATGCAACGCAGAACGAGTTTTCTTGCCATGGCGGTTCTCTTCCTGTTGGTCTGTGCAAAGGCTCTTGCATGGAACAGCGTGGGGCACATGACGGTGGCCTACGCTGCCTACCAGCAGCTGACTCCAACGGAAAGGGCCAGAGTAGCGGTCCTGCTGAAACTCAACCCTTATTATTCGAAATGGCTGGCCCTTATTCCGGCCGGAACATCGGCTGCCGACCAGGATATGTATGTGTTCATGATGGCAGCCACATGGCCCGACGAGATCAGGGCCGACAACTCCTTTTCTGGAAACGACAACATCCCCAAGGGAGAACTCCCTTCGCTGAATGACGGGTATGGGGCCAAGCTGAGGCATGAATACTGGCATTTCGTCGACACCCCTTTCAGCGTGGACGGCACCAAGCTGCCCCCGGTTCCCGTTCCGTCGATTGTGCAGAAGATCACCGTATTCCGCGCCGCTCTTGCTACCGGCGAACCCGATCTGCTCAAGTCCTACGACCTGGTTTGGCTGTTGCACCTGGTGGGCGACGTGCATCAGCCCCTGCACTGCACGACGCGCGTATCGCAGGCCAAGCCGCACGGAGATGCGGGTGGCAATCTGGTACTCGTGCAGGGGCCGAGCCAGAACCTCCATGCGTTTTGGGACGATATTCTCGGTGTGGGCTATACCCAGAACTTCATGAATGCCGTCAAGGTCGGCCAGGCCTTGCCCGCGCCCGATCCTTCTCTGGTTGGCGACGCCCAGGAGAGCGACTGGGCTGCCGAGAGCTTTTCGCTGGCCAAGAGCAATGTTTATGTCGCTCCGGTAGGCGCGGGCCTCGGTCCGTACGACGTTTCCGGGAAGTACACGACCGACGCCCAGCAGCTTGCCGAAGCGAGGATTGCTTTGGCGGGCGCGCGGCTGGCCAACCTTCTTAAGACTGCATTGAATTGCGGCGATCAAAGCTGCGCCAATTGAACCGATAGCACCGGGCGGCCTTCAGGGGTGTGTGCGCAGATCGAACCGGGCTTCCTCCATTCGCCCGGCCTTGCAATCGGGGAAGACGCTGTTGGAGCCGTTCGCCGCGGCGGCTCAATATTGCTTCGCCTTTGACAAAATGCATCTTTCGGCGCAATATCTGGGGTGCTCCTCACCATTCGCGATGACCTCACTCTGCGCTCGATGTGCATGCGAAATCGCTGAAGGCGATGAGGGCTGCGCTCATTGCGGGGCAGCCGTTGCTCAACCTTTGCCAACGGCGGACACGGCGCCCATTGCCCTCCCGCCGCTTTCCACGACGCCGGTGCTCTCAACGCCCATGTTCTCCATGGAGAGCGATCTCATCGGCATTGGCGGCTGGCTGATTCTGCCGGTCATTGGCCTGGCGATTTCGCCATTCCTGTTCCTGCATGGTGTTTATACGGATCTTCGCATCCTTTTCGGCAGTCAGTTCCAGACCGCTCTCGCCACCCGTCCAGCGCTCGCCGGCCTGATCCTGTTTGAAGCCATTAACAATACCATCCTCTTTGCAGCAACGATCTGCCTCAACATCCTTCTCTACAGAAAGAAAAGGGCCTTTCCGACTTATATGACGATTTATCTCGGGGCCCAGTTTGTCCTCGGCCTTGTGGATCACCTGGCGGCCGTTAGATTCAACCCGGACTCCGAGTGGACTGCTGTTGCAAGAGGCTTCTTCGCAGCTATCATCTGGATACCCTACTTTCTGCGTTCGCGGCGGGTGGAAGTCACATTCGTGCATTGATGGAACTTGCGGCTTCAAGGAGCTTTCCCTCCCGGTGAAAGCGCCGGACAAAAAACAGGCCGAGGCTTGAGCCCCGGCCTGTCTTGCTTCAAGGCCCAGTCGAAACGAAGTCCTACGGAACAAACACGTGCAGCCGCACGTGCCACTTGGTGCTCTGGCCGGGCTTGAGGGTGACCATGCCGGTGTCAGTCGAGCCCCACTCCTTGCCGAAGGGGTCGCCGAAGTTGTACTGGTGCTCGATGGCCACGAATTGCTTGGTGGGCGGCGCGAACATCTGAATGGCCTTGATCTCCGGCGACAGGCCGACGATTTCCACGCCATAGTGCGCGGCCGGGTCGATCACTTGCACCGTGGCGGCGTGATTCACCCAGTCGATGTGGTTCCAGTTGTCGTCGAAGAAATTGGTCCCGAGCGGCGTTCCACCGACGCCGCGCAGGTCGAACCGGGTTCCCGCGACGGGCAGAATCTTGCCCGTGGGGAAGACGTTGTCGTAGCCGTCCACCTCGGCAATGGTTGAGGCCGGAATGCGCACCCTGACCTGAGTGCGGTCGCCCGAGGGCAGGTTGAAGTAGGGATGCCAGGCGATGGCGATGGGTTCGTCCTCGGCGCCCACGTTGCGGGCCTCGATGGTGGCGTCCACGGCCTCGGCGGTGAGCCGGATGGTCACCACCAGTTGCGTTTTGGAGAGCCAGTGGCCGCCAAAGTCTCCCGCGTGGATGACGCCGGAAACTTCTTCGCCGCCGGGAACTTTTTGCACCGCGACGTTGTCGGTCTTGGCCTTGAGAATCAGCCCGTGCATGGCGTGGCGCTCGGCGGTGGGCAAGCTGCCGATGTTGTTGGCGGGCAGGGTAATGCTGTGGCCCTCCCACTCGGTGGTCAGCGTCTTGCCGTCGGCCGACAGCTTGCCGCGAATCCGATTAGGGTAGGGAACCAGGAAGGCCGCGCCCAGGCGGTAGCCCAGATCGCCGTTCGCGGTGTCGTCGACGTCGAGCATTTTCTTGGCGCCGGCCAGGTCGGGTGAGGCCAGCACGTCGACGTTGCCCTTGCCGGGGAAGTTGGCGGTGATTTGCAGCACTTCCATGCCGCGGCCGGGCAGCACGGTGACGCTGGTGAACTCGGGCTTGGTGGTGCTGGTGGCGGTGCGGGTGAGGGTGACGATCTTCAGCCCTCCGATCTCGGTGATGGCCTGGGCGTGGCTGGTTACCACCATCAAAACCGGCAGGGCAAAGGGCAGCAGGGCAAGTACTTGAACTAATAGCTTCATCTCGATCCACCCCTGAAAGTGCAATTGAATTCTCCTGAACCAGCTTTCAAGCGTGGGCGGATTTCCCGTCGCAGGAAAGCGTATTCCGGCAGCGCAGCCATTCTACGCCAAGCCGGGCCGCCGCCGCACGCAAAACCACCACGCCTTGCGGCTAGAATTGCGTTCATGGCCGCTTCGCCCGCATCTCTGGCAGAGTTGAACGCCCGCATTGTCGCCTGCGACCGTTGCTCGCGCCTGCGCGCCTGGTGCGCCGAGGTGGCCCGCGTCCGCCGCCGCGCCTATGCGGACCACGAATATTGGGGCCGTCCCGTACCGTCCTTTGGCGATCCGGATGCCCGCGTGCTGGTGCTGGGCCTGGCTCCCGGAGCACACGGCTCCAACCGCACCGGCCGCATCTTTACCGGCGACGGCTCGGGGGATTTTCTCTATCCGGTGCTGCACGAAGCCGGATTTGCCTCGCAGCCCAAGGCCGTCTCCCGCGACGACGGGATGAAACTCGCCGGATTGTGGATCAGCGCCGTCGTCCGTTGCGCGCCGCCGGCCAACAAGCCCACGCCTGAGGAGCAGCGCAACTGCGCGCCCTGGCTGGACGAGGAGATTCGCCTGCTGAGCAACTTGCGCGTGGTAGTCTGCCTGGGCAAGATCGCCTTTGACGGTTTGCTCGCTCACCAGCTGCGCGCCGGCCGCATCCCGGCGCGCGCCGGTTTTGTCTTCCGCCACGGCGCGGAGTACGCGCTGGCCGGCGGCCTTACCCTCATGGCCAGTTATCATCCATCGTTGCAGAACACCAACACCGGCAAGCTGACGCGGCCCATGCTTCTGGCCGTCTTCAATCGCGCACGGCAACTGGCGGGCCTGGGCTGTGGGACAGTCTCCGAGTAGTCGACAAACCACCCGCAACAGGTTTCCGCCAGTTATTGGACCATTTGCACGGCTGTTCTTATTTCTTGCCGCCGCCTACGTGGCCGCGCCCATCACGAACTTCATTTCCTTTGAAGTTGGCGACCTTATCGACACGCTTTGACGGCTCGGGTTTCTCGCCACGTTGTGGCTTTGGGCCGTTATAGCCGTGTTCGGGATGAAGACGGTTATTTACGTGGCCCTGGAAGTTGTTAGCGCCATGAAACCAGGGGCCAGCGCCAATGAAGACGCCACCCGTAAACCACTCCGAGCCGTAGTAGCCGTAGGGAGCACAGTCATAAGGAGCGACATCATAGTAGCCATAGGGACACTCGGGCGCAACCCCAATTTGCACAGCAACCTGAGCCGCTGCTTTCGGAGCGGTTGCCATCATAAAGCATCCAGCGACAGCCGCTAGTACAACAAGCCTGAAACCGGTCATAAGCTCACCTCACTTTTGATTGTGGGGCCGTCATCGAACGCCCCAATCTATTCAACGTAGCGACTGGGATCATCATCGTCTGAGCGAAATGGACCACAGGCGACATGTGCGATACGGGTCAACTCAGAAATCGGAATAATCGGTACGCTACCCCGATAGACCTTCCATTTCGGCCGCTCCGCGCAGTCAATCAAAGCCGGCCAGACGCGGCCAGGCCTGGCTGGCGGATGCGCTTCATTCTCCCCGGATCACGGGCAATCCGGAACCTGACCTGGGCTTGCCCTGACATGCACCCACGGGCATCTGGCCGTAGACTGAGAGATAGCGATGGACCTTTTCTCGAAAGAAATCCTGAAGGAACTGCTTCCGGTGGAGAAGGAAGTCGTTCCACTGGTTGGCGCGCGCCGCCCCAAGGACGCTCCGCCCCATGCGGATCATTGGTCCCCTGCCATCCTGCTGGAACGCGCGGCGTACCTGCGGAAACTGGCCAAACACTCGGACGGGTCGGCCAGCGAGACGCTCAAGGAGTATCCGCAGCACTCGACCATGCTCTTGTTTCGCGGGCGCGACGGCGTCGCCGAGCTGCACGAGAACTTCGCCGATCTGTTTGTGGTCCTCGACGGTCGCGCCACGCTGGTGACCGGCGGCACGGTGGTTGGCCCCGAGACGATTGGGCCGGGAGAAATTCGCGGCGCGTCGATCGAGGGCGGCACGCGGCAGGAGATGCGCGCGGGCGATGTGGCGCACGTCCCGGCGGGGGTGCCGCACCAGATGCTGGTGCCCGGCGACAAAACCTTCACCGCCTTCGTGGTGAAGATCCGGGAGAATCCGCAGGGAGCGCGTTGAAAAGCGGTTTCACGGGCTCCATGCCGACAACTTCCTGAAACAGTGCGAACAAACTCCTAAAACAGAGCATAGGAAGTTGGCTGCGGGGGCAGATTTCCGTGAAGCAGCGCCTCGATCTCAGGCAGAACCGCAATTTCCGTTTCACCGTCGCTGGAGTTTGCGCTCTTCAACAGCGCATCATCCTCCGCCAGTTGGCTCGCGCTCAGGGGCTCTCCCCGATCGAACCGATCGAGCGCCCGCAACGCTGCGCCGGCCAATGCCGACAGACGCTTGGCATGGTCCGATACCTCTTGCAAATCCTTTGACTGCGCAAGATACGGGTCGAGAAGAGCATCATTGCGCGACCACAACTGTAGCCACGCGCGCAACGTTTGTTCCGAAGCGGCACCGTGCGTCTTCAGGTAGTCCGCGACAGCGTTGCGGAACTCGTATTTTGCGGCGGAATCGACCAGCACGACGTCGGCAACGCGATTCAGAGGCGGCGCGGCATCCCGCTCGGCGGGGGGGTTGAAGCCCTCGCCCGACAGCCGCCTGTACCCTTTGATGGGAATAAGAACATCCAGGAGGGTTTTAACCGGCTCGACCGGAAGGCTGCCCGCGAGCCTCTTGATCTGCACGTCGTAGTCGGCCAGGTTATGAACCCCCTCGCGGTCCAGCAGCGAACTTAGTTGAAAGAGCCGGCGGTACATATCGGACACATCCAGCGCGTCTGGCGTCGACCACAGCCGCTCCGCAATGGCGCCCGTGCGCGGCCAGGTTCTGGCCTCGATATTCCACCTGTCGGCTAACTCGGTCCATATGGCGGCCTCGCCTCCCAGCAGAGACTTATCCGTTCCGGCATCTGCATTTGCGGGAAGGGCGTCATTCAGGTAGTGAGCGTGCGCGGGATAGAACAAGTCAAGATAGAAGCCCCTGGACACCAGGACTTTGTTGCCGTTGTTCATCGGAGTGCGCAGCAGGTCCGTCTTGGCCATGGGGGACCAGGCCTGAAAGATGGTATCTCTGGACGTATCCGGCGCGTAGGCTTCTTCCCAGGCAACCATTTGTTTCCCATGACTGGCGACGATGGCCCGCATCCTTTCGACGAAGTAGGCCTGCAAGGCCGGCGCATCGGCGAAATGATGGGATTGCATGAAGGCGACAATGGCTGGATTGGCGAGCCAGACGGCGCCGTTGTTTTCATCCGCGCCTATGTGAAAATACGGAGCGGGAAAGAGCTGGGACATCTCCAGCACAAACTTATCTAGAAACTGATAAGTCGATTCGCGGGTTGGATCGAAGGCGGGCACCTTCGCCGTTTGCATCGCCGCGCCCATTTCCATCAAGGTCGACTTGGAAGTTATCCCTTCATAGACCAGCACGCCGGGCTTGAACGGCCCCGGCGAACTGGATAACTCGGGATATCCGGCAAACCAGCTCTTCGCATGGCTGGGCATATCGAATTCGGGAACGATCAGGATGCCGCGCAACTCCGCATAGCGAATAAGATCGCGCATCCCGGCCTGCGTGTAGTACTGGCCGTTCGAGCCTTCCGTTTGCAGCCGGGGAAACACCTTCGACTCGACGCGGAAACCTTCATTGTCCGATAAGTGGAGATGAAGCACGTTCAGCTTCACCAGTTCCATGGCATCCAGGTTTCTTTCGAGAACCTCGAGGGGAATAAAGTGCCTGGCGACATCGATCATCAGGCCGCGCCAAGGATACAGTGGGGAATCCTCGATGGTCAAGGCGGGCAGAAAGACCCGCCGCCCGTCCTTTTGAATCAATTGGCGGATGGTGGCCATTCCACGCAAGGCGCCGATGCTGCCGGCCGCCTGAAGACGCGCGCCCTCGGGAGTAATGGTGAGCGTATAAGACTCATCCGCGCCGATGCGCATGGGAGATGAGTTATGCACGACGATCGAGAGCGCCCCGGATGCGGGGGCCGATGTGGACAATCGAAACTCTACCGGAATAGAAGAGCCGGTTTCTCTCTCGAGCGACTGGAGCAATCGATCCACGGCGGAGCGAGTTATCTGGTCCGCCGGGTCGGCCTCGACCTGCAGACTGAACCCCCGATCGAGGTCAAGTTCACCCGTTCCCATGCTGAGCTGGCGCGGCAAGGGCATGAGAGAGACCGCGGGGCCGGCCTGGGAAAGCGCAAGGGCAGATGCGCCCAAAAGAGCAAGGGTCATTGCTTCGAGTATCCTCATGGTTCCATTACCTCGCCACCGCGGGCAGGCCGAGCGCGGAAGCTGGGGGCAGTGGCTTGCCGCTTCCGAAATCCCATTCTGTCTCCCGGAAGCGGTTGCCGCGCCGTTGCCACTCTTCAATCGCCAGGTCGTAGCGAACGGTGACGCTGTTCAGCCAATAGGGGCGGTTCTCGCCGAGCCAGACCTGGCTGTACTCGCCTTTCACTGCCGAGTAGGCATCGCGCAGGTCCTGGCAAAAGCCGTTGTCGCCGCCGATCTTGTCCAGGGCATTGTAGGTTTCCCCGTCGTGCTCCTTGTCGCGGGGGCGGGCGAGAGACTGGGCATAGCCGTCGGCAATCTGCTGGCTCATCTCGAACTTCATCCCGATCAGGTCGAGCCGGCGCGCGCCGAGGTCCATGGCGGTGAGGGCATCGGGTTCTTTCAGTCCAGGGTTGGCGCTCCGCGCCTCGGCTACCAGAACGATGGCCTGCTCGGCGTGGCGGCGCATCTCCGGCGCCAGCGGCAGCAGCCTGGCGGTCACGGCCTGGCCCTGCGGGCTCCACGGATCGAGCCAGAAAAGTTCGTCGCTATTGATCTCCACCTTGGCCTGAGAGAGGACCTCGAAGGCGGCCATCAGTTCCTTTTGAGAATCGTTCACCTTGCCGCTCGCGTCGCCGTGGAAGACCGGTCCAAAGGCGTCCTGGTAGGCGGCAATCGAGCTCTCGCCCGGCTGCCACGCGGCGACCGCGCCAAAGAGAACCGTGTACCAGTCCAGATTGAAGAGGCCCTCGCCGTCGTCGTTCCAGACGGTGGTCAGCGAGCCGGTGGAACCCAGCCGCTGGCCGTCGCGGACAAAGCCCTGGATGTTTCCGAAAGCTGTTTTGGCCAGCGGATAGACCTCGCCCCAGTTGGCGTCGCCGTCACCAATCCAGGTCTCGATGCCGGCCTTCGCAAAGGGCTCAATCATCTTGTCAAAGCCCTTGGTGTCACCGTAATTCCATGGAATGGCGATCATGTCCTTGGGCAGGCCTGGGACGGCCTTGGGATCGTCTCCGCCGATATCTCCCCAGAACAGCAGGCGGCGGTGGAGCGGCGCCAGTTCATCGTGAATCTGGCGGAGAAAATCCACGTACACCGGCCCATAGCCCCTGGCCTGCACCTGCTGGTGTGTGCGTCCCAGGCCCAGGTCGGCGGTCTCGTCGGCTCCGATGTGGAGGAAGGGCGACGGGAACTCTTGAGCAATCTGCGTAAACCAGTCCTTGATGAGGGGCAGCGAGCCCGGCTGGCCCGGAGCCAGCACGTTGCCGTGGGGGGTCTCGGCGACATCCTCGTACAGGTCGTATTTCAGCACATGGTGAAGATGGCCGAAGGCCTCCTGCTCGGGCACCACCGTGATGTGATATTGGCGCGCGTACTGGACCAGCTCGGCCACGTCGGCGGGGCTCATGGCGCTGCCCGGAGGCGCCGCCAAGGGCTGGTTGGGGTAGAGCAGCGTGTGCTCGAAGTAGGGCGAATAGATGTTGACCTTGTACGAGGCGAAGACGCGAATCTGGTGCTTCTGAAATTCGAGGGTGGGAAACGGACCGCGGGAGAGGTCGTCGTCGATGCCGCGATATTTCATCGCCGGCCAGTCGCGCACCGTGCCGGTGGGCAGAACGGACTTGCCGCCGGGAAGCGGGAGCAACTGCTTGAAGGTTTGAACGCCATAGAAGATGCCGGCGCTGGAGGCGGCAACTATCGAGGCCTGGCGCGGGTCGATGGCCAGCACGTAGCCCTCGTCTTCCATGGCCGCATCGAATGCGAGCCCCTGGCTGGCCAGCAGCGCCTTCGCCTGAGCCGACCCGGTGCGCAGCAAAACTACCCGGTAAGCTGTCTTCGCGTCCTTTGCCCCAGCCGGCGCCGCTTGCCTCGCTGCTTCTTCCAGATCACGGGCGGCAAACTCGTCTTCGGGGTCATGGCCAGGCACGTTGACCTCAATGGTTGCCGGCAAGGCTGTTTCTCCGGCAAAATGCGCCTCGCGGGGCGCGGGCAGCAAGCGCACCTGGGCCAGGGCCAGGGAGGGGAGTGCAACGAGAAGGCTGAGGACTGCCCCCACGACGAAGGGCGCTTTTGGGGAGTTGAGGTTCGACATTCCAACCACCTCCAGCTCAGAATATTGAGCGAGTTGTTTTGATCACGTCATTGTAGACCAGAGAGTTCCGCCCCCCTGTGTCCAAAAGCGGCATCTCCACCAGCGCGGGCCAGGGAATCACGCTCCCGGCTGCTTCTCCACTACCGCTTTGGAGAGGTTTCTGGGATGGTCCACGTCCACGCCGTGTTCGAGGGCCATGAAGTAGGCGAACAGTTGCAGGGGAACCACCTCGGGAATGGGAAGCAGGTGCTCGGGGGCCGGTTGGACGTAGACGCAATCGTTGACCAGATCCGTCACCTCCCGGTCGCCGGTGTTGGCGATGGCGATCAGCTTTGCCCCCTGGACCTTCATGTCGCGCAGCAGCTCCAGCGTTTTCTCATAGCGCAGCACAGACGCATCGAGACTGCGATCTACGGTGGCCAGCACCACCAGCGGCACGGTATCGCTGACCAGGGCATTGGGCCCGTGCTTCAACTCGCCCGCCGGGTAGCCTTCGGCGTGGATATACGAGGCTTCCTTCAGCTTCAATGCGCCCTCGCGCGCGATGGCATAGTGGATTCCCCGGCCCAGGTAAAGGAAGGTGGCGGCGAAGGAGTACTTGCTCGCCAGGGCGGCCATCCGTTCCCGCCAGGGGTCGAGTTGCGCTTCGATGCTGCCCGGCAGCGCCTCGAGGGCTTCAATGTGGGCGGCCAGGGACTGGGCATCGATGCGCCCCAGGCGCGCGCCCTCGTAGAGCGCCAGCAGATAGAGCACGGCCAACTGGCAGGTAAAGCTCTTGGTAGCCGGAATCGCCTTTTCAATTCCGGCAGCCAGGGGCATGGAAACGTCGGCCTCATGCGCCATGGTGGAGGCAATGGCGTTGGTGATGGCCAGGGTCTTTTGCCCGCGCCGGCGCGCCTCGCGCAAGGCCGCCAGCGTATCGGAGGTCTCGCCCGACTGGGAGAGCACCAGGACGCTGGGATGGCGCAGATCCGTTCCTCCGCGGCAACAGTATTCGCTGGCATACTCCACATCGACAGCCAGGCCGCACAGGTCTTCGAGCAGAATCTCCGCGGCCAGGCCGCTGTGGCGGCTGGACCCCGAGGCGGCAATCAGAATCTCGCCCTCGGGAACGGACCAGCCCGCCAGCAGGCCGGCAAGCTCAGGTTTCAGGCCCTTGCGGTCCAGGTAAAGCGCCAGGGTGCGGCGCAGCGCCTGGGGCTGTTCGTAGATTTCGCGCAACATCTCGTGTTCAAAGTTGTGCATGGTTGCGATCCTGGAATCGTGCCCTCAGGGGCAGAGATTCATTTCCCACTCGATCATACAGCTACTAATCAATCAAAACGCTGAGCATCTCAAGGATAATTTCGGCGAAATTATCAAAAAATGCGAATAGAGGTTGCAAGTCTCCATGGCAGAGAGGTTAGAATCGGTGCGGTATGTCCGACTCCATCAATCGCCGCTCGGAGCTGATCATCAAGTTTCTGCTGCGGACCGGCAGCGCAACCATTGAAGAGATCCTCGCCGTCGCGGGTTCCTCGGCGCCCAGCATCCGGCGGGACCTGGCGCGGCTGGAAAACCGGGGCCTGATCCGGCGAACACACGGCGGCGCCACGCTGGTGGAACCGCTGCTCTACGAGCCGTTCCGCTACGACAGCTCGTTTCTGGCGCGCGAGCAACGGTTTGCGGAAGAAAAGCGGCGCATCGGCCTGGCAGCCGCCGAACTCGTCCAGGCCAATGAGACGGTGGGCCTGACGGCGGGCACGACCACGACGCATATCGGCCGCAGCCTGCGCCACCGCGACAAGATTCGGGTGATCACCAACGCCATCAACATTGGCATGGAACTGTGCAACCAGCCCGGCATCCGCACCTATTTGACCGGCGGAGTGGTGCCTTGGGCGTACACGTTTTCGCTCACCGGAAACGCCGCGCTCAACTTCCTCGACGATGTTTACATGGACAAGGTGTTTCTGGCCGTGACCGGCCTGGACGTCGAGCGGGGCGCGACCACGCTCGAAACCGAAGAGGCGCTGATCTTCCGCAAGATGCTCAAGCAGTCCAAGCAGGTCATCGTCACCGCCGACTCCAGCAAACTGGGCAAAGTCAGCCCCGCGTTCATCTGCCCGGCCAATGAGATCCACATCCTGATTACCGACGCAGGCGCCACCCCCGAGGCGCTGGCCCCATTCGAGAGCCAGGGCATGCGCGTTATCCGCGCATAAATCCTTGAAGAAATTCGAATTGCGCGCATTCGGGCCATCGGCCCAGGGTTGCATCCTCGGTTGAGCGGTCTGAGGCTCCGCGCGCGGTCTGCTGCTGACGGCCCCAGAGCCTTAAGCCTGATCAAGCAGCCGGGTCGCCTTGCCTGCATCTGCCTCCAGCAGTGCCGGACCACCAAACGCACAATGCTTTCCCGGCCCGCCCGTCAATCCCGTTTCCAGCCTCCTGTCTGCGCTGGAACCGTCCCCCGCGGGGTCGTGCCCACTCCATTGGAGAATCCCCGTCAAGTCTGGAGGAATCCCGTTAAGTCCTGAAAAAACAACAAAGAAGCGCCATCGGCTGGTTGATCTTTGTCCTTATGGAGGCAATTTCTCTCAAAATATTGAGCATTTGAAGCCTTTTTTTTCATTTTCCCTCTTGCTTTCCATAGGGGAATTGGCCTATTGTTCTCTCACGAAGTTTTATGCGCCACGCCGCGAACCGAACAGGACACCAAGAATGCATTGGTTGCGGCTATCGAGAACGAAAAGGGGAGATTTGCCCGGCAAGTGCGTGCTGGAGCCAGTCAAGCCTGTTTGAACCACCTTGGGAGACTTTGATGCTGAAACACAAGGGTCCATTTTGGAGTTCCGCCGCCGGAAGACCTCCGCTCTCCGCGGGGCTAGCCGGCCCGAAATCGACTGCTTCGGCCCGCAGCTTTTCTGAAGATCTCGAACTGAACTACCTCCCGCAATTTTCCTCATCCACAGATTCAGAATTCACCCGTCGATACGCACCTGCGTATAGGCATTCACTGGTTTTCAAAGAAAGGTGCGAAGGCAATGATTGATGTGAAACCGCTTTCCGATCACTTGCGTTTATCGCGACGCGTCAACCTCTCCCCGGATGGCTCTCTGAGGAAGAGCTTCCTCAGGGGACACCCATCCCTGCTCTTGCTGGTGGCGATTCTGCTGGTGTTCTGCCCGCTGATGGCGCGTGGGCAGGAACTGGAGGGAACCTTCACCGGCACGGTCACCGACGCCACCGGGGCAGTGATTCCACATGCCACCGTGACCATCACCCTCAACGCAGAGAGCGGGGAGTCTCGCGTGGTGCAAACGGATGGGGAGGGCAATTACACCGCCGCCAACCTCCCCGCGGGCACGTATACGATCACCGTCAAGGCTGCCAACTTCGAGGCCTACAAGACTGATAACGTGGTCTTGAATGTGGCGCAGAAGCGTCCGGTGAATGCGCAACTGAAGCCCGGAGCCGAGAGCCAGACCGTGGTGGTGCAGGATAACCCGGTGGCCATCGAAACCGACAGCAGCGCCCAGGCGGGGACCATTGACGGAACGCAGATGCGCGAGCTGGAGCTGATCAATCGCAACTTTCAGACGTTGGTCACGCTGCAGCCGGGCGTTGTGAACATGCTGGGCGACGAGCCCGGCTTCGGCCTGGGCAGCGTATCCTCCATCTCGGTGAACGGCGCCCGGTCCACGGCCAACAACTGGTCGGTAGACGGCGCCGACATCAACGACAGCGGCTCGAACGCCACCCTGCTCAACATTCCCTCGGTCGATGCCATCCAGGAGTTCACGCTGGAGCGCAGTTCCTACGACGCCAGCTTCGGACGCTCCGGCGGCGGCCAGATCCTGGTCTCCACGCGCTCCGGCACCAGCGCTTTCCATGGCTCTGCCTATGAGTTTGTGCGCACGGCAAACACCAACGCAAACACCTACTTCAACAACCACTTAGACCTTCCCCGCGCACCCGATCACTACAACGACTTCGGCTTTACCGCGGGCGGGCCGATCTTCATTCCGCACGTCTACAACGCCGACAGGAAGAAGACCTTCTTTTTCTGGTCCGAAGAATGGCGCAAGATCACGGCTCCCGCTTCCAACAACGTATCGGCGGCTACGCCGGCAGAACTGGCCGGCACGTTTTACGAAAGCCCTACCCATTACGCGCAGACAGTAGCGGCTGTGGGAGCCGGTTGCCTCAGCTCCTATGACGCGAGCACGGGTGTTGCCGTGGCCAATCCCTCCTGCTACAGCGCGAATGCCAAGGTGTACCTGGCGCAGATCGTCAGCAAGTTCCCGGCCAACTACACAGCCGTCAATCCTTCCACCGGCTTTACCGACGGCGACAACATCACGTCGTACTCCACGCTGAACAACTTCCGCCAGGACCTGGTCCGCGTGGACCACTACTTCAACGACAGGCTTCACTTCTTTGCGCGCGGCATGCAGGACGACGTTCCCCAAAACGATCCTACCGGCCTGTGGGGCGGCGCCAACTATCCCGGCGTGGTGAATGTTGCCATCAATGCCCCCGGCAAGAACGTGGTGGGCAACCTGACCTGGACGATCTCTCCGAAGATGGTGAACGAAGTGGAGTTTACCTACTCGCAGGGGACCATCGCCGGCGCGCTCTCCGGCCAGGCCAACGAAGCAAGTCTGCTCTCCTCAATGACCAACAAGCTGGCCAACCCCGATCCCTACGGACGTATTCCGAGCGTGGCCATTCTGGACGGATCGGTGACTGTTGTTTCGCAGGGCAGCGCTCCGTACTTCGAGCGCAACCTGGACCGTAACATTTTTGACAACTTCTCGGTCACGTTGCGCAATCACACCCTGCGCGCCGGCATTACGGCGCAACAGATGTTGAAGACCGAGGACGCCTCCGAGGGCAATCCGGGTTTCAACTTCAACACTTGGGGAGATTTCCTGTTGGGGAATGCTTCGCAGTACTCGCAGGACAGCCGCGACATCGTTCCGGATCTGCGCTTCTGGAATACGGAAGCCTTTGTCCAGGACGACTGGAAGGTGAACCACCGGCTGAACGTCATGCTGGGCCTTCGCTGGACTCGATTCCCCTCGCCTGCCGATGCGAAGAATACGCTGAACAACTTCGATTCGTTGGTCTACAAACCAAACGAAGCTCCGGCTCTTGACAGCAACGGAAACTTCGTGGCCGGGCAGGCCTTTACGCCGTCCACCTACACCAATGGCTTGATCTTCCCGGCGGGCGCGGCCTGTACGGCGGCCCAGGCCATCTCTTCACAGATTACCTGCTCACCTTATGGAGCGACTGTAAACCCCAACCACAACTGGAGCTTCGGACCTCGCGTGGGCTTTGCCTACACCCCCTATGCGGACGGCAAGACGGTGCTGCGCGGCGGATTTGGCGTCTTCTTCGATCGCACGCTGAACGGCATATGGGAGCAGAATGCATTCGGCGATCCACCGCTGGTGCAGGTCACGACCATCGTCAACACGTCGTTTGACAATCCTCTGGGAGCCGGCGCTGCCGCGCCTCCCAACCTGGGACCTAACGGGCTGACAGCCACGGGAAACCCCGATTTCAAGGTTCCCTCCTATGCGGACTTCAACCTTTCGCTACAACAGCAAGTGGCCCCCACGACCACGTTTGAACTTGCGTATGTCGGCTCAATCTCCCGGCACATGCTGGGCGAGATGGATCTGAACATGCCCACGCTGTCCACACGGGTAGCGAATTCGGACTCTCCGCTCAACAATATCCGTAACTACCTGGGCTATTCCGACTTCCATACCCGGCTGCCCGTCTTCACCGCCAACTACAATTCGCTGCAGGCTATGCTGAATCACCGCACGCGCGACCTGACTGTGGGCCTGGCGTATACCTGGTCAAAGAACCTCACAGACCAGTCCAACGATCGTGGAACTGCCAACACCTATACCTGGGATCCGAAGCTGGACTACGGCGCATCGTCACTGAATGAGCCGCAGATCTTTGTCGGCAACTTTGTTTACAAGGAGCCCTTCCTCCGCGAGCAGCATGGCCTGACCGGGCACGCGCTGGGCGGCTGGGAGATCTCGGGCATCGCCACCTTCGAATCCGGAGGGTCCTTCAACGTCTTTCAGTATCCCGATCCATACGGTTGTGTCGCGGATGCTTCTACCGCGAACGGATGCGCAGCGGGAACCTATCCCGGCGGATTGGGCATCTACGGTCCGGACTACGACATTCTGGCTCGGCCCGACAAGGTGGCTCCAATCAAGATGACCAAGACGCAGACCCAATGGTTCACCACCAGCTCCTTCGCTACGGCTCAGGGCCATTTCGGCAACGGCGGCGTAGGGAACATCCTGGGTCCCGGGTTCGAAAAAATTGACCTGGGCCTGATGAAGAACTTCAGGTTCAGCGAGAGCATCAATCTTCAGATGCGTGCCGAGGCCTTCAACGTCTTCAACCACACCAACTTCACGGGCATAGACAACGGACTTGGGGACGGGAACTTTGGGCAGGCCACGGGCACCCACGAGCCGCGCATCATGCAATTCAGCGGGAAATTCTACTTCTAACTCCTCCGGTGTTTGGGAGGATGAGGCCGGGGCGCAAGCTCCGGCCTCTTTATTTTCACTTGACGGGTGGCTCCGCCGGTGTGGTTTTGTTTTTCTGCGGGCCGCTCGATATCACGTTGAGGACGGAATCGTCGGCGGCCTTGTTCAGGCTGCGGGCTTTGTCGAATTCGGCCTTCGCTTCAGCGGCCTTGCCCATCGCGCGGTAGAGGCGCCCCAACCTCCAATGGACATTCACATCGCCGGGTTTGAGCGCGGCGGCGGCCTTCAACTCGCGCATTGCATCCTCGCGCCGTCCGGTCTCGGCGTAGACAATGCCCAGGTCGAGCCGCCCCATGGAGATTTGCGGGTTGCTCTTCACCAGCTTTTCCAGCAAAGGCCTGGCGCCTTCCATGCGGTTCATCTGAATATCCGCATCGGCCAGGTAGAGCATGGCCTGGGTGTAGTCCGGGGTGTTATCGAGCTCGGCCTGAAACTCCTGCGCGGCCTCTTGATACTGCTTCTGCGTCCATAGCAGGTAACCCAGGCCGAAGTGCGAATTCGGCTCTTTGGGATTGGCCTGAACGGCGGCGCGAAACTCCCGCGTGGCGCCGATGGGGTCCTTCATCTCGTCCAGCGCTTCGCCCACCAGCATGTCGGCCTCGGCAGACTCGGCGTTCAGCGCCACCATGCGGTGAAAGGCATCCAGCACGCATGGATACTGTTTCGACAACAGGCAACTGTGCGCCAAAGTCAAAAGCAGCGGAAGATTCTGCGCGTCGATGCTCGAAGCTTTCTTCAGAAAGGGAACCGCTGCCGCGTATTCGCCCAGGCCGTAGTGCGCCATCCCGAGCAGTACAGTCAGGCGCTCGATCTCGGGCGAGGACGGGGACTGTTGCTTGAGCAGCGGCGTGAAGGTTTGAATGGCTTGTTTGTACTGGCCATCCTTGAAGTACGCCAGGCCCAGATCCAAGCGCAGGCCGGGAATCGCGGGCTTCAGCGTCATGGCTTTGCGATATAAAGCAATGGCCTGTGTGTAATGCTCCTGGCGCGCTTCAAGCAGGCCGAGGTGGGCAAAGGGCTCGGAGTTGGTCGGGTGTGCCTTGGACAATGCGCTCCAGGCAGCTTCGGCCTCAGCCGTCTTTCCCTCGTGCTCCAGTTCCACAGCCGCCTGGCCCGGATCGTTCTGCGGCCGTGCCGGCAAGCCCCAGCAGGCCATCGCCAGCAGCAGCCAGATAGCCAACCGGCGCCTCAGAATGTGTCTCACATCGATCTCCAAGGGGATTTTCTCTTGCCGATGCCAGGACGCGCAACCGCCATCTTACCGGCGCCGTAAAGAATGCAGCGCTTGGGGGACGGGCTGCTGCCCCAGCGTTCAACAACGGAGTGACCCCGGCGATGCCAGCGAGGCGCTTGCTCCCTTCGGGCGCCAGGACATTCGCATCATCCGCGCACACCCCGCGGCTGCTTGAGGGCTTGAACACCCTCGCGATCGGTCCTGACACTCACCGGAAACTTTCTTGCCGTTAACACCTGTTTGGGCAAGAAAGCCATCAACAGGGGGACACTTGCTTCGAACTCCGCGCAGTTTTCATATAGTTGATCGTTTTACCCTATTTTTTCCATTTTTTGTCTGAAAACAAGCAGTGCACTGGTCCTATTTTTCGTAGTTCGGCGTACTCCCCGTTGCGTGGTGAACGATCCGCGCATCTAAGGTGCCAAGGTGCGGCGATCAAGTTGTTGCAGCGCCGCATTTGCCACTTGCATCCGGTTTTTCCGCGGATGGCACGGTGCGTTTTCGGACCTCCAGCTAGCCGGTATCTACAGATCGGTGCAAACTAACTACCGGAAAAGGGGAGCAAGTGCCATGTGCTCCCGGAAGGCAATGATGAATCCACGGGAAGAGGCACGGCTGAAGGGACCTCGCCGTGGTTCTATCCCCGGCGGTCTGCCGAATGCCCGTGCTGCTCCTGCCGAGAGGCCAACGAAAGCCCCAGGTAACCATGATTTCACGATCGGCAAATTCTTTGAGGAGGACACAATGTTGACCACAAGCAGATATATGGGAAGCGGGTGTCTGCGCGAACTTTGCGCAGGGCATGCGCGGATGCTGGGAATGTTGCTGGCGTTCGCTATGCTGCTGGGTCTGTCGCCAGCCGTTGCGCAGACCATTACAGGCACCGTGCGCGGCACAATCACCGACCCAAGCGGAGCTGTCATCGCGGGAATCAACGTCACCGCCGCGAACGTAGCGACAAACGTGAAGACCGGCACCGTCACCAATCAGGAGGGCATCTACAATATTCAGTTCCTGCCCATCGGGTCGTACACCGTCACCGTAACAGGCTCCGGCTTCGAAACTGCGTCGATCGGTCCATTCGCCCTGGAGATTGACCAGATCGCCAAAATCGACGCGAAACTGCAAGTCGGAAACGCCTCCACCACGGTCAACGTTTCCTCGGACGTCTCGCCTATCCTGCAAACCCAGGATGCCACGCTGGAATCGACCATCTCCGGAAATACGCTTGCAACCCTGCCGCTGAATGGGCTGAACTTCCAGTTTGCGACGTTGTTTGTGCCCGGCGCGGTCAACCCGAGCCTTGCGAACATGGCCGCCGGAGACGGCAACGAACGCGACATAGATGCGTCCGGATCGCCATCCTTCAACGGGGCCAGGGCGCAAACCAACAACTACGTTCTGGATGGCGTCGAGATGAACGAAACGATGAACAACCTGTCGGCATACAATCCCGCTCCCGACGCCATCCAGGAGATGCGGGTGATCACGGGCAACGCGAACGCCGAGTATGGAAACGTGAACGGCGGCGAAGTGCTTGTAGTCACCAGGGGCGGAACGAATAATTATCACGGCAGCGCTTACGAGCTTTTTCAAAACAGTTCCATGGCCGCCAATTCATGGGCCAATAACTTTGCCGGCGTTCCGGCCACTCCCTTTACGCAAGATCAGTTTGGCGCGACCATAGGCGGCCCGATCAAGAGGAACAAGCTCTTCCTCTTCGGCGACTATTTGGGCTACCGTTATCATTCCGGGGGCGAGGGGAAAGCCACGGTGCCAACCGCAAATATGCGCAACTGCCCGGTCACAAATGGAGTAGCTACCTGCGACTTCTCAGAGTTATTGACTCCTCAATTCGGAAGCGTCCAGCTTTACAATAACCAGAATGGGCAGGGGTTTGCGAACGCCACTCCATATCCCAACAATCAGATCCCGCTCGTCAACCCCGTGGCCAAATTCCTGTTTGCCAATCCAAATGCCCTTCCGGCGCCCAACGCGACGCCTCTACCCGGCCTTGGAGATACGGACAATTACGAAGGATTCTTCAAGGGCCAGACGCAGAACAATCAGGGCGATGTCCGGGTCGATTACAAGGCCAGCGAGCGGGACGCGGTGATGGGCCGCTATACGATTGGCGATGCGTTCGATTTCACCCCTCACGCCCTTGCGCCGGTATTCTTCCCGAGTACCAATGACTATCCTTTCCAAAGCTTTGTAGCCAACTGGGTCCACACCTTTTCAGCTTCGATAGTGAATGAATTCCGTCCGGGAGTAACTCGCGCGACGTGGAATCAGGGCGTGCCAGGGGATCCCTCCGGCATATTTGGAACGGACGGCGACAGCAAGGTCGGAATCAAGTATCCCAACCAGCCATTCCCCGGATTCAGTGCAATAGGTATCGGGAGCTACGAATCCGGCATGGGGAACTCGGCGATCGTCACCCAGTTCCACGAGAACAACTTTTACTATGGCGACAACCTGACCTGGCAGCGTGGCGCACACACCCTCAAGTTCGGCGCCCAGATCCTGCGCTATCAGCAGAACATCTACTACTCCGGCAATGCCGGCGCCATGGGATCGTTCGGTTATTCGGGGCAGTACACGCAAGATCCCGATGTCGGCGCGCCCGGTTACGGTTATGCCGACTTTGTCATGGACCAAGCCGGCAGCGCCCAGGTCGGCGGCGTCTCCGGGGCGAACGGACAGCGCCAGTATCGCAATGGTTACTACGCTCAGGACGACTGGAGAATCCGGTCCAACCTGACCGTGAATCTGGGTCTGCGGTATGCCCACGACCAGCCCATCTACGAGGTGAACAACAAGGAGGCCAGCGTCAATCTGTCGAATCTGTCGGATATTTCTGCGTCGGGCATAGAATTTGCCGGACAGAATGGCAACAGCCGCGCCCTGTATAACCCGACTTATCTGGGGTTTATGCCGCGCATTGGGTTCGCCCTGCAGGTCAGTCCCCGTTTCGTGCTTCGTGGAGGCTACGGGATGACCGATGACCTCGAAGGCACGGGCGAAAACTGGAGGATGGTGCAGAACCCGCCGTACCAGAGCAGTTTTGTGTCCGCTCCAACGCCCCCCAACCCAACCAGCAGTGGGCTAACCCCCTTGCTGGTGGAAAATGGGTTTAACCTGTCTCCCGGGGCTATTTCAGTAAGCTACTTCAATTACAACGCCTGGGAACCGAATCTGAAGCCGGCTATGATTCAGCAGTTCAATCTGGCATGGGAATACCTGATCGACAGTAAGACCTCCGCCAAGGTCGGGTATGTGGGAGAGCTTGGCCAGCACTTGGTTACGCCGACGGAGGCCGACCAGTTCACGACGTCTGCCTCGGGACTTTTGGCCGATGGCGATTGCAGCGGCGCCATAGCGCCGCCGGCGCCTGCCTGCAATCTGGTCGGCAATGAGGGCAATATGCAGGTCACCGAGTCCGAGGGTTACTCAAACTACAACGCCATGCAGGCCACAATTCGCCGTCAGAATTCCAACGGCTTGGAATACACCTTCAACTACACCTGGTCAAGGGCTATGACGAACAATGCCGGATTCTACGGCGTAGCCGGTGTTGAAGAAGCCTCATCGTTTTTTCAGGACTTCCGCAATCCCCATGGGGATTACGGGCCGGCCGGCCAGGACACCCGCAACGCTTTCAATGGCTATTGGGCTTATCAACTGCCATTTGGCCGGGGAGAGAAGTTCGGCGGCAACTGGAACCGGCTGACGGATAATGCGATTGGCGGCTGGAAGCTTTCCGGGAGCGTCATCATGTATTCCGGTTTCCCCATGACCATGGGCTCGTATGAGAACTACTACGTAAACAGTTGGGCCGCACATGCCAACAAATACAGGCCGCTGATAATCAAGCACCGGACGGTACAGAATTGGTTCGGCACCGATCCATCCGCAATACCGTGCCTGGGTCTTAACGCCGATTACAGCACGCACGACAACGGCATCTGCGCATACGGCGGCGAATCGTATACCGGGTTTGGAAACGCGCCGAACGGTTCTGAGCGCGCCCCAGGTTTCCGTCAGGTTGACCTGTCCGCGTTCAAAACATTCAAGATCACAGAATCGCAGTCCCTGCAGTTGCGCGGAGAAGCCTTCAATGCCCTGAACCTGGCCAGTTACGCGCCGCCGAACGCCTTCCTGTACTCCTACCCTTACAACACTTTGGGCCTGATCACCGGCACGAGTTCCTCGCAACGGATCATGCAGGTATCGATGCACTATAGGTTCTGATGATGAGCCGGATCGTGCCTTTTAAACAGGGGGATTGTTCTCGAGAACAATCCCCCTGAAGTTTTTCCCGATTGCCTTGAACGACCGTCATGCGCCAGTCTCCGGGCTGGGTCTTGAGCAGCGAGTCGAAGGGTGGTGTGGCTTGATCGTATTCGCCGGCCAGGAGAGCGACCTTTCATGGGTTTGAACACGCTGGACCTCGTGGTGGTCGTCGCGTATCTCGTGGGGGTAACACTGTTCGGCCTGCGCTTTCGCGGCAAGCAGCGAACCCTGAAGGATTATTTCCTGGCGGACAATACGATTCCATGGTGGGCTATCTCGTTGTCCATCGTAGCGGCTGAAACCAGCACCCTTACCATCATCAGCGTTCCCGGGCTTGCCTATGAAAAGGACTTCCGCTTTCTGCAGTTGGTCATTGGCTATATAGTCGGACGGATCATTGTAAGTTTTGTTTTTATTCCCCAGTATTTCCGCGGCGAGCTGGTCACAGCATACCAACTGATTCAGCGCCGTTTCGGAGAGAGGCTGCGATCTCTGACCGCCGGGCTTTTTCTTGTGACGCGCGCGGCGGCCGAAGGAGTGCGCGTCTTCGCGGTGGCCATTGTGGTCCGGGTCGCCCTGGCTGGCGTTTTCGCCGGACTCAGCGACTACTCGCGCGACGTCGCCGCCATCGCCATCGTCACCGTGTTGACGCTCGTGTACACCTTCGAAGGAGGCATGGCAGCGGTGATCTGGACCGATGTCATCCAGTTGGCGATCTATCTGGCTGGCACGCTGGTGGCCGTCTTTGCCATTTCGCATCTGGTGCCGGGAGGATGGGGGACGATTCGCACCTTTGCCGGTGACGCAGGCAAATTCAGAATGTTTGATACGTCGTGGGATCTCTCCAGCACTTACACCTTGTGGTCGGGTGTTATCGGCGGCGCTTTCCTCACCACCGCCAGCCACGGCACCGATCAACTGATCGTGCAGCGGTTGCTCTCAGCGCGCAGCGAGCGACAGGCCAAGATGGCGCTGCTCTCCAGCGGCGTCGCGGTCTTCTTTCAATTTTCGTTATTTCTGCTCATCGGCGCCATGCTGTTTGTGTTTTACAAGTTATTCCCGCCTTTAGTGGTCTTTACCCGCACGGACACAATTTTCCCCACCTTCGTTGTCTCACGGTTGCCGCATGGCATCAGCGGCCTGCTCATCTCCGCGATCCTCGCGGCGGCCATGTCGAACCTGAGCGCCGCGCTGAATTCGCTTTCCTCGACGACCATTGTCGATTTCTACTCGCGGATCGCACCGCAGTCGACAGAGGAGCGCCGGGTTCGGCTCTCACGCGTGGCGACGATCGGCTGGGGAGTGCTTCTATTCGGATTGGCCTTGCTGGCCCGGCATGGGGGCAAGGTACTGGAGATGGGCCTGTCGATCGCATCGGTGGCGTACGGATCGCTGCTCGGGGTGTTCCTTCTGGGCGTGCTCACCAGGAGCGCGTCGGAGCGCGGCGCAATGATCGGCATGTCAGTTGGATTCGTCTTCAATTTGTATTTGTGGTTCTTTACCGGCGTGCCGTTCACTTGGTACGTTGTTTTCGGAAGCATTGCAACCTTTCTCGTGGGATATAGCGCCAGTTGGCTGATCTCCCGGACGAGTCCTCCACAACAGTTAGTTCAACCTGGCCAAGGCAGGTGAAGGCATGTCGGATAAGCGGGATTTACTCAGGCGGATAACAATGACAGGAGCCAGAATAAGCTGGCAATGTTTGCTCTGCCTGGCGGTTCTTGTTCAGTGCCTCGCCACTGCGCCTGCATCCGCCCAGGGTTCGCGGCCGAGCCAGGATCGCCAGGCCGGAATCAAAGCAATGGATGCAATTCTCGACCCGATCATGGAGAAGGCGGTCGCGGACGCGAACATCCCCGGCGGTGTCCTTCTTATCGGGCACAATGGAAAGGTTTTTTACCGCAAGGCATTCGGATCGCGCTCGCTTGAACCGGTGCGTGAGCCGATGACGATTGACACTATCTTCGACCTCGCCTCGCTCACCAAGTGCATCGCAACCGCTACCTCGGTGATGAAACTGGTCGAGCAAGGCCGCATCCGGCTGAACGATCCCGTGGCCGCTTATCTGCCCGAGTTTGCGCAGAACGGCAAGAAGGACATCACGGTCCGCGACCTGCTTACCCATTACTCCGGCCTGCGCGAAGATCTGGACTTGAAAACCCCATGGACGGGCCGCGACACAGCGTTCGAAATGGCCATGCTCGAAAAGCCGATCTATCCGCCCGGCTCGCGGTTCCTTTACAGCGACATCAACTTCGAGACTCTCGGCTTCCTGGTGGAGAAGGTCACCGGCGTCTCGCTGGCCGACTACGCCAGCCAGAACATCTACGCACCGCTGGGCATGAAGGACACCCGGTTTCTGCCGCCCATGGAGTGGGTTTCGCGCATCGCACCCACGCAATACGATGAACAAGGGCAGATGCTGCGCGGCGTTGTGCACGATCCCACGGCGCGCCGGATGGGTGGCATTGCCGGCCACGCCGGGCTGTTCTCCACAGCCGACGATCTGGCCCTATTCGCTGAAGACTTCCTAAGTGGCTTCACGATTTTAAGCCGGCCCGCGGTGGAGAAGATGTCTACGCCGCAGACGCCGCCAAACGCGGCCAGCTTGCGCGGTTTGGGTTGGGACATCGATTCCCCCTACTCCACCAACCGCGGCGAATTGCTTCCCGTGGGCTCCTTTGGCCACACCGGCTTCACCGGCACATCCTTGTGGATCGATCCAGTTACCGACACTTACATCATTCTTCTCACCAACGCCGTGCATCCTCGCGGCGGTAAATCGATGGTTTCTCTGCGCTCAAGGATCGCTACCGCCGTTGTCCAGTCGCTCGCACTTTCCGCCACGGAGGAAGACAAGCTGCGCCTTGCCCGCATCACCGGGTATAACGAATCGCTGCTGGCAGCCCGCCGCATCAGTTACCGCAACGGCGAAGTGAAGGCGGGGATCGATGTGCTGGAGGCTCATGCCTTCCGCGAACTCCACGCGGATGCGAGTCATCCCGTCAGGGTAGGATTGGTGACTAACCAGACCGGGATCGATTCGCGCGGCCAACGGACGGCCGACGTGCTGGCTCACGCGCCAGGCGTTCGACTCGTTGCTATCTTCAGCCTCGAACACGGCATTGCAGGCAAACTGGACACAACCGCGATCGATAACTCCCAGGACGCCGCCACTGGAGTCCCCATCTATAGCGTGTATGGCGACAGCGACTCCAAACGCCGTCCTTCCAGCGCGGCTTTGTCCGGCCTGGACCTGATTGTCTATGACATTCAGGACATTGGCGTCCGCTTTTACACCTACGAAAGCACCATGGGATACTTTCTTGAGGCCGCGGCCAAGGCCGGCAAGGAGATGGTCGTGCTCGACCGCCCCAATCCGATTGGCGGCGCCTTCGTCGAAGGCCCCGTCGCCGATCCTGGCCGGGAATCGTTTGTCAGTTATGGGCAAACTCCGGTGCGGCATGGCATGACCATGGGAGAGCTGGCAAGGATGTTCAACGCGGAGCGCTCGATTGGCGCGAATCTGGCCATCGTTCCCATGGAAGGCTGGATGCGCGGAGATTGGTTCGACTCCACGGGCGAGTTATGGGTGAACCCATCGCCTAACATGCGCAACCTTACCGCGGCTGTTCTCTATCCCGGCATCGGCATGATCGAAGCCACCAATATCTCGGTAGGCCGTGGAACGGACACTCCCTTCGAATTTGTTGGCGCGCCGTGGGTAACTCCGGTTGATCTGGCCGGGTATCTCAATGCCCGGGAAATCAGCGGGGTGCGGTTCATCCCGGTGAATTTCACTCCCGACAGCGCAGTCTACGCGCACCAGCAGTGCGGCGGCGTGCAAATCGTAGTGACCGACCGGAATGCGCTCGACGCGCCGGAGCTGGGAATCGAAATTGCGGCGGCCTTCGAATCACTCTATCCCGGCCAATACAAGATTGCGGGGCTGGACGTGCTGATGGTGAGCAAAGCGAGCCTCGATGCGATTGCCGCCGGCCAGGACCCTCGCCGAGTTGCCGAGCAATGGCGCGACGGCATCGAACAGTTCCAGGCGTTACGGGCAAAGTATCTTCTCTACTGAGTTGCGCGGTGCGCCGGGCCAGCCAGGGCGGGGCTGAGCGCCTCAGAAGAATGTTTGAACGATATCGATGACCTGATAGTCAGCATTCAATACGGGCAAAGTGCGCCACTTATCGAAGGTCAGGCAAGGATGGCAGATATCGAAACCGATCATATCGCCGACGCGAATATCGTCTTCAGAGTCAATTCGCAAGTAAGCGTGCTGGTCCATCAATTTTGTAACTTTCCAGTGCGCGGGAGCGGCTTTCGGAGCCGCATCCCCCGGCCTGAAATGCTGCGCGGGGACGGGCAGCCCGGAGTCAAAGGCGGCGTCGCGTCTGCCCAACCCGACAATCGCCTTCTCCGCTTCCGGCGCCGATTGCACATACGCCCATACCTGCAGCGCGGGCAAGAGCCCGGAACTCATTTGCCGCGCGATAGGATTGTGCTCGAGAATCCTGGCCTGCGCCTCGCGATAGGCGCCAACGTCGTGCGTGAGATAGCAGCCTGGGCGCAGGACGATCTCCACGGCGTCGCCGAACCCGGCGGCGCAAAAGACCTCGGCTACGACGTCGTACCATGCGGAGCCCGCGCCAGAAAGGAGGATGGGCGCGCGCTGGAAACGATTCTCCGCGGCGAGCTTGCGCGTGACGGCAACCGCATGTTGCAGGAAAGCGCGAATGGAGGATTCGTCATCGAGAACGCCTTCATACATCTCGACACCGCTCAGGGCGATGGACTCGCTCCAGCGGGACAACGAGGCCAGCACGGACTGTAACTGCAGCTCGTCGCGTACGCCCGCGCGGCCGCCGGCAACGCCAAGCTCGATCAGCACGCGCAGACGCTGGTCGAGCTTCGAGTAATACCTGCCTAACTGCTCGATTTGCGCCGCCGAATCGACCAGGCAGTAGAACTCGAAATCCGGGTCCCGCAGCAGCCGCGCCACGATGGCCATGTTTTCCTTGCCGATCAGCTGGTTTGCCATCAGGACGCGGCGTACTCCGTGCGCGTAGGCGACCTGTGTCTGATGCGCGGTAGCAAGCGTGATTCCCCATGCGCCCGCCTGCAATTGCAGCTCAAACAACCGGGGAGCCATGGTGGTTTTGCCGTGGGGCGCCAGCCTGACTCCATAGGCGGAGATGAATTGCCGCATCCAATTGAGGTTGTGCAGCAGCCGGTCTTCATAGAGGACGGCCGTCGGCAGGCTGAGATCTTCGCGCAGAAGGTTCCAGTCGAGTTGAGCGATGCCGTTGGGTTCGAGCGCGCGATCGAGAAAGCCCAGGCCCTTGTTTAGCGGGGCAATCGCGCCTCGAGCGCCGGTCTGGGTGGAATCTTTATCGTTCATCCAATGAATCTCCGGCAAGTTCCGGGATAAAGATGGAATAGCTCTGGAACATGCAATGGTTATAGTCTATATTCTGAACCAGCGCCATGCTGAGTTCTGACACCCTCATACGAAATGCCAGCGTCCTGGACGGCAGCGGAACCGCCCCGGAACTTCTGGATGTTGCGCTGTGTGACGGCCGCATTTACGAGATCGGCTCATCCCTCGCATGCAGCGCAGCGACAATCGTGGATGCGGAAGGCATGGCGCTTGCGCCCGGCTTTATCGATGTTCACACCCACGACGACATCAGCGTCGTCCGCGCTCCGGCGATGCCGGCGAAGCTTTCGCAGGGCGTGACGACAGTCATTGTGGGCAATTGCGGCATAAGCGCGGCGCCGGTCAAGTTGCGCGGCGAGCCACCGGATCCGATGAGCCTGCTCGGCGCCAGGGACGATTTTTGCTACCCAACCTTCGCTTCGTATGTCGCGGCCATCCGCGCTGCGCGGCCGGCCGTGAACGTAGGCGCGCTGGTGGGCCATACGGCCCTGCGCAACAATCACATGGACCGCCTCGACCGGACGGCAACCGAAGCTGAGATCGAACGGATGCGCGCGCAGTTGGGTGAGGCTCTCGACGGTGGAGCGCTGGGGCTTAGCTCCGGCCTTGCGTATCTTTCGGCCAATGCAGCCACCACGGAAGAGGTGCTGGCGCTGGCCCGGCCGCTGGCCTCGGCAGGCGCGGTATACGCCACGCACATGCGCAGTGAAACGGAAGCGATCCTCGACGCTATGAGCGAGGCCTTTGAAATAGGCCGCTTGAGTCATGTGCCGGTTATCGTTTCTCACCTGAAGTGTGCCGGCATCGATAACTGGGGACGGAGCGGCGAAGTGTTGCAGGCTCTGGAGACGGCGCAGTCCACGCAGCAAATCGGCTGCGATTGCTATCCCTACGCGGCTGGATCGAGCACGCTTGACTTACGGCAGGTGGACGAGCGCGTCAGGATTACGATTACATGGAGCACGCCGCACCAGGAGATTGCGGGGCAGTCTCTGGCGCAAATCGCCGCGGAATGGAATGTAACTCAGCTTGAAGCGGCGCGGCGATTGCAGCCGGCTGGAGCTATCTACCACAGTATCTCCGAGGACGATATGCGCCGGATTCTCGCGCATCCCGCGACCATGATCGGCTCCGATGGCTTGCCAAACGATCCACGCCCTCATCCTCGTTTGTGGGGAACGTTCCCCCGCGTGCTGGGGCGTTATAGCCGCGAAGAACGGCTGTTTTCGCTTCCTGAAGCGGTTCATAAGATGACCGCCATGCCTGCACAGAGGTTTGGGCTCGCGGACCGCGGGCTGATACGCAAGGGCTATTGCGCCGACCTGGTGCTCTTCGATCCTGAAAAGATCATCGACACGGCGACATTCACTCATCCCATAAGTCCGGCGGAAGGAATCGCGGGCGTTTGGGTGAACGGCGTTCTCTCCTACACCGCTCAAGGAGCTACCGGGAATCGTGCGGGCCGCTTTCTCGCGCGCGGCAAGACAACCTGGGTCCAATGATTCAAGCTTCTAGAATTCGCTGCTTCAGCCGCCTGAGGGGAGCGGCGCCGATTGCATGACTATGATCGATCCTCACAGTATCTTTCTGCTTGTCTCGGCGTTCCTCGCAGTCGTGGGCCTGATCCTATTGATTGCCGTCTTCAAGCTGAATCCCTTCATCACGCTCCTTCTTACTTCGCTGGCCCTGGCCGTGGTCACGGGCATGCCGCTTTCAACGGTGGTTCATTCCTTTGAGGCGGGAGTCGGCGCAACGCTGGGACACATCGCGATCGTTGTGGCGCTGGGCACCATGCTCGGCAAAATGATGGCGGAGTCCGGCGGCGCCGGCCGCATCGCGAATACCCTGATCCAATTCTTTGGCGAGAAGAACATTCATTGGGCCATGATGGTGATCGGGCTGGTGATCGGCCTGCCGGCATTCTTTGAAGTTGGTTTTGTGCTGCTGATTCCGATTGCGTTTACGGTGGCGCGGCGCACGCGGACTTCGCTGATTCTGGTGGGTCTGCCCATGGTGGCCGGACTTTCAGTGGTGCATGGATTGGTGCCTCCACATCCCGCGGCTCTGCTGGCGGTCACGATCTACAAGGCGGATGTGGGCCGCACCATCCTTTATGCACTGCTCATCGGTGTTCCCACGGCAGTTATCGCCGGACCGCTCTACGCGAAGCTGATTGCGCCGCATATCGAGCTACCCGCAAAGAATCCCATGGCAGCACAGTTTGTCGATCACGATGCGGAGCGCAGCCTGCCCGGCTTCTGGCTTACCTTGTTCACCATTCTATTTCCGGTCCTTCTGATGATGACTGGGAGTTGGGCAGACGCCGTGTCTGCGCCCAAAAGCGCCGTGAACCAAGGATTGCACCTGATCGGCAACGACGATATAGCTCTGCTGATCGGCGTGCTGCTCAGCTTTTTCACTCTCGGCCGCATGAGAGGCTTTACGCGCGCGACCATCCTGCGCTTCAGCAACGAGTGCCTTGCGCCCACGGCGACCATCACACTGCTGGTGGGCGCGGGCGGAGGCTTTGGAAGAATTCTGCAGGATAGCGGCGTCTCCGAGGCGGTCATCGGCGTTGCGCTGCACAGCCATGTGCCACTGCTGCTGCTGGCGTGGCTGCTGGCCGCGTTGATGCGCCTCGCCACGGGTTCGGCGACTGTGGCGATGACGACAGCAGCCGGCATCGTGGCTCCGATTGCATTGCATGCTCCAGGCGTTCACCCAGAGCTGTTGGCCATCGCCACCGGCGCGGGTTCGCTGATCTTTTCGCACGTCAACGACGGCGGGTTCTGGCTGGTCAAGGAGTACTTCAACATGAGCGTTACGCAGACCATCAAGACGTGGTCGGTGTGCGAGACGATCATCTCAGTTACCGCGCTCGTTTTCACCGCGGCCTTGTCGTGTGTAGTCTGATGGATGAACCGTTGCGTGCCGCGGCCTCTCGAGTTCGCGGCTGGTCCAACTCAATAAGGATGGATTGAATGACAGAAACAATTTTGCCCCAGGCAGTTACCCGCCGGCACTTTCTCCAAGGTGCGGCAGCTGTGGCTATCGCGCATTCCGCGCTGGGAGCGGCCCAGGCGCCCGTCCGGCGCTCAAAGATGAACAAGACCCTGGCCTATGTAGGAACCTATACAGGCGCGGTTGGCAGCGGCAGGAATGGAGAGGGAATCTATCGATTCGAAGTGAATCCGGCTACCGGCGAGTTATCGCGCCGCGTGCTGGCCGCAAAGACTCCCAATCCTTCGTGGATTGCGATTCATCCTTCCAGAAAACACCTCTACGCAGTAAATGAAGTCAGCGACTTTCAAGGCGGCAGCGGCTCGGTAAGCGCCTTCGCCATCGACCTGGCAAGCGGCGATCTGACCGCACTGAATACAGTAAGTTCGGAAGGCGCAAGTCCGGCCTACCTGAGCATCGATGCTTCAGGGAGTTATGCGTTCGTGGCCAACTACGACGGCGGAAGCATAGCCGTGCTTCCGATTCTGGCCGGCGGATTGCTGGGTTCCGCGGTAGACATTCACCGCGACAGAAGCTCCGTGGGCAGCGCGCAAGCGGCCAATGCTTCCCCCGGCAGCTTTGCCATCAGCGGCCACGATGCCCCGCATGCGCACATGATTGCGCCCGATCCGCGGAACAGATTCGTGCTTGCGACCGACCTGGGCCAGGACCGCATCTATATTTATCGCTTCGACCCCGCCACGGGAAAGCTCTCACCCTCAGACGGCGCGCCCTTCGTCTCTTTGCCCTCCGGCGACGGCCCTCGCCACTTCGCATTTCATCCCAACGGCCATTGGCTGTATGCGATTCAGGAGGAGTCTTCCACCATTGCTTTCTTACTCTATGACCCCGCCACCGGATCGCTTGCCGCGCAGCAGACAATCTCCGCTTTACCCTCGGGCTTTGCCGGATCGAGTTATGCAGCCGAGATTCTGGTATCGCCGAATGGCAGATTCCTCTACGCCGCAAACCGGCTGCACGACACCATTGCCGTTTTTTCGATCGACGCGAGCGGCAGGCTGAAGCACATCGGCGAGACAGCCACCCTGGGCGATTATCCCGGTCAATGCAGGATCGATCCTGGCGGCAATTTCCTCTACGCGTGCAATCGGCGCAGCGATAACATCACCTCTTTCAGGATTCATCGCGACACAGGCCTGCTCACGTTCACCGGCCAGTACACGCCGGTTGGAAGTCCGGCAAGCATCACCTTTCTGGAGTGATTCGAGGCCTACGGGCCATCTCCCGCCAGCCCCATGGGCGATTCAGGGCCATCCCCCATTCCGGGGACGTGGAACTCCACGAAACGCACCAAACCGTGGACCTGATGCTCCCCGGTTACCTCCAAATCGTGGACCTGTAAGTCCCATTTCGCGCCAAAATCGCGACCTGTAAGCCACCATTTTCAACAAGCGCCCACGGAGAAAGTCGATTGATCGGTCAACAGCGGTCACCGCCAACGGTTCTCTGATTCCTGTCCCCCGCTTTAATCGAATACCACGGTCTTGTTGCCGTAGCAGAGGATGCGGCGGTCCAGGTGCCAGCGCACGGCGCGGGACAGGACGATGCGCTCCAGATCGCGGCCCCGCGCCACCAGATCTTCCACCTGGTCGCGGTGCGAGATGCGCGCCACGTCCTGCTCGATAATCGGCCCATCGTCAAGCAAATCAGTCACATAGTGGCTGGTGGCCCCGATCAGTTTCACTCCCCGCGCGTGCGCCGCGTGGTAGGGTTTGGCTCCGGTAAACGCAGGCAGAAACGAGTGGTGCACGTTGATGATCGAGGCCGGATACCGAGCCACAAGAGCGGGGGAAAGAATCTGCATGTAGCGCGCCAGCACCACCAGCTCAACCCCCTTCGATTCAAGCAGTTCCAGTTGTCGCGCCGCGGCTTCGTTGTGCGTGGCCGCGGTAACCTCGATGTAGGCAAAGGGAATCCCGTAAAACGCCGCCAGCTTCTCCACATCCCTATGATTCGAAACGATTATCGGAATGTCGCACACCAGCTCGCCGGTCCGCCAACGGTGCAGCAGGTCAGCCATGCAGTGAAGGTACTGTGAACAGAACAGGGCCACCCTGGGTTGCCGCGCGCCGGAGGTCAACTGCCAGCGCATGCCGAGCTCCGCCGCCATCGGCGCAAAGGCAGCTTTAAACCCTTCCAGATCAAAGCCTTCCGGGCTAGTTGTCGGGCCGTCTGCCTGCCCTGCCGAGCCCTCCGCCGGGCCGTCGAGCGCCCACTCGACGCGCATGAAAAAGAGCCCCAGTTCGTGATCCTGATGCTGGTCGGCGTGGAGAATGTTGGCGCCCCGCTCATAGAGCAGGCCGGCGACGCGGGCCACCAGACCCTTGCGGTCCGGGCAATCGATGAGCAGTACAGCCGAATCTTTCATGCTCCCCTCAGCTTAAACCACCCTCTTCTACGGAGCTGGGCTACCCGCCGGTCAGGGGGGCACCGTTTTAAGGGGTTACAGCGCCTGTAAGCGGTTCGGAACCTGTCTGTAAGTCTTTTGAAATGTGTTGGTTGGTATCGGCGTACTGCTGTACTGACGCTGTATCTGCGTGGAGGCCACCTTCGCAAGTTTTTGAAAGGGAAGGGATTAGGTTGGGGTTCACGGCCGCACAGCCCGAAAGCGCGATTTTTTCGGGGGAGGGGGAGGGCGGGTTGGCGGAGGATGCGGCGCAAAAAAGCGCCGGGGCAGGTACGCCCCGGCGATGCGCGTGCAACGCAATGAACTCTTTCGTCAACAGTGAGTCAGGCGGCCGCATCCCCCCGGACCTCGAACGGCGTGTTCAACTGCTGGCGGAGGTTGCTGGCCAGGTCGGCCACCACGCGCAGCTTGTCGGCGATGGGAGAAGGCACTTCGCCGCCGGAGAGGGCCAACTGCGAGTTCAGCAACAGGCCGGCGACCGTGGTCTTCAACTCGGTCTCGATGGCAGCCGCCGCCGCGCGGCGGGCCAGGGTCTGCTCCCGCTCGCGGCGATGCAGGGCGGCGCGAATCTCCCGGATCAGCCGGGCCGCGCCGGAGAGCGCGAAGTTGATCTGCAAAGGAATTGCCAGCCCGGCGCGCTCCCATATCGCCTCGGCGGCGGACGGATCGCACTCGGCCATGGTCTCATCCATCACCACGGCCAAAAACTCCCGGCGGCGCAGCGCCCCCAGCGCGGCCTTGCGCCCTTCCGCCACTTCAACTTCCATGCCCAGTTGCGCGCCCACCACGGCGGCGCAGTTACGGGCGCCTTCAATTCCGGTCACAATCAGAATGCTCATCCTCAACTCCTCATTCGGTGTCCGGCCAGTTCATGGCCTGGGCATCCTTTTCCGGCCCGTGCAGGTTTCCATTCCGCTTGGGGCCTGTGGCTTTTCCCGTAATTGCCCTATCGGCGCGTTTCGTTCCGGCTCCAGTCCGGACCGGTCACTCTTCCCGAAGCGGATCGGCGATGCCGTATTCCTTCAGCTTGCGGTAGAGAGTGGTCTTGCCGATGCCGAGCAGCTTGGCGGCCTGCAGCTTGTCGCCGTGGAGGGTGCGAATGGCGCTCAGGATGGCTTGGCGCTCGAGATCGGCGAGCGTCATCACCTCGGGTGCGGCGGAGCCCTCCCCGGCCGGCGCGGTGGATGCCGTGGCGGCGCGCCGCGCCTCCAGACCCTGTTGCTGTAGCTGCGTGGGCAGGTCGCCGAGGTGCAGCACCGGCCCCGAAGACAGGGTGCAGGCCCGCTCCAGCGAGTTTTCGAGCTCCCTCACATTGCCCGGCCAGTCGTGCCGCATCATGGTGCGCAGAGCCTCGTCGCTGAGCGTGAACTTGGTGCCGTGCTCGCGGCTGATGCGGTCCAGGAAATGCGCGGCCAGCAGCGGGATATCCTCGCGGCGGTCGCGCAGCGCCGGGAGGCGCAGGTTGACCACGTTGAGCCGGTAAAAGAGATCCTTGCGGAAGGTGCCCTTCTCGACCATTACCGCCAGATCGCGGTTGGTGGCGGCCACAATGCGCGCCTTCATCGGCACGCGATGGGTGGCCCCGACCGGCCGCACCTCTTTTTCCTGGAGAGTGCGCAGCAGCTTGGCTTGTAAATCCAGCGAGAGTTCGCCGATCTCATCCAGAAACACCGTGCCCCCCTCGGCCGAGACCAGCAGCCCGTCCTTGGAGCGGTTGGCCCCGGTGAAGGCGCCCTTCACATAACCGAACAGTTCGCTTTCGATCAGCGTGGGCACCAGCGAGCCGCAATCCACCGGCAGGAAGGGTTTTTGAGAATTGGGGCCGTAGGCGTGGATGGTCCGCGCCACCAGCTCCTTGCCCGTGCCGCTCTCGCCGAGGACCAGGACCGGGTGCGAGCTCTGGGCGACTTTGGAAAGGATGCGGTAGAGCTTCTCCATCTCCCCCGAGCGGCCGATCATGGCTCCCAGGCCTTGACTGAGCCGCAGCCGTTCCCGCAACTGGCGGGTGGCGGTGTCGGTCAGGTGGCTGGAGGCCGCGCGCTCCAGCACCGTGGAAAGCTCGTCGATGGCGAAGGGCTTGGTCAGGTAGTCGGAGGCGCCGCAGCGCATCGCCTCGACGGCCGCATTCACCGATCCCGAGGCGGTCATGGCGATCACCGAGGTATCCGGGTAGAGCAGCTTAACTTCGGAAACCAGCTCCAGACCCTGACTGCTCCCGAAAGGAAGGTTGACCAGCAGAATGTCGGCCGCGTGGCCGCGCATCTGGCTCCGCGCCTGGCCCAGGTCGCCGGTGCTTTCGACGGCATAGCCCAGGCTGGCGGCGATCTCGGCGCAGGCCGAGCGAACCGCCGCGTCCGCGTCCACCACCAGCAGGTGCAGCCGCACCGCCGGCTCCGCAAGTTGAGGAATAAACTCCATGGTTCTCGGGTTTAGAACTGCTTCGAGCATTGTATTCGCCTCACGCGTGATTGGGTGAATTGGATGATGATGACCGGTTCTGTGCCGCCCCGGTCGCGCTGTGCCGGCGCCCTTGTTCAGCGCTCCCGGACGGGCAATTCGATTTCAAGGCGCGCACCCCCACGGGCGCGGTTTGCCGCGTGAATCCGCCCGCCCGCTGCTTCCACAATCGAACGGGTGATGGACAGACCCAGCCCGCGATGAGTAGCCGGCCAGCCTCCGTTGGTCGAGGGGCCGCTCGTGCGGGTGCTGTAGCCGGCTTCAAATATCTTGTCCAGCGCCTTGCGGGCAATGCCCGGCCCGTTGTCTTCAATGGTCAGCGACAGCCACCGGGGGGCGCCCGGTTGCGCAGGCTGCTCGCGCAGGCCCAGTTGGATGGTGCCGCCCGCGGGCATGGCCTCGGCGGCGTTCTTCACCAGGTTTACCAGCACCCTGGTCAGGTCCTCTCCCGTCAGCCTCACCGGCCTGGCGCCCCCTTCGGCGTCTACCGTCAGGGCAATCGAGGTCCCGGCTAGCGCGGCCAACAGGTTGCGGTTGGCGAGCAGCTCTTCGGCCAGGTTGTCGATGGGCTCGGCCGGCATCAGATCCCAGCGCCGGGACTGCTGAAGCCGGCCGCCGGCCGAGGCTGGCGCGGGCAATCTTTCCAGGTCGTGCAAGGCGACCTGGGACGAAGCGCCTCCTGGAGCTTCGCGGGTATCCAGAGCCACCAGCTTTTCCACCAGCCGGCGGCTGGCCGCGGCCACCAGCCGCAACTCGTTTCCATAGTGAAGGTACGGGGCGGTCAACACCCCCGGCTCCGCAAGAAGATCGCAGTAAAGCCCCAGTGCCGTGACCATGTTTCTGGCGTCGTGCGCTACCTCCGCCAGGTTTTCGCCCTCGCTGCGCAGGGTGGCCAGCGTTTCCACCACCGCTTCCACCCGCTTGCGCTCCGCTCCGTCCCATCCTGCCGTCTGCTCCATCTGCTGCATACCCTGCTCCCTCTCCCACCCGGACCGTTTCTTGTCTTCCCGCTTTTCCGCCCCGTCTTCGTTTTTGCGTTCCTGCCCTGTTGGCCGCGCGCACCGCCGGCGCAGATCCCTCGATCTGCTCTTTGGGCTCCGCCTCGGCGATTCCCGTTCCTGCCCTGCGCTTGGATTCTGTCCTGTTCTATTACACGTGGCGTGCCAAACTAGAACGTCCGCGCTAAGTTCCTGATAAGGGAAAGGCTTAGTGTCTGGTTTCCGGATATGCTCGCAGGGACGATGGGGAACAGAATGTCCCAAAATGGAACAAGCAGGTCCGATAGAATCGCTCTAACCTATTTAGTTTCATTCGGTTATGCCGTCATTCCCGTTCCGGGTCGTGAGGATTCCGTTTTCCCGTCCTGGAACCGCCCCTTCCTTCAGGTTCCCCGCCGCTTCAGGATGCGCTCTCCCGTACAATCCCTCTATGCGCGCCCCCGGCCAAACTCCCTTCTTCCGTCCTGGCGGCAGGACTTCTGCCCAGCTTCGTCCGCTCTCCCTCACCACCGGCTTTGTCCAGACCGCCGAGGGCTCGGTGCTGGTAACGCTCGGCAACACCCGGGTGCTGACTTGCGCCACCATCGAACAGGGCGTGCCCGGCTGGCTGCGCAATGCGGGCCGCGGCTGGGTGACGGCGGAGTACGCCATGCTGCCCCGGTCGACTGTCACCCGCACCCCGCGGGAGAGCGAACGGGGCAGGATCGGCGGCCGGACGCACGAGATTCAGCGGCTGATCGGCCGCAGTCTGCGCTCGGTCGTGGACATGCAGGCGCTGGGCGAGCGGACGGTGATCCTGGATTGCGACGTGATCCAGGCCGACGGCGGCACGCGCACGGCGGCCATCACCGGCGCGGCGGTGGCGCTGGCGCTGGCGCTCAATGCGCTGGTCGAGGCGGGAACGCTCAAAGCTTCGCCGCTGAAGCAACTGGTGGCCGCGACTTCGGTGGGCATCGTGGACGGCACGCCCGTGCTCGATCTCTGCTACGAGGAGGATTCCCAGGCCGAGGTGGATATGAATGTGGTGATGAGGGCCGACGGGGGGCTGATCGAGACCCAGGCCACGGCGGAGAAGGGAAGCTTCTCGCGGACTCAGCTCAACGAGCTGGTCGATTTGGCCGAAGTGGGGCTGAAGGAGATATTCGCCGCACAGCGGGCCGTGCTGGGGCAGTAGCGCGGCAGCGGATTGACGGGCGGTCCTCTATTGGCGGTCCTGGGCTGCGTGAAGAAAGCGGAGGATTTGAATAGAGTGGTCGTCGACCGCGTAAATCATGAGATATGGCAGCGGAGAGAGAACAAGCTCCCTCGTGCCGCTCTTCTTCCCGGCGCGGCCCGAAAACGGAAACGCTTTGAGAGATTTTGCCGCGTCGTAGAGCCGCTGCAGGGTGGAGGCGGCAAATGCGGGGTGATGAAGATAGAGATAGTTGGCGATGCCTTCCAGATCGTCGGCAGCGGCCATCGACCAGCGCAGCTTTCTCAACCGCGCATCATCCGCGCCATGCGCGCGTCCATTTCTTCCTCTTCAAGGAATTCGCCGCGCGCGATCTGATCGATTCCCACCTGCACCTGCGCGTCGAACCAGTTCTCCTGGGCAAGCAGCCGGTCCACGGCTTCCAGAGCCAGCTCAGACGCGCTGCGCCCGGTGCGCGTGGAAAGGCCGGCGAGGGCCGCCGCCTGGCGTTCGGGAAGCTCAAGGTTCATGAGGCAAGGTTAGGAGCAGGACAGGCTGCTGTCAAGCGGCGCCGCGCAGCGGGCGGTACTGGGTTCATAGCACCTGGGCATGCAGTTTGATCTCTATCGCAGCGCCGCCGCCAGCAGCAGCGTCGTGCAGAGTCCAGCAATTGACAGCACCGTCTCCATCACCGACCAAGTGGCCAGCGTGTCCTTCAATTCCAGCTTGAAGAAGGACTGGATCATCCAGAAGCCGGGGTCGTTCACATGAGAAAGAATTAAGGAGCCGGTGCCGGTGGCCAGCACCAGCAACTCGGGGCGCACCCCGGCGTGGCTGGCCAGTGGCGCCAGCACCGCCGAGGCCACGGCCATGGCCACCGTGGCCGATCCCATGGAGACGCGGACCACCGCGGCCAGCAGCCAGGCCAGGACCAGGGGCGGCATGTGCGCGCCCAGCGCCAGGCTGACGGTGGCCTGGGCGGCTCCGGAATCGCGCAGCACGCCGCTCAACCCGCCCGCGGCGGCCAGGATCACCAGCACGTTGGCGATGGGTTCAAAGGACTCCGCGGTCAGCTTGCGCAACAGTTCCCGGCCATGATGCTGTCCGGTCTGGATGCGCGACCCCAGCGTGACCAGGGCCACCAGCACGGCGATCAGCAGGGCGATATCCGGGCTGCCGGCGAAGTGCATGATCTGGTTGGCGGCGCTCGACGGCGGGGCGATCGAGTCGGCCCAACTGCCCAGGAAAATCAGCGCGATGGGCAGCAGGATGGCCGCGGCGGCGCGCGCGGGACCGGCGGGCGCAGGGACCTTTGCCTCCTTTGCTTTCCGGTGCGCCGCCGCTGCTTCCTCCTGCCGCTCAATCTGCAACTCCTCTTCGTGCGTGGGCGCGAACAGGGGCAAATTCTCCTCGGCGGCGGCCGGGGCCGCACCTGGGGTAGCCTCAAGCCCGGCCTTCTTCTGCCGTTTGTCCCAGCGGCGCATCAGGAACCATCCCAGGCCCGGTCCGGCAAGCGCGGCGGCGGGCAATCCCACGGCCAGACCGAAAAGAATGGTGCGGCCCAGGTCGGCGTGATACTGGGCGACGGCCAGCATGGCGGCCGGATGCGGCGGCAGCGTGCCATGGACGATGGAGAGCCCGGCCAGCAGCGGCATTCCGGCCAGAACCGGCGGACGTCCGGTGCGGCGCGCGGCTTCAGCCACAATCGGCATCAGCAGCACCAGGCCCACCTCGAAGAAGACCGGCATGCCCACCAGGATGCCGAGGCCCAGCAGCGCCCAGGGGAGGCCGGTCTTGCCGCATCCGTCCACCAGGGCCCTGCCCAGCGCGGCGGCGCCGCCGGAGCCGGCCAGCAGGCGGCCCAGGATCGCACCCAGGCCCAGAACGATGGCGATGTGCCCCATCAGGTTGCCCACGCCGGCGGTGAAGGAAAGCGGAACCTGCTTGAGAGGCATGCCCGAGGCCACGCCCAGGCCCAGAGCGGCGATCGCCAGAGCCAGCGCCGGATGCAGCCGCACCCTGGCGATCAGGATCAGCAGCAGCAGCACGGCGCCGGCGGCGCAGGCCAGCAGGAACCAATCGTGGGCCGTGGCGGAGGCAAGGGTCACCGGCAGATTATTCCACATAGAGGCAGGGAGGGGAGAAACCTGCGGCGTGGATCGAGCATCGAAGCCGGAAAACGCCCCCCCCGGCGTGCCTTCCGTTTCCGGCCTTCAGGGCGCGGCACGCGATTGCTTTTTTGAGGCGGGTGGGCAGGCGCCCCGGTCGAATCGGGAAGACCCGTCCCGGAAATGTGTCCTGCGAACTGTGTGGGGCGCGTGTGCTCAGGAGCACACTTTTCTCTTGCACGCACCTGCTACCATAAGCACGATTGCAGTTCCTGCCGCCCGCGAGGCTGTTTTCCCGCCCTCAAGGGCGCGAGCGACCAGGCGGCCGGAGCCAACCTGAGAAGGAGAATTCACTATGCCATTAGTCTCCATGCGGCAACTCCTCGACGAGGCCGCCAAGGGCGGTTACGGCGTCGGCGCATTCAACGTCAACGATATGGAACAGATCCAGGCCATCATGGCCGCGGCCAAGGAGACCAATTCGCCGGTCATCATCCAGGCCAGCCGCGGCGCCCGCGCGTTTGCGCAGGACCGTTTCCTCTTTCACCTCATCCTGGCGGCCAACGAGCTCTATCCCGAGATTCCCATCGCCATGCACCAGGACCACGGCAACAGCTTTGAAACCTGCAAGAGCGCCATCGAGCTGGGCTATACCAGCGTGATGATGGACGGTTCGCTCAAGGAGGACGGCAAGACCCCGTCCACATTCGAAGAGAACGTCGCGGTGACCAAAAAGGTGGTCGATTTCGCGCATCCGCGCGGCGTCACCGTCGAGGGTGAGATCGGCGTGCTGGGCGGCGTTGAAGACGGCCACGGAGCCGGCGGCAGCGGTCTCGAGCACATCACCGACCCCGACCAGGCGGTCGAGTTTGCCGAGCGCACCGGCGTCGACGCCCTGGCCATCGCCATCGGCACCAGCCACGGGGCTTACAAATTCTCGAAAAAGCCCGACGGCTCGGTCCTCAAGATGGACGTGCTGATCGCCATCCACAAGCGCCTGCCTAACACCCACCTGGTCATGCACGGCAGCTCCTCGGTGCCCAAGGATCTGCAGGACATCATTAACCAGTACGGCGGCAAGCTGAAGGAGACCTGGGGCGTGCCGGTCGAAGAGATTCAGCTCGGCATCCGCAACGGCGTCCGCAAGGTCAACGTGGATACCGACAACCGCCTGGCCATCACCGGCGCCATCCGCAAGGTGCTTTGGACTACTCCGGAGAAGTTCGATCCGCGCGACTACATGAAGCCCGCCCGCGAGGCCATGCAGAAGGTCGTTGCCACGCGAATGACGCAGTTTGGGCAGGCTGGCCACGCCGGCGACTACAAGCCCATCTCGATTGCCCAGATCGCCAAGGGCTATGCCGACGGCAGCCTGACCACCCAACCGCTGGTGGCCGCCAGGTAACTCCGGCCGCGAGCGTGATGCAGGCCGGCTGACTCCGGCCTCGAGCATCGGCAAAAGGGCCACTTCGCATCCGCGGAGCGGCCCTTTTCCATGGCCCCGAACCCATCTCTGAGATTGTCATCCTGAGCGAGCTGCACAAGAGCCGGTCCCAATTCCAGGGAAAGAGTCTTATTGCGCCGGCCCGTAACGTACATCCGCGGGACTATGCTCCATATTGCTCGTCGCTCACCTGCTCCATCCAATCGACGGTTTTGCCATTCAGCTTTTCCTGAATGGCAATATGGGTCATCGCCGTGGTTTGCGCCGCCCCGTGCCAATGCTTCTCTCCCGGTGCAAACCAGATGACATCGCCGGGCCGGATCTCCTCGATTGCACCGCCCCAGCGCTGTGCGCGGCCACAGCCCGACACGACAATCAGAGTTTGACCGAGCGGGTGCGTATGCCAGGCCGTGCGAGCGCCCGGCTCGAAGGTGACGCTGGCGCCGGTGACGCGCGCCGGATCGGGCGCCTGAAACAGCGGATCGATTCGCACGGTGCCAGTGAACCAATCTGCAGGCCCCTTGCCTGAAGGCTCAGTACCGATTCTCTTTATTTCCATTGCCAATTTTCTCCTCTCAGATTTTCCCGTGCATTCGCTGAACATGGAATGCACGGGAACGCAATTGACCGGGGTTCAGCGGCCGGTCATCTTCTCAACTTGTTCCGGGTACCGGGCGCCTTCGATCGTGATCTTCGCTGCGGCGCTTTCGATTTGCTGAAGATCTTCCGCCGAAAGCTCGACTGCAACAGCACCGATGTTCTCTTCCAGGCGATGAAGCTTCGTGGTGCCAGGGATGGGAACGATCCACGGCTTCTGCGCCAGCAGCCAGGCAAGAGCGATCTGGGCAGGCGTGGCTTTCTTCTGCGCTGCGATGGTGCCGAGCAGATCGACCATCGTCTGGTTCGCCTTGCGGGCCTCCGGGGTAAAGCGGGGGATGGTGCTGCGGATGTCGGTTTTGTCAAACGTCTTGCTCTCGTCGATCTTTCCGGTCAGGAAGCCTTTGCCGAGGGGGCTGAAGGGGACGAAGCCGATGCCGAGTTCTTCGAGCGTGGGAATGATCTCCTCCTCGGGCTTCCGGTACCAGAGCGAGTACTCGCTCTGCAGGGCTGTAACCGGCTGCACGGCATGGGCGCGACGGATGGTCTTGGCGCCGGCTTCCGAGAGGCCGAAGTGCTTCACTTTGCCCTGCTGGATGAGGTCCTTGACGGCGCCGGCTACGTCTTCGATGGGCACATTGGGATCGACGCGGTGCTGGTAGAAGAGGTCGATGACATCGATCCTGAGGCGCTTGAGGGAGGCATCGGCGACCTGGCGGATGCGCTCTTGGCTGCTGTCAAGGCCCTTGGCGCCGTGACTTCCGTCGGGATTGATGTCGAATCCGAACTTGGTGGCGATGACGACCTGCCCGCGGAAGGGCTCGAGGGCCTCGCCCAGGAGTTCTTCATTGATAAACGGGCCGTAGACCTCGGCCGTGTCGAAGAAGGTGACGCCGCGTTCGACGGCCGCACGGAGCAGAGCGATCGAGGCTGACTTTTCCGGGAACGGTTTGTAGGAAAAGCTCATGCCCATGCAGCCGAGGCCGAGAGCCGATACTTCAAGATTGCTGTTTCCCAATTTGCGCTTTTGCATTGATTCACCTATCAGTTGGTCGGGACCGAAGTCTCTCCCCACTGCCCTTCTCAATCCAAAGATTACAGAACAACGTCCTTCGAGCGGTATCCCGATCCTGCCAATCTATTGCCTATTTCTGTCGATCGTCACATTTTTGTGCACAGTACCCTGAATTCGGGGTTAACTTGGTTTTAAAGGAGTCAAGCGAGTGAAAGGGTCGAAACACCAGGCCGCGAGCGTAGATCGGAGCGTGGTTGAGATGCGGGCGGCGTTGGCGCGCAAGATTGCCGCCCACATCCATGTGGATGGTCCGCTGGCCACCGATGTGCCCGGCCTGCTCCTCTCCCGCAGATGCGCAATTACGGAATGTTTTTCTGCCGCCTACGAGCCCGAGTTGGTTGTCTTCGCTCAGGGTGAAAAGCGCATTACTGTCGGCGGCACGACGCACGTGTGCGACGGATCGAACTTCCTCGTGACTTCGATCGATTTGCCGGTAGTGGGCCAGTTCACAAAAGCATCCAGGGACGAGCCATTTCTGGCCCTGGTGCTGAAGCTGGAGATGCCCGTAGTGCGCGAGATTCTCAGCCAGGAAGAGTTCCTCGTCCCCCAGGTCTCATCCGGAGCGCGCGGCATGGCGGTGGGCAAGACCCCGGTCGAATTGCTCAGCGCCTGCTCCCGGCTGCTGGACCTTCTGGACACGCCCCGGGACATTCCCTTCCTCAGCAGCCTGATGCAGCGGGAGATCGTCTACCGGCTGCTGCGCTCGCCGCTGGGCAAGCATCTGCGCGCCATCGCCACGCTGGGCGAGCAGAGCAATCGGACGGCCAGGGCCGTTGCCTGGCTCAAGGCGAATTACTCCAAGCCCTTGCGCGTCGAAGAACTGGCCTCCGTGGCGCAGATGGGCGTCTCCACCTTCCACCATCATTTCCGCTCGCTCACCGCGATGAGCCCTCTGCAGTACCAGAAGCGGCTGCGCCTGCACGTAGCGCGCGTACGCATGCTGACGGAGGGTCTGGATGCCGCCAGCGCCGCCTTCGACGTCGGCTATGAAAGTGCAAGCCAATTCAATCGGGAGTACAGCAGGTTCTTCGGCCAGCCTCCCATGCGGGATATCAAATCGCGCCAGCTCGCCGGCGCCGCGGCGGCCAGCGACTGACGGCCACCCATTCACCCGGAATTCTTCACATCGTGTCAGCGGCCAAGCCACGCTGAAATGCCATCCGCCCAAACACTCCGGGTGCCCCATCCTTGCCGCGTGTTTGTTCTTGCGGCAAGGGTGGGAGACCCCAGACGCCAACGCGGCACAGTCCGTCAGGCCCTGGGCCTCAGCCCGCACACAAACCCATCCACCCCATTTTTTGAAGGATTGTGTACGCGGCGGGTAGGCCGCGGTCTTAACCCCGACAGAATCCGCGTTCAGGTCCTCGTCACCCAGCCGAATACTTTCGATATGCCGAAATTTGAGGAGTAATCAGCTTCGGTGAGTGCATTTCGCAACGATCGAGGAACTGCTTGCTGTCCGCAACCGGGCCGTCTTCAACCGAAAGGCAGCGGCGTCTTCTCCCAATGCCAAGGTCCGAGGTTCGGGCGCTGGCGGCTGAACGCCCTTTGCAAATGGAGTCGGTTGTGCTCTGATTATCCCGTAACGATTGAAGCCTATGGAAATCGCGCGTAACCCAAATCGCGGCCCTTCGGGCTCGACGAGTGACCCACCGTTGCGGTCCACGCTCTGGCACGCCCCCCGTGCCCATTGGAGGAACGCCCTCTACTGGTTCCTTTGCGCGATATTGGGCGGGCTCCTCCCGTTATGGGTGACGCTCTTCATACGGGCTATTTACGAGCGCTCGCTCAATATAGAAGGCTTCGTTCTCCACGGAGACCCCGTGCTATACGCCGCAGCCTTCCTTGGCCCAGTTATCTACCATGTCGGCGCGCGAATGCGGAAAGATACCTCGATCCTTGGGATGGGCGCCCTAATCACTGCCGTGATAGCCCTCCTGCTCTCAGCAATCGTTTACGTGGTCGTGAATCCGGAGATCGCTTCGAGCGGGACACTACAGCAGGCTCACGGCCACTCCTTCCTAAACCTGACCACATGGTCATTGCTTCTCCTCTCCTCCTGCCTTTCACTTTGCGTGTTCATGAATGAACAGCAACTCGAGTTTGAGGAGTTTGACCAAGCCGAAAAGGCAGGCCAGCAAACACTAAGAAAGAAGATTCAAGAGAGAAATCCGCCCTCCGCAAACGCAACGCCAATCGTCCCGGCCCCTGGCAGCGAGGAGCCGGTCTCGGAGGAGGAATTGATGGGGAAATTCACGGAGGAAAGACATGGATAACCGTGACAGGGACTTTATCTACTTCGAGTGTGTAGAGGTTTCCCAGCCGCGGGGACCGCTTTACGTTGGAGCAATGCTTCACAGCCAGGTTCTTTCGATCTCGTTCGCAGACGTTAGAAGAATCGAGGAGAGGGATATCGAAAGGTATATAGGGATCCAGCGGACACTGGATCCAGGCCGGGTGCAGGAGCTGAAACAATTCGTACGCACAGAGGACGCATCCTACCCAACAAGCGTAATTCTTGCGGTTACGAGCGAAGACGCCAGCTTCGATCCAGCCAACGGAATCATGCGGGTTCGTAAGAGCCAAGACGTTGCAAAGATAATCGACGGCCAACATCGAATTGCGGGATTAGTCAACTACGACGGACCAACATTTCAACTGAACGTGACTCTCGTCGTCGATATGGATATCGAGGACCAAGCATACATGTTCGCGACAATCAATCTTCACCAAACAAAAGTCAACCGATCGCTAGGTTACGACCTTTTCGAATTTGCAACCAAAAGAAGCCCGCAAAAGACATGCCACAACATCGCAAAGCTGTTGAACAGCCGAGAGGGTAGCCCCTTCTATCGTCGCGTAAAAATCCTGGGCAGAGCTACTGGCAGGGGCAAAGAGTACCTAACGCAAGCTGCCATCGTCGAACGTATCATTTATCACATAAGCAAGGACGAACTCCAAGCAATTCGGGACCGAGACTGGATTCGCCGCGACATACCACTTGTTAGAGCCACAACCGAACAGGAGCAAAAGGGACTTTTCTTCCGAAACTTATTTATCGACGAGCGCGACGATGACATCCTGATGATCGAGTGGAACTTTTTCGCCGCGGTTGCCACCAAATGGCCTGCAGCCTGGAACACCTCGGCGGAGGGTTTCGTCTTGAACCGCAGCTTGGGGTTCGCCGCGCTCAGCCGTATCCTCAATGCGATAATCATTGACATCAATGAGTTTGACTCAGTACCGACGGTCGATAAATTCGCGGATTACCTGAGTCGATCGCAACTACAGGACAATGACTTCACACGCGAGAGATACATTCCGGGAACCGGCGGGGAGGCCAAGCTTTACAATGAGCTGCTCGGCGAGCTTCGGTTGGCGCCACAATGACCTCAGAAACCGAATCGATCCGACCGCTATTAAAATGGGCAGGAGGAAAGCGCGCGCTCGCCGCCGAGATTGTCCAACAGATTGGGGTCGTTGAGGGACGCTATTTTGAGCCATTCCTTGGCGGTGGGGCCATATTCTTCCGCCTGAATCCTGCTATGGCAGTACTTGGAGACCTAAACGAAGACCTGATCAACTGCTACAGGCAGGTCAAACAGCGCCCATTCGAACTGGCAAAGAAACTGTCTCAGATGGAGAACTCTGAAGAGAACTATTATAGAATTCGCGATAGCGCGCCACCCTGCGAGATATCGCGCGCTGCCAGGCTCATTTATCTAACTGGACAGTGCCAGGTTCTCTGATCGCTCTACGCGGCGGTCTCCATGCTGGATTTGTTGATCTGTGTGGCGTTGCGGGGCTCCCTGTAGTAGCGGAGAATAATTCTCAGTTTGTGCGGGAGCAT